>Ga0126314_10000538_pt1 | contig 18173 bp, 18 predicted proteins | sample Plot105B_FD_92535 | JGI IMG/M metagenome (GOLD analysis project Ga0126314, IMG submission 92535) | Serpentine soil microbial communities from UC McLaughlin Reserve, CA, USA - Plot105B | ecosystem: Environmental > Terrestrial > Soil > Grasslands | place: USA: UC McLaughlin Reserve, Lake County... | reverse complement strand
GGGACACGCCATGTCGAGGCCCAGTGCCGCAACGCGCCAGCCGGCACGCGCCCCAACCGGCGAGCGGCCTCGTGTTCCCGGTGTGGACGGCGCGTCCCTCCAGGGGAAGGGCACCTCACGGTGACGGAGCGCAGGCGCCGGAAGACGCACACCGTGACGTGTTCCTTGCCCTGCGAGCGCTGACCGCTGACTCTGGTGCGTCTTGGGCCAGCCCAGCAGGCGCCAGCAGACCCCTCGCCCCCGGCCCGTTGCACCCTCCGGCATGCCGGTGCTACGCCTCTAAATCTTGGCGCCGGAGGCACTCGGTGGAGCGACTGAACTTTCTGCTCGTGGTCTTGGTCGCCGCCGTGCCCGCTGCCAGTCGGCTCGAGACAATTGAGTCCGCAGAGGTGTACGCCGCCTCACGCGGCATCAACCTCACTGGGAAAGCGGAAGATACTGACCAAGCGGTTGCTCCCAGGGCCTACGACTACAAGCTGGGCAATGTCGAGGTCGCGATTACCCAGTTTGCGACGAGGCGTGCGGCCAGGACCTGGTGCGACGTCGCGACGTCGCGGCCTGGAATCTTCGGAGACGTGGTGTGCATGGGACTCATCGCCTTCCAGGTCGTGGGGGACGAGCACTCGGAGCGGCAGATCGTCATCTCCGCACTCAAGGGGAAAACGACCTACAAACCTGTCGCGGCAACCGCCCCCGCCGATGATGTGCCAGCGCCCAGCGACGGGGGCGTCGCGATGCCGCTAGGCGTCCTCCCTCTTGCCGTGAATGGCTATCACGACGTTCCGTGGGGAACTCATGTGGCATACGTGAAGGCGAGGTACCCCGACATTGAGGTCGCTGAGAACGGGCAGGTTTTTCGCAAGGAAGTGGTGGCCGACTTCGTGGCGCACCAAGTGTTTCAATTCGAAGGGGAGAAACTCAAGGGCGTCAGGCTTGAGTTTGATGGCTTGGACGCCCCTCCCGGGATGAGTCGGCGCGACGTCGAGGCAGCGCTTCGCAGAGCGCTTGAGTCCTCGTATGGGCCCGCCAAGGTTCCTGCGGACGACTGGTTCGAGAGACCCACCTGGGAGAACGCTGCGACGCTCGTGAGGCTCTTGGATGGAATCCATGGCTCCATCGTGGTGTATGAGAGCAAGCCGCGCGCTGCGGAGGTGGCACCCCTTGATGACCGGTGAGTGTCACATTGAACGAACGCCTTAGCGCGGCGTGATGTGCACTATTGACGTGCCAGGAAGCGGACCCCGTCGAGGTGGACCCGCGTCGAGTCCGGCGCGGCCTCAACGACAACAGCCCCCGTAGGCTCGACTCGGATGCGAGCAAACCCGTTGGCTGCCGCGGTCACGCAGCGGATGTTGGCGGACGGGCGATAGCCATCGGGCACGTAGAAGGCGACGCCACCGATGGTCCCGCCGCGGATTGCGCCCTCAACCGCCACCTCCTCATCCAGTCCCTTTGCATAGCGCGCGACCTGCTCGGGGGCGCCAAAGTTCGTCCATCCTCCGCCTCCCATCGCAAACATCGTCCCGGTGACTAGCGTCGGTCGCTCCGCAACAAGCGAGAGCGGCGCGAAGATGACCGAGTCCACAGTGAGGGTTCGACCCGGCCCAACGGAAGTCGGGAGAGTGACGACGACCCGCGCGTACCTCGCCCCGAGCGGAGCTGACGCGGAGCCGCTCAGTCGTGCGTAGACACCTACGGGCGGAGCCGTCTGGATGACTGTGTCCTCGCCGAAGAACGCCTGCGCGGAGTTCAGCCACCGCACCGACACCGTGAAGACCGCTGACGCCGAAGACGCCTTGGCGTAGAGGTCGACGCCGTACCTGTTCCCTTCGCGCACCGCCATGAGCTGGGAGCGGATGGCCGTCCCTGCGGTCGACAGGTGCAGGGCTCTTGCACCCGTGAGGGCGTCGCTCACCACGGAGGCGTCCGTGCCCCAGGTGCCGACATCCATGAGCCAGGTGTCCGGCAGGCCAGACGGGTTGGTGAGCGCCTCGAAATCACCGTTGGGCGGAAGTGTCGTCACGTTGACGTAGGGCTGGAGGTCAACCGGAGCTAGGAACCTAGGCGAGAGAGTCACCTCCGCTGACGCGGTGCCGACGTTGCCCTTGGCGTCCCGTCCGCGCACGCGCGCGTAGTAGGTGGTTCCCGGGAGGAGCGCCGTCACGTCAACGCGAGTGGTGCTGGAGACCCCGCGGAACGTCGAGCTGCTCGGCGTGAAGCCGGAGACGGTGGAGAGGTGCAACTCAAAGGAGTCCCAGGCGGAGCCGCTGGCGGCCGGCGTGAAGGCAACGGAGGCGCCGTTGACGGTGTTGGTCACCGAAAGGCTGCCTGGCGCGTCCGGCCCTGTGAAGGGCGCGGCCTTGCCGATTCCGGGGATGGCCTCGCGCTTGAGCCACGCGACGCGGGAGGTGGACGGGCGGCCGCGCAGCACCAGCTTCGTGGCCGCGCCCTTGTCGGCGGAGGCGGAGTGCTCGACGCTCTGCACCGCCAGGTCCTGGTCCTCGTCGAAGTTGATGCCGTCCGGGAGGAGCCGCACTAGGTCCCCCAGCTCCAGGTGCCACCAGAGCGGGACGGTGACGGTTATCTCCAACGCGGACTCGCTCATGTCGGAAATGAAGGCCTGCGCCAGCCGGCGCGCTTCGGGCTCCGTGTTGATGTTGCTGGTGGAGGCCTCGACGATCTCCGACCAGCGCTCGCCGTAGACGGAGATGCTCGCGGAGTTCACCTCCGTGATGGTCTTCCGCTTCGGGTTCCCGGCAGGGTCCCTATCGTTGGCGTCCGCGTACACGATGCGCACCGAATTGCGGATGTCCGTCAGGCGGCGCACCAACGAGTCGATGTCCTCGTACGTTTCCGGGCCGAAGAACCACACGGGAGTGTTGGTGGTGCGCTCGGGCTCCGCGAGGGTGAAGGCGTAGCCGTGCACGTCCGAGCGCCACCGCAGTCGCAAGTCCCAGCCGAGCTGCCCGGCCAGGTCCTGCAACGCGTCCATCAACGGCATCTTCTCTTGCTTGAACCTGCCCAACTGCCACATGGGGTCAATCGGGCAGTACGGGCCGAAGTCCCACTGGTCCTCTGAGCCCAGAATCTGGTTCATTACCGTCTGCACGGCGATGCCCACGGTGTCGTTGCCGTAGGCATGCTCCTCCTGGATGGGGATGTCCTGGAGGATGCCGGCCCAGTCCCGGCAGGTGAGGACGATGGTCTCCCCGTCGACGGAGACGTCCTCGATCCGCCCGTAGAAGCTCTCCCGCCAGGTGCCGACCTTCCCCGTCCCAAGCGGCACCGTCATGACGTCGATGCGCAGTTGTCGGCCCTCGCGCAGCAACGGGTCGTAGAGGACGCCGGAGGTGTTGACGGGGCTCGACACCACCTGAGGGGACAGCGTCAGGGACTCGTCGGGACCGACGAACCTCCGGAGGGTGATGCTCGCGGTGCCCACCGGCGCGTCGAGCGAGGCCGTCCAGTTGGCATCCAGCAGCCAGTCATGCCCGCGCACGTTGGACAGGTCCACGTCGACAGCGCCGACGCGCAGCCGCACGCGCAGCCACGTGGTGTAGCCCGCGTCGGACATCATGGCGAGTTGCTCGGCGAGGGTAATCGGCCTCATGGGGACGCCCGGAGGTGTGGGTTCCTCCAGGAGAAGAGGCGGCGCGGTCTGCCCGCGGCGCGCCCCCTGTCACTGCTCGCGAAGCTCGAAGTCGAACGCCTCGTGGGGCAGGTACTGCCCGTCCTCGGTGCACAGTTCCATTGCCGTGCCGTCGCGCGCCTGCCCGCGCATGAGGAGTCCCGGGGTGTGGACGCCCGTCCCGCCGACGACATGGGCTGGGAGCGGGCCGAATGGCGTGCCCGAGGTGGCCCACGCGGGCAGCCACGACGTGGGGACGCGGTACGGCAGGACGACGAGGTCGTCGTACGACATCTCGCCACCGCCTTCGGCCTGGCAGCCCAACTCGAGGTACGTCGCCGTCAGGGCAAACAGGAGGCTGAAGTCGGGCAGCACATCCACCGTGGTCCACAGCTCGCCATCCCGGTAGGCCGTGTCGGTCGCCATGTCGATGACCACGTGCGTCCACGTGACGGGGAAACTGAGCTCAGGGCCGCGCGCCCAGAAGGCTACCGTTGAGACTGAGAGGTCGTCGCCGAGGGAGAGCGGCCACCGCAGCTTCCCGCCCGGCGCACAGAACATGCGTCCGGTGCCGTAGCGCGCGCTCCCCGTCGTGCTGCCAGCCGTGCCCGTCACGACCGGGGGCCCGATGCCGGTTGAGCTCGCCGTCCCGCCGTCGAACGACCAGGAGTGGCCCCGGCCGTCGATGAGGTTCCGCAGGGCGAGCGCCTCCTCGAGGAGTACCGGCATGGTGTTGGCGCCGAAGCCCCACTTCCGCGCGCGCACGCTGGAGCGGAGCTGTCCGCTGAAGCTGCGGCGGAGCTCGCCGAGCAACTCGGTGCGGTACTGGAGAGGGCTGCCCGCATCGAGGGGGATGGGGATGCCGGACAGAGTGAGAAATGCCATGTGCTAGCCCCCGTACCGGGATGACTTCGAGATGCGACGGCCGGACTCCCCCAGCTTCGTCATGGAGTCGACCCTCCGGACGAAGCGCACGGCGCGCTCCACGCCCTCGTCCGGGTCCAGGGTGTTGATGTTGAGGTTGTACGTGGGCCCCTTGAGCGCCTGCACCGGGGCGCTCGTCTTGGGGATGTACTCGCCAGCGCGCTTCCCGCCCGTGTACGGGTCTCTCGACTGGTCCTCCCGACGCCTGCGCAGCTCCTCCGGCAACTCCATGAACTCGCGGTACCACTGGGGCATGCGGCTGTACGGGTCCCCGGTTCCACCGTCGCCGCCAGCTCCGCCGCCGCCCTGGGTCGGCGAGCCGGGGCCGTCCGCCGCGTCCTGGACCTGGAAGCGGCGGAGCGCCACCTTCCAGGCTGCCGGCACGTTCGTCAGCGCCTCGTTCATCTTTTCGAGCGCCGCAGTGCCCTTGAGCAGCTCGGCCGTCTGCCGGGCCTGCGCGTCCGCCGACTCCCAGGTGGTGTCCTGGAGGGTGCGCATGGAGTCGCCCATCGCATCCGTGTCCACCTTCATCTTGTCCATCGACTTGGCGAACTTTTTCAATGAGTCGATGCCGAGCCACTCCACTGCCTTGGACAGTCCGCGGACGACGGCCTGGATGGCCGCCACTACGGCGTTCCAGATGGTGCCGATGAGCTGGGCGACCATGAGGATGACGATGGAGACGAACCTGAGCACGTCGAAGACTGCCTTGAGCGCGTCCTGGACGAGACTCAGCGGCGGCATCAACGCGTTGAGGAGCGGAGCGAGGCCCTCCAGCAGCTTGCCGACGATGACGAGCGGGGGCGCGAGGTAGCCGAGGACCTGCCCGAGGTAGGTGAGGAGCGGCTCCAGCGCCGTCATGAGCACCTCGACGATGTAGCCGATTGCCCCGATGAGGGGCTGCATGGGCACGAGCAACTCGCCGAGCCCGTCAGCCACGCGCTGGACGATGTTGGAGACCATGTTGATGAGGTCGAGGAACCCCTTGGACTCCGTGAGGAGCTGCGCGACGACGGCCGCGAGGCCTCCCCAGGCACTGCCGGACGCTTCCGTGCCCGTCTGGAAGGCCTCCACCAGGTCCTTGATGCGGCCGAAGGCTGCGGTGAGCCCGGAGACGAGCGTCTTGCGCGCGTCCTTCATCGCCTTCGCAGCAGCGTCGGCGAGCTTCTGGGCCTCCAACTGGAGATTGATGCGCCGCTCTTCGGCAGCGACCGAGCGCTCGTACTCGATGCGAGCCTCGTCGGCTGCCCGTGTGTTGAGTGAGGCGATGACCCTCTCGATGAGCTCCAACTCCTTGTCGATGCCGTCGACGTCGCGGACCACAGGCTCCGCGTCGGAGAGGCTCAGCTTCGGGAGACTGAGGGATTTGAGGTTGTCGAGGAGTGCGGAGAGCCCGGTGTCGTTGAAGATCTTCTTCGCGCCCTCGACGCTCTTCTCAAAACCATACGCGACGGCGCGCCCGCCTTCCTTCCCGGCCTCCCAGACCGCGGAGGCGGCAGCCTCCACCTTCGCTCCGGCTGCAGCGACTCCGTCGGCGATGACGCCTCCTGCCTCCTTCGCCATCTTCAGGAGGTCCTCGCCGGTGATGTTCTGCGCGGCGAGGATGGCCTTGTGCAGGTTGCCCATCTGCGCTGCCTTCGCGAGGGGCGCGAGCAGCTTGGCCATGTTCCGGACCATCCACGCGAAGGTGTCCAGCGCCTTCACGGCGATACTTTCGACGATGGCGAAGAGGGCCTCGAAGATGCTGGTCAGCAGGGCCCAGAGCTTCTTGGCCATTCCGGTGACGCTGTTGACGATGTCGACGACGGAGTCCTTCAACCCCGTGCTCGAATCCGTCCACGCGCCGTACACCGCGCCAGCCAGGAGCGTGAGCCCCGCCACCGCGGCGGCGACAGCCGCCAGCGGAAGAGCGATGGCGGCCATCTGGGCGCCCAGGCCGGCCAGGGCCGTCGACTTCTGGAGCTTGCCCAGCCCCTTGAGGAGCAACCCCATGCCGCCGGACAGCGCCTCGACGACGCCAGCCAGCTTGCCGACTGCACCAATCGCGAGCCCGGCGCCGGCAATCCACACGGCGAGGTCCGCCCCGGCTCGCTTCACCTGGGGACTCAGTCCCTGGAAGGTGGCGACGAGCCTGGAGACGAAGTCGGTGAGTTGCTTCACGACGGGCGCGAAGAGGTCCCCAATGTCCGCCGCGAGCGTGTAGAGGAGTTCCGTCAACCGCTCGACTTCCGCCTGCAGGCGCGGGTTCGACTTCGCGGCAGCGGCGACGGCAGCTCCGATGCCGGCCGCCACGATGGCCCCGATTTCGCCCATGTCCTTGGTCGCGTTCTTGATTTCCATCGCGGTCTTCTCGACGGCGTCGACGAGCTTGGTCAGCGAGGTGAGCGCCTCGCCGATTGCCGCGGTGACTGAGACGTAGAGGTCTCCGACCTTGAGAGCCATTCACTTCCCTCGCTTCTCATTGGCTGACTTGGGCCGGACGCGGAACGTCACCGTTGACGTCACGGGCCCTTGAGGGCCACCGCCCCCAGTTCGGCGCTGGCTCGCCTCGGCCTCCCACTGCATGTCGACGACGACGCCGAGCACGTCCTCGTCAGACCATCGTCGGACGAGACTCGGCGGCTGGCACATGACCCTCGCAACCCGAAGCACCAGCCGCTCCCACGGGTTGCTTAGGAGTTTCCCCGGACCTCCTCAATGCTCGGGTGCATCGCGGCAACCGCGGGCTTGCTCACGTCGTCCAGCCACGGAGCGCGGTAGACCGTCTCGACGTCGGCGGCGTCGAACGGGTCGAAGACGCGGTCGCCAGTCGCCGGGTCATACGCGACGGCCGCGACGAAGCGCGCGATGAGCCGCAGCCCGCCCTCGTTCGTCAGGGGCTTGTTGTCCTCGCTGACTTCACCTGCCTCCCTCGCGGCGTCCAGCACGGCGAGACGCTCGGGGTTGGTGGGGCGGCAGAGGTTGACGGTCTCACCGTCGATGGTGACCTGACCGATGACCTTGTGCTTCGACTTCGACAGCTTGGCCTTGAGCGACATGCGGCACTCCTAGTGCAACGAGGTGGTGAGAGGGGTTGGACGTGTCAGAACGCGACGGGCGCGCCCTGCCCGGCGAGGGTGGCGCTCACGGTGATGACGTCACCCGCGGCGCGGCCTTCCTCGTACGAGGAGACCTTCACCGGGTACCTCGTGCCGACCTCACCAGGGTCCCCGTCCGGGTCCTCGACCACAGCGAAGAATCCAGTCGCGCCGCTCAAGAAGAGCGACTTGAGGAGCACGTGGGACGGGGACTCCTTCATGAGGTGGCCCGAGATGCTGACCTCGAAGGTCTTGAGGGTGGTGATGGTCCGCTTCCAGCCACCTCCCCCCAAGTAGTTCCCGTCCACGGTGTCGGCCGTCATGCTCAACGGCGCGTCGGAGATGCCGTCCAGCTTGTTGGTGTCGGCGATGGTGGTGGCTTCGGTGGGCAGCAGGTGCAGGGCGTGGACGTACGCGAGAGTGGGGTCGGCCATGGTGTGACTCCTTTGAAATCAGCGTTTTGGGAAGCGCTTGGCGAGCTCAGCGGCGATGACGCGGGCGATGCCCTTGCGTGCGGCGCCGCGCGCCTTCCTGAATCCCTTCTTCAGGAAGTGCGGGGGCGGGTTGATGATCTGCCCGCCCCAGTGGAAGCCCTCGTGGATGGCGCCTGCGGCGCGGTGTTCGTAGCCGGCGGTCCACGTGGTGGAGAGGAAGCGGGTGAGGTTGAACTCCGGGCCAGACACGAAGCCCGTATCCGCGAGCGCTGGCCCAGGGTCGGTGTCGCCATTCGCGTAGCGCTCCCACTCCGCTTGGCGTGGGACGAGGAACATGCTGATGAGGTAGGCCGTCTGCGCAGCGTCGCGGCACGGCACGTCGAGGGCGCGGAGCACCGGCACCGGGTTGTCCCGGAGCCGCTTGAGCGCGCGTGTGTTGACCTTCACCTGAACAGCCATGCCCAGAAGAAGGGGCGGCGCCTGCGCGACTACGCGACGTAGCTGGCCGTGACGTTGAAGCTGAAGCGCGGCCGACCGTTCACGTCCGGTGGCTGGGCGATGGGGCCCGCGCCGTCGCAGGTGACGCTGACGAGTCCGGGGATGCGCGCCATGTGCAGCACCGCCCAGCACTGGACGGCGAGCTCCCGCGTTGCGGTGATGCGCTCGCGGTGCCCGCGCACCACCACCTGGACGTCGGGCACCAGGTAGCCGCGCCGGCTCCCCAGGTACTGGGAGCCCTCTCCACCAACGTGCCTCACGAGCACGAGCTGGTCAGGGCTGCTCTCCGCGTACTGCCCCGCGTACAGCGTAGGCGGGTCGCTCGTGGTTGACAGGTTGAGCCCGGCACTCTCGAGGAACCGCGCCAGGTCCATTTCCACGTCCCGGGGTGTCACAGGTACACCTCGTAGTGGTCGACCTTGCCGTTGAGTCCATCGCACTCGACGACTCGCAGGGGCTTCCGTCCGTCGTCGAGGTCGTCCGTGTCGGCCCCGGGCGGGTAGATGGTGTCGTCCTTCTTCACCTCCACGTGGGTGTAGAGCACGGCCTCGGAAGTGGCGTCGGTGCCGTCTGCCGTGACGAGCCTCTTCACGCTGCCCTCGTACCGGCACCGGTGCTTCACCGGCTCCGAGTACTCGTGCTCCCCCCGCGCGTTGGTAGAGAGATGCCGCGCGAGGTGGAAGGTGTGCTTGAAGCGGTGGCCCATGAGGCTCATGACGGCGCCGCCTTCCGGTACCGCGCCAGGAGCTGCCGTGCCGTGGCGGGGATGGCCATCCGCTCGCCGTTGGGGCCCGTCAGGTACGACACGGAGGCGGCTCCGATGCTTTCGCTGGCGAGGTCGCCCGGCTGCCCGTCGACGTGGACGAAGGCAGCGAGGCACTGCTGCGCGGCGAGCTGGATGCTGGCCGGCAGGTCCACCGGCAGCGAGGCATCCACCGCGTGCTGGCCGGGCGTCACCCACCCGGCGTCGAACGTGACGAGCACTTCGCCCGTGTCCTGGGCGTTGAGCGGTGTCGGAGCGACGCCTGTCGTCCACGTGCCGGTGAAGGGCCAGGGTTCGCCGCGGGCGACGAGCCGGCCCTGCATGGCGGACTCGATGGCGTAGGACGACGGGGCGCGCGCCTGGCCGCGCACCTCGACGCTCGTCACCTGCCTGATGGCACCGGACCGCAGCCACAGGTACATGCCGCCCTGGCCCACCGCAGACTCCACGACACCCACGCGACAGTGGAGGGGGTAGCGGCAATAGGCCGCGAGCTGCTCACTCACAGCGGTGATGAACAACGGCAGTCGCTCCGCCTCCACCGCGTCACGCACGGTGGAGGGGAGCTGGGCAGCCGTCATGAGGTCGAGAGTGGCCACGGCGTCACCTCAGATGGGCAGGCGCTGGCCGCCGCCCAGGACGAACGTCGCGCCCGCGGCGACGGTGGGCGACGTTCCAGTCGTGAAGTCCACCGTCTCGACGACCCGCAGGAAGCGGTGCTCTTGCGGAAGGAGCTGGAGGTTGAAGTCCAACTCCCCGGCCTGGGCGCCAGCGGTGAAGGCGAGCGTCTGGGCGACGCCGTCCAGGTCCTTGAGCGCCTCCCAGTCCGTTGCACCATCCTCGCTGGACTGGAGCGCGTAGGTGATGGCCGTCGCCGAGGGCGCGCCCGCGACGGCCCCGAGGTTGACGACGAGCGTGCCGCTGCCGAACTGCGAGACGTCGACGGCGGCGCCGTTGCGGCTGCCCTCCGCCGCTAGGGCAGGAGCCAGGGCCTGGACGCCAGCCTTGTAGGTGTGACCGATGTTGACGGTATAGGGGTGCATGAGTCCTCTGTGAGGGAAGGGCAGGCCGGCCCGTCAGGGCCAGCCCGGCCGGGTCAGTACTGGACGCCCGTCTTCTCGGAGAACGCCTTCGAGTAGCGCAGCAGCCAGTCCACCTCGGTGATGGCGCGCATCGTCACCATGTCCGCCGAGAAGTCGTTGCTCGACTCGCCCATGGCCGTCTCCAGCGGGACGGCCTCGCCGAAGATGAGCTGGCCGGCCAGTCCGAAGCCGAGCACCTCGTCGTCGGACAGCGTCTCCGAGCGGAAGTAGGGGAAGCCGTTCAGCGTGGGGTTGGACGCGTCGCGCAACTCGGGGAACACCCAGCCGTTCGTGTCCCTGAGCTTCCGCAGCGAGTAGTAGGTGTCAGTGGACGAGTAGTAGAACCCGTTGTTGCTGACGAGCCCGCCGGGGATGTGCCCCTTCTCGACGGCCCTCATGACGTCGTCCGTGTCATCGATTTTCTGCGCCGACGTCGTCCCGTTGGTGGCCGTGCGCTGGCCGGCCGCCATCTGCGCGCGGACACCGTTGGGGCGCTTGGGGCCGGTGCCCTTGATGCCGGTGACGTCGACCTCCAGCGACAGGGCGGCCGCCATGTCCTTGCCGACGAGGGCAGAGGCGTCCACGGTGGCGAGACGGAGCAGGTCGTTGCTCAGGCGCGCCAGCGCCATGAGCTTGTGTGCGGTCAACACGAGCGCGCCATCCTTGATGCCGGAGGCCTGGGCCGGCTCACCTTCGGCAACCCAGAACACCTTGACGCCCTCGTCGATGGTGCCCATACGCAGCCGCGAGCCGTAGCCCGAGATGGTGCGGACGCCTGCCTTCATGAGGATGGAGAACGGCCGCGTCAACTCGACGAGCTCAGTCGACACAGTCTCCTGCACGAACGCGCCGCCCTGGGCGAAGACGCTCGCGAAGTGCGACACCGACTTCGCGCGCTCAAGGAACGCGCCCAGGGTCTTGAACCGCTCCTCCTTGTCGAGCCCGATGGCCTTCGCGCGCTCGAAGTACGTCTTCTTCATCTGGAGGCCGAGCGCGGCGAAGCGCTTCGTCTGCCGGGATTCGTCCGACAGGTCGAGCTGCAGGTCCTTGCCGGTGATGGGGGTGTGCGCGGGCGCGGCCGGCCGGCTCGCGATGGCCGCCTCCACCGAGCGCGTGACGGACGCGTCGACGGCGCGCTGCATGGAGGGCGGCAGCGGGGGCACCCCACCAGGCGCCGGGTTGGACTTCGTCTTGGTCTTCAGCTTCGGGTTCATCTTCATGGCGACTCCGTGACTTCACAGGGTGGTGCGCCGTAGCGGCGCGCGTTCAAGTGGGAGAAGGGGTGGCGACTACTTGGCGGGCAGGTGCGCGGCATAGGCCCGGAGGTCGGCGCTGGTGAGGGCCTTCGCCTGGGCCTGCGTGAACCCGAGGTGCTTGACGAGCTGGGCGCGGAGGGCCTTCGCCTTCCCCTCGGGAAGCTCGTCTTCCTCGTCGGAGGGCTCTTCGTCCTCGACGTCTTCTTCCCCGGAGGGCTCTTCGTCCTCGACGTCTTCTTCCTCGGAGGGCTCTTCGTCCTCGACGTCTTCTTCCTCGGAGGGCTCTTCGTCAGTGGGCTCTTCGTCCTCGACGTCTTCTTCCTCGGAGGGCTCTTCGTCAGTGGGCTCTTCGTCCTCGACGTCCTCTTCCTCAGAGGGCTCCTCGTCGGTGGGCTCCTCGTCGTCGACGTCCTTCTCCTCGGAGGGCTCCTCGTCGGAGGGCTCCTCGTCGTCGACGTCCTTCTCCTCGGAGGGTTCCTCGTCGGTGGGCTCTTCGTCGTCGACGTCCTCGTCTTCCGCCGCGCGACGGCGCTTGAGGAGCTTCGCGATGCCGGCCTTGAGGTGCGCCAGCTCCGCCGTCATCGTCGCGCGGAAGTCCTTCTCGCCTCGCTCCATCGCCACCTGCGCAGACCTCAGACGCACGGCGTCCTGGTTCCCGGCCATGTTGACGATGGAGACCTCCAGCACCTCGACGAGGGGGAAGTCGTGGCCGCCTTCCGCGTTCGGCACGGGGTCGTGGCCCTCGCACGGGATGAAGCGGATAGAGCACTCTTTCAGCGTCCCGGCCTTGACCTTCCCCGCCACCTCCTTGGACGTGTCGCAAACCTCGTCGAAGACAGGCGTCATCAACCACTGGCCGTTTTCGCGGTAGCAGCGCGCACGGCCGATGGCCGGGCTCCAGTCGTCGTGGTTCCAGAGGACCGGCGAGCTGAACTCGTCCCCCTCCGACTTGATGGCGAGGACGCGGTCCTTGTGCCGGTCCAGGTTGGTGGAGGTGATGCGGAAGACCGGCGGCTCACCAGCACCGCCACCGGTCTGCTCCGCACCGAGGAGTTTCAGAAAGGACTTGAGGGCCATGTCTCGAAGAAGGGGCGGCGCCCCAGCTCAGACGCGGCCCTCTTCGCCAGTCCTGTCGCGCGGCGGGTTCGGCGTTGCGTTTGCCGCGGCGCTCGCCGTGTTGTTGCCGCCCTGTCCCTGGCCGGGGAGGGGAGCAGGACGCACGCCCTCCAGGTCAGCGAGCGCAGGCAGACCGGCGAACTCGCGCATCTCGTTCCACTCGAAGCCCTCGGTGATGGGCGTCGTCATCGCCCTGAAGACGCGCTCCAGCTCCTGGGGCCGCGGGTCCTCGTAGTCCAGGATGACGTCCGCATCCACGAGCGGGGCGAGGCGGTGCTGGAACCAGGAGAGGAGGAACTCCAGACGCGGTGCAATGGCGTACTCGGCCAGGTGGTACTTGGCCGCCTCGGACCCGGCGCGGCTCGTCCCGGAAGTGTCCCCAATCAACTCCGGCGGCACGTTGTACGTCTGCCGGATGTAGGCGCGGAGTCCCCGCATGAACTCCTCGGCCTGGAGCTCGCGGTAGTTGATTTGAACCTGGGCGATGGTGACGCCCGCCGGCGCGAACCACATCTTGCCGGCGTCGTTCGGCCCAGCGAAGCGCTCCTGGTACTGCTTCTCCAGGTCGGCAACGGCGTCCTCTGCCTCGAAGTCCTCGCGCTTCGAGTCGAGGCCGATGATGGCCGAGGGCACCCCTCCGCGCTCGAACGTCGCCTTGGCTGCCCGGTCGATGGCCTCGAGCGTGTCGAGTTGCTCGCCGAGAGCCATGCCGCGCCCAGCTCCACGGCCGTGCGGGTTCTCCGGATCCAGGTGCTTGATCCACACCATCCCCGGTTCGGGGATGAACCCGTTGAAGTCGCCATAGCTCGCCGCGAAGAAGGGACGGCCTCGCTGGGGCGTCATCCCCACGCAGTGGGGCGGCACCGGCTCCCAGCCCACCGGGCGCCCGTCCACGCCCTGACGCAGCCAGAGGAACGTTTCACCCACCAGGTCCAGGTGCAGTTGGATGAGCTTGCGCACTTCGCGCCCCGGGAACTCCGGGTGCGGTGAGTGAAGCAGTCGCAGCACCTCATGCTCGGGCACCTCCACCAGGTCGCCTGTTGAGGTGGCGTCGCTGAGCGCCTTCCGGCGCTCGATGCGGTCGGCCGACTGCCACCGCGGGTCACCCCAGCTTCGCGCACCCTCGTGCCGCACGCGTTTGAATGCCCGCCAGCGCGGCGTCGCGACGGCATCCGCCACCGTGCTGACGACTGCCTGGAGCCAGCCATTCTGCCGGTACGCAGCGAGGACGGCGGCGCTCCCCCGGCGCGGGCTGAACGAGGTGATGGGCAGGGCGTAGACGATGGGGCCCCGGGATGAGGGGAGGAAGCCCAGGGCTTTGCTGAGTCTTCGCGCGGCGCGGCGGAGGATAGAGGCCATGCCCCGTCAGAAGGGGCGGCACGGCGCGACGGGATGGGGGCGAACCAGCCAGAGCGTACGAGCCCAGGTCACAGCCAGTTCGGCGCAGATTTACAAATCACTAGTCCCTGCGGCTAGTTAGCTTATTCCGCAATGTGTGCCGTTGACGTCGGGGACAAGAGGGCTAACGGTGGGTCAGGCAATCACTGCCTGGAGGTCTCTACGAATGGCATCTGTGGATCTGAAAGAGGTTGCAGGGGTGCTGGACAACAACGTCTTCCTGGCCATCGCGCGCCGGGAAGAATGGGGGAGGGCAGCGAACGACGTGCTGAAGAAGCTTGAGGCTCTTGTCACGGAGGCCAATCCGACGGGGGGAGCGAGCGTGTCGTTGAAAGCTGAGTTTGGGGCTGGCCCGTGGTCCAACGCCGCATCGGTGTGGGTGACGTTCGCCTCCGCCTACACCGGGCTTGACTCATGGGAGCGCGGCACTACGAGCCCAGTCCAAGCCGATGGCGCGAAGCTGGCGTTCACGTTGCAACTCAATGGGATGGTTGCAGTCGGATACCATGGGTGGGGAATTCAGGGGACGTCACGTGTCGACTCTTCCAAGACCTACGAGACGCTTGGGGTGTTCCAACCTTCCGCGCTGAGGCAGGTCGACATCCTCCGCAGCCTCATGGCTCAGTTTCTCAAGAGAGCCACGGCGGATCACTGGTCCATGGCTCACGAGCCGCAACTATAGGTCGTCGTCCCCCTCGCTCGCCCCTGCCGGGGTGGCCGGCTGGCCTACGCGCTCGGCCGCCCCGACAGTCGCCTACGCACCGACGCGCGAGAGGGGCCATGCCCACGAGAAAGGGTGGAGAGTCCGGGGTGAACCACCTGGACGTCATGTCGCCAGGAGGGCAGCATCGTCACATCCAGCACTGATGGGGGAGCATGGACGACAACATCTTTGAAGCAGGAGCGCAGTTGGAGACGCTCGCGGGCCTTTCCAACTCCGCAGAGCATAGGCGGACTGCGTGGCGGGGCATTACCGAAAGGATCCGCGAGCTACTTGCGAACGTCGTTGCAGAAGTCAACTCGTTGGCCGAGGAGCGGCGAGTCATGATCGCTTCGACGCCCTTTGGGTTCACCGATGTCAAGCTAGTTCCAACGCGCTGGGACGACATCAAGGGCATCCAAGTCGGTCTTTCGACGGAGTCGCCCCGACTTCAACAAAGCTTCACCACCAATCGGGACGGTGAGGACTTTCAGACCGTTGCGAACCTCGTCGTCACCGAGCCAGCGCTCGTCTTCACTCCTGGGATTGACGGGAGGATTCGAGTGGTTGCCCATCTGCACGAGTTGCAACTCGATGGAAAGGTCCTGGGCCCCAAACCTTCCCCAGAGGTTCTTCTGACTCGTGACCCGAAGGAACTGCTCGACGGCAAAGACATCGCCGCAGTCGTCAATGACTTCCTCAGGCGCGTCGTGAAATTCCACTGGACGACGCGCGCCTAGGACTCGTCGTCCTCCTCGTCGCTCGCCCCCGCCGGGGCTGCCGTCTGGCCCGCGCGCTCGGCCGCTCCGGCGTTCTGCTTCCGACGGACGACGTACTTGAAGATGGGCCACGCGAAGGCGTCGGCGCGGTCGTCGCGGCCGTGCCCGCCTTCCTGGCCGGTGAACTTCGCGAGCTGTTTCTCCAGCTTGTCGTGCTTGCCCACCATGTGGACGAGCCCGGCCTCGGCGAGCGCAGACGTCGGCGCCGCGCGCTCCGCCTTGCTCTGGCGCGCCCGCTCCGTTTTCACCTTCACGTTCGCGACGGCACGGATGGTGGACTTCACCATGTTCCCGCCCGTGTTCGTCTCGGCGAAGATCCACGCGCGAGGGCGCCCGCGCGAGTCCCTCTTCGCGGACGGCTCCCACGCGCGCAGCGCTTCGACGGCCTTCTTCGCCCACGCGCTGGGCTCGGGCGACTGGAGCGACAGGTCCGCGAGCACGTAGACGTGGTCGAGCCCGTCCGCCTCGCAGCGCACGCCGACCACGACGATGCCGTGGAGGTCCGACGACTTCTTTTCGCCGGTCGCCGGGTCGACGGACACGACGATGTAGTCGTACTCCTTGGGCGCGTCCTTCGGCTTGATGCGGCTGCGCTTCCAGTTGACGCGCCGGTACAGCGCCGGGTCCATCGCGAAGGACAGCTCGCCGAGGAACTCGCGGCGTCCCTCGGTGGTGCGCATCATCCGCAGCGCGTACCGGACATAGGCCGGGTCGAGGTTGTCGGTGTTCTCCAGCGTGGAGCTGCGCGCGAGGACCAGACCGTCCTTGTCGCCCAGCATCTCGCGGAAGAGTGCGGTCGGCGCGGGCGTCGTCGTGATGAACATGCGCGCGGACAGCCCCTCGCGGCGCATGCGGGTGGTGCGGAGCCGGTTGACGGCGCGGCACTCCTTGTAGACGGCGATGGAGTCGCCCTTCCACGCGACTGGCTCGTCCGCCCAGATGTACGTGTACTGGTGCCCGCGGAACTTGTCCGCGTTCTTGGCCGGCAACCACGTGGCCTGGGCCCCGTTGGGCCAGACCAGGCGACGCTTCGCCTTCTCGTACTTCGGCGCGAACCACGGCGGGCTGAGGGTGATGATGCCGCTCGTCCCCTCGAGCTGGTTCTTCACGATCTCGCTATACGTGGGGCCGACGATGAGGATTCGCGCCTCAGGGTCGGCGCGTGCCTCCGCGATGACGGCGCTCGCACCAGCGAACGTCTTGCCGGCACCACGGCCCCCCATGAAGAAGAAGGTCCGGTAGTTCGGGGGCGGGACCTGGACGGGCCGCAGCGAGTAGGAGGGCTCGTAGTAGAGGGCGACCAGCTCCTGGGGCGTCAGCTCCAGCAGGTGGACGAGGCCGTCGACCAGCTCCGGCTTCGCGAGCCCCTTGAGTTGCAGCCGCGCGCGCGCCTTGAGCCCCACCTGCTGCAGCAGCGAGTGCCGGCCGTTGGTCTCCGAGGTGATGACTGGGACGCCTGCGAGGAGGTCCTCGTCCGCGTCGAGCGTGGTGCTAGCGACCATCGTCGTCGTCCTTGCCGGCCTCACCAACTCCGGAGGGCGCGGGCTCGCTGGAGGCATCCGCTATCGCGGCCTCGAGCTTGTCGTGCTCCTCCAGGAAGCGCGTGAGCTTCTCGTCCAGGCGCGTCCGCGCCTCCTCGGGCGTCACCATCTCGAAGAGGGGGCCCAGCGCGCCGCCAGCCGCGACGGCGGCCTCGCGTGGCACGGTGAAGTCCTTCGGCGCGCTCACGGCCAGGCGCCATCGGATGACCTTGTCGTTCATCGTCTTGTCGCTGATGGCCTCCGTCGAGGCCTCCACCAACTGCATCTGGTACTCGGCCTCCGCGCGCTCGACCTCCTGCACGAACTCCGTGTAGCGACTGCGCTTGTTCCCCTCGATGGCCTCACGCCCGCGCCGGAGCCACCCCTGGAGACGGCCCTCAGTAGTGCCTGCGAGGGCTGCGGCCATCCTCTTGGTCGCGCCCTTCCGGAGCTGGGTGACGATTTCGGTCTGGATGCCGTACGTCAGCGTCGACGCGGGGCCCGCGAACTTCGCCGGCCGGCCGCGCTTCTTCGACGGCGGCTTGCCAGGTGGTTTGTTCGGGTCGTATCCGCGCGGGGGAGACACCCCAGAGAGAAGGGGTGCCCGCTACGTGGTGGCGCCGGCCACCTTCATGACGTGGTCCGCGAGCGCGAGGGTGGCCTTTTCGAGCTTGTCGGTCGTGTCCCTCCCGAAGTTGCGGTCCTCGCGGGTGGCCACCTCCAGGAGTCCGGTCATCGTGCCGAGCAAAGCGGTCAACTCGGGGAGGGTGGGGCGCGTGGGGATGGCCGCGAGTCGCGCATCCAGGGCGGAGGCCCGCGCATCGAGGTGCTCCACTTGGGCGGTGAGCCTGGTGATGCCCTCCTCTGCGGCGGAGAGGTCGAAGGTGACGTCGTAGTGAACCCCGGTGCCCTTCGACGTGCCCTTGTCCCTGCGCTCATGCTCCGGGGCGGCCTCGCGGCGGGGCTCCGGGCTGGGCGGAGGGAAGTCGAGCGCCTCC
>Ga0126314_10000536_pt1 | contig 18194 bp, 14 predicted proteins | sample Plot105B_FD_92535 | JGI IMG/M metagenome (GOLD analysis project Ga0126314, IMG submission 92535) | Serpentine soil microbial communities from UC McLaughlin Reserve, CA, USA - Plot105B | ecosystem: Environmental > Terrestrial > Soil > Grasslands | place: USA: UC McLaughlin Reserve, Lake County... | reverse complement strand
GCCCGCGAGCTGCCTCCCCCGACTCCGGGTGAGCCTCGCGCGGTGATGCAGCGCGCCCGCCGCGCCGCGAAGGCCCATCCCGAACAACCCTTGTCATCCAAGGCCCAGGACGCCTACGCGAGCGCCGAGTACCACCTCGACAAGCACTTCCGGGGACGCTTCGGCCGACGCGGCTGACGTCCGTGGGAATCCAGGTGCCTCGCGGGTCCGCGTGGCTACGATGCGACCTTTGTCCGCTTCCGCGCCCTCACGAGGTCTCCTTCAATGAAGACGCAGCTCCCCGCTCTCGCCGTGACGACCTTCGCGCTGCTGGGCGCTCCGCTGGCCCTGGCCGGTGATGAACTCCCCACGCAGTCCGCCTCCGCCGACCTGAACGGCGACGGCAAGCCGGAGGCCATCGCGGTGAAGTGGAAGGACGGCGACGCGCAGTTCGTCCTCACCGCCGGCCCCGCCACGCTGCGAGGCAAGACGGACTCGGAGGTCCACGGCCTCTCCATCATCGACATCGACAGCGCGGACCAGCGCAAGGAGGTCGCCGTCCACATGGGCATGACGGACAGCGACCGGCTCACCCTCGTCTATGCCTTCGATGGAAAGAGCCTGAAGGAGCTGGGCCGCGTCCACGCCCTCACCGAGGTGAAGGGCAACGGCATCATCCTCTCCGACACCTGGGAGACGTTCTGGAACCGGCGCGACAAGTTCGCCCTGGATGCCAAGGCCGGCAAGCTCGGCCCGGTGCCACAGGAGCTGTTCTACGTGGGCCAGGAAGCCACCGTGCGCGAGAGCTTTCCCATCACCCACTCCCGCACCGACAAGAAGCCCGTCGCCACCCTCGCCGCAGCCTCGAAGATTCTCGTCCTCGCCGCCGCGCCCGTCCCCGTGCAGGGCGGACGCTTCACGTCCTACGTCTACCTGGTGAAGTCCTCCACCGGGCTGCTCGGCTGGGTGAGCCAGGACACGCTGCTGGCCAAGACAGAGGGCCTCACCGTCGCCGGGTAGTCGCGCCTACTCGACGAGGGCCAGCTCCACGCGGCCCAGTTGTTCGTCCGTGGAGGCCACCTTCACCTTCACCGGCATGCCCACGGTGAAGGTCCGCTCCTTGCCCACGAGCGACAGCTCGCGCGCGTCCGGACGGAAGGGGCCTCCTCCCGGCAATCCCTCCGCCGGCAACATCCCCTCCACCAGCATGCCGTCCAACTGCGCCACCAGGCCGAAGGGCCGCACCCGGACGATGCGCGCGGAGAACTGCTTGCCCACGTGGCCCGCCAGCCACCGCGCCTCCAACACATGGTGCCGGTCCGCCTCGGCGCGACTCGCGGCGCGGGCTCGCGCGTTGATGTGCACCGCCAGCGTCTCCATCGCCGGGTCCTCGTCCAGGTAGTCGCGGCGGCCCTGCAGGTAGCCCTTCAGCGTGCGGTGCACCGCCAGGTCCGCGTACCGACGGATGGGCGACGTGAAGTGCAGGTACAGCGGCGCCGCCAGTCCGAAGTGCGGCCCCGGCTTCACCGTGTAGCGCGACGGGCCCAGCGAGCGCCGCAACACCGAGCGCAGCGCGGGCTCCGCCGCAGCGCCCACGATTTGCCGGTCGAACGCCGACAGCGCCAGCGGCGTCAATTCGCGCCCGAAGCCCGCCGCGAAGCCCGAGTGCTCCGCGAAGGCATTCAGGTCCGCCACGCGCAGCGGGTCCGGCTGCTCGTGCACGCGGAACACGCCCGGCAGGCCACGCACCAGCATCCACGTGGCGATGGCCTCGTTCGCCGCCACCATGAAGCGCTCAATCATCCCGTGCGCGGACGTGGGCTGCTCGCTCACCAGGCCGGAGACTTCGCCCGTCGCCGCGTCAAAGGTGAACCGCGCTTCATCTCGCGCGAACTCCATGCCGCCGCGCGCGCCACGCGCCACCGCCAGTCGGGCCGCCGCCAGCCGGAACCACGGCATGACGTCCCGCACCGGCTCCATCGGCGCGGACACCTCGCCCTTGTCCAGGAAGGCCGCGACTTCTTCGTAGTTCAGCCGCGCCCAGGAGCGGATGACGCTCTCGTACACGTCCGCCGCCGTCACCCGTCCCTGCGGGTCGATGCGCAGCTCCACCGTGAGGCAGCGGCGCTCCTTGCCCGGCACCAGGCTCAGCCAGTCCGAGGACAGCGCCTCCGGCAGCATGGGAAGCACGCGCCCCGCCATGTACACACTGGTGGCCCGCTCGCGTGCCTGCGCATCCAGCGCGGTGCCTTCCTTCACGAACTCGCTCACGTCGGCGATGGACACCAGCAGCCGCAGCGCTCCATCCGGCCCCGCGGGCAGCACGGAAATCGCGTCGTCGATGTCTCGCGTGGACGGCGCATCCACCGTCACCGTCGGCACCTCACGCAAGTCCCGCCGCGCGCCCACCTCGTGCGGCACCTCGCGGGCGACTCGCGCGTCCTCCAGCGCCTCGGGGGAGAAGTCCTTGTTCAGCGCATGCCTGGCGATGATGCGCTCCAGCGAGCGGTCCTCCCCGGGCTCCACCTTGTAGAGCAGCGTGAGCTTGCCCTCGTGGATGCTCGCCACCACGGCGTCACCGTGCTGGACGCGCGTCGTGCCCACGTCCAGCGCCCAGTCCGCGTTGCCCACCTCGCGGTCGATGCGCAGGAAGAACGCTCCCTTGCGGGCGACGACTTCGCCATAGACGCGGGTGCGAGGCCGCTCCACCAGCGTCAGCGCACTGGCCGTCCAGCGCCCGTCCGCGGCCGCCGTCACGGTGCCGGTGACGATGTCTCCGGCCAGCAGCGGGTTGAGGTCCGGAGGAGGAATGAAGGCGGACAGCACCTCTTGGGTGCCGGGAGCCTGCACGGTGAGGAAGCCGAAGCCCCGGGGGTGGACGTCGATACGACCGGTGACAGCGCGGGGAGAAGCAGAAGTGTCCATGGAATCTTTTGAACCTTGGGAGCGCGTCTTAGCCCAGGTCCACCGAGGGACGGGCAGGAGGGACGCGCGGAATGTGAAGTGAGAAGGGGGCGGTCCCGGGGCCGACTCGAGTGAGTGGCCTGTGCTCGCCAGGGACCGCGTGAAGTCAGCGAACGCCCGCTGGACGAGGCGCGCGAGGGGCTCCTGACGCCCCGGCCCCGACGCCGGCCTCCTCCGGGTACACCTCCGTCACACATGCGTCATGCGAGACTCTCTTCACGGAGGGTGCGTCCCGAGACAAGCGCGGAGTAGGGTGGCCCTTTTTTCCCGACGGGCACCGAATGAAGACCGAGCTTGGAGTCCACCTGGGCATGTCCGCGCGCACGGCCCGAAGGAGTCTGGGACTGACCCAGGCCGCCGTCGCCGAGCGGCTCGGCGTGGCCCGCGAGGTGTACGCCCGCCTGGAGCGCGGCCACATGCTCCCGAGCATCCACACCCTGCGGGGCCTGTGCACCGTGCTCCGCGTGCCACCCCACGCGCTGCTCGCCCTGGACGCCACCATCGAGACGCCCCCCGGCCGCAAGCGCCCGCCCCAGCCCACCCGCGTCGAGCCCCCCGCCCTCATCGACCTCCGCAAGAACCTGCGCGGCCTGTCCCGCTCCGACTTGCGCCTCCTCAACGCCCTCGCCGTCACCCTCCCCGCTGCTCCCCCACGGCGACGCACTTCTCCCGAGGACTGAGAATGTGAATTCACGGCAAAGTCAGAGATGTCGATATTCGTGGACTTTTCTTCGACCCTGACTTTCGCGTCCGTCCAGGTGCGGGTGTAGATTGAGCACCTTCCGATGAGTGGGACGACGCTGCCGCTCGCGCCGGATGCCTCCAAGGGCCGGTCGCTGGGCAAGTATGAGGTTCTCAGCCGCCTATCCACGGGCGGGATGGCGGAGATCTTCCTAGCGTCCCAGCGGGGCCTCGCTGGATTCCGCAAGTTGGTGGTTCTCAAGCAGATTCTGCCGGACATCCGAGGCGAGGAAGAGTTCATCCGGATGTTCCTGGACGAGGCCAAGGTGACGGCCGCGTTCAACCACCCGCACATCGCCCAGGTGTTCGACCTGGACATCGCGGAGGGGGAGCTGTTCCTGGCCATGGAGTTCGTGCCGGGGGCCACGCTGGTGGAGGTGGCGCGCGCGTGTCGCCAGGCCAGCCACCCCATCCCCATGGGCTTCAGCCTGATGGCGGTGCGGGACACGGCCGTGGCGCTGCACTACGCGCACACCTTCACGGATCCGCTCGGCCACCCTTCGCCCGTCATCCACCGTGACGTGGCGGAGAAGAACATCATGGTGACGTACGAGGGCGTCACCAAGCTGTTGGACTTCGGCATCGCCAAGAGCCTGGCGCGCGCCAGCCGCACCGCGGTGGGCATGGTGAAGGGCACCAGCGGCTACATGTCGCCCGAGCAGATCATGGGCGAGCCGCTGGACGCGCGCAGCGACTTGTTCAGCCTGGGCGTGGTGCTGCACGAGTTGCTCACCGGCATGCGGTTGTTCTACGCGAAGCAGGCCGAGGCGATGATGAACGCGGTGCTGAAGTGCGACGTCACGCCGCCTTCCCGCGCCAACAAGCAGATACCGCCGGAGCTGGACGCCATCGTCCTGCGCGCGCTGTCCAGGCGCCGCGAGGACCGCTACACCACCACGCTGGAGTTCGCCCGCGCCCTGGAGCGCGCGGTGGGCCCCCTCATCTGGCACCCCGAGCAGAGCAGCGAGGTGATGCGCCGCCTCTTCGCCGACCGCCGCGAGCAGACGCGCCAGTTGCTCATGGCGGGCCCCTCCGGCGACGTGACGGGCGAGACGAGCGTGGCGGCGATGCTCGCCATGGGTGGCTCGAACGCGGCCCCGGCCCCAGCCCCAGAGGCGCCCGAGCCGCTCACCGTCAACACGACCACGGGCCCTCCGGAGCCTCCTCCTCGCCGCGCCACGGTGACGGCGCCCGCCGCGAAGCCGCCCCCGGCACGGCGCGCCACCAGCATGCAGCCGGCGGCGACGCCTCCCCCACCGCCGCCTCCAGACTCGGAGCCGCGCAAGGCCGTGCTCCAGGCCCCGCCCCACAAGCGCCTGGCGGGACGAGGCGCCGCGTCGGACTCCGCGCGTCCTCCCCCGCCGCCTCCGTCGGAGGCCCCGCCACCTCCTCCCCAGGATGGGCCGCACATGGCCCGCACCCAGCCGGGGCGGCCCGCGCTTCCACCCTCCGAAAACACCGTCCGCGCGCAGATGCCCTCCGCGCGCACCGCACCCGTGTCCGAGGAGCCCGCGCCCCGCGGCGAGGTCCGTCCCACCCGCAGCCGCACCACGGACACCCCGCGCCCCGCGACAGCCGCCCCGCCGCCACCCGCTCGCAACGAGGAGACGGCCATGGTCCGCGTGCCCACGCTCTCCGCGGAGCCCGGCAGCCACGCGGGGGTCCCCTCCCGCCGCGGCGCACCGGCTCGACGCAGGCCACAGCCCCAGCTCCCCGCCGCCTTCCCCGACGGCGAAGCCACCACCAAGCCTTACCGAGGCTTCCCCGACGGCGAAGTCACCACCAAGCCTTCCCGAGGAGGCTTTCCCGACGGCGAAACCACCACCAAGCCTTCCCGGGGCTTCCAGGAGAACCGTCGTCCTCCCGAGCACCATGACGACGACGAGGACTCCCACGTCCACACCCTGCGCGGCGTCCCCGTCGTGGGCTCCAAGTCCCAGGTCTGGCGCAAGGTCCTCGCCGGGGTGCTCGTCCTCTTCGCGGTGGGCGCTGGAGTCGTCGGACTGGGACTCGATGGAGGCGTCGTGTCCGCCTGGGCCGCGCCCATGCTGGGGCTCGACAAGAAGGACCCGGAGGTGGCTCAGCCCACGCCGATTGTCCCTCCGAAGCCACGCGCCACGCCTCCGCAGGAGCAGGCCAAGGCGCCTCCCGCCGATGACACCGGGAGGGGCACCGGCGCTCCCCCCGTCGTCGTGGAGAAGAACGTCCCGCCCGAGGCGCCGGTGACGCCGGTGGTGGTCGACACGGTGGATGCCCTGCCGCAGCCGGAACCGGAGCCAGCCCCCTCCATCGACGCGGTGGAGGACAAGCCGGGGCGCACCACCGTCAAGCGCTCCACCGCCAAGCGCTCCACCAAGGAGTCGACCCGGAACAGCCGCCGCGTCACGCCCGACTCGAGCGAGGGCAGCCCGGTGGCCCCCACGGGAGAGCCGGGCTTCCTCACCCTCGTCACGGAGCCCTACGCCAAGGTGTACCTGGGGAGCCAGTCGCTGGGTGACACCCCGCTCTTCAAGGTGAGCCTGCCTTCGGGCAAGCACACGCTGAAGCTGGTGGACGGTGACGGCAGGGCACTCAAGCTGTCGGTCGATATCAAGCCCGGCGACACCACCGCCGTGCGAGTTCCGCTGGAGATGCTGTCCCGGCAGTAGTTTGTCCCGAGGGGCGGCAATCGCTCGGAGCGCCGTGCGTAGCCCGCCATGACGGGGCCTCTTCCAGGCCCCCTGCCTTGGGAGCGCGCCATGAAGACCGCCCGGATGTCCCTGCTCGTCCCCCTGCTGATGTTCGCGGGGGTGTCTTACGCGGAGGACTCACACGCCCAGAGCGCCGAGACGCGCGAGGTCGATGACTTCGACAGCCTGGCGGTGGGCCACGGCATCAAGGCCAAGGTGAAGGTCGGCCCCAAGTCCGTCCGCGTCGAGGGCCCCGCGGAGCTGCTCTCCCGCCTGCGCCTGGTGGTGAAGGACGGGCAGCTCACCACCGAAGTCGAACGCCAGGGCGTCTTCGGCAACAACTTCTCCGGCGGCAAGGTCCGCCTGTACGTCTCCAGCCCCGCGCTGGAGGGCGTGGAGGCCAGCGGCGGCAGTCACATCGAGGCGGAGGTCGCCGCCTCGGACGACTTCTCCGCGGAGGCCAGCGGCGGCGCGGCCCTCACCGTGCGCGGAATGGACACGGACAAGGTCGAGGTCGAGGCCAGCGGCGGCGCCGTCGTCAACCTGGAAGGCCGTGCCCGGGCACTGAACGTCGAGGCCAGCGGCGGCGCCGTCGTCAAGGCCATGGAGCTCAAGGGCGTGAAGTCCCTGGACGTCGAGGCCAGTGGCGGAGTGCGCGTGGAGGCGGACCCCTCGGAGCGCCTGTCCGTGGACGCCACGGGCGGCACCACCGTCCAGTGTGTCTCCCGCCCGCCCCGCACCGAGGTGAAGGCGCGCGGCGGCACCCGCGTCGTCTACCTGAAGGACTGAGCACGCCGTGACGTGTCCGGGACCTCCCGGACGTGAAGGAGGCCCCCTGGGTAGGGACTGACACTACCCTTGTCGGTTCGGGCCACCTTGCTCCGGTGCGCGGGGGCGATTGGAATGCGGCTCCCCTCACCTCCGGAGACGCCGCACCATGACGGTCCCGATTCCTCCTCCTTCCTCGCAGGGCGCATCGGGACGCAACAGGGCAGCGCTGTGGAGTGGCGTGGGGCTGGCGGTGGCCCTCGCCGCCGGCGGCACCCTGTTCTTCCGGGCGGGCCGCCCGACGAGCCATGAGGGGCACAAGGACGGGGAACACGCCCACTCCGACGAGCCGTCGAAGGCGCCGCGCGCCGCGAAGCCCGCCGCCTCCATGGAGGTGCTGCGCCACACGGACCGCGCCGCGCGCGCCGCCGCCACGGGGGACTTGAAGAAGGCCCGCGAGTCGCTCGGCGAGGCGCTGATGCTGGCCCCCCAGCACGCGCCCGCCCTGCTGGTGCACGCGTGTCTGGCGCTCGAGGAAGGCAACGACGCCGAGGTCACCACGGTGCTGGGGCAGCTCACCGCCGCGGCGCCGGGGAGCCCGGAGGTGAAGCTGTTGGAGACGCTGCGCGAGCTGCGACGCGCGCCGGGTGTCTCCTGGCAGCAGGCCTTCCGCGAGGCCTGGGTGAAGCTGGGCCGCCCCGACTTCCGCAAGAGCGAGCTGTTGCCGGGCGCCACGCCCCTGCCTCCGGACCCCACGCTGACGGACTGGGAGAAGGGCGCGTGGGAGAAGGCCCCCTCGGACGACGTGAAGCTGCGGCTGGCGCTCTCCACGCGCAAGCTGGACTCGGACAAGGCCCTCTTCCTGCTGGCGCAGGTGCCCCGGCTGGAGAACCCGGACCTCTACCTGGCCGTGCGGGACGCGCTGCGGGGCGAGTCCCTGCCGGAGTCCGAGCACGAGCGGGCGCGCAAGACGTTCCGCGAGAAGCTGGAGGCGCTGGCCAAGGCGCACCCGAACGCGATGCAGCTCCAGTTGCTCCTGTTGCTGGGTGACACGGAGGCCGGCACGGAGCTGACCGCCGCGGAAATCGACGCGCTGGAGCGCGTGGCGGCGCTGCCTGTCTGGCGGGAGACGTCGTTCCGGGATGGCTACGTGGCGACTCGGCAGCTCCTGAAGGAAGCAGGCGTGCCGGATGTCAGCGCGCTGTCGATGGCGGTGGCCCTGCGGGGCATCAACGAGCGCGGGACGTGGATTCTGCGCACCCGCAACGTGGCGACGCGAGGCGCGCTCTCCGAGGAGGGCCGCAAACGCCTGGGCCGCATCACCCGGGACATCGGCGCGAGCATGGTGAAGCAGAACACCGTGGTGGAGCGGATGACGGGCCTGCAGCTGGTGCGCGGCGGCGAGACGGACCTGGGGGATGACGCGGGCCGCACGCTGGCGCTGAATCAAATCCAGGCGCTGGAGCAGACCATCGCCTGGTTCCAGCAGACGGCGATGGAGCGCTGGCCGCTGAACTCGCTGACAGAAGAACTGATGGAAGAGAGCACTCGGGACGAGCTGCGCTACCTGCAGGCCTTCGCGGCGGCGGCGCCCGCGGGTACGGCGGCCCGAGCGGCGCCGTAGTCAGCGGGAAGAGGACGAGGTGACTCGGGCCCCAGGGAACGCGCTTCCCCCCGGGGCCCGAGCGGGCCCCCCACGATGCAACGAAGCCGCCGCACGCCGGACCTCCAAGGTCGTCCGGGCAACCGCACTCCTTCCACACAAGCGCCGGGACCAAGGGGGTGCATCCCGAGCGGGCCTCGCGTGGGCAACGTGGAACACGTCTACGTCTTTCAACGCAACGATGGCCGAAGAATATCGGGTACGCGGTGCATGTCCACCCGCAGGGTCGGTGGCCCCGGGTGTGCCGTGTCAGGCTGGGTTTTCGAGGGTCGCATTCACCGCAGGCCCTGGAATTCTTTCCGGAAAAATTCGAGCACGAACGATTGACAGCGCGCCCGGGCTGGCTTTGTCCCGCGCCTGACGCACTCGTGGAGAAGTGGGGACCGTCAACGCGAGTTGTCAGGGCTGTCCACGGCGTTGACGGGGACTTGCGTCAAATCCGTTGAATCCCTGGCGCTTCAAAGGCTTGCATCCCCGGGAGGCGCTGGCCGTGGCGTTGCACTGAGGCGGTGCATCATGCACGTGCCCTTCTACCTGTTGCTCGCCATTGGCCTGTTGGGGACCTTCGACGTCCTCTACTTCCACCTCTGGCGCGGCCGGCTCCAGGAGCGTCCCGAGTGTCAGCGCGAGGTGCTCTGGCACACCGCGCGTCACCTCATCTACGCGCTCCAGTTCCTCTGGGTGCCGCACGTGCGCTTCCAGGGGTGGGCGCTCGGACTTCTCGGGGTGCTGTACGCCGCGGACATCTTCGTCGCGCTCGCGGACGTCTGGGAGGAGCGCGACAGCCGGGCGTTCCAGGGAGGTGTCCCCCGGGGTGAGTACTTCATGCACGTGGTGCTGAGCGTGCTGGTGGGGCTGTACCTCATGGCCACCTTCCAGGCGGTGTGGAGCGACTGGCTCCTGCCCACGGGCCTGCGCGTGGACCCGCCCGCCGTGCCCGTGGCGCTGCGCACGCTGATGACGGTGATGGGCGTGACGGCGCTGGGTGTCTTCGTGAAGGACCTGGCGCGGTGGCTGGCCTTCCGTCGGCGGCCCGAGGCCACTCCATTGGGACAACAGGCGCTCCAACGGATTGTCGTGGAGGTGCTCATCCCCGCGCCCGTGGAGGTGGTGTGGGAGCGCACGCAGGACCCGGAGCTGCACACGGCGTGGGACGTGCGCTTCACGTCCATCCGCTACTTGCCGGAGGCCGACGAGCGGGGGTTCCACCTGATGGACTACCGGACGCGCCTGGGCTTCGGGCTCGAAATCGTCGGGTGGGGTCGCTACCTGGCGAACACGCCGCACGTTCGCTCGACGTTCGAGTTCGGCTCGGAGGACTGGCGGAGCCTCATCCTCCGCGGCCGGGGTGTGTGGCTCTACGAGCGCAGGCCCGAGGGGACGTTCTTCAAGACGGTGTTCGACTACCGCGCGCGGTACGGCGTGGTGGGGGAGGTGCTCGACGCGCTGCTGTTCCGTCCGGTGATGAGGCTGGGCACGGAGTGGGGCTTCGAGACGCTGCGGCAGTGGTGCGCGGGGGATGAACACGCTCCGGCGCGAGGCCGCTCACGCTGGCGCTTCGGGCTGTTCGTCCTCGCGCGACTGCTGGGCAGGGCTCCGGCACCGGACGCGGCGCGTTCATCCCCCACCTCAAAACCCTGTGGAGAACTTGTTGAGGTGTCGTCATGAGCGACAGCGCCGTGGCGGCTCATCCCGGTCATCCGCGTCGGACTCGATTCGGAACGCACGTGGAGAGCACCGTGTCCCAGTTGGACTCGACGACAGCACTCCCGCGCGGGGATGCGCGACTGGAGGCCTTGCTCCGTTCGGAGGCCTCCCTGCTCGCGGATGCGCAGTTGGAGGCCCTGCTGCATTCGGGAGAGCTCCACCCCGGGGACTCCCAATTGGAGGCCCTGCTCCAGGTGCACGTGGAGGCGCGGGTCCACCCGGAGGAGCTCGACGAGGCGCGGACGGCCCTGCCCCAGGCGACTCCCGAAGCGCTGCGGGACTTCGCGCTCCGGCACCGGGCCTGCCGCCGCTCGCTGGCTCTGCTCTCGGACTTCTATCGCTCGCATCCGTGCCGCATGGCCAGGGTCCATGTGCTGGCCGCGAGCGCGGTGACACTCGGCCGCTTCTGGGGGGTGTCGGAGCCCTTCGCGCGATTGGGCGCGGCCGTCATGCCCGTGGATGAGCGGGGCCTGCCCCGGACTCGGGAGTGGGCGTCCTACGCGCGCGCTTGCGAGGAACACCTCCCGCTCGAGGTCCGTGACGAGCGCTGGATTGAAGCCCACATGCGGGACGTGGCCCGGGCTCGAGAGGTGGGCCATGAGGCGGCCTTCCTGGAAGAAGCCCGCGCGCATGAACACGAGCCCCTGTGGCGCCTGCTGGTGCAACACGTGGAGATGACGCTCGGCGCGCGCCTCTTCGACCAGCCCGCCCTCGCTGGGGCCGTCCCGGGTGAGACGGCCATGGCCCACGGACTGGCGCTGTCCCTGTCGCGCATGGTGAGCGCGAGCTGGAGCCTGCTGCGCCACTACGCCTTCTCCACCCTGCGCGCGCTGTGTCTGCCACGTTGGCGCCATGACGCGGGCCTCGTCGACGAGCGGCGCACGGCGTGGTTGCTGCTCTCAAGCTTCTTCACCGCGTGGACGGCGGCCAGTGTCTACCGTCGCGGCGTGAAGGCCGTGCATCGGGGCCAGCGCGCGCGGCCCTCGGATGTCTGGCCCCTGCTCGCGGCGGTGCTGGGCCCGGACCTGGAACGCGTGGACCCGCGTGTCATCCGCTTCTATGCCAACCCGGGCGCGTGGGGCGCGCGCGCCTGCGTCACCTTCTCCTCGTGCACGGCGCGGCTGTTCGCGTGGGTCGCCACCCGGCTGTCCGGCCAGGGCCTCTCCGAGCATGGGGCACGTGCCTTCCCCGGACGCTTTCTCACCTTCCGCCGCGCGGATGGCTCCATGCACTTCGTCCGGGAGCTGTACTGCGATGGCGTGCTGCGACGGTTCGACTCCGACTTCGTCTTGCGCGACGGCCGACTCCACGAGGTCTTCGTCGAGCACGGGCTGGACCTGGAGCTGGACGTGTCGGTCCTGGAGGACGGCGGCATCCGCCTGCGCGGCCGGACGCTGCGCTGGCACGGCCTGGTGCTGCCACCCTTCGGGCGCGGCGTGGAGTTCCGCATCCACCCCGCGTCGGATGCGGCGGAGCGCGTGGACATCATCGGGACCTTCGGCGGCGGAGGGCCTGTGTCGCGACGAGCCCCCCTGGCCCGCATCCACTACGAGGCGTGGCGCCAGGTCGACGCCGTGCCTCATGAGAGCAGCGAGCCTCAGTTGCCCGCGTAGGCGCGCTCCAGCGCGGCGATGTCGATTTTCCGCATCCCGAGCATCGCCTGCACCACCCGCCCGGCCTTCGCGGGGTCCTTGTCCCCCATCAGCTGCATCAGCGTCCGGGGAATGATTTGCCAGGACACGCCGAAGCGGTCCTCCAGCCAGCCGCACTGCTTGTGCTTTCCGCCGGCGGCGAGCTGCTCCCACAGCGCGTCCACCTCGGCCTGCGTCTCGCAATCGACGAAGAGCGAAATCCCCTCGGAGAACTTGAAGTGGGGGCCGCCGTTGAACGACAGGAACGTCTCGCCTTCCAGCTCGAAGGTGACGGACATGGCCGCGCCGTCCGGGCCCCGGGTCACCGAGACCATCTTCGAGTTCTTGAACACCGACGTGTAGAGCTTCGCCGCCTCTTCCGCCTGGTTGTTGAACATCAGGAACGGGGTGATCTTCTTCATGGGGGCATCCTCGGTAGGGGGCGGCACCAGGAGGGTGCCGGCCTTTTGCCCTACGTCGAAGCCACTTCCGGTTCCTCGACATGCCTTCTTTATTTTCTTCGGATTTCTGGCCCGCCCCTCTGACGTCAGTGGTCGGCCCCCTCGTGGTGGTCATGGCCCGGACCGCCAAAAGTCCCTGGCCAGGGCTCCTTCGCGGGCAGCAGGCCCGGCATGGGGAAGCGCTGGAAGCGGGCCTGGCTGTAGGCAAAAGGCGGATCACACTCGCCACAGGTGGTGGCCCCGTCCATCAGGACCAGCCCCCCGGGTGCCAGCTCCATCAACTGCGGAGTCGAGCGCGCCGAGTAGTCGAGCCGGCACTGGAAGGCCTCGGCGCCGTCCGACATGCCCACTCCCACCAGCAGCTGGTGGTTCTCGCGGTTGGTGGCCGTCGTGAGCACCAGCGTCCGGGGTGGCAGGCCCGGCGCATCCGGCCAGGACGCGAGCCGCAGCTCCTTCGTCGTGAGCTGCTGTCCCGAGCGCAGCGAGTACGTCCACGCGGGGTTGAGCGAGGGCAGCTCGAAGCCCTTCAGCTGCGTGGCCATGGGCAGCGCGCCGCCCTCGTCCGGATTCACGGTGGTGCCCGGTGCGCTGGGCACCAGTCGCTCCCGCGTGGCCACCAGACGGCCGAACTGCTGGGGAAGGCTCGCCGCCACCGAGCCATCCGCCGTGAGCAGCGCCTGCGCCGCGCGCTCCTGGAACAGCAGCCCGTCCACCACCGCCAGCTCTCCGGCGCGCTGCGACTGTGACTTGCGCCAGCGCGGCACCCCGTCCGACGAGAAGGCCATCATCAGCGAGGGCGCGCCCGCCTGGAGTGGCGCCCCCACGTTCACCGTCTGCGAGAAGGAGATGTACAAGTCCCCCAGCGCATCGGAGACGACGCCGAAGGGGTGCGGGTGGTTGCACTCGGACAGCAGCGGATCGCTCAGCTCCTGGGCGGACACCATCTGTCCATACGCATCCAGCACCACCAGGAAGTACATGCGGCACAACGTCTCGCGGTCGAGCCCCGCGGGGTAGGCCTCGAACAGGGCCGCCAGCCGGTCCGGAGCCATCACCGCCAGCCGCGCCAGGAAGAGGCTGGTCGTGCGCTGCGCGATGTCCGGCCGCGCCCGCGCCAGGGTGAAGGTCCACCGGGGCGCGCCCGTGTAGCGCTCCACCAGCGACACCGTGCCGTCGTCCGGCAGGTCCATGCACAAAAGCCGGTCATTCCACAGCATGCAGCGCCGGGCCGCGTCGCCGCTCAGCATGGGCACCGGGGCCGCAGCGTCGAGCAGCGCGGACGTGTAGAAGCCCGCCAGCGTCACGTCTCCTTCGGGCCCCACCAGCAGGTCATGCAGGTTCATGCCCCGCGACCGGGAGTCGAGAATCCAGTCCGGCTCCAGCGACACCGCGGCGGGGCGCTCGCACACCGGCCCCCGGCAACGGCCCTCCGCCTGACACGGACTGGCCGCCGCGCAGATGAAGCCGTCCGGCAGGTCGCGACGCGCGCATGCGCCTTCAATGCACACGTCGGCCGCATCACAGCCGCGCTCCGTGCCGCAGAAGGTGCCATCCGGCGCATCGGCCAGGCCGCAGCCGAGCTTCGAATCACACGTGCCCACCTGACACGCCCCCGCCCCGGGACACGGCGGCGCGGGCACGGCGCGACACCCATCCAGCGCGTGGCACACGTCCGTGGTGCAGGCGTTGGCGTCGTCACACGGCCGCTCCAGGCCCTTGCACCGGCCCTGCTGACAGGTGGCCATGGAGAGGCAGGCGTTGCCCGGGTCACACCCGGTGCCGTCCGGCAGCCGAGTCTCCACACAGCGCTCGGACACGGGGTCGAACACCGCGCTGGCGCACACCACCGCCTGGCACTCCGGCGTCGGCCGGGCCTCGCCCGCGAGCACCAGCTCCGCGCGACCTCCGTCCGACGCGGTGCCGATGAGCCGGGCCTCATACGTGCCCTGGGCCTGGGGGCTGAAGCGCAGCCGCACCGGCACCTCGCTCGCGCCCACGCGCGCGGGCAGCGCATCCACCAGCGAGAAGGGCGCCTCCACCGAGGTCCAGGTGACATCCAGCGGAGCGCGCCCCGCGTTGAGCACGCGCACCTCCGCCTCTCGCACCCCGCCTGGATACGCGGGAGGGAAGTCCAGCCGGGACAGCGACAGCCTGAGCCGGCCCTCGGCGCCGACGAGGGGAGGCTCCTCGCGACATGCCGTCAGACAGGTGCCGAGCACCATCGCCCACAGGACGAATGCCCTCCCCACCCCGCCTGCTCTCGTCGCGCGTGCCATGGGTGCCTCCCGTGCTCCTGCCCCCGCGTATAGTCCCGAGGCCCGGAGGATGCGAGGGGTGCGCCTGGCCACGCTGTCGGCCACCTGCCCTCCGACGGGCCCCTGGGAACGCGCCCGTTTCGGCTGCTGAACGCTCGCGCCTGTAGACTCCTCGCGTCCGTCCTCCATCGGGAGTCCTCCATGTCCTCGCGTCCCACCTTCGTGCTCGTCCTGGCCCTGCTCGTGCCGTGGGCCCTTCCCGCCTTCGCGCAGGACGTGCCGCGCACGATGACCTTCCAGGGGCGCCTGGTGCGCGCGGACGGCACCCCGGAGAGCTCGCCGCAGGACCTCACCTTCACCCTCTACGCCTCGCCCGTGGGCGGCTCCCCGCTGTGGCAGGAGAACCACCTGGCCGTGCCGGTGACGAATGGCTACTACGCGGTGGTGCTGGGCTCCTCGGTGGGGCTGGGGGATGACCTGGTGCGGCGCTCGGAGCTGCACCTGGGCGTCGCGCTCGCCAGCCAGTCGGAGCTGACGCCGCGCTTCCGCATGTCCTCGGTGCCCTTCGCGTTGCGCGCAAGTGACAGCATCCGACTGGAGGGCCGCGCCGCCAACACCTTCGCGCCCGTGAGCCACACCCACGCCAATGCCACGGCGACGACGGCGGGCTTCATGTCCGCGGCCGACAAGACGAAGCTGGATGCGCCCGCGCCCACGTACGGAGAGGGCCTCATCGCCACCGGCACGCCCCTGGCCGTGCGCGTCAGCTTCCCCGCGACGGGCGGTACCAACGGCACGGCTCGCATCGCGGCGCGCTCCGACCACACACACGCCAGGCCCGTGCTGTCATGCGGTTACAAGAGTGCCACCGGTAACGATTCGACGGACACGCGCGCCGCCATCGCCTGGTGCGCGACGGGCGAGACGCTGATGGGTGGCGGCTGCAGTGGACTCGAGGACGGGCCCACCGGCGTCGCCTTCAACCCCACCGGCGTCCCCTTCGAGAACAGTCCCACGCAGGCTCCAGGCGTGCCCGGCTACCGCTGCCGCAGCCACGCGGACAGCACCAGCGCTCCCACCGCCTACGCCATCTGCTGCCGCATTCCGTGAGCACCGGGACACCGCGCCGGAGGTGTCAGCACACCCGTGCTCCTGACTTCCTCCATCGCCGAGAAATCGCAGCGTCACCGGAGAGCTGAACATCGAATGGAATGATCATTCCCTCGGGGAATGGAGGCGAGCGAGCTCACCGAAGCTCTGCCTGGCAGCAGACACTTCAGCCGGCGGTACATGAAACCCTGTGTTTTTTTCAGATGGTCGGCTCTGACCCACTGCAACCGCGCGGAATGGTTGGATCACAGAAGGGTACGGTTCTAGCAATTGGGGACGGCATGACCTCCGTCTCGGACATGGGCTCTCAATCCTCCCAGGCCTTCACCGTGCTCATCCCACGTGGGCTACAAGGCAGTGTGGACGGCCTGCCTCAGGATGTGCGGCAGGCCCTGCTCTCGGAGCTGTTTCGAATGGCCTCGCTTGCGCACCAGGAACGAAGCCTGCTGCAAGCGTCCTCGCCGTATGCATTGAACCTGGACCTGGATGGCTGCCACGCCATCGTGGAGATGGACCCGTCCCGCTCGCGGCTGACCCTGGCAGGGCTCACGCGCGCTCGAGCGCTGGGCTGAGCCCGGCGATACGTGAACGACGATGTCTCGACGGGCCGGCTACGAAGAATCCTGGGACCTCACCTACCTGGTGGAGCAGCTGCGTGAGCTCATCAGTCGGGACCTGGAGCTGGATGACGCGCTCGGGGAGGAACTCGAGGACACCCTGGCCCGGCTCGTCCTGCGCAACCAGCGCCTGCGCGGACTGCAGCGGATGGTGAACGCGGAGCGTGACGCGGAGGACCTGGAGGTGCTGCGCAACGCGCTGGAGCACACGGACCGCGAGCTGCTCACCCACCTGCCCCGGCTCCTCGACCGCCTGCGCGAAGCGCTCTCCTGAGCCGCCCCGCGCCCTACGGCGTGGCCCCTGGATGCAGCGTGTGAGTGGGTCCGCTCGCCGGAGGACCTCCCACGCCCAGGCCCACTGAACCGGGGCCGATGGGAAGCACACCCGCCGCCGGCGCCAGGCTTCCAGACTCGGCGCGCACCGGGCCCTCGCACGCGCCCGCGCGGCAGCCCTCCAAGCCCTGACACGGCCTGCCCACGCCACACGCCACCACCTGGCATGCGCCCGCGCGGCACACCTGCCCGGAGGCACACGCGCCCACGGCCGCGCACGCCTCCGTGGCGGACAGGCACGCGCCGGCGCGGCACACCTCGCCCGGGCCACACTGCGCCACGGTGTTGCAGGACAGCGCCAGACACGCGCCCTCGCGACACACCTGCTGCGCGGGGCAGCTCACCGCCGAGCACCCCGCGTTCGACACACAGCGGCCATCCGCGCCACAGCGCTCGTCGGATGCGCAGGCGAAGTCCGCCGTGCACAGCACGCCCCGGCACTGTCCGCCGGAGCGGCACACCGTGCCCTGGGGACAGGCGACGCCCAGACAGCCATCCCTCACGCACTCCGAGCCGAGGCAGCGCTCGGTGGGAAAACACGCCGTGTTCGCATCACAGCCCACGCGCCGGCACGTGCCTCCGCGGCACACCTCGCCGTCGGCGCAGGCCGTCCCCAGACACGAGGGCTCCACGCACGCGCCCAGCTCGCACACGCGTCCGGCGCCACAGGCCACGCCCTGGCACGTGGTGGCCAGGCATCGGCCCTCCACGCAGGCCTGAGCGTCCGGGCACACCACGCTGGAGCACAGGTCTGGCGGCACCAGCGCGGTGGTCTTGTCACAGCCCGCCAGCGCAACGAGTGCCACCAGCAACAGCCCTCGCAGCGGCATCCAGGTGCTCATGGCGGGAGCCCTCGCAGCGGCATCGGGGCCTTCATGCCAGGAGCCTCGCAGCGGTATCCAGGTGCTCATGGGAGCAGCCCTCGCAGCGGCATCGGGGCCTTCATGCCAGGAGCCTCGCAGCGGTATCCAGGTGCTCATGGGAGCAGCCTTCGCAGCGGCATCAGGGCCTTCGGCGGCAGCTCTCGCAGCGGCATCCAGGTGCTCATGGCAGCCGCTCCGTGCGGTCCGCCGCCGGCAGTGCCAGCGCCTCAGGCCGCGTCAGCACCACGCCCAGCACCACCCCCGCCGCCGCCAGGCCCACCCCGCCCACGACATAGGGCCAGAGCGCGCCGCGAGGTGCCTCTTCCACCGCCGTCTCCGCGGTGGGGAACGTCGCCGCGTCACGCGCCGAGGCCACCGCCGCCGGCAGGTGCTCGGTGGCCTCCAGCCGCAGTGGCGAGCGCGGGCTGCCCTG
>Ga0126314_10000535_pt1 | contig 18221 bp, 15 predicted proteins | sample Plot105B_FD_92535 | JGI IMG/M metagenome (GOLD analysis project Ga0126314, IMG submission 92535) | Serpentine soil microbial communities from UC McLaughlin Reserve, CA, USA - Plot105B | ecosystem: Environmental > Terrestrial > Soil > Grasslands | place: USA: UC McLaughlin Reserve, Lake County... | reverse complement strand
GCCGGCGGGCAGGCGGCCGTCCTGGCCCAGGCTGATCTTGCCGCGCATCGGTGAGCCAAGTGGCACTTGGGCCGGTTCGACAGATCGCTCGCAGGACATCCGAAGGCGAGCCCGCGCGACGAGAACCGCTGCGATCACCGGAAGGACAAGGAGCAGCAACCCGATCCGCATCACGTCACGTTGGCCGGCGACCATCGACCCTACGACGACGGCTGAACCGCCGAGGATGAAAAAACGGCCACGAGGTGTCAGCAGCCGCCAGGTCCGTCGCATGGCTGTTATCTCCGGTCAGGTATGTGTACCGAGGCGACTGCTTGGGCGATGATGTCGTTCACGGTGTGACGTGCGAGCTGGGCGTCGGTCGACGGCAGCACCCGGTGGGCCAGCACCGATACCGCGAGTGACGCGACATCATCCGGACTGACGTAGTCGCGACCGGAGAGAGCAGCGAAGGCGCGGCTGGCCCGAAGCAGCTGCAAGGTGGCGCGGGGCGAGGCACCCAGCCTCAGGTCGCGCGAATTGCGGGTGGCGTTGACCACCTGCACGATGTAGTGCTTGACCGCCGGACTGAGATAGACCGTCTTCACCGCGTCGATCAGGCCGCGAATGGTCTGGCCGTCGGTGACTGGTCGCAGGTCGACTAACGGATCCGACGTGCCGTGCGAGTCCAGCATGTCGAGTTCGGCGCTCGGTGTCGGGTAGCCCATCTGGATCCGTGCCATGAAACGATCGCGTTGGGCTTCCGGCAGCGGGTAGGTGCCCTCCATCTCGATCGGGTTCTGGGTGGCGACCACCATGAATGGCGTCTCCAGGACGTACGTCGTGCCATCGACGCTGACCTGGCGCTCTTCCATTGACTCCAGCAGCGCTGACTGAGTCTTGGGTGAGGCACGATTGATTTCGTCGCCGACCACGATGTTGGCGAAGATGCCACCGGGCTTGAACTCGAAGTCGCGAGTCTCCTGGTTGAACACCGACACGCCCGTGATGTCCGACGGCAACAAGTCTGGAGTGAACTGCAGCCGGCGGACCGAGCAGGCAATCGAACGGCCAAGCGCCTTGGCGAGCATCGTCTTGCCGACCCCTGGAACGTCTTCCACCAGCAGGTGTCCCTCGGCGAGCAAGACGACCAGTGCGAGGTCGATGGAGCTGCGCTTGCCCTCGATCACGCTTTCGATGGCGTGCCGGACCTTGCCCACCACCGCCACAACATCACCCAGGGAATAGGCGGATGCGTGCGCCTCGACCGTGCGGGCCTCGATCTTGTCGTAACTCAGGCTCACCAGACCTCCGTGTAAGAGACGTTCTCACCCTACGTGGTCGGCTGGACGGGTTCTTCACCTTCCCAACACGCCGGCTGTGGCCATTCTGAGCCAAGATGGTGGCTGGTGGTGGAAAGTGGAGTAGAGTGGCGCGAAGTGGAGGCATGGGCCTGATCGGAGAGCAAGGAGCGGCCGCCGATGTACTTTCTCGGCACCCACACTCCGAAGCTCGACGAAAAAGGCCGACTGTTTCTTCCGGCGAAGTTTCGAGAGGAGCTGGCGGGCGGTTTGGTGATCACGCGATTTCAGGAGAGATGCCTGGCGATCTGGCCGTTGGACACGTTCGTCGAGATGGCTTCGGCGGCACGAGGCGCCCCATCCGACCAGAAGTCCCGTGACTACCAACGCATGCTCGCGTCGGGCGCCTCGGACGACACTCCGGACAAGCAGGGCCGCATCACCATCCCGCCTCACCTGCGGACGTACGCCGGCCTGGACAAGGAATGTGTCGTCGTGGGGGCCCTCGACCGAGTGGAGATCTGGGACGCGCGGGCGTGGGAGGACTACTCCGCAGCGAAGGAGTCAGCTTTCGCTGAACTGGACGAGACGGCTGCTCCGATCATGTGACGGAGCGCCCGAAGCAGCACACCGTACGAGGACTCGTGTCCTGAGGCTTCAACCCGCAGGTTCGAACTCCCTGACGCACCTTCCCCGGCGCCAGGTAGGACTCCCCGCGGATCTCGGGTTGAAACCTCAGTACACGAGCCACCCCGGCCGCGAGCGGGGAGGATGGAAAGTGGGTGGGTCGAATGGCGCTGGAAGTGCCGCGCCCGCCGATGTCGGTGCATCCCGGATCGGCGTCGGTAAGGCGCATCCGCCACGAAGCTCGCGACAGCATCTGTGCCGCATCGCTGTCGCTCGTCGGATCCCTCGTGCTGACGGGTGTCCTCTGGGTCCTTCTGGGATGGCTGGCATGAACCCGCAGCCCGCGCACGTTCCTGTGATGCTCTCGGAGGTGGTGGCCCTCTTGTCGCCGGCGCTCCAGGCGCCGGATTCCGGCGGTCATTGCGTCTTGGTGGACTGCACGCTCGGCCTCGGCGGTCATGCGGAGGCGCTACTACGCGCTTGTCCACAGGCGTCGCTGATTGGCCTCGATCGTGATCCGCAGGCGCTCGCCGTGGCCCGTCGTCGGTTAGCACCATTTGCCGAGCGCATCACGCTGATCGAGGCGGTCTACGACCAGCTGCCGGACGTGCTCGACGAGCTTGGCCTGCCTGCAGTCCAGGGCATTCTCCTTGATCTGGGGCTTTCCTCGCTCCAGATCGACGATCCTCGGCGGGGCTTTGCGTACGCGGTCGATGCACCGCTGGACATGCGCATGAGCCCTACCGGCAAGACCGCCGCCGACATCCTCAATACCTACACTGCGGCCGAGCTGGCCTCGATGCTCCGCCGCTACGGAGAGGAGCGCTTCGCGAGCCGCATCGCCGACCGCATCGTCGCGGCGAGGGCGGACGCACCCTTCGACAGCTCTGCCAGATTGGTGGAACTGATCGACGGTGCCATCCCGATGGCCACCCGTCGCGGCGGACATCCGGCGAAGCGCACCTTCCAGGCACTGCGCATCGAGGTCAACGGCGAGCTCGGGTCCCTCGAATCGACGCTGCCACGCGCCGTAGCAGCCCTGTCGCTCGGTGGCCGGATCGCGGTGTTGGCCTATCACTCCTTGGAGGACCGGCTGGTCAAACAGGTGCTCAACGCCGCCGCCAGCGATCAGGCTCCGCGCGACCTGCCGGTCGTCCCCGTCGAACTCCGCCCGCAGCTGAAGCTGCTGATCAAGGGAGCCGCTCGACCTTCTGCGGCGGAAGTGGCGGTCAATCCTCGGGCCGCATCGGCGCGGTTGCGAGCGGCCGTACGGATCGCGGAACCGGAACGACGAGGAGCTGCCGGGTGAGTGCGCTGTGGGCACCGTTGGGATCCAGCGCTGCAGATATGGATGCGGCCGAGGGACGATGGCTCGGGGCGGTACCTCGCCTGCCGAGCAGGCTCGCTCGCCTTCCCTTCGTTCTTGTGTTGATCGCCTTCTTCGGACTCGGCATGGCGGGACTGCTGATGCTCAACACCACATTGCAGAACCAAGCGTTCCAACTCCGTACCCTCAACCGGCAGGCCACATCGCTCGCCTACGATCAGGCGGCCCTTCAGGTGCAGATTGATCAACTTAGTGCGCCGGCGGAACTGGCCCGCCAGGCCTCAGCGCTCGGCATGCGGCCGAACGCCCGCCCTGCGTTCCTCGTGATACCGAGCGGGAAGGTGGTGGGCAAGCCCAAGAAGGTCAGCGGGGTCGAGGCGCCAGACCTGATCGTGCGCACGCCCGCCGAGCTGGCCGCACAGCGGGCTGCCGCGGAGGCGAAGAAGCGAGCGGCTGCCGAAGCAGAGGCGGCCAAGAAGCGACAGGAGACCCAGTCGGATTCGGACAATCAGGGAACCCCCTGAGATGAGGGGTCCGCGGCAAGGCCCCCCGCCGGCCGGAGCGGGCGTGCGCCCGAGGTCTGTTCCACGCGGTGCAGTGATCCGCCGGCCGTCGAAGCGCAAGCGAGCCTTGCGCATCCCGCTGGCCAGCGGTCCCAGGCGGTTGCATGCAATCCTCCTCGTGCTGGCGATTTCCTTGTCATTGTGTGCCGGGCGACTGTTGCAGCTGCAGGGCTTCGATTCATCCGCATACGCCGCGCTGACCGCAGACCAGCTGACTACCAAGCTTCCTCTACTGCCATCGCGCGGCCAGGTAGTCGATCGCAACGGAGTGGTGCTCGCCGCCACCCAACCGGCCGTGGCTGTGACCGCCGACCCGACCCTGACCAGCGCCCGAGCACCGGAGATTGCCGGCATCCTCACCGGACCTCTCCAGATGACGCAGCCGGAGCTGATCGCGCTGTTGACCAAGCCCGACACCCACTTCGTCTACCTCAAGAAGAAGGTGCCATCGCAGACCTACACCAGGGTCGCCGCCGCACTCTCCCAGAGGCGCATCTACGGCGTCTTTCGTGAACCCGATCCGATCCGTACGTACCCCGGTGGAAGCGTCGGATCATCCGTCATCGGCTTCGTTGGCGCCAACGGTAAGGGCCAATCAGGCGTCGAGCTCTCCATGAACCGGGAACTTGCTGGCGTGGAAGGAAAGGAAAGTTACGAGGTCGCCCCGAATGGCAGCAGAATTCCGCTCGGCAGCAGCACTGTGGTGCCTGCTCAAGACGGAGTGGATCTGCAGCTGACCATCGACTCGGAGCTGCAGTGGGTGGCTGAGCGGCGCCTGGCCAAACAAGTACGACGAAAGAATGCCGATTGGGGTTTCGCCATCACGCTGAACGTGAAGACGGGCGAGGTCTTGGCGATGGCCAACGCGCCGATCGTTGATCCGGCGAATCCGGGCACTTCGGCGCGCGAGGATCGCGGCAACCGAGCCGTCGCGGCTCCCTACGAGCCGGGCAGCGTGCAGAAGGTGCTGACGTCCGCCGCCTTGCTGGATTCCGGGATCGCAAACCCGGAGACCCGGGTGACGATTCCGTCGCGGCTCAGATCCGGACCATTGAGGATCGGGGACCACTTCGACCATGGCGAGCTGCACTACCTGATGCGAGGGGTCATCGCCGATTCCTCCAACATCGGGACGGCGCTGCTCACCCGGCAACTCGACAAGCACGTCTTCGCCGACTACCTCACCCGGTTCGGTCTCGGCTCGAGGACCGGCATCGAGCTTCCGGGGGAGTCCGCCGGCATCCTGCCCGGGGCTGACATGTCCGACGTCCAGCGCGATCAGATCGCGTTCGGCCAAGCGCTCGCGGTAACGGGGATTCAGGAGGCTGCCGCGGTCGCAGGATTGGTGAATCACGGCATCTACAACCCCCCAACCGTTCTGAAGAGTGGGACGGACGGTTCTGGTAGGGCAGTGTCGCTCAACAAGCGCGAGCCGCGCCGAATCATCTCTGAGTCGGCATCGGCTGACTTGCGCGATCTGATGGAGGCGGTGATCGACAGCAAGACCGGTCAGCGCAGTCTCAAGCTGGCCGCCTACCGAAGTGGCGGAAAAACGGGTACGGCGCAGCGTGCCGACCCCACGTGCCGGTGTTACCGCGGTTACGTCACGTCGTTCCTCGGATTCGCTCCACTCGATGATCCGCAGCTCTTGACCTACGTGGTGGTGAGTAACCCACGTAACGGTGACACCGGCTCCGGAGTGGCTGCCCCGGCCTATCGCGACATCATGGAGTTCGCGTTGCCGCGCTACTCGGTCGTCCCGAATGCGAAGGACCACAAGCCCAAGCCCACCGAGTGGTAAGCAGATAGCGTCGGGGTCGTGTCGAAAGATCAGGTGTCGAATTCGGGCCCGTCGGCGCTGCGCCCGCGGTCGCGCCCGCGTGTTCCGCTCGCTGAACTGATCGGCACCGGCTCCGCGGTTCACGTCGGCGGCATCACGGCTGACTCCCGGCTGGTCGAGCCAGGGGATCTCTACGTTGCGCTGCCCGGCGCTGCCCGGCATGGAGCCTCGTTCGTGTCGGAGGCTCGGGCCGCCGGTGCCGTGGCGGTACTGACTGACGAGGCGGGCCGTCAGCTCATCAGCAACGCCGATGTCCCGGTGCATCTTGCTAGTGATCCCAGGCAGGAGATGGCTGGCCTGGCGGCGCGGATCTACGGCTGTCCTGCCGATGCACTGAGAATGTTCGCGGTGACCGGAACCAACGGCAAGACGACGACCACGTTCCTGCTCGATGCGGCGCTCCGTGCTGCCGGCCACCGGACCGGCGTTGTGGGAACGGTTGGCTACCTCCTGAACGGCCGGCCATTGGCCGCGGTCCGGAACACAGTGACCACGCCGGAATCCCCGGAGCTGCAGGCCTTGCTTGGCTATCTGCGCGAAGCCGGCGCCGACTCCGTCGCAATGGAGGTCTCGTCGCATGCCCTGGTCCTCGGCCGGGTCGAAGCTATCCGGTTCGACGTCGCCGCCTTCACCAACTTCGGCCGTGACCATCTTGATTTCCATGCCGACGAGAAGTCCTACTTCGAGGCCAAGGCGTCATTGTTCACCCCCGGCCGGACGAGGCATGCCGTCGTCAATGTCGACGACCCGCGCGGCCATGACATCGCGAACCGCGTTCGTCGCGGTGGTGACGTGCGGCTGACCACGATCAGCCGTGACGATCGGGCAGCTGACTGCTCGCTCGCTGCGGTCGAGACCCAGCAAGACGGAAGGCAGCGGGTGGCCGCTCGCCTGGCGGAGCGCGAGGTGCAATTCGTGCTGAGCCTGCCCGGTGAGTTCAACGTACGCAATGCGCTCACCGCTGTGGCCATGCTGGAAGCCGCTGGCGTGGATCTCGACCAAGCCATGACGGGTCTGGCCGATGCTCGGGTGCCCGGCCGGATGCAACGGGTCGACCTCGGCTCGGGCGCTCCCCGGGTCTATGTCGACTTCGCGCATACACCGCAGGCGGTGGAGGCGGCACTCGGCGCCCTTTCGGCCAGCCGACGGATCGCCGTTCTGGGCTGCGGCGGCGATCGCGATCCCGACAAACGCCGGCCGATGGGTGCAGCCGCCGCTCGGGCCGCCGACGTCGTGATCATCACCGACGACAACCCACGAAATGAAGACCCAGCGGCGATCCGAGCGGAGGTCATGGCCGGAGCCGAGGCTGCTCGGCGGGCTGGCCACCGCGACGTCGAGGTGATCGACGGTGGCGACCGGCGTGCGGCGATTCGGCACGCCCTGGAACTCGCCGAGCCGGCGGACGCCATCGCGCTCCTGGGAAAGGGTCACGAAACGGGCCAGGAGATCAGCGGTCAGGTGCTCCCGTTCGACGACGCGGCGGTCGTGGCCGAGGAGTGGGCTGACTACCGCGCTCGCGGAGCCCGATGATTCCGGTTTCGGTGGAGCACGCCGCGCACGTACTTGGTGTCGCTCCGGTGGGTACTGGGGATGCCAGCGTCGCCATCACCTCACTGGTCGCGGACTCCCGGGCCGTTACGCCGGGTGCTCTGTTCGTAGCCTTGCGAGGGGAGCGCGCCGACGGCCATGACTTCGTAGCCCGGGCTCGAGCCGACGGTGCCAGCGCGGTGCTGGTTTCTCGGCCGGTCGACCCCGGATTGAGCCTGGTGGTGCCGGATCCATTGACCGCGCTGGGCGCCCTGGCCCGGGACCAGGTGGTTGCCGGACACGCCCAAGGCCTGCGCGTGCTCGCGATTACCGGCTCTTCGGGCAAGACCTCCACCAAGGATGTGCTCGCGCAGCTTCTGGAGCCCACCGGGCCTACGGTGTCGCCGATCGGAAATCTCAACAATGAGCTCGGCGTCCCGCTGACGGTGGCACGGATCGAGCCGACGACCCGCTTCCTGGTCGCGGAGATGGGTGCTCGGGGTATCGGCCACATTGCCTACCTGTGCCGCATCGCTCCGCCCGATGTCGCTCTCGTGCTCAATGTCGGCGTGGCCCATGTCGGGGAGTTCGGTGGCCGGCCAGCCATCGCGCAGGCCAAGGGTGAGCTGGTGGAGGCTCTTCCCGACTCCGGTGTAGCGGTGCTCAACGCTGACGACCCGCTGGTCTGGGCGATGCGCTCGCGGACCGCGGGCGTGGTGGTGGCGGTCGGCATCGACCGGCAGCCGGAGTGGGATGCCGCTGTCTGGGCATCTGGTCTTGTCAGCGATCCGTTGGGCCGCTTTCGCTTCACCCTGCACGCCTGCCCGCCGGGAGAACCGTACGGTCAGGCCGATGTTCAGCTTTCGCTCTCCGGCCGCCATCAGGTGGCGAATGCGGTGGCTGCCGCCGCCGGGGCCATGGCGGTCGGGGTGTCCCTGGACGGGATCGCCTCCGCGTTGCCCAACATCCGGCCGCGGTCACGCTGGCGGATGGAGCTGCAGTCCCGGCCGGACGGCGTGCTGGTGATCAATGATGCCTACAACGCCAATCCCGACTCGATGCGCGCGGCGATCGAGGCCCTTGGCGAGCTGGGTCGAGCCCGCCCGGGCGGACACACCTGGGCCGTGCTGGGTGACATGCTCGAGCTCGGCGCAATGTCTTCGGTGGAGCATGCGAATCTGGGCGCCTCCGTGGCCCGGCATGGCGTTTCCTGGCTGATCGCGGTCGGCCGCCATGCAGAGGATGTCGTCCAAGCAGCGATCGACGCCGGTCTGCCGGCCGAAAGGGCGGTGATCGCGAGCAGCAAGCTGGAGGCCACCCAACGGGTGCTCGGCGGTCTCGCGCCCGCCGACGTTGTGCTGGTCAAAGCGTCCCGTGGCCTAGCCTTGGACACCGTGGCCGAGGAGATCCTGCGCCAGGATCTGCCGGCCACCAGTCCGCCGCGGGAGTCCCGCCGTTGAAAACCATCGTTCTGGCGGGGACCATCGCCCTGCTCGGCACGCTGCTGGGCACCCGGTTGGCGATTCGCGTGCTGGTCAGGAAGGGCTATGGCCAGCTGATCCGCGACGACGGGCCGACGTCTCACCACACCAAGCGGGGTACGCCGACTATGGGTGGTCTGGTGATCATCTCGTCGGTGCTCCTGGCCTACTTGGCGAGCCACTTGATCACCTGGACCGAGCCCTCGGCTTCGGCGTTGCTCATCTTGTTCTTGTTCACCGGCTTGGGTGTGGTCGGGTTTCTCGACGATTTCATCAAGATCAGCAAGCAGCGCTCGCTCGGCCTGCGAAGCAAGGCCAAGATCGCTGGCCAGTCGCTGGTGGCGGTGACCTTCGCCTTGCTGTCGCTGCAGTTTCCCGATGAGCGGGGGATCACTCCGGCCTCACCCGCCGTGTCTTTCCTGCGTGACATCGAATGGCTTGATGAATTGCCGATCATCCTCGTGGTGCTCTGGGTGCTGCTGTTGATCGCCGCCGCGAGCAACGGGGTCAATCTGACCGACGGCCTTGACGGCCTGGCGTCCGGTGCTTGCGTCATGATCTTCGGTGCGTACACGCTGGTCAACATCTGGCAGTACAACCAGTCATGCGCGTACACAGCGTCGGCCGGGCCCAAATGCTATGAGGTGCGGGACCCGTACGACCTCGCGGTGGTCGCGATCGCGCTGGCGGGCGCCTGTTTCGGCTTTCTGTGGTGGAATGCGGAGCCGGCCAAGATCTTCATGGGCGACACGGGATCCCTGTCGCTCGGCGGCGCCCTCGCGGGAATGGCGATCTTCACTCGTACCGAACTGCTGTTGATCATTCTCGGTGGCCTGCTGGTGATCGAGGTGATGTCGGTCATCTTGCAGGTCGGTTTTTTCAAGATCACGAAGGGCCGCCGGTTGTTCAAGATGTCACCCATCCACCACCACTTCGAGCTGCTCAACTGGGCTCAGGTGACCATCGTGATGAGATTTTGGATCATCGCCGGACTCTTTGTTGCCGGCGGACTGGGCATCTTCTATGCCGAATGGGTGGCCGGCGCATGAGGACAGCCGGCCCCGAACCTGAGGCGCCGGCCGAGGTGGGCGTATGACGCGATTGTCCTGGATGCCCGAGGCGGACGGAGAGTCCCCCTGGCAGGATGCCCACGTCGTGGTGGCGGGCGTCGGTGTCTCGGGCTTCGCAGCCGCCGACGGGCTGCTCCAGTCTGGAGCTACGGTCACCGTTCTGGATGAACGCGACGATGCCACCAATGCCGATAAGGCGACCGTGCTGGAGATGCTCGGCGGCACAGTGAGGCTCGGATCTGGGGCGGCGGACGTGCTGCCACCGAATGCCGACCTGCTGATCACGACGGGGTGGCACCCTGACCACTCGTTGCTGGTCGCCTCTGTCGAACGGGGTGTGCCGATCTGGAGCGAGGTCGAGCTGGCCTGGCGGCTGAGCCGGCCGCACAAAGTCGTGCCCTGGCTGGGCATCACCGGCACCAATGGCAAGACGACGACAACGCAGATGCTGGAGTCGATCTTGACGGCCGCAGGCCTGCGCACCGCCGCCGTCGGCAACATCGGGCGGCCCATCATGGAGATCGTTCTCGACCCGGAGCGGTACGACGTCTTGGCGGTCGAACTCTCCAGCCACCAACTGCACTGGTCCAACTCCCTGTCGCTGCACTCGGCAGCAGTGCTGAACCTCCAGCCCGATCACCTGGAATGGCATGGCAGCTTCGCGGCCTACCGAGCGGCCAAAGCCAAGATCTACAGCGGCGTCCACGCCAGCTGCGTCTACAACGTGGCCGAGCCGGCCACCGTGCGGCTGGTCGAGGAGGCGGAGGTGGTCGAAGGAGCCCGCGCCATCGGCTTCACCCTCGGCATTCCCGACATCTCGATGCTCGGCATCGTGGATGACCTGCTCGTCGATCGCGCCTTCGTGGAGCAACGCCGGGACTCCGCGCTTGAACTGGCCAAGATCACCGACGTCTCGCCCGCCGTTCCGCACAACGTCGCCAACGCGCTGGCCGCCGCCGCACTGGCGCGGTCGTTCGGGGTACCGGCCGCAGCGGTCCGCGATGGCCTGCGCCGGGTGCGGGTGGGCGCCCACAAGATCGAGACGATCGCCGACCACGAGGGCGTTCGTTGGGTCGACGACTCGAAGGCCACGAACCCGCACGCGGCCGACGCCGCACTGCGGGCGTTCGACGAGCACATCGTCTGGCTCGCCGGTGGCCAGGCCAAGGGCACCAGTTTCGACGAGTTGATCAAAACCCACGGCAGCAAGCTTCGTGGTGCAGTACTGCTCGGGGTGGATCGCGAGGTGGTGGGCCAGGCGCTGACCCGACACGCGCCCCACGTCCCGGTGATTCGGATCGAGTCCACTGACACTAGAGCCATGGCGCAGGCCGTGCAGGCTGCCGCGTCGCTCGCTCGCGTGGGTGATGTGGTTCTGCTGGCGCCCGGCTGCGCCAGCAAGGACATGTACCGTGACTACGCCGCCCGGGGAGACGCCTTCGCAGCGGCCGTCCGGGATCTGGTTCATCGATCCGGTGCGTAAGGCCGGACCGGAGAAGCGAAGGAGTAGCCCGGGTGGCCACGCTGACCCCCCCTCGAGGATGGGGCGAGAGCAAGCCAGCCTCTGAACCGCGGCAGTCGGCGGCAGCTTGGCTCGGAGCTCTGCTCGACCGGCCGCTGACCAGCTACCACTTGGTGCTGGGCGCCACGGCGATCCTGCTGGCGTTGGGGGTGCTGATGGTGCTGTCCGCGTCCAGCGTGAGCGCCTACCTCAGCCACCACGACTCCTACTTCTATGTGAAGCGTCAGGCAATCTTTCTCGCGGCCGGACTTGTCGGTGCGTTGTTGCTCATGAAACTCCCGCACGCCAGATTGCGGGTCATCAGCTGGTTCGGCATCGCGCTGGCCCTCGTCTTGTTGATCTTGACCTATACTCCGCTGGGCATCGAGGTGAAGGGCAACCGCAACTGGCTGGACGTCGGTGTGCCGTCGTTCTCGATCCAGCCCGCGGAGTTCGCCAAGCTGGCCATGATCGTATGGGGGGCGGAGCTGCTCGCGCGCAAGCGAAAGTTGCTCGACCAGCCCAAGCATCTGCTGGTGCCCTATCTTCCGGTGTGCGGTCTGTTGATCTTGCTTGTCGTCTTCCAGGGTGATGCCGGAACGGCCGTGGTGCTGGCGGCCATCACCGTGGGAGTGTTGTGGATCGTGGGGGCGCCGATGCGGGTGCTGGCCGGCCTCGGTCTCACGGGGTTGGCAGGCGTCGTCGCCCTATTCGTCACCAGCCCGGTACGCATGCGGCGACTGGCCGCCTTCATCGACCCGACCGCCCAGCTGAACGGAGCCAACGACCAGGCCAACGCCGGCATGTACGCGATCGCGTCCGGAGGTTGGTGGGGTGTCGGACTGGGTGCCAGCCGACAGAAATGGGGCGGCCTGCCGGAGGCACACACCGACTTCGTCTTCGCGGTGATCGGTGAGGAGCTGGGACTGTTCGGCAGCCTCATCGTGCTCGCCTTGTACCTGGTTCTGGGTTACGCCGGGTTGCGCGTGGCCAGCCGCTCCGACGACGACTTCGCCCGGTATGCGGCGGGCGGGGTCACCGTGTGGTTCATCTTTCAGGCACTGATCAACCTCGCCGTGGTGCTGCGGATGCTGCCGATTGCCGGCGTACCGCTGCCGCTGCTCTCCTACGGGGGCTCGGCCCTGGTCGCCAATCTGCTGGCTGTTGGAGTCCTACTGTCCTGCGCGCGACGTGAGCCTGCGGCGCGCCAGCTTTTCGCGAGGCGGTCGGCGAAACCTCAGCCTAGGATGACCACTGTTGTGGGCACCCGGACGCCGCGCAGCTGATGCGGCCAAGCAACGAAGCCGACGCTGGCACGCGGGATGTCTCCATCGTGCTGGCCGGTGGCGGCACGGCCGGCCATACCTCACCCCTGATCGCGACGGCGCTCGAGTTGCGCCGACTCCGGACCGACGCCCGGCTGACAGCGGTCGGAACGGCGCGCGGACTGGAAACCAGGGTGATTCCGGCCGCCGGCCTGCCCCTGGAACTCATCCCGCCCGTACCAGTGCCCCGGCGGCCAAGTCTGGACCTGGCGTTGGTGGGACCGCGGTTGTGGCGGGCCATCGCCGCGGCGGTGGCCGTGCTGCGTAGGACCGACGCACACGCGGTGCTCGGATTCGGGGGGTACGTGTCGGCGCCGGTCTACTTGGCCGCCCGGCGGCTTGCACTCCCGATCATTCTGCACGAGCAGAACGCACTGCCGGGTCTGGCCAATCGGCTCGCTGCCCGCCTGACCCGGCATGTCTACACGTCTTTTCCGGACACCCCGCTGCCACATGCGACCTGCATCGGGCTCCCGCTGCGCAGCGCCATCACCGAACTGGATCGTGCCGCGGCGCGTGCTGCCGGCCGAGAACAATTCCAGCTGCGCCCTGACCTGCCGGTCCTGCTCGTCAGCGGGGGATCTCAGGGCGCGCTGAGCATCAACAGTGCGGTGCTGGGAGCGCGCGAGTCCCTGCTGGCGGCCGGGGTCCAGGTGCTCCATGTCCTCGGTTCGAAGAACCTCAACGATCAGACGTCGGCCACGGCCGACCCCGCGACGGGTGCTCGCTATTCACCCGTGGCTTACGTGGACCGGATGGAGCAGGCCTACGCGGCAGCCGATCTGATGCTCGGTCGCTCCGGCGCGAGCACAGTGCTGGAGACAGCGGCGGTCGGGCTGCCAGCGATCTTCGTCCCGTATCCGCACGGAAACGGAGAACAGGCTCGCAACGCACGGGCGATCGTCGACGCGGGCGGCGGCATCCTGCTACCCGACGACAGCTGTACGGCAAACTGGATTGCCGCGCATGTCCCGGCTCTCATCGGCGACCGTTCCCGCTTGGCTGGAATGTCAGCGACGCTGCGTGGCGTTGCCAAGCTCGATGCGGCGAGGGTCCTTGCCGAACACGCGCTGGAGGTCGCTACCTGATGGGATTGGTCGAGACAATCGAGCTACCGAAGCCGGCAGACCTCGGGCCCGTCCACTTCATCGCGATCGGCGGGTCGGGGATGAACGGCATCGCCACAGCATTCCTGCAACTCGGCATCCCTGTCAGCGGCAGCGACCGGCAAGACTCGCCCTATCTGCGGGCGTTGGAGGCTGCCGGTGCGAGGGTTTACGTGGGTCATGCCGCAGCACAGCTGGGGGATGCCCGTACGGTCGTCGCATCGTCCGCCATCCGAGAAGACAATCCCGAACTGGCCGAGGCCAAGCGGCGGGGCCTTCGCGTGCTGCATCGTAGCGCGGCCCTCGGATCGCTGATGTTGGGCCGGAGAGGGATCGCTGTCGCGGGCACCCACGGCAAGACCACCACCACGGCGATGATCGCCTCCGTGCTCACCGGTGCGGGGCTAGATCCGTCCTTCGTCATCGGAGGGGCACTCACCGGCTCCAAGTCAGGCGGCCATATCGGTGGTGGGAACGTGTTGGTGATCGAGGCGGACGAGAGCGACGGCTCGTTTCTGCAGTATCCGGCGGAGATCGCCGTAGTCACCAACGTCGATCCGGATCACTTGATCAACTGGGGCAGCGCGGAGAACTATGCGGATGGCTTCTTCCGCTTCGCCACCGGCAAGGCCGTGCGATTGCTCGTGGTCAGTGCCGACGACCCCGGCGCTGTCGCGCTGACGCAGCGGGTCCGAGCGGAGGCGGCGAACGGCAACACCGCGATCGAGATCGTCACGTTCGGCGAGAGCGAGGCTGCCGACGTTCGGTTCTCCGGTGCCGACTTCGTGGGGACCGGCTCCAGCTTCGAGCTGCGCACGGCCGACGAAGGGGGACCAGTCACGCTGTCAGTGCCCGGTGATTACAACGTCCGCAACGCCGCGGCCAGTTATGCCGTCGGCGCCTGGCTGGGCGTTCCGGACGAGGTGATTCGGGTTCAGTTGGCGAAGTATCGCGGCACCTATCGGCGCTTCCAATTGGTGGGCACAGTCAACGGCATTCGGGTCTACGACGACTATGCACATCATCCGACTGAGGTCGCCAACACGCTGGCGGCGGCTCGTACGGGCGTGGGTGATGGCCGGGTCGTGGTGTGTTTCCAGCCACATCTGTACACCCGCACCCGCGACTTCTGGCGCGAGCTGGCGGGCGCGTTGGAGCGCGCCGACCAGGCGATCGTGATGGACGTGTGCGGCGATCGAGAGGATCCGATCCCCGGCATCGACGGGCGAATGGTGGCGGATGCCGTAGCGGTGGGAACGGCGGAAGTGACCTACGAGCCGGTGTGGGACGAGGCGGCGCCCACTGTGGCCAGGATCGCGCGCCCAGGCGACCTGGTGATTACCGTCGGTTGTGGCGATGTGACCAAGGTGGCACCGAAGATCGTCGCTGAACTCGAGCGGCAGCGGTTCAGCAGAGCCGGAGCGGCTGGATGACGACCACCGCCGGCTACCGAAGCACCGCGTCGCGAAACACCGTTGGTTCTGGTGGCCTGGGTTCGTCTGGTCGCCCATCCATGCCACGGGGACCGCAAGCCCGGGGTCTTCGACGCAAGGTTGTGCTGGCTCTGGTGCTCGTTTTGGCCGTACTCGCCGGAGCCGGCTGGCTGGTCGGCTTCTCGCCAGTTCTAGCGGCCGAACGGGTAGAGGTCAGGGGCGCACATCGCCTCGCCGCGTCATCGGTCCGCCACGCGGCTGCCGTGCCACTGGGGGTGCCCCTGCCTCGACAGGACCTGGCCGCCATCGCCGGCCGAGTCACGTCTTTGCCACAGATCGAGTCGGCCGAGGTGAGTCGCAGGTGGCCCAACACCATCCGGGTCGACGTCCTGGAGCGGCGGCCCATGCTCGGGGTGCCGCAGCCCGAAGGATTCGTCCTGATCGACACCCGCGGCGTCGCTTTCGAATTGCAGCCGAGCCTGCCGTCAGGGGTGCTCGAGGCCGATGTCGACCCGAGCAATGTTGCGGTGCTGAGGGAACTGGGCGCCATCGCCGCTGCTATGCCGGCTGCACTGCGGGGCCGGGTGGAGCGCCTGCATGGCACATCCCAGTCGTCGGTGACGGTAGCACTGAATGACGGCGTGGAGGTCAATTGGGGAACCGGGGCCGACTCTGCCCTCAAGGCTGACATCGTCCTGGCCTTGCTGAAGCGCAAACCGTCGGCCATCGATGTCTCGTCGCCACATAATCCAGCGATCCGCTGATCTCAAGGTGAGCCTCACCTGCAGAGAATGAGAGTTTTGCTGCGGATTTGGCGTGTCCTTTTCGAGACTGTCCACTCGCGCTGGAGCCATCTCATAACGTGACGACAACGCCGCGGGGTCGCAGTCTCCAATTAGCCCTTCTGTGAACTAGAGGTTGAGACTTCGCACGCACACCCACTGGAAGGAAGAGGCGGAATCGTGGTCTCTGCATCACAAAACTATCTGGCCATCATCAAGGTTGTGGGGGTCGGCGGCGGCGGCGTCAATGCGGTCAACCGCATGATCGAAGCTGGGCTGCGCGGCGTGGAGTTCATCGCGGTGAACACCGACGCCCAGGCCCTGTTGATGAGCGACGCCGACGTCAAGCTCGACATCGGTCGCGACTTGACCCGCGGGCTCGGGGCTGGGGCCGACCCGGACAAGGGTCGGCAGGCCGCCGAGGACCACGCCCAAGACATCGAGGACGCGCTCAAAGGCGCGGACATGGTCTTCGTCACCGCCGGCGAGGGCGGCGGTACGGGAACTGGGGGCGCGCCCGTCGTCGCTCGAGTGGCCCGTGCACTCGGTGCGCTCACCATCGGCGTGGTGACCCGGCCGTTCTCCTTCGAAGGCAAGCGACGGTCCACCCAGGCGGAGCAGGGTATCACGACGCTTCGCGAGGAAGTCGACACCCTGATCGTCATTCCCAACGACAAGCTCCTCCAGATGATCGATCAGCAGATCGCGATCCTCGACGCCTTCAAGCAGGCCGATCAGGTGTTGATGCAGGGCGTCTCCGGCATCACCGACCTGATCACCACACCGGGATTGATCAACCTGGACTTCGCCGATGTCAAGGCGGTCATGTCGAATGCGGGCTCGGCCCTGATGGGCATCGGCTCTGCGCGCGGCGAGGAGCGGGCGCGGGCCGCGGCCGAGATGGCAGTCTCGTCACCCCTGCTCGAGGCCAGCATCGATGGAGCTCGTGGTGTCCTGCTGTCCATCGCCGGCGGCTCGGATCTGGGCCTTTTCGAGGTCTCGGCGGCGGCCAACCTGATCCAGGGAGCGGCTCACGATGACGCCAACATCATCTTCGGTACCGTCATCGACGACGCGCTGGGTGACGAGGTGCGGGTCACGGTTATCGCGGCTGGCTTCGAGGGCGGGCAACCGCCGCGGCGGCTGGCCGGAGTAAGCCGACAGGCGGACCTGAGGGCAACCCTCCAGCGCAGTTCCGGCGGCGGTGAGATGGCGGGAATCGCGCCGGCGACGGTGAACGGCGACCGTCAGCCGGTGTCCGTGGCCGCCGTTCCCGGCAGTCAGCCAGCTGCCGCGGGAAGCGGTCTGGGAGGCTCCTCGACCAGCGACGGCGGAAACGGCCATTCCCCTGTCGAGCCGCCGGCGCCGACGCCCTTCCGGCCGGCTGCTACCAGTCAGGATGACGACGACCTCGACATTCCTGACTTCCTCAAATAGCGGCCCAATGCTCCGCGTGTCGGCTGGCTCGTGATCAAGTTAAGGACCACGTGGACGGTAATGTCAGCCCAGGACGCGGACTCGACGACGAAGGCTGAGCGATGGCGGAGAAACTGAAGCGAGCGGCAGCGTGGCTCGGCCTCGTGACCGACGACCGTTACGCGGACTACGACGAGCCTGATGAGGCGCACGAGCTCACCGAAGGTCTCAGTCGCGAGGAGTTCGTCGGGTCGCCGGTGCGGCAGCCTGCCAGTGTCACCCCCCTAGAAACCAGACGTCCAGCTGCTACCGCTTCATCCGCACCCGAGCCACGGACGGCAGACGTGTCCCGAATCGTCACGGTTCATCCGCGCACCTACAACGAAGCCCGCACGATCGGTGAACATTTCCGCGATGGAGTGCCGGTCATCATGAACCTCTCTGAGATGGACGACCCAGACGCCAAGCGGCTGGTCGACTTCTCTGCTGGGCTGATCTTCGGTCTGCACGGCGCCATCGAGCGGGTCACGAGCAAGGTCTTCCTGCTGTCGCCGCAGAACGTGAAGGTTGCGGCCGAGGACAAGGAGCGGATCGCCGGCGGGTTCTTCAACCAAAGCTGAACGCCGATCGAGGAACCGAACAGATGCCGCCGGCGTCGCTAGAAATCCTGAAGGTTGCGTCGAGTCGCCTACGCTAGTCGGTGACCGATCCTCCGCAACCATCAGACGGGACCGCTGGGAATGTTCATCGTGGGCAGCATCATCGACTGGGTGCTGTGGGTGTTCCTCCTACTCCTATTCGCGCGGATGATCCTGTCCTGGGTTCCGGTGCTGGTCCGCGATTGGGAACCGCGCGGACCGATGCTGGTCGTGGCCGAGATCATCTACTCCATCACCGATCCGCCGTTGCGGCTGCTCCGTAAGGTGCTGCGTCCGGTTCG
>Ga0126314_10000534_pt1 | contig 18254 bp, 17 predicted proteins | sample Plot105B_FD_92535 | JGI IMG/M metagenome (GOLD analysis project Ga0126314, IMG submission 92535) | Serpentine soil microbial communities from UC McLaughlin Reserve, CA, USA - Plot105B | ecosystem: Environmental > Terrestrial > Soil > Grasslands | place: USA: UC McLaughlin Reserve, Lake County... | reverse complement strand
CTGCGCCCACTGCGCGAAGCGGGCGTGGTGGACGCTGGCGCCTACGGGCTCACGGTGATCATGGCCGGCGTGCTGGCCGCGCTCCGCGGGAGTGAGGTCGAGCTCGCGCACCAGGAGGTCGCGCACGGCGTCGAGACGTTGCATCACCCCGACCACGGCTCGAGCCGCTTCCGCTACTGCACGAACTTCGCGATCACCGGCAGCGGGCTCGACGCGAACGCGTTCGTACCGCGGCTCGAGCGGATCGGCGACTCGGTCCAGGTCGTGGGTGACGCGACCACGCTGCGGGTGCACGTGCACACCGACGATCCGCAGCTCGCCGTCGCTGTGTTCGGCGGTCGGGGGGAGGTATCGCGCCTGGACGTCGCCGACATGCGCGAGCAAGTGGCGGAGCGCGATCGGCGCCTCGGGGCGGTCCTGATGGACACGGCGCCGCTCGGCCACTGCGGAGTCATCGCGGTTGCGACCGGCGAGGGCATCGTCTCGATGTACCGCCAGGAAGGCGCTGTCGTGGTCGATCCGGGCGCGAAGATGAACCCATCGACCTACGAGCTGATCGCCGCGATCCATTCGGCGGGCACCGACGAGGTCGTCGTCCTTCCGAACAGCCCGAACGTCGTGATGGCCGCCGAACGCGCCGCCGAGCTCTCGGAGTGCAACGCACGCGTCGTCGCCACCCGGAGCCCGCAGGAGGGGCTGACCGCCATCGTCGCGTTCAACTCCGGGTCGTCGGCGGAGGACAACGCCGAAGCGCTCTGGGGAGCGGTGTCGGCACTTGCCACCGGCGGCGTCGCACCGGCTGCGCGCGATGACGCCCTCGGGCGCTTCCGCACCGGGGATGCCGTCGGCTACGCGGAAGATGAGCTGGTCGCATGGGGGGAGCCGGACGAGGTGCTGCGACAGACGATCAGCTTCCTGGCCCAGGGCCGTGAGCTCGTGACCTGCATCGCCGGGGCCGACGCCCCGCTGACCGAGGACGAGGTCGGGCTGACCCTCCCCGAGGGGGTCGAGCTCGACTTCCACGAGGGCGGGCAGCCGGCGTGGTGGTACCTGCTCGCCGTCGAGTAGGTCTGCGCCGCACGCGATCATCGGTCGCATCGCGAATCGATCCGCATCCGAAGCTGGCGCGGCGTCAACCGGCGCTACGGCGACGGGGGCGACTCCCCCGCAGGGAGGGGTGACACCCGTCCAGCCGGGGGACACGCTCCCGCGCCGCTTCGCATCGAGCGAGCCGTTCGAGCCGCACGAGCTCGCGCTGCCCCTGCGATCGACACCCAAGCCGTCGCGTCTTCAACAGCCGATCCAGTTCCCGAAGCGGGCGCAGGACGCGGCCGAGGCGCTCGGCCTCCGAACCGCCGGCGACCTCCTCGAGTACTTCCCGCGTGCGCACGCGGACCGGCGCGACGTTCGCCCGATCGGCTCGCTCGGCGCGGGCGAGAAGGCCACGATCGCGGCGGTCATACGCTCGATCAAGGTGCGCCCGACGCGCAACCGGCGGGTGAAGATCGTCGAGGCGAAGGTCGCGGACGAGTCTGGCCCGATCGTCGCGGTCTGGTTCAACCAGCCGTGGCTCGCGACGAAGCTGCCGGAGGGCACCCGCGTCCTGCTCCACGGCGAGGTACGGCGACGCAACCAGTTCACCGTCGCGGAGTACGAGGTCGCCGATGACGCCGCCGATGCCATCCACACCGTCGGCTTCGTCCCGGTCTACGGCGCGACCAAGGGCATCACGCCCGCGATGCTCCGCGAGCGCGCCGGTGTCATCCGCTCGCTCGTGCACGACGCGATCGAGCCACTGCCAGCGCTCATGCGCGCGAGGCGCGGACTGCCGGACCGCTCCGCGGCGCTCGCGGCCGCCCACTTCCCAGAGGACGAGACCGAGCACGAGCAGGCACGGATCCGCCTGGCGTTCGAGGAGCTCCTGATGCTCGAGCTCGAGGTTGCGCGCCGTAAGCGCGCACGCCAGGAGACCGGACGCGCACGCCCGCTCGAGCCCACCGGCGAGATGGTTGCGCCCTGGCTCGCGCAGTTGCCGTTCACGCTCACCGGCGACCAGCAGCGCGCCGTCGAGCGCATCGACCGTGACCTCGCGCAGGACCGCCCGATGCAGCGCCTCCTGATGGGCGATGTCGGCACCGGAAAAACCGCCGTCTCGCTGTCAGCGATGCTGCGGGCGCTCGAGAACGGGCGACAGGCGGCACTGATGGCGCCGACGGAGACGCTCGCCGAGCAGCACCTGCTGACGCTCGACCGGCTGCTCGGCGGCCTCGTGCCGATCGCGCTGCTGACCGGCTCGACGACGGCGACCAGGCGCCGTGAGATCCTCGCGCGGCTCGCGTCCAGTGAGCTCAACCTCGTCGTCGGCACCCACGCCTTGATCGAGCCGACGGTGGAGTTTCGCGACCTCGCGCTCTACGTGATCGACGAGCAGCATCGCTTCGGTGTGCGCCAGCGCGCGGCGCTCGACCGCAAGGCGCCCGACGGGCTTGTCCCGCACGCGCTGCACATGACGGCCACGCCGATCCCGCGCACGCTGGCGCTGACGGCCTACGGCGACCTCGATGCGACCACGCTGCGCGAGCTGCCGGCCGGCCGCGGCCCGGTCGAGACCTACGTGGTCGACGGCGAGCGCGCGCGGGCGCGGGCCTATCAACGGATCCGCGAGGAGATCAGCCGTGGTCGCCAGTGCTTCGTCGTCTGCCCGCTGGTCACCGAGTCCGAGGCGCTGCAGGCGAAGGCCGCCGTCGACGAGGCCGAACGCCTCCAGGCAACCGAATTCAAGGACCACCGCGTCCAGCTGATCCATGGCCAGATGCCCACGCAGCAGAAGCAGGACGCGATGCGCGCATTCGCCTCCGGCGCCGCGCACGTGCTCGTCGCCACCAGCGTGGTCGAGGTCGGGATCGACGTGCCGAACGCGACCGTGATGCTGATCGAGGAGGCCGAGCGCTACGGCATCTCGCAGCTCCACCAGCTGCGCGGCCGCATCGGCCGCGGCAACCACCCCGGGGTCTGCATCCTCTTCGGCAGCGCGCAGAACCCGCGCCTGGCGGCGGTTGCCGCGGAGCGCGACGGCTTCGTGCTGGCGGAGATCGACCTGGAGCTGCGCGGGGCAGGGGAGGTACTCGGAACGCGCCAGCACGGGCTCCCGGAGTTCAAGGTCGCGCGGCTGCCAGACGATGCGGAGCTGCTGCAGGATGCGAGCGACGTCGCGGAGGCGATCCTCGCCGCCGACCCCCAGCTCACCGATCCGGCGGACGTCCTCTTGCGAGACGCCGCCGCCGAGCGCTTCGGCGCCGACATGGACCCGATCCCGGCCTAGTCCGTCCAGGCACGTCACATACGCTGCCGGCGATGAGAGTGGTGGCGGGCCGCTTCAAAGGCAGGACTCTTCACAGCCCTAGGGGCCGCGATACCCGCCCCACCTCGGACAAGGTCAGGGGTGCGATCTTCAACGTGCTCGGTGACGTCGAAGGACTTCGCGTCCTCGACCTGTTTGCGGGCACCGGCGCGCTCGGCATCGAGGCACTCTCGCGCGGCGCTGCTGACGCGGCGTTCGTCGACACCGACGTCGCCGTCGTCGAGCGCAACCTTGCTGACATCGGGGGCGGCGGGCGTGCCTACAGGCGCGACGCCTTCCGCTGGCTGGCGCAGGCCGATGGTCGCTACGACCTCGTATTCCTCGACCCCCCATATAGTTCGGCGCCCTCGCTGGGAGAGCGCCTCACAGCGCTGCTCCCGGCGGTCCTCGCCCAGAACGCACGCATCGTGACCGAATCAGACAAGCGCGCCCCGCTGGAGCTCGGCTTCCCGCTGGAGTTCGAGCGCGACTACGGCGACACGCGCATCAGGATCCACCGTGTCTGATCTCAAACGGGGGGTCGCCGTCTGCCCCGGGACCTACGACCCGGTCACCTACGGCCATCTCGACATCATCACGCGGGCGGCCAACGTCTTCGAGTGCGTGATCGTCGCGGTGGTCAACAAGCCGGTCCGCAAGGGCTCGCAAACGGTCTTCTCCACACAGGAACGCGAGGACTTTCTCCGCACCGAGGTGAAGCGCCTCGAAAACGTGGAGATAAAGTCCTTCGACAACCTGCTGGTCGAGTTCGCCAGACAAAACGGCGCGACCGCGATCGTGAAGGGACTCCGGGCGATTTCGGACTTCGAGTACGAGTTCGAGATGAACCAGCTGAACCGCACGATGGATCCAGAGATCGAAAGCATCTACTTCATGTCCTCACCGAACTTCAGCTTCCTGAGCTCTTCCGGAGTCAAGGAGCTGGCGATGTTCGGCGGCGATTTGAGCCAGCTGGTGCCGGCTCGCGTGGCCGAGCGCTTGAAGGAAGAGCTTCAGCGCTGACGAAAACGGGGTGACCATGGACGTCCTCGTCCTCATCGACAAACTCGACGACACAGTTCACAACGCCAAGCAGGTGCCCCTCACGGACACCGTGCGCGTCGACAAAGAGGAGATCTACGACATCCTCGACCAGATGCGCGCCACGATTCCCGAGGAGATCAAGCAGGCGCGCTGGATCGTCAAGGAGCGCCAGGAAATGCTGGCCGAGGCCAAGCGCGAAGCCGAGCGGATCATCCGCGAGGCGCGGGAGGAGCAAACGCGCCTGATCTCCGAGGAGGAGGTCGTCCGACAGGCTGAGCGGCAGGCGGAGGAGATCGTCGAGGAGGCGCGTGCCCGCGAGCGCGAGATTCGGCTCGGGGCCGAGGACTACGCCGACGACATCCTCAACACGCTCGAGGTGAACCTGTCGAAGTTCATCGCGGCCGTGCAGCGCGGGCGCGAGCGGCTCGCCGGGCGCGAAGAGGCTGAGGTTTCCTAAAAGCACAGCGGGCTAACCTGCCAGCTATGGCAGGTAGGACCGACATCTTCGATATCGGTCGACTCAACCTGCACTCCGGCGAGGCTCGCCGGCTGCAGCTCGAGGTCGGATTCGACCCACTCGACCTCGGCCGTCAGCAGTACTCGGTGTCAGGTGGACGGCTGCCCGTGACGCTCGACGTCTCCCACACGACGACCGGATGGTCGCTGCGGCTGCGCTACAAGGCGTCGCTCGAAGGGCCGTGCATGCGCTGCCTCGACCTGGCCGAGCGCGTCATCGAGATCGACGCGCGCGAGGTCGACCAACCGGGCGGCGTAGAGGACCTGAGCTCGCCCTATGTCGAGGGCCAAGACCTCAACCTGCGCGACTGGGCCCGTGACGCGCTCATGCTCGACATCTCGGGGCAGGTCCTCTGCGAGGACGAATGCGCGGGCCTCTGCGCGATTTGCGGCGAGAACCTGAACGACCATCCGCATGAGCACGAGCACCGCGCCGATCCGCGCTGGGCAAGGCTTTCCGAGCTGAAGTTGAAGTGAGAGGATCGCCGTATGGCGACCTTCGAAACAGTGCGGGTTGCGGCCATCCAGGCCACGCCCGTGATCCTCGACGCCGACGCGACAGTTGGCAAGGCGATTGACTTATTGAACACAGCGGCGGACGAGGGCGTCCAGTTGGCCGTCCTGCCGGAGACCTTCGTGTCGCTCTACCCGTCCGGCAGCTGGGCCTACGCCGCCGCGCGCTTTAGCGGCTACGACAAGCTGTGGGAACGCATGTGGGCGAGCTCGCTCGACGTGCCGGGCCCGCTCGTCGACCGCATCGCTGCCGTCTGCGGCGAGCGCGGAATCTGGTGCGTGGTCGGCGTCAACGAGCGCGAGAGTGAGCGGCCGGGATCGCTCTACAACACGATGTTGACGATCGGCCCGCACGGGCTGGCGGCAAAGCATCGCAAGCTGATGCCGACCCAGCACGAGCGGATCTTCCACGGCATCGGCGCTGGCGACGACCTGACGGTGGTCGACACGCCGCTCGGGCGCGTCGGCGGCTTGATCTGCTGGGAGAACCGAATGCCGCTCGCGCGCTACGTGCTCTACAAGCAGGGTCCGCAGATCTGGGTGGCGCCGACGGCGGACGACGCGGACGGCTGGCTGGCGAGCATGCGCCACATCGCGATCGAGTCCGGAGCGTTCGTCGTATCGGTGCCTCAGTACATCCCGCGCTCGGCGTTCCCCGACGACTTCCCGGCCGAGCTGCCCGACAAGGAGGTCTTCGGCAACGGCGGTGCCGCAATTATCGAGCCGGGCGACGGCGAGCTGATCGCGGGGCCCCTGTATGGGCGGGAGGGCATGGTCGTCGCGGACTGCGACCTGCGCGTCGGGCTGCACGCGAAGCGCTTCTTCGACGCGGTGGGCCATTACGGCCGCGAGGAGGTGCTGCCGCCCGCGGCTACACTCAGCCACCGCGATGGCAGTCCCCAAGCAGAAGCAATCCCACAGCCGCACGAATAAGCGGCGGTCGACGCACAATATCTCCGCACCCACGCAGAGCGCGTGCCCGAACTGCGGCGCTCCGCGCATGCCTCACCGTGTCTGCCCGAACTGCCGCACATACGCCGGCCGCGAAGTCGTCGCGCCCGACTCCGTCGCCGGCGAGTAGCCGTAGCGCATGATCGCGCTGGACGGGCACGGCGCCGACGGCGGTGTCGATGTCGTCATTCGCGGAGGCGAGCTCTCCGGGCTGCCGGTGCGGGTCTTCGGCCCCCCGCTGACCGCAATCGCCAACGACGAGGAGCCGGCACGTGCGGCGCGCTCGCGGACCGACGCGTCGATCGTCGCGGCAGCGCGCGCCGTCGGGGTCGGCGAGGCCGACGCGCTCGTGTCCGCCGGTCCGACGGGCGCGACGCTGGCCGCGGCCGTGCTGCACATCAAGCGGATGCGCGGCGTGCACCGTCCGGCGGTCGCGGCCGTGGTGCCGATCCCAGGCGGACGACCGACGCTGCTGCTGGACGCCGGCGCCAACGTGGAGGTGCGGCCTGAGCACCTGGTCCAGTTCGCCTACATGGGCGCGCAGTTCATGGAAGCCGTCCACGGCGTTGTGCGGCCGCGCGTCGCGCTGTTGTCGAACGGCGAGGAGGCGAAGAAGGGGACCGAGGACGTCGTTGCGGCGTACGCGCGGCTCGCCGAGGACTCGTCGGGGCTGAACTTCGTCGGCAACGTCGAGGGGACCGAGGTGACGAGGGGGGCCGCGGACGTGATCGTCACGGACGGCTTCACCGGCAACGTCGCGCTCAAGCTGATGGAGGGGACGGCCTCGACCGTGACCGGTGCGATCCGCGACGCGATCAAGTCGAGTCCACTCTCGGCGGTCGGCGGTCTGCTGATCCGCGGCCGCGTCGCGAAGCTGCGCGAGCAGATCGATCCGAACGCCACCGGCGGCGCGATCCTGCTCGGCGTGCGCAAGCCGGTCGTCATCGCGCATGGCAAGTCGAGCGCCGAGGGAATCGCGAATGCGGTGCGCATGGCGCAACGCGCGGTCGACGAGCAGATGGTTGAGAAGACCGCCGCCCTGCTCGAGTCCGCGGGCGTTTTGAGGTCCGTGGCCGCTGCTAGCGTCGCTCAGCCTGATGACTAGGAACGAGGTGCTCGAGCTGATCCGCAATCACCTGGCGGAGGAGCTCGAGGTAGACCCATCACGGATCCAGGACGACACGCGTTTCAAGGAGGACCTCGAGACCGACTCGCTCGATCTCGTTGCGCTCGTCCAGGAGCTCGAGGACCGCGCTGGAGTTCGGATTCCCGACGAGGATGCGATGAAGATCACGACCGTCGGGCAAGCAGCCGACTACGTCGCGTCCCGCCTGGAGTCGGAGGCACCGGCGTAGAACCCGGTCCGCACGCTCTCTCACAGCTGTTTGCGTCGCTTCCCGAGGATTTGCGGCGGCAGGCCTTGATGCATGCGTCGTGGGTCGAGCAGCGGCAGAACTCCTATGACCGCCTGGCGTTCCTCGGCGACAGCGTGCTCGGGCTGGCGATCTCGTCGGATCTGTTTCCCCGCTTCGCGCACGCCGGCGCCGGGCGGCTGACGAAGCTGCGCGCGCAGGCGGTGGCTCGCCAGGCGTGCGCGGAGGTCGCGCGCGCTCTCGGTCTGCCGGCGATGCTCCGGGCCGCGGCCGGGGAGGGCGGTCGCTCGGCCGACGAGCTGGTGGACTCGGACCGCGTGCTTGCGTCCGTGTGCGAGGCCGTGATCGGCGCGGTCTACCTGGCGCACGGCTATGAGACGACGGCGCCGGCCGTTGTGTCGGCGTTCGCTGCCCAGGTCGAGGAGGCGCTCGAGTCGCCCGACGACTTCAAGTCGCTGCTCCAGGAGCGGCTGGCGCGCCGCGGTGACGTGGTCGAGTATGTGATCGTTCGCGAGGAGGGGCCGCCGCATGCACGCAACTTCGAGTCGGTGGCGCAGGTCGAGGGAGAGGAAATCGGCAGGGGTGCAGGAAAAAGCAAGAAAGCGGCGGAGCAGTCCGCCGCGCTTGCTGCACTCACCGCGATGGACAACGACTGACGGATGCATCTCCGATCGCTGACACTCAAGGGCTTCAAGTCGTTCCCGAACCGCACGCGGCTCGAGTTCGGCCCCGGCGTCGCTGTGATCATTGGCCCGAACGGCTCGGGCAAGTCCAACATCACCGACGCCGTGCTGTGGGCGCTCGGCGAGCAGTCGCCGCTCGCGGTTCGCGGGCAGACGATGCAGGACGTGATCTTCGCCGGGGGTCAGGGCGTCGCGTCGCGGACCGAGGCCGAGGTCGAGGTGGTCATCGACAACTCGGACGGCGGCTTGAACTCCGAGTTCTCCGACATCTCGATCACGCGCTTCCTGACCAAGGACGGCGACTCGGGCTATCGGCTGAACGGGGCACGCTGCCGGCTGATCGACATCGGCGAGGTGCTTTCCGACACCGGGCTGGGCAAGGAGATGCACTCGGTCGTCTCGCAGGGCCGCGTCGAGGCGATCATCCACTCGAAGCCGCGCGACCGCCGCTTGCTGATCGAGGAGGCCGCGGGGCTCGGGAAGCACCGCAAGCGCCGACGGCGGGCGCAGCTCAAGCTCGAGCGCACCGAAGAGAACCTGTCGCGGGCGCTGGACGTGGAGCGCGAGGCGCGCTCACGCCTGAAGCCCTTGAAGCGGCAGGCGGAGGCGGCGGAGTTGCACGAGCGGCTCGAGCGCCAATCCCGCGAGGCGCGCTACGAGCTCGCGCGTGAGCGCGTGCGAGCGGTGCGTGAGCAGCTCGGGGGCGCGGAGAAGGCGGCAGCGATTGCGCGTGCCGAGCGCGACGAGGCAGAGCGGCTGGTGATGGAGGTGGCGAACCGGCGCGAGGCTGCCGAAGAGGCGTTCGCGGCTCACTCGCGCGACCGCGAGGCGCTGTCGAGTGCGGTGTTCGCGGCACGGTCAGCGGCGGAGCGAATCTCGCTGCGGGCCGAGCGGGCGCGCGACGTGGAGCGGTCGGCGACGGCGGCGATCGCGCGGCGCAGGCGCGAGCTCGAAGCGATCGTGGAGCTGCTGGAGGCGCGTGGCGGCGAGGCGCCGGTCGAGTCGGCTCGGGTCGAGGAGCTGGAGGCGGAGCTCCGCGTACTGGATGCGGAGCGCGATCGCCGGCTCGAGATCGAGCTCACCGAGCTGTCCGCGGAGCGCCAGCGGGCCGAGGCGGCGCGCGCTGCCGCAGCGGCTTCGGCGGATCGGCTGCGGGATCAGCTGGCTCGTGCGGAGGCGGCGGCTACGGAGGCGCGTGAACGGCGGCGACTGGGGGAGCGGGCTGCGGCCGATGCGCGGTCTGATTCGGCGGCGGTGGCCGCTGAGCTGGCGGCCGTCAACCGGTTCCTGGCATCGGCGCCTTCGGCTGGCGGCGGCGTGACGTCGCTCGCCGACGACCTCGACGTCGACCCCGGCTACGAGGCCGCGCTCACTGCGGTGCTCGGGTCGCTGATCCACGCGGGGCTCGTGTCGGATCTCGCCGAGGGTGGCGAGTTCCTCGACCGCCACGCTCGCGACGGCGGAGTAGCACTCGTCAACCGGGCACTTGACAGTGCTCCAGCACGGCTAAGTGACCACTCCGTGAACGGCGTCGAATCCGCCGAGATCGACCGGTCCCTTGACCGTGCTCCAGCACGGTCAAATGACCACTCGGTGAACAGCGTCGAATCCGGCGAGATCGACCGGTCACTTGACCGTGCTCCAGCACGGCTAAGTGACCGCTCGGTGGCGCAGAGGCCGATGCCGGCGGCCGAGTCGCTGCTTGCGCACATCCGCCCGGGCGAGCGATCGGCGGCGATCGTCAAGCGCCTGCTCCACCACACCTTCCTGGTCGAGTCGTTCGACGGCATCCCCGCAGACTTCACAGGGATCGCCGTCACCAAATCGGGCCGCGTCTACGACGGCGCCACGCGAGCCCTCCGCCAGGCCGCGCCCGGCGGCGAGGAGAAGATCCTCGCCGAGCGCAACCGCCGCGAGGAGCTGAACGCCAAGCTCGCCGCTGCGCAGGAGGCTGAGAAGGACGTTCGCGACGGCGCGGCGCAAGCGCAGCGCAGCGCGCAGGAGGCCGACGAGGCGCTCGAGCGCTCGGAGCACGCGCTTCGGAAAGCGTTCCGCCAGGCCGAACAGGCGGGCGAGGCGGTCCGGCGCGCCGACTGGCTGATCGAGCGCCGGCGCGAGGCGCCGGACGAGGGTCCGGTCGCGGTCGCGCGTGCACGTATCGAGGCCGAGATCGGCGCTGAGCGGCGGATGGCCGAGCGCGCCGCCCGCGAGCAGCGCGAACGCACGCTCCAGGCCCAGCGACTGCGCTCGCGGATCGGGCGTGGCGAGCGCGTCGCCGCGGCGGCAGCCCGCGCGGTGCTCGCACTGGAGAAGGCGGCCGAGGTCGTGCGTGCCCGCCATCTGAAGCTCGCCGAGGAGCTCACGGCCGACGAGGCCGTCGGCGAGCGGACCGCCGCCGAGCTGCGCGCCTGCGCCCAGGAGGAGGTGTCGCTGCAGGCGCGGCTGCGCAAGGCGAGCGAGGCCGTCACGACCGCCGAGGTTGCAGCGCAGCAGGTACGCGACGCGGCGGCCGAGGCACAGCACGAGCTCGACGACGTCGCTGCGAAGCTCGGCCTCGCACCTGAGGCTGCCGGGGAGCCACTGGACGCCGAGCGCCAGCTCGAGCTCGAGGCGCGGATCGAACGGCTCGCCCGTCGCCGCGAGTCGCTTGGCCCTGTCAATCCGCTTGCCAAGCAGGAGTACGACGATGCGATCGCCCATGTGGAGGAGCTCGAGGCGCAACGCGGCGACCTCGAGGCGGCGCTGACCGAGTTGAAGGGTTTGATCAAGGAGACGGACCGACGGATCCGCGAAAGCTTCGAGGAGACCTTCGAGGCCGCTGCCAAGAACTTCGAAGAGGTCGTCCAGCACCTGTTCCCCGGTGGCCGTGGCCGCCTGCGGCTCGTGCATCCGGACGGGCCGCGGCCTGTCATCGGCGGCGAGGCGGTTCCGGGAGCCGAAGCGGTTCAGCCCGACGGGGAGGAGCCCGACGTCGACGAGAGCGAGGCGCCGGACCCAGGTGAGCCCGGCGTCGAGGTCGAGGTGACGCCTGCCGGCAAGACGATGAAGCGGCTGTCGCTGATGTCGGGTGGCGAGAAGTCGCTGGTCGCGTTGGCGTTCATGTTCGCGGTCTTCCTGGCGCGGCCGTGCCCCTTCTACATCCTCGACGAGGTCGAGGCGGCGCTCGACGACCCGAACATCGACCGCTTCCTTCAACTCGTTCGCCAATTCTCCGACCGCGCTCAATTCGTCGTGGTGACCCACCAGAAGCGGACGATGGACGCAGCCGACACGCTCTACGGCGTCAGCATGGGCGCGGACGGTGTCAGTCGGGTGATCTCCCGCAGGATGACCGCCACGGGAGTCGACCCCGTCAGCGAGGATGACGCAGGACCGTCGCCGTCGGCCGTCGAAGCCGCCTGACCGCCCGCACTTCACTGGCTCACGAGGAGCACCGAGTCCACGGGTCGGCGACGTCACTAACTTGCCACGTGTGTCTTCGGCGCGTACACGCGGGTCAACGCCGTGATCCTCGACCACGTGCAGATCGCCGCTCCGCGCGGCTGCGAAGACGAGGCACGGCTGTTCTATGGCGAGCTGCTCGGCCTCGACGAGGTCGCGAAACCCGAGCCGATGCGCGCATCCGGCGGCGTCTGGTTCGCCCTCGGCGATCAACAGCTCCACATAGGCATAGAGGAGCCGTTCGCACCGGCACGCAAGGCGCACCCGGGCCTCCGGGCCGACCGGGTCCGGTTGGACGCGATCGCGGCCCGGCTCGCGGATGCGGGCGCCCGAGTGGATTGGGATGACCGCTATCCCGGCGTCCGCCGCTTCTACACCGCCGACCCGTTCGGCAACCGGATCGAGATCCTCGGCGGCGAGTAGTGCGACTGCTGATCCTCGGCGGCACGCGCTTCGTTGGCCGGCACCTCGCGCAGGCCGCGCTCGAGGGCGGCTGGGACGTGACGCTCTTCAACCGCGGCCGTCACGACTCGCGTGCCTTTCCAGACGCTGAGCAGCGCATCGGGGATCGCGATGGCGGGCTCGGAGCACTGGCGAACGGGAGCTGGGACGTCGTCGTCGACACCTGCGGGTACGTGCCCCGGATCGTCCGCGCGTCCGCCGAGCTCCTCGCATCCCGCATCGGCCTCTATGTCTACATCTCGAGCGCGAGCGTGTACGCCGACAAGTCGCAGCCGGGGCTCACCGAGGACGCACCGCTTGTGGAGCTGGATAACCCGACGAGCGAAGATGTCGAGGCCGACTACGACGGACTGAAGGCCGCCTGCGAACAGGCCGTGCAGGAGTCCGTCGACGGCCGCGCTGCGATCGTTCGGCCCGGTTTGATCGTCGGCCCGCACGATCCCACGAACCGCTTCACGTACTGGGTCACGCGAATGGCGGCGGGAGGCGACGTGCTCGCGCCGGAGCCTGCGGCGCAGCCGGCCCAGGTGATCGACGCACGCGATCTCGCGGAGTGGGTGCTGCGGCTGGCGGCCGCCGACGGTGCGGGCATCTACAACGCGGTCGGCGACGTGAGCACCATGGGTGAGGTGCTCAGCACGATCGCGGCTGCGACCGGCGGCGGTGCGCGGCTGCGTTGGATCGAGGAGCGACGGCTGCTGGGTGCGGGTCTCGAGCCGTGGCGCGACGTCCCGCTCTGGCTGGCCCCAGGCACGGACCCGTCGTACCGCGGCTTCCTCGCGATGTCGAACGCCCGCGCGAAAGCGGCTGGGCTCCAGCTGCGGCCGCTCGCCGAGACGGTCCGCGACACGCTCGAGTGGGCGCGGCGCGCGCCCGCGCCTGCCGATCGGCAGGCGGGCCTCGACCCGAAGGTCGAGCGGCGGCTGCTGGGGGATGGCTAGCCTCGGCTCGATGCCGCGCACCTGGCCCGAGCTTGTCCTCACCGACCGCGACTTGCCGGCCGACGACGGAGGTGCTCCGGAGGGCCAGGAGCAGCGTCGGCGCGGCTTCTTCAGGCGGCTTCGCCAGTCGATGTCGAAGACGCGCGATGCCCTCGGCGCCGAGATCCAGGCCACCGTCTTCGGCCCGTTGAACGACGAGACCTGGGAGCGGCTCGAGGAGACTCTCATCTACGCGGACGTCGGAGCGCAGACGACGGCGACGATCGTCGAGCGGCTCGAAACCGAGGCCACTACCGGCGACCTGAGCGGCGGCGAGCAGCTGCAGGGGCGGCTGACCGAGCTGCTCGCCGATGCTGCGCGGGTGGGGGAGCCAATGATCGACCTGCGCCACCACCCCGCGGTGGTGTTCGTGGTCGGCGTCAACGGTACGGGGAAGACCACGACGATCGGCAAGCTCGCCTGGCACCTGCAGAAGGAGCTCGGGTTGTCGGTGCTGCTCGGCGCAGCCGATACGTACCGCGCCGCCGCTGTCGATCAGCTGGCGATCTGGGCAGAGCGCGCCGGCAGCGAGATCGTCCGCGCCGAGCAGGGCTCGGACCCGGGTGCGGTGGCGTTCGATGCGGTGGCCGCCGCCGAGGCGCGGGGCAAGGACGTGGTGATCATCGACACGGCTGGCCGCCTGCACACCCAGACCAACCTGATGGACGAGCTGCAGAAGGTCCGCCGCGTGATCGAGAAGAAGCTGCCGGGCGCACCGCACGAGACGCTCCTCTCGATCGATGCGACCACCGGCCAGAACGGCTTGCGGCAGGCGCTCCTGTTCCGCGAGGCTGTCGACATCACGGGGATCGCGCTGACCAAGCTCGACGGGACGGCGAAGGGGGGCATCGCGCTGGCGATCGCACAGGAGCTGGGCGTGCCGGTGAAGCTGATCGGCGTCGGCGAGGGTATCGAGGATCTGCGTCCGTTCGATCCCGACGACTTCGCGAAGGCGATCGTCGGCGCCTGATGCAGGACGGCGAACCCGGCTCGGCCGAACCCGGCTCGCGCGAACCCGGCTCGGCCGCATCGCGCTCGCCGGGCACGCGCGTGGTCCATGCCGGGCTCGCGTCGGCCGAAGCCGGAACACCGTTGCTTGCGGGCCCGGTCTTCGCCGCGCCCTACCACCTGCCCGGCGACCCCAACCAGACCCCGTACGGCTACGGCCGCTATGCCAACCCCACCTGGACGGCGTACGAGAACGCGCTTGCAAGCTTGGAAGACGCACGGCATGCCGTCGTCTTCTCTTCCGGAATGGCTGCCTGCGCGGCGGTGATGCTGTCCACCCTCAGGCCAGGCGACGTCTTCGTCGCACCATCCGACGGCTACCCGATGCTGCGCACGATCGCTCACGGGCACCTGGCCGAGCGCGGCGTTGAAACGCGACTCGTGCCCACTGCGGCTGACTGGACATGTGCGATCGATGGCGCGCGGCTCGTCTGGATGGAGACGCCGTCGAATCCCAGCCTCGACACCTGCGACGTCGCCTCGATTGCCACCGCCGCGCACGCCGCCGGCGCCCTCGTCGCGCTCGACAACACGCTTGCCACCCCGCTCGGCCAGCGGCCGCTCGACCTGGGCTGCGACCTGGCCATCTACGCAGACACCAAGGCGATGACCGGCCACGCCGATCTGCTGATGGGCCACGTGACGACTCGCGACGACGCGCTCGCCAAGCAGATCCGAGACTGGCGCTCGCAGACCGGCTCGGTCCCAGGCCCGTTCGAGACCTGGCTGGCCCACCGCTCGCTCGCGACCCTCGACGTCCGCCTCGAGCGCCAGTGCGCCAACGCGCAGGCGCTGGCCGGCGCCCTCCGCGCGCGCGACGACGTCACCGACGTGCGCCACCCGGGCATCGGCATGATCGTCTCCTTCACGCTCGAGTCGGCTGAGCGCGCGCAGCGCTTCATCGAAGCCTGCGAGCTCGTCACCGACGCCACCAGTTTCGGCGGCCTGCACTCGACCGCGGAACGCCGCGCGCGCTGGGGCCACGGCGACGACGTCGCGGAGGGCTTCATCCGCTTCAGCGCTGGAATCGAGGCCCGTGACGATTTGTTGCGCGACGTTCAAGCCGCGCTCGACCAGACGGCCTAGCCCGTACGCTTGGTCTATGCCCGATTGGGTCGCTTGGGCGGTAGCTGCCGCCGTACTAGCCGCCGGGGAGGCGGCCACCGCGGCGCTCGTCCTCGGGCCGGTCGCGTTGGCCGCCGCGATCGCGGCGATCGTCGCCGCTACTGGGGCGAGCGTGCTGATCCAGGTCCTCGCGTTCATCCTCGGATCGGTCGCCGCGCTCGGGATCCTGCGCCCGATCGCCAGCCGTCACATGAAGACGCCGCCGCACATGCGCACCGGCACCGCCGCGCTCGTGGGCTGCAGCGCGACCGTCCTGGAGCAGGTCGACCGTGACGGAGGCCGCGTGAAGATCGGCGGCGAGATCTGGAGCGCCCGCTCCTACGACGACGACCAGGTCATCGGCCCTGGCGACCGCGTCGAAGTCCTGCAGATCGAGGGCGCAACCGCGCTCGTCGCCAAATGAGGAGGTAGAGGGGATGACAGCCGAAGGAATCGTCCTTCTCGCAGTCCTGTTCTTCGTGGTCGTCGTGATCGTGCGGTCGGTGCGGATCATTCCGCAGGCGCGTGCGGGCGTCGTCGAGCGGCTGGGCCGTTATGCACGCACGCTCGAGCCGGGGCTCGCGCTCCTCGTGCCCTTCGTCGACCGTTTGAAGCCGCTGATCGACCTTCGCGAGCAGGTCGTCTCGTTCGCCCCGCAGCCGGTCATCACAGAAGACAACCTGGTTGTCAATATCGACACAGTCATCTACTTTCAGGTGACCGATCCACGGGCGGCCTCGTACGAAATCGCGAACTACATCGCCGCCATCGAGCAGCTGACCGTCACGACGCTGCGCAACGTGATCGGCGGCATCACGCTCGAGCAGACGCTGACCTCACGCGACCAGATCAACGCCGAGCTGCGCGGTGTGCTGGACGAGGCGACCGGCAAGTGGGGCATCCGCGTGAACCGCGTCGAGCTGAAGGCGGTCGATCCGCCCGCCTCGATCCAGGAGGCGATGGAGAAGCAGATGCGTGCCGAGCGTGACAGGCGCGCGGCGATCCTCACCGCCGAAGGCGTCAAACAGTCACAGATACTCACGGCCGAGGGCGAGAAGCAGTCGGCGATCCTGCGCGCCGAGGGCCAGCGTCAGGCGCAGATCCTGAGCGCCGAGGGTCAGGCCCGGGCGATCGACACGGTCTTCTCGGCGATCCACGCCGGTGACCCGGACCCGAAGCTGCTGGCGTACCAGTACCTGACGATGCTCCCGCAGATCGCGCAGGGCGACGCCAACAAGGTCTGGGTGATCCCGAGTGAGTTCAGCGGCGCAATGGAGCAGCTGGCGAAGGCGTTTGGCTCGAACAGCGAGGGCGGCAGCGCCCGCGAAGGCAACGTCCCGCCGCCACCGCCGCCTGCGATACCGCCCGGGCGCGGCTAGCCTCACGGAGGCATGTTCGACACGCTCTCAGAGCGGCTCCAAGCTGCACTGTCAGACGTCCGCTCGCGCGGCAAGCTGACCGAGGAGGACATCTCCAAGGCCATGCGGGCGATCCGGCTCGCGCTGCTCGAGGCCGACGTCAACTTCCAGGTGGTCAAGTCCTTCACCTCGCAGGTGAAGGAGCGCGCGATGGGTGCCGACGTGGCGCAGTCGCTCACACCTGGCCAGATGGTCACGAAGATCGTCTCCGACGAGCTGACCGAGCTCATGGGCGGGGCGGCGCGCGACATCGCGATCTCGCCCTCGACGCCGACGGTGATCCTGATGGCGGGTCTGCAGGGGTCCGGCAAGACGACGGCGGTGGGCAAGCTTGCGCGCCACCTGAAGAAGGAGCGCAACCTGAAGGTGGGCGTCGCGGCCGCCGACCTGCAGCGCCCGGCGGCGGTCGAGCAGCTGATCCGCGTCGGCGGCCATGCCGGCGCGAGCGTCTACGAGCAGGGCACCAACCGCGATCCGGTCGATGTGGCCGAGTGGGCGGTCGGGCAGGCGAAGGCGAACGGCGACGACGTGGTGATCGTCGACACCGCTGGTCGGCTGCACGTGGACGACGAGCTGATGGACCAGCTCGCCAAGATCAAGAAGCGGACCAAGCCGCACGACGTGCTGCTTGTGGTTGACGCCATGACCGGCCAGGACGCCGTGAACGTCGCCGAGGCATTCGGTGAGCGCGTCGGCTTCGACGGCGTCGTGATGACCAAGCTCGACGGCGACGCGCGCGGAGGCGCGGCGCTCTCGGTCAAGGCGATCACGGGCAAGCCGATCCTCTACGCCTCGACCGGCGAGAAGCTCGATGCGTTTGAGCGCTTCCACCCGGACCGGATGGCGCAGCGCATTCTCGGCATGGGCGACGTGATGACGCTCATCGAGAAGGTCGAGAAGGAAACCGACGAGGAGCGCGCAAAGGAGCTCGAGCGCAAGATGCGGGAGAACCGCTTCACGCTCGACGACTTCCTCGAGCAGCTGCAGCAGATCCGCAAGATGGGCCCCCTCACCGGCCTCCTCAAGATGATCCCGGGGATGGGCCAGCAGCTCCGCGGGATGTCGCTCGACGAGCGCGAGCTCGACCGCGTGCAGGCGATCATCACCTCGATGACGCCGTACGAGCGCGCCCATCCAGAAGTTCTCAATGGCTCACGCCGGCGCCGGATCGCGCACGGATCGGGAACCACGATTCAGGCGGTCAACCAGCTCGTGAAGCAGTTCGGCCAGATGCAGAAGGTCATGAAGCAGATGAGCTCGGGCAAGATGCCGAACCTCCAGCAACTGATGGGTGCTGGCGGCCGTTAGGGCATCCTTGACCGGCCTCCGGCCTTCATGATCGGCCTTCGGCCTAGAGGGTGCTGGCGGCCGTTAGGCATCCTTGACCGGCCTCCGGCCTTCATGATCGCCCTTCGGCCTAG
>Ga0126314_10000533_pt1 | contig 18290 bp, 15 predicted proteins | sample Plot105B_FD_92535 | JGI IMG/M metagenome (GOLD analysis project Ga0126314, IMG submission 92535) | Serpentine soil microbial communities from UC McLaughlin Reserve, CA, USA - Plot105B | ecosystem: Environmental > Terrestrial > Soil > Grasslands | place: USA: UC McLaughlin Reserve, Lake County... | reverse complement strand
TGGACGGCTGTCCACGATGTGGGTCAACTACACTGCAAACGGCTATACAGAGAACGTACAGCCCAAAAGCAAGGTCAGCACTGACGACGACTAATAAGCTCCTCTGTCGACAAACAGGGCACTAACGGTGCGGGCCAAAAGCACCATATCAAGCCATACGGACCAGTCGCGCACGTAGTAGATATCCATCTCGACCCTGTCAGTGAAGGAAGCGTGGTTGCGACCGGAAACCTGCCACGGTCCGGTTACCCCCGGAGGTACGCGCAGAATTTCGTCGCGCGCGTCACCGATATCTCCGGACTCGCGCGGTAGGTAGGGGCGAGGGCCGACCAGGCTCATCTCCCCGCGCAAGACGTTCCAAAGCTGCGGCAGCTCATCCAGGCTGGTCCTGCGCAAAAATCGGCCGACGCGCGTAACACGGGGATCGGCACGTAGCTTATGGTACTTTACGTACTCTTCCCTTAGGCCGGCATCCTCAGCGAGCATAAGCTCCAGCACAGCCTCCGCTCCGGGTACCATAGTACGGAATTTGACGCACGAGAATGGGACACCGTTTTTGCCCATCCGCCAGTCTGTGTAGAAAATGGGCCTTCCGGATTCTGCATAGACGAGCAGGGCTATCCCCAAGAGAAGCGGAAGCACGAGGGCTCCGCCCAACACGGTAGATACAAGGTCTAGCACACGTTTCGCCCTTCGCGCCCAGGGGTTGAGGAGGTTGTACTTTATCTCCACCGCCAAGGTTCCCGCAAAGTCGCGGGCCGTCACCGCCGAGTTGGTTATACCGCCGAGGTTCGAGATAAGCAGAACGTGCCGGAAGCTGCGGCTAGCCCGGCTAACCAGCGGTGCCAGGTACGAGCGCCGGATGTAAGGCGTGGCTAGGATTATGGTGTCCACGCCGCCTCTGCGAGCGAGGTTCTCGACCTGGGTCATGACCTCTTCGTGGGAGAGGCTCTTGAGCAGCTTCCCCGACGGCGTCAGGCCCCGGTCGATGAGGGCGGCGGGGGCGTATCCCAGCCTCCACTCTTCTTCCAAGAGCTTGACCGTTCGGGCGCACGCATCCTTGTATCCCATGACGATCACGGGTCTGCCCCAAATACCGAGCTTCCACATCACCCACCGCGCCAAACCCTGCACCAAGGGGGATAGAAGCAAAAGGCCCACAAAGCCTAGCACCAATAGCAGGCGTGGGAGCCGCCCCACAAGGTCAAAAGGCCCATATTTTGAGGATATGTGCCCGAGGGGGATTAGAGCTATGACAAAGGAAACGGCTGCGAGGGTGCCGACCACGGAGTACGTGTGCCGGCGAAGCCTCTCCGCCGAGCTCAGACCATATCCCGGATACAGCCCCATCAAAGAGCGTAACCCTATCCACACCGCCACGGCGAAAACCCCAACCACCACAGCCGTCTGCACTCCCGCGCCCGTCTCGAAGTAGCTCTGCCACCTGCCCCAGATGCTCTGTAGCTCGTACGCCGCCAGCCAGACCAGCACCCCCAGCAAGGCGTCCGACAATACCGTGACTAGGACAACCCCTGGTTGTCTCCAAGCCTGCGCCAAGCGGCGCCTTGGTGGCAGCGCGTGCTGCGATGGGTGCTCTTCTGCCTGTCGAGCAGTATTACCGATACTGGAGACTTGACTCCTCCTCAAAACCCTCTCCCCCCCAAACGAGCATGATGGTACCTATCCGGAGTCAGGTATAAAGCCAAAGCGCGAATGATCCAGAGAACCAATGTAGCAACCATCCCTTTCAGAGAGACATACCTCCCTTAAGTTGTTCGGCTGTGTCTCTATCCCCCCTCTTGATCTTTGGCGCATCTACTATATCAGTAAACCCGTACCGCTTCACCCAAGAGGCTGAGAACTTTCATACTTGGCAGTTCTCAAGCTCTGCGCTTCCCTTCGCTGTGCTCCACCACGGATCCGGTGTTGGCCAGGGCAGTGAGCGTCTTGTTGCGCTCGGCCGGGAGCGAAAGTCCCTCCAGGTAGCGCCCAAAACCTTCGCGTTGAGCCCGGGCGCCAAAGAGGCCCTGAAAGCGGGTAGCGTAGCCCTCCAACAAAGTGGGGGGATTCACAGGTAGCCTTCTGGACCTGGGGCGGCATCACCTTTTGCTACCATGGGAGCACAGCTCTAATCCTATTTAAATGAGTAGGTCACAGGCTTCAGGTATCAGGTGTCAGGAATTGTTCCACCTTGATGGTTCAGCCGGTCCGAAAAGAGCCGTAGCTTGCGAGCAGCGAGGTTCCGAGCTTCGCCAGGGCGCGGAGGGCGAGCCCTGCGAGGACTATGGCGCTGTAGAGATCGAGGGGACCGTGGGCGCCGTGCTTACGGTGGTAGAGGAATGCGCTCTTGTGGAGGAGCCAGATCGCCTTCGGTTTACTGTGGCTGCTGGCGCCGGTTTGGTGGACTATTTCGACTTGTGGCAGGTAGTAGACGAGCCAGCCTGCTGCGCGAGCGCGTCGGCAGAGGTCGGCGTCTTCGAAGTACATGAAAAAGCGTTCGTCCAGAGGGCCGATATCCCGCAGGGTGTCCCTGCGGACGACCATGCAGGCGCCGGAGACCCAGTCGGCCGAGGTCGGGTCGACCCCTTCCGTGACGGCGGAGAACTGGCTCTTTACGAGCGAGCTTTTGGGGAAGAGGCGAGTCAAGAGAGAGGTGCGCCCGAGGAACCCTGAGAGGGCACTGATCTCCCGCCGCGCCGAGAACTGGAGCTCCCCTTCTGAGTCCACTATCCTCGGTCCGGAGATCCCGACCCTCGGGTTCTTCGAGATGAATTCCTCAAGGTGTTCGAAGAAGTCCCTCTCCACGAGCGTGTCTGGGTTTATGAGCACGATCGGATCTCCGCTCGATGCGGCGATGCCCCTATTGTGGGCGCGGGCGAAGCCGACGTTCTCCTTGTTCCGGATCAGACGCACCCAGGATGGAAGCTCTGGCGGCTCCACACTGTCGTTGTCGACGACGACGATCTCGAATTCCCCGTAGCGCGTCTGTTGCAGGGACTCGATGCAACGCAGGGTCAGTGGCCAGGAGGCGTAGTTGACGATGATAACCGAGAACTTCACCGCGACACGGCCCTATCTCGCAGCCGGCGGGCGATGCTCGCCGTCGCGGCGAGCGATGACTTCCTGAGCAGCCTCCGGACCTCGGCGTCAGAGAGCTTCCTCCTCTTCTGTATCTCGGCCCGCTTCCCGAGCATGAGTGGCAGGTGGCGCCACGCGCCTGCCACTCCCTCCAGGTGCGCCCGCAAAGAGCCCGTCAACGCTGCGGTGATCAAACGCACCAGCTGTCCCCCGACGAAGAAAGGCAATATGTGCGGTACAGTGGAGAGCGGCAGGTTCTTGACCAGCAGGCTAAAGGAGTTGCGGCTACCGAGCCTGGTCGCCGTCGGGCTCCGCTTGCCGCCGGTCGAGGCGCCTCCCATATGGTAGACGACGGCGCCGGGGACATAGAAGCAACGATAGCCGGCGAGCTGGGCGCGGAAGCTCAGGTCCCCGTCCTCGCAGTAGGAGACGAAGTCCTCGTCGAAGAGCCCGATCTCATCGAGCATACCCTTGCGGTAGAGTGCCGCCGCTGCGCACGCCCCGAAGACGTGGCTAGCCTGCCCAAACCGGACCCTGTCGCGCTCGCCGTGCCCGAGGCGGTAAGGCAGACCGCTCAAGCGCACGGCGTCACCGGCCCCGTCGAGCATCCTGCGGTCGTGGAAGTCGACAAGCTTGCTCGCGAAGAAACCCGACTCGGGGTGATCCTCCGCGGCATGCACCAGCGCCTCGAGCCAACCAGGGTCCTGCTCGGTGTCGTTGTTGAGGAGAGCCACGTACTCTGTCTCAGACGCCTCTATCCCCGCGTTGAACGCCGCAGCGATGCCCCTGTTCTCGCCGAGCGGGATTACGTTTACCTCAGGGAAGTGTTCCTCTACAAATCCTCTCGAGCCGTCTATCGAGCCGTTATCCACCAGGATGGTCTCGAAGTCTCCGAATGACTGGTCTCGCAGAGAGCGAAGGCAAAGCCTCAAGAAACGCTCGCCGTTCCAGTTCGGGATGACGACCGTAACGCGGGGAGGCAAGGCTTCAGGTTGGCCCCTCCTGCCGGGCCTCCAGGTTGTGGATCTCGACGTTCGCGGGTAGTCGCACCAGGCCCCTGACCGGGGTGAGAGCCCCTTCCTGGGTTATCTCGAAGGTCGCGGCGTTCTGTGCGCGGGCCACATCCGAGTTCTCCGCCTGCGGGGCCGTCAGGGATGCGTGTACGTTGTAGGCGCCGGATCTGAGCGGCACCACGAACGTAAAATCGACCGCCGCCCGCTCACCCGCATCCTTCCGCCCGAGCGGGACCCCCTCGAGCGCCGTGTCGGTCGAAAAGACCTCCAGCTCTGCCCTCTCGCTCTGCAGGGTGATGCCAAGGATGCCGTCCTCGACGACTTCATCGTAGCGCAGGTGCGCCCTTACAGTAAGGCGCTCCCCTGAGGACAACTTGTCGACAGGTTGCCCTTTCTCGTCCAGCAGTTCGAGGCCAAGGATCTCGGCCTCTCCCGTGATCCTGTGGGCGTCTCTGGTTGTCTCTGCAGCGGGGATGTCGCCCCTGGTTGGCGTATCCTCCTCATCTTCGTGCTCAATCTCGTAGTCCAGTTGCTTGCCAAGTTCGCCGGCCTCTGCATCCTTCATCTCCTGAGACTTCGCGATAAGCTCCTCGTAGCGATCGACCACATCGTCGGGGCTGCCTTTGGTCAAGAGCCTTCCCCTGTGGAGAAGTATGGCCTCCGTACAGAATCGCTTCACCATCCCCATGCTGTGGGAGACGAAAAGGACCGTTGATCCTGACTCCCTTAGGTCGTACATCCTCTGGATCGCCTTCTTCTTGAATGCCGCGTCGCCTGCCGAGAGGGCCTCGTCTATGACGAGGACATCTGGCTCTACGTTGACCGCGACGGCGAAGCCTAGGCGACCGCGCATCCCGCTGGAGTAGGTCTTGATCGGCTGGTCTATGAACTCCCCGAGGTCCGCGAAGGCTTCGATGTCGTCGAAGCGTGCAAGCATCTCCTCGTATTCTATGCCGAGGATCAGGCCGCTCAACATGGCGTTCTCACGTCCCGTAAAAAGCGGATTGAACCCCGTCCCGACCCCGAAGATCGCCGACAGCCGGCCTTCGACCTCGACCTCTCCGGTCGTCGGCTGCAGAACGCCCGAGATTATGCTCAGAAGCGTACTCTTCCCCGCCCCGTTACGTCCCACGATGCCCAGGGTGGTGCCCGGCTCCACGTCCAGGTTGACGTCTTGCAGCGCCCAAAACTCGTGGCTCTTCTTGGTCTTGCCGAAGCTCAAGATCTCGCTCAGCCGCGAGACGCGGTTCGGGGAGATCCTGTACTTCTTGCCTATTCCGCTGAGGGAGATGGCCGGCGTCATATGTGGTCAGCGAACCCCGGCTTGAGTCTCACGAACAGCGCGAAGCCCGCGAGGAACAAGACCGCAGAGAACAGGATGAAGTAGAGGGTTGCCAGCCCACCTGGGAGCGTACCCTCCAGGATCATGCCCCTGTATGCGCCCACGAGGTAGGCCAGCGGGTTGTAATCCTCAATCCACCTCAGGTTGTCGGGCAACTTCTCAGGCGGCCAGAGGATCGGTGTCAGGAAGAAGGTCCCCCTTATGATGGGTCGAAGGATCTCGCCCATGTCGGGGAGGTAGGTTCCGACGACCGCCATGATATAGGTCAGACCCAGGGTGAATAACAACTGGAGCACTATGATCAGGGGCAGCAGCAAGACCTGCCAGTGCAACCTGTGTTGTAGAACAAACACGAAGAACACGAGTGCGCCCACGCCGAAGAGCTTGTCCACTAGCGAGGCGACCGCGTTGGTGAAAGGGAGCAACTCCAATGGGAAGACCACCTTCTGCACCAACCCAGCGTTGTTCCTGATGCTGTTGAGACCCTTGCTCAGCGCTTCGGAGTAGGCCATGAAAGGGAGCAGACCGCAGTACAGGAACAGGCCGAAGTTGAGCGTTGGATCGCCCTCTACCGTCCTGAACCTCAGGCCGACCACCTTAGAGAAGATGATCGTCAGGAAGAAGACCCAGATCAGTGGTCCCAGTATCGCCCACGCGAGGCCCAGATAGGACCTCTTGTAGCTGCGGGTTACCTGGCGGCTTATAAAGTACCTCAGCAACCATCGTTTGCGGTAGAACGTCGCCAGGGAGTCGAAGATCTCCCCCGCAAAGTTCTTCTTACCGTTGAACGTGTACGTGGCCAATTACGTCCCTCGTATCGTGGGCAGCGCCGTCAGTAGTGTAAGCCATGTGCCCGAGGATGTGGGCAGCAGCAAGTTTACATAAGCAAGGATGTGCTTGCCAGCTTGCGGCTCTGGACTAATTCACGGCGTTGTCGGCGTCGATCCTACCGTACCCGTAGCGGGGATCCTCTCCCACGGGACCGAGGTCCTTGGCGGTGGCCTGCATGCGCTGACGGATCGAGTCCGGGGACATGCCTTGGGAGGCGAGCAGCCCGGCGAGGCCCGACACGAAGGGCGCCGACATGCTGGTCCCACTGAGCCTGTCGTAGCCTCCCGACTTGTTGGTGGAAAGTATGTCCGTCCCGGGCGCGGCCAGATCCACCCAGTCGCCCCGGCTGGAGAAACGGGCGAGCCCGCCATTCGCGTTGGTGGCGCTCACCGCGATCACCTTCGAATACGCCGCCGGGTACTGCGGCACGTTCGTCCCTTCATTGCCGGCCGCCGCCACCACGACCGCGCCCCGGTCATACGCGCGGTTGACCGCCGTCTTTAGCACGCTGGAGTCCGCCGATCCGCTGAGCGAGAGGTTCACGACGTCGGCACCGTGGTTCACGCTCCAGTCGATGCCCTGAACTATCCTCGAGTCTGTGGTGAACCCTGTCACACCCATGACCTTGGCTATGAGGAGTCCGCACTCGAAGCATGCCCCCGCCACGCCCTTGCCATTGTCCGTGAGCGCGCCCGCTATGCCTGTTACGTGGGTGCCGTGGCCGTTGTCGTCGTCGGCCACCGCGTCGCCCTCGACGAAGTCGCTCTGAGCTATGATCTTGCCTATATCGGGATGCTTCACGTAGACGCCCGAGTCCACGATGGCGACCTTCGCCCCACCGCCCTTGGCGTCGTTCCAGGCGCCACCGAACCTCGTCCTGATAAAGCCCCACTGGTTAGCGAGCCTCGGGTCGTCTGGCATGAAGACAGGCTCGCGCAAGTAGTTGTAGTCCGCGGCCACGACCCTTGCTTTGTGCCCGAGATCACTCAGCTCCCGTGCGAGGGCTCGCTCCCGCGCCGCCTCGGATACCTCGCGCCTGATCGCCGGGAAGGAGAGGAGTCTCACCTCCCCTGGCAGATCCGCCAGGGTCCGCGCTCCCAACCGCCTGACGACGGTCTCTTCGGCCTCCTCGGAGGTTCCAGGCTCATAGGCGACGAGTAGCTCCCCGGCGACGTAAGGCGCGCCCTTGGAGTCGTCGTCCACCCCAGGCTGCGCAGCAGGTTCCCCTTTCGACACCGGAGCGAGGATTAGTAGGAGGACCGCCCACAGTAGAGCAACGGCGAAGGCATACCCTTGTAGACAACCCTCGCCAACTACCAGAGTTTTGACCCGCAAACGTCCCCCTCCAAGAAGGCCATATTCTCGTACAAAGACACATTATCTTACAGAGACAGAGGATTGTTAAGGGTTTTGTGACACCTTGCGCGAAAAACTGTCCTGCTCTGGGACTTTCGGCGCCGGGACCGGAGCGGCCTGTGCCACTAAACAGGATTCTGTGAGAGTATAATAGCCCATTGCATGTAGATAAGGCTTATGGGAGTAGATCGTTGCAATCACCTTGTGGCCGACAGGCCCTCCTGAAGGCGTGGGAGGAACAATATTGACGCCGAGGTTCAAGCGGGCCTGGCGGCGCGTGGTGACAAAGGGCAAGTCCCTCCGCTCGCGAGCCAGAGGACCCTCGCGCGCCGGCGAGCCGCGCGGCGTGGCGCCCGAGAACATCGTCTGGATCTTCGGCACTGGTCGAAGCGGCAGCACGTGGCTCGGCTCCATGATGGAGGACCTCGACGGATACGCCATGTGGAACGAGCCGCTGGTAGGAAACCTCTTCGGCAACTTCTACTACTTCAGGGTGGGGGGCCGCAAGCTTGGGAAGCACTCTATCCTGGGAGAGCCCTACAAAGAGACCTGGCTCGGGCCCATGAGGGATCTGGTCCTCGGTGGGGCAGCCGCCAGGTTCCCCGAGATAATCGGGGGCGGATACCTCATCATAAAGGAGCCGAACGGCTCCATAGGCTCGCCGCTGCTCATGGAGGCCCTGCCCGAGAGCCGTATGATCTTCCTGATCCGGGACCCCAGGGACGTAGTCGCCTCGAGTATGGACGCCCGTAGCGAAGGAAGCTGGCTCTCTGAGCGAAGGGAAGACCAGGGACGTACGTCGAAGCCGGACAGAAACCCGAACGCCTACGCGAGGATGCGCGCGAACTCCTACGTGCAACAGATAGAGAAGACCAGGCAGGCTTACAGAGCCCACAGGGGCCGCAAGGTGATGGTCCGCTACGAGGACCTCCGCGCCGACACCCTGAATACGATGAAGCGCATCTATTCAGCGCTAAAGATACCCGTCGATGAGGCCGAGCTTGCGCGGTCGGTCGAGAAGCACTCCTGGGAGAACGTACCGGAGGAGGAGAAGGGCGAGGGCAAGAAGCGGCGCAAGGCGAAGCCGGGCGCCTGGAGGGAGGATCTGACCCCCAGGCAGATCGAGATAGTCGAGGACATTACGGCGCCGCTGCTGAGCGAGTTCTATCCACTGGCGACCACGCGGGATGCGCCGTGATCCGGGACGCCTGGCGCAAGATAAAGGGAGCGTCGCCAGTAGGAGAAGGGACCGGCGGCGTGAAGCCGGAGAATCTCGTCTGGATGTTCGGTACGGCGAGGACAGGAAGCTCCTGGCTCAGCGCCATCATGGGCGAGATACAAGGGTATAGCAGGTGGCATGAGCCGCTCGTGGGACATCTGTTCGGCAACCTCTACTACGTGCGGGCAGGCCACCGCGGTGAGGACGAACATTTCATCCTCGGGGCCCGCTATAGGGAACTCTGGCTAGAGATGGTACGGAGGTTCGTCCTCGACTCGGCCGCCGCGCGCTTCCCTGAAGTAGCAGGCGTAAGGTACCTGATCATCAAGGAGCCGCAGGGCTCGATGGGGGCTCCGCTGCTCATGGAGGCGCTGCCCGAAAGCCGTATGATCCTGCTCGTCCGCGACCCGAGGGATGTTGTCGCTTCCAACCTCGACGCCCACAAGAAGGGTACCTGGACCACCGACCTGATGAAGAAGGGTGGCAAGGAGAAGCCGCCTTCGCTGGCCGAGAGCAGGCCAGATGACTTCGTGAAGGGCCAGGCCAGGAGGTACGTGCGGGACGTCGGGAACGCCAAGCTGGCCTACGAGGCCCACAAGGGGCTCAAAGTCCTCGTCAGGTACGAGGACTTGAGGGCCGACACCCTGAATACGATGAAGCGCATCTATTCAGCGCTACAGATGCCGGTAGACGAAAGCGAACTGGCCCGGTCGGTCGAGAAGCACTCCTGGGAGAACATCCCTGAAGAGGAAAAGGGGCAGGGCAAGTTCCACCGCAAGGCGAAGCCGGGCGCCTGGAGGGAGGACCTGACACCTGAGCAGGCCGAGATAATTGAAGGGGTGGCAGGCCCCCTCCTCAGGGAGCTCTACCCCGTCCGGAGCACCGCGTAGGAGGCTCCTGGTGCCCGTCTTCAGATATCCTACGGTCTCCGGTGTGGCGCGCAGGGTCAGGGCTTTTCTGGGTCTCGAGGCTGGTGTTACCCGCGGTGCCGAACCGAAAGGGATGAACGCCGACTGGCAGACCGGCGGCGGGGTCGTCCCCGAGAACATGATCTGGATCTTCGGCACGGGGCGTACGGGAAGCACCTGGCTCGCCGCGATGATGGAGGAGCCGGAGGGTCATGACGTGTGGTTCGAGCCCAGGATCGGTACCGTCTTCGACCCTAAGAGGTTCCAGCGCTACGCTGGAAAGCACTTCATCTTCGCGTCCCAGTACAAAGACGTCTGGCTCCGTTCCATAAGGAAATTCATCCTGGACGGCGCCAACGCGCGTTTCCCTGAGTTGGATGGCGGATACCTCGTGGTCAAGGAGCCTGGTGGCTCAGTGGGTGCCGGCCTGATCATGGAAGCCCTGCCGGAGAGCGGGATGGTGCTCCTGATCCGTGACCCGAGGGACGTTGTCGCCTCCTGGCTCGACGCCACCAGGAAGGATGGCTGGCAGACCAGGCGCAGGGGCGAAGGGGGGCGCCGCGCGGAGTCGCTCGCCGAGACGAACCCGAACGCGTTCGTGAGGCGCCACGCTAACGCCTACCTACAGCACGTCGGGAACGCCAGGCAGGCCTACGAGGCGCACAGGGGTCGCAAGGTGGTGGTCCGCTACGAGGACTTGAGAGCCGACACTTTAGGGACGATGAAGCGTATGTATGGCGAGCTTGGCATCTCTGTAGACGAGGCGCGGCTCGCCAGGGTCGTCGAGAAGCACTCCTGGGAGAACATCCCTGAAGAGGAAAAGGGGCAGGGCAAGTTCTACCGCAAGGCCACGCCTCAGGCATGGCGCGAGGACCTTACGCGCCGCCAGGTGAAGATCGTCGAGCGGATTACGGCGCCGCTTCTTGAGGAGTTCTACCCCACGGGGCCGGCGGAGCAGGAGGGATGAGGGCGTTGCGGGATAGAGCACGCAGGGCAGCGCCGGTGGTACGCTTCCGCGGAACCTCAGGGCGAGCCCGCAGGGAGGTTGCCGGTGTCGATCTCTAGGTACCGCGGCGCACTCCGGTCCCTATGCGAGGGACAGTCGCGCCTCGGATCGACCGTCGACCGGCTGAGAGCCCGCCTGAGGACCCAGGCGCCCACCGGTGCGCCCTCCCCGGCTGACGGGATGCCCGTGTTCTTCGTCGTCGGGCTCGCGAAGTCAGGGACCACGTGGTTGATGAAGATTCTCAACACCCATCCCGAAGTACTCTGCAAGGGCGAGGGCAGGTTCTTCGGTGAGGAGTACCGGCGGGAAGTCCTGGTCCAGACACAGACCAAACAGCAACCCAGCTCACTGTACAACGCCCTGCTCGGCTCCGAGTACCTGAGGCTCTGGATCGAACGTTCTGTGTGGAGCCGGGATGGAGATCCCGACGAGCATATTAGAGATCTCGTCAGGCTGGCCACGGACTATTTCCTCACGGAAGAGCTCGCCAAGAGCGGCAAGAAGGTGGTTGGAGACAAGACACCCCTGCTCGGCCCGAAGTTCGTCGAGGAGATACACGAGATCTACCCGGAAGCGAGGGTGATCCACATCATTAGGGACGGCAGGGACCAGGCGGTCTCCTTCATACACCAGCAGGGCAACCGCGCCAAGCGGGGCCGCACACACAGGCTCTCGCCCGAGGAACTGGCAAGGAGCGAGGCCTACCGCAGGAGCCCCCGAGAACTCGCTGAGACCGGCGAGGGGATGTTCGCCGAGAAGACGCTCAGGAGAGCCGCCGAGAACTGGGCCCTAAGGGTGGGCCAGGCCGTCGAGGACGGACCAGCCTTGTTCGGGGACTGCTATACAGAAGTGCGCTACGAAGACCTGCTCGTGCGCCCCAACGAGGAGGTCGAGAGATTGCTCGGCTTCCTCGGGGTTGATACAGAGGAGTCGCTGGTGGAGCACTGCGTTAGCCAGGCGAGCTTCGAGAAACTCTCCAAGGGTCGCGAGCGGGGCGAGGAGGACCCCAATTCCTTCTATCGTAAGGGCGTTGCCGGCGACTGGAAAAACCTGTTCGACGAGCGCGACAGGCAGATCTACAAAGAGGAGGCCGGGGAGCTCTTGATCCGGCTCGGCTACGAGAATGACGGCGGCTGGTAGGGTGGCGTTGATAGCGAGGGTTAGGAGGGCGAAAGAAGACTTGCCCGGCGCGTTGCGCAGGGGCCGCCGCTGGCTATCCGGCAAGTACAGGGAGGTTCCCCTGCAGGCCGCCTGGCTGCGGAGTAGGTTCGACGGCACTCCTGCTACCGGTGTAAGGCCTGAGAACATCGTCTGGATCTTCGGCTCGGGGCGCAGCGGCAGCACGTGGCTCAGGAGCATGATGGGAGATCCTAGCCGGCATCTGGTCTGGGAGGAGCCCATGGTCGGCCAGCTCTTCGGCAACTTCCACCGTAGGGCGCAGACGGCGAATCTCGTCCGTCCCGACTTCGTCATGTCCGATGCGACGCGTAGGGGTTGGATCCACTCCATAAGGAACTTCGTGCTCGACGGGGCAGGCTACGCGAGACCACGCCTCGGCCCCGACCATTACCTCGTGGTCAAGGAGCCGAACGGCTCGGTCGGGGCTCCGCTGCTCATGGAAGCCCTGCCCGAGAGCCGCATGATACTCCTGATCCGGGATCCGAGAGACGTGGTGGCATCGACGCTCGACGGAGCCAGAAAGGGAAACTGGCTCTACGAGCGCAAGGACAAAGGCGGATGGAAGCGCGATTCGCTGCCCGATGAAAACCCCGACGCGTTCATCAGGCGCTGGGCGAACGTCTACATGCAACACGTGGGCAACGCCAAGAAGGCCTACGACGCCCACAGGGGTCCGAAGGTCATGATCCGCTACGAGGATCTCAGAGCAGACACCCTCAGCACCATGCGGCGCATCTACTCGACGCTGGGGATCCCTGTGGACGAACGTGAGCTGGCGAGGGCTGTGGAGAAGCACTCCTGGGAGAACATTCCGGAGAAGAAGAAGGGCGGGGGCAAGTTCTACCGCAAAGCTACCCCGGGAGGCTGGCAGGAGGACCTCACCCCGAGGCAGATAAAGCAGGTCGAGAGGATAACGGCTCCCCTGCTCGAAGAGTATTACAAGGGCAAAGCCCCGTAATATTGGCTCAGAGGGTCTCGGTCGTCATACCCACCTTCAACGCTGGCCCGGGTTTCGAGGAGCTGCTGCAGAAGCTCGACGCGCAGGAGGGAGACTTCGAGCTGGAGGTCGTCATCGTCGACTCGGGCTCGACCGACGGCACAGTGGAGCTCGCCGCGAGATACGGCGCGGTATTGCACAGCGTTTCGAAAGCCGGTTTCAACCACGGCGCGACGCGGGACCTCGGGATCTCGCACTCATCCGGAGAATACGTGGCCCTTACGGTTCAGGACGCCGTGCCACTCGACGAACGGTGGCTGGACGCCATGGTCGAGAACCTACACAAAGACGGCCGGATTGCCGCCGTCTACGGCCGCCACCTCCCAAGGCCCGACGCCAGCGTCATGACTCGCGCGCTGGTTGGCAACCTTGCCGTCGCAGACACCGAAAGGCGGGAGCAGGAGATCCAGGACAGAGCGCAGTATCGGTCGCTGCCGCCCGCCAAGAGGCGCCGCGTAGCCGCCTTCGACAACGTGAGCTCCTGCCTGCGCCGCTCGGTCTGGGAGGAAATCCCGTTCGGGGAGGCGGACTTCGCCGAGGACCTGCGTTGGGGCAAGAAGGTGGTTGAGGCAGGGTGCACGATCGTCTACGAGCCGCGCTCGGTCGTCGTACACTCCCACGAGCGCGGCGCCCTCTACGACCTCAGGCGCCACTACGTAGACCAGCTCGTCATCGACGAGCTCTTCGGGGCCCGCATGGTGCCAAGCTTGCCGCGACTGATCCTCGGCATACCCTACTCGACCCGCCACGTCTACGGCCTTCTTAGATGTGAGGAACCCGCGCCCGATAAGAGGCCAAAACTCCTGCTCGACGCGGCGACCTACGCCCTCGCCTCCCAGCTCGGCGCCTACCTGGGGGGCAAGGTCCCTTCCGTCTCCCGCCTGAGCCCGAGACTCCACGCCAGGCTCCACCGTATCCTCGGCAAAGGAGTGTGATGCGCATTTGGGAGGCTAGAGCCTCCCAAATGCGCGCTGTCAGCACGCCGCTGGCTTCGCCAGGCGGCTTGTCATCATGTCAGCCGGTCAGCTATGTGTAATGTGGTGAGACGCTCATGCGCTTGAGGCAATGCCAGAGGAGCACCTACCCGTTGAGAGTCCGCTTCGACCCCGAAACCTGAAAAGCTGACAAGCTGAAGTGCTGACATGCTGAAATGCTGAACCTATAATCTCCGCCATGAACCTCGAGCGCACTCTCGAGCGCCTGCGTGACTACCGGCTGAAGAACGAGCGGTTCGACCGGCTGGTCGGGACGGTGCTCTCCAACAAGATGGCCATGAGGGCCGCGCACGCCACCGTCGCAGCGGTCCGTTCCTTCTCCCGCAGGGGGCAGACCGTCGCGGCGGGGGATTATGACACGGTGTTCTTCGTGGCGGGAGAGATGCGCTCTGGCACCTCCTGGTTGCGGCACAGCTTGAGCGACCATCCAGAGATCGCCTGCGGCCAAGAGGGCAGCTTCTTCGGACGCGGCTACGAGAGGGAGGAGATACCCGTCTATACCGGGCCCGTCTCGAGCCTCACCCGCGCCCTTGCGGTCTCCGGAGAGTTGAAGACCTGGCACGCGCTGCCGTGGAACCTGTGGTCAGACGGCTACGACGAGGATTTGAGGAACCTCTGCCGGCTCTCGGTCGACTACTTCCTCTCCAAAGAAGTGGCCCGCACGGGACGCAGGATAGTTGGGGATAAGAGCCCCCAGCACACGGAGAACCTCGATGAGATATACGAGATCTATCCCGACGCCAGGATTATCCACATCGTCAGGGACGGCAGGGACGTTGCGGTCTCGGCGATGCACCACTGGTGGCGACTGGCGAAGGACAGGGATAGGGGCGTCTTCGACCTCGCGCCGGAAGAGCTCCGCATCCGCGACGATTACGCCGAAGACAGGGAGCGGTTCCTATCCGAGGGGCGTTCGATCTTCACACAGGAGCGGCTGGCACAGCTGGCTCGCCGGTGGGAGTACAGGACGGGGAAAGGCAGCAACGACGGGAGAACGCTCTATGGTGAGAGATACCTGGAGATCCGTTACGAAGATCTCCTCGTTGATACACCCGCCGTCTTCGGCGGGATTCTCGAGTTCCTCGGGGCCGGCAGCGAGGACCGCATCATAGAGCGCTGCCTGCGGTCGAGCAGCTTCGAGCGGGCTTCGAGCCGCAAGCAGGGCGAGGAGGACCCGGCCTCTTTCTTCAGGAAGGGCGTCGTCGGCGACTGGAGGGATGTCTTCACGGAGCGCGACAGGCAGATCTACAAAGAGCTGGCCGGAGGACGACTTGTGGAGTTCGGGTATGAGAAGTCGTATGACTGGTAGGGCGTGAGGGTCCTCTTCGCCGCGCACCAGTTCTTCCCCGAGCACTACGCTGGCGTCGAGACCGTCACGCTCTCGCTGGCGCAGGAGTTCAAGGCGAGGGGCCACGAGCCTTACGTGCTCGCCCCAAAGCGGAGTATCCCGGGCAACGATATCGAGCCCGGAGCGGTCGAAGACTACGAGTTCGGGGGCATACCGGTCCGCAGGGTGGGCCGTCCCAGGGAAGGTGTCTCCCGCCCCTACAGCCTGGATTATGAGAACGAGGTCATGGCAGGTAGGATCCGCGAGTACATGCGTAAAATAGAGCCCGACATCGTGCACGCCGAGCACTTCCAGGGTCTCTCGGCGAGCGTGATCCCCGCCATCAAGGAGTTCGGCGTACCGCTCGTGTACACGGCGACGGACTTCTGGACGTTCTGCCCCGTCGTTGACCTCAGGCGCCACGACGGGGCGATGTGCAGGGGGCCTGAGATCTCCCACTGCACCCGCTGTATAGCGAGCAGATACCCTGGCACCAGGATGAAGCAGGTGGTCGACCTGACGCCACCTGCTGCCATGAAGGTCACCGGCGCCCTCTCGGGGACCAGGCTCTCGGGGCTCTCCCACTCGCTGCGCCAGGTAAGGGCTCTCAAGGAGCGCCCCGAGCACATAAGGGAGAAGATGGGGCTGGTCGACCACATTATCGTCTACACGCACCTCATGCGGGAGTTACTGCTCGCCAACGGCATAGGGGCTGGCAAGATCGAGGTCTCCCACTACGGCATAGACACCTCGAGTATACGCAGGGAACACAGGCCCTTCTCCCCGCCGCTCCGGGTCGGCTTTGTAGGCACCCTTGCGCCGCACAAGGGCTGCGACATCCTGATCCAGGCCTTCAGAGATCTCCCTCCGGAACTAGACGCGACCCTCGACATCTACGGGAACCTTGAAAGGTTCAAACCCTTTGTGCAGGAGTTGCGCGCCCTGGCCGGGGGAGACGGGAGGATAGACTTCGCCGGCCCCTTCGCGCGGGAAGAGGTAGGCAACGTCCTCTCCCGGATGAACGTCCTTGTCGTGCCCTCCCGCTGGTACGAGAACGGCCCTGGTGTGATCTTCGAGGCCTTCGCCGCCGGTATCCCGGTAGTGGCAACAGACCTCGGCGGGATGTCCGAGTTCGTGAGGCATGAGAAGGACGGCCTTCTCTTCGGGCTGGAGGACCCTGGTGACCTCGCGCGCCAGCTCAGGCGCCTGATCGAGGAACCAGGCCTGCTTGGGAGGCTGCGCGCCGGGATCGAACCTGTCAAGACCGTCCAGGACAATGTTGACGAGCTCGAGGCCCTGTACAACGGGCTGCTGGCGAGGATCTAGGGAGGAAAACGTGCCGAAGGTGCTCGTAAGCGGCTCGGGCGGCCAGCTCGGCCTCGAGCTCGCCGAACTCCTCCCCCGGCGAGGCCACGAGGTCGTCGCGCTCTCGAAGGGTGAGCTCGACGTTGCGAATTTCGGGGCCTTGCGGCTGGCGCTGGAGGAGCACTCGCCGGATGTCATAGTGAACGCGGCCGCCTACACCAACGTCGACGGCTGCGAGACGAAGATCGACCTCGCCTACAGGGTCAACGCACTCGGTCCGAGGAACCTAGCCCAGCTGTGTGAGGAGCGGGGCTGCGATCTCCTGCAAGTCAGCACGAACTACGTCTTCGACGGCGAGTCAGAGCGACCCTACGAGCCCTTCGATACGCCCAGCCCGATCAGCGCCTACGGCCGCACCAAGCTTGCCGGGGAGGAGTATGTCAGGCAGCTAACGAACCGCTGGTATGTAGTCCGATCTGCGGGCGTCTACGGAAGGGGACACAACTTCGTGCGGACGATGCTGCGCCTGGGGGTGGAGAGGGACGTGTTGAAGGTCAAGAACGACGAGTTCATCTCGCCGACCCATGCCGCTGACCTCGCGGAGGGGATTGCGAGGGTAATTGAAGACCGATGCTACGGGCTCTACCACCTTACCAACTCGGGCTCCTGCTCCTGGTACGAGTTCGCTAAGGAGATCTTCGGGCTCGCCGGCGTCGGGGTAGAGGTCGTCCCCGTCCCTGGCTCGGAATACCCGCTCCCTGCGGCGCGGCCGGCCAACGGCGTCCTCTCGCTCCTAGGGAGCCCACAATTGCGCCATTGGCGCGAGGCCCTGGAAGACTATCTCCGGCGCGAGAAGGTTATTTAGGGTGGTGCGTCCTCCGCGGCGCGGCAACCTTTCCCGGCGCAGTCGCGCAGCGCGTCGAGGCGCGAGTCGAGCTCCGAGATGAGATCCGGGTCAGCCGAATCGTGCAGGCTGTGCAACTCGTAGGGGTCTTTCCTGAGGTCGTACAGCTCGCGCTCCCCAGCCTCGTACTCGACGTACAGGTATCTCTGCGTCCTTACGGCCCGGTAAGGAGGCGCCGGTGTTACGCTCTTATAAGTCGGATCGTCCCGTTTATCATCCCAGTGGCGGATCTCGAAAGCTGTGCGCCAGGAGGCTGGATCGTTACCCTGCGTTTTGTCGAGCAGGGACGCGAACGAGCGTCCGTCCACGGAGGCCGCAGGTCGCAAGCCCGCCAGGTCCGCGAAGGTCGGGGCGAAGTCGTTGTTCAGGACCATCTCGTCCCTACTGACCCCTGCAGGCACTCCTGGTCCCCGGATCATCAAAGGCACCCTTATGTCCTCCTCGTAGGCGGATTGCTTGCCGAGTCCGAGGCGATGCTGGCCCATGTGATAACCGTTGTCGCTGGTGAGGACGAGGTAGGTATTGTCTAGTTTCCCGGTCTGTTCGAGCGTCCTGAGCAACCCGCCGATTATCTCGCCCACCGCGGCCATCGTCTTTAGCCTCTTGCTGTAGAGCTCGTCGATACGTTTCTCCTCTGCGGAGTCTAGCGATCGGTTGCGCACCCATCCTGGCTTGTCGGAGACGTCCGCTTCGTCGAAGGAGGGCGTACGGGGCGCACGCAGGCCCTCGTACAGATCCTCATGTCTCAGGGCGGGTTTGGCGGGTGCGTGGGGGGCGTGGACGGAGAGATACACGAAAAATGGAGCATCCTTGCGTTCCTGGCGTCTCAC
>Ga0126314_10000532_pt1 | contig 18294 bp, 12 predicted proteins | sample Plot105B_FD_92535 | JGI IMG/M metagenome (GOLD analysis project Ga0126314, IMG submission 92535) | Serpentine soil microbial communities from UC McLaughlin Reserve, CA, USA - Plot105B | ecosystem: Environmental > Terrestrial > Soil > Grasslands | place: USA: UC McLaughlin Reserve, Lake County... | reverse complement strand
TTCCCTGGCACTTGGCTATACGCTTCCCAAATCTGTCAGCAATAAAGTCAGGCTGGAAAGGGTAAGACTCTCGGTAACGGCCAATAATCTGTTTCTGATCACCAACTATACAGGTCTCGATCCTGAATCGGCTTCCAGCAGTTCACAGAATGCACAGGGCATTGATCTGGGAACGCCACCACAGCCAAGAAGTTTTCAGTTTGGTATTAATGTATCCTTATAACCGGGTATGAGAAAATTAGAAATCATGAAAAAAGCAATCTATACCTTGTCCTTTTTTAGCATACTGTCTTTCTCCGCATGTGAGAAATACCTGGATGTAGAGCCCCGCGCTTCAGTATCTGACAAGCAAACCATTTATGATAACGCTTCTGCCCAGACTGCGCTTACAGGCGTGTATGCGGCACTCGCGGGAGGAGGCTACTATGGGACAACTTTCCAGTCGATCGGCTATCTGAACGGCGATAACATTCAATGGACAGGCTCACAGTCGCAGGTACAGGAGTTTATCAACCACAACGTCAGTGCAGACAACTCGACCATCAGCGGTGCCTGGAGCGCAATCTATTTAACGATCAGCAGGGCTAACCAGGTGATCGAAAAGGTACCTCAGGTAACCGATCCCCTGCTTAGCCAGGGCACAAAGGACCAGATCATTGGTCAGGCTTATTTTATCCGTGCCCTGGCCTATTTTGACCTGGCCCGTACATGGGGTGGCGCACCACTAATCACAAAACCCACAGAAACGGCAACTGACAACAGCGAAATCCCGCGCAGTCCGCAAGCGGAAGTTTACGCACAGGCGCTGAGCGACCTGGATAAGGCAGAACCCCTGCTCACCGAAACTACAGACAGGCACAGGGCAACCCGCAAAACAGTTTGGGCGTTGAAGTCGCGCTACTATTTGTACCGCGGTGATTGGGCAAATGCAGAACTGTATGCAACCAGGCTGATCACAGACAATGCAAACTACAAACTGCTGAAACCTTTCGGGAGTTTCTTTCAGAACGATGCGAGGGCTACACAGGAATCTGTATTCGAACTCTTTTACAGTGCTGCCGAAACCAACGGACACCGTGGGCAATGGCAGCCACAGCAAAATGGAGGTACCCGTCAATGGGCACCAAATGATGCATTTGTAGCGCTGGTAAACGATCCGCTGAAGGGCGGGACGAGAAATGTTCTGGTCGCTAAAGACAATCAGAACCGCTGGTATGGTAATTTGTATTACAGAAGCCCCGCAACAGATCCTTCTTACCTGATCCGTATCGCTGAGCTTTACCTGATCAGGGCTGAAGCCCGTGCCAATCAGGCTCCTGATGGTGCTACAATAGTTAACGAGAAGGTTGCAGGTGCCATTGCGGACTTAGATGCTGTACGCGACAGATCGGGCCTTACAGGTACTATTGCCGCTACAAAAGCTGAAGTATTACTGGATATAGAGAACGAAAGAAGAATAGAATTTGCTTTTGAGCCGCACCGCTGGTTTGACCTGGTGCGTACAGGCAGGGCAGCTGCGGTACTAAATTTTACAGACACCAGGAAATACCTGATGCCTGTTCCGAATGAGCAGTTACTGATCGATCCGGCATTGAGACCAAACAATCCCGGATATTAAAATACAGAATATGACAACAGTTAAACTAGAACCTTCAGCTGAATGGAAGGGCTATGAAAAGGCCTTATTGCGTTTCTTTTTCATTTATTTTATCATTCAGACCATTCCGCTCGACTGGAAGTATTACAAAGGTTTGTTCTCCATCAACTGGCTCGATGTCAGGTATGGCGATATCTTTTTCATCAGCAGGTATTTCCCCGGTATTACTTCCGCAACAGGAAGCTTCACAGACTGGATCATCATTGCTGTCATTGCAGCGACCGGAGCTTTTATATGGAGTAAAAGGAAAAAATCCGATACAGATTACAGCATCCTGTATTACTGGCTCAGAACCCTGCTGAGGTACCGGCTTGCTATCGGGATTATCGGCTACGGATTTATTAAATTCTTTCCGTTGCAGGCACCTTTTCCTTCAATCAGTAACCTCAATACCAGCTACGGAGATTTTACAGACTGGAAAATCTTTTCCTTAAGTCTTGGAATCGTACCCGGGTATGAAACCTTTCTTGGAGGTATAGAGCTACTGGCGGGGATCCTGCTTTTTTTCAGAAGAACAGCTTCGGTTGGCGCGCTCATCGTTCTGGTGTTTACCGGCAATGTGTTCATCTCTAACCTTGCTTATGAAGGCGGAGAATATGTATACAGCTTCTATCTGATCTCGCTAGCCCTGTTCATATTTGCTTATGATGCACAGCGCATCTACAACCTGGTGGCACTGGGAAAACCAACTGTGCCAAATTTATTTAAGCCAACATTTCCGGGCTGGCAGGAGAATACAAGGATCGTATTAAAAAGCGCGCTGATCTTCTTTTTTGTATTTGTTTACGGATTTAAAACCTATAAGGGTTACAAAAACGACCCTTACCAGTTTCCGAAAGCAAAGGGTCTTAAGGGCGCAAGTGGCATTTACAATGTCAGCGAATTCAGGATCAACAACAAGACCTTCCCTTACTCTGTTACAGACCGCACCAGATGGAAGGATGTTGTATTCGAAAAATGGGCTACCATCAGTATCAGGTCTAACAGACCGGTGATCCTCGACTCTACCAATTATGAGCAGGTCAGCCGTAAGGATAGCGACCGCAATTATGAACTGGCAGGCTCTGGTGGCAGGCACTACTATAGCTATACCGCCGATACGGTGAATCACACGCTGATCCTGCGAAACAAAAACAGGAACTATGCAGATGAAAAGCTGGTACTGCACTACAGCAGACCAGATAGTGCCACGATCCTATTGTCGGGCATTAACGAATCCAGAGATTCCGTGTTCGTATTGCTGACTAAAATCGATAAGAAATATCCGATAAAACTCGGACGCCGCGGCCGTCTCAAACTTTAATTGCCGGGAAATGAAGAAAGTATATTTTAAAAAAGATTAGTATGGGTCATACAGAAAATATTCATGGAAATACGGCCGCCAAATGGTCTGTTGGAAAGAAGATTGCATTTCGTATTGCATTTGCCTTCTTCCTGCTGGTGTCTATTCCCCTAAGCAGCGGCTGGTATAAAAATTTATTTGCCATAGACTGGCTAAATCCGCATTACCGCGATATCTACGACATTGCGCGTTATGGCACCAATTTGCCTCCGATACTTTTTGGTTCGGGACGTCCAAATATCGCAGATGGTGAGGGGCAGGAAAGGCCCGGTCAGCCGAAGCAAAAACATGATAAAAAAGATGTCCTGAAAAAGGCAGGCGCAGGCCCCGCAAAAAAAGACAGCAACAAGGCTGGACCGGGCAGAGACAGCGAACAGCAGCGAAGCAGAAGCTGGCTCAGTGATTACAGCTCATGGGGAAATGCGCTGGCAATAGCCGTGATCATTGGCCTGATCTGGACACTGCTCGACCGCAAACGCCCATCTTACAATGTACTGTATTACTGGCTTACGGTAATTGTGCGCTTCAGGGCAGCCATCGGAATCATCGGCTTCGGTTATACCAAGCTGTTTCCAACTCAAATGCCCTTTCCGTCTCTGGGCTTGCTCAATACAGATTTCGGTGACTTTACCGCACAGAAGATTTATTGGTTATCCGTAGGTATTGTACCCTGGTACCAGGTTTTCGGAGGTATTGTAGAAATCACTGCGGGCGCTTTATTGTTCTTTAGAAAAACAGCGACCTTCGGCGCCATATTGCTGATCGGTGCGTTGGGCGATATTACCTTCGTGAACTATGCTTACGATGGCGGTGTACATGTTTACGCCTTTTACTTCGTATTGCTGGGCTCATTTGTCATCGCAGCCGATGTACCAAGACTATACAATCTGCTGATACTGGAACGTTATACCGTTCCTCAATTCTATTATCCCGACTATAGCAAACCAGTTTACAAATACCCCAGGATTGCGTTAAAAGGGCTCGCTGTTTTTATCTTCTTTGGTGTACTGACCTATACAGAAGTCATCAACTTCAAATACGACCCCTACAAGCAGCCTTCCACGGCCGGAGTAAAAATCCTGCGAGGGAATTATAATGTCACGGAGTTCAAAATAAACGGACAGCTGATCCCTTATTCACCATTGGATACCATACGCTGGAAAGAGGCAACATTTGAAAAATGGACCACCCTGACATTCCGCATCAACCGGCCTGTTGTTGTTGACCCTTCAAATGGCGGAGGTAGCCCGATGCGCGACATCCAGCGTACCTTTGAGATCGCGGGAACCGCAGGCGGCCAGCGTGCTTTTCATTATTATGCCGATACCATCGACCATGTGCTTTACCTTCAGGATAAGAATGCCCTGGCTTCGGGCAGAACAGCTTTTGGCGGCGGAAGGGAAGAAACAGAATCGCCTAAAAAGCAAAAGGAACCAGACAACTGGATCAGCGCAGCGGCCTGGAAGAATATAGGAGACGAAAACAGGATGCTCGATAAGCGTGCCTGGTCTACCAGGAGAGACCGGGAGTTTGCACGTCCGGAACGCGACATCAAACGGGCGCGCCTGATCCTGAAATACAATACCATTGACGGGAACAGAGTGATCCTGACCGGAATAAATGAAAACAAAGATTCATTGTATGTGGTACTCGACAAGGTAGACAGAAAGTATGTACTTCCCGAAAGCGCACTCCATGCAGGAAAATACTAAAAGACAATAATAAATGACCTGGTGATCCGATCATCACCAGGTCATTTATTGGTTTAATAATATAAATTATATTTCTTGATACCCCTGTTTAAAGGCTGGAACGGGCGTAAAAGGCTATTTATTGATATTAATCTACTAAATAGGTAGATTTAATTTGTTTTTACTGAAAATGCACTTACATTTGTTGCACGAAGGACAAACGATAATCAAAACAAATGGTACAAATTCTACACACTCAACCAGAAAATACGCTCCGTATTCAGTCGTTAAAATGCTTAACTTCCTGTTGTTGCTGTCTCATGCAATAGCATTTCCGCTATAGATAAAATAATAAAGACAGGATCGAATCCTGCCTTTATTCAGCTGCAGTTTGAAACGCCAATCCCTTACTGACAGCCAATAGTTTCAACAATAGATTAGTATTAATTAAAACTTTTTAAAGTTATGCAAAATTTTAAAAAGGGGGGGTATCTATTTGGTGCCGGCTCCTTATTTAAAAAGACACTGCTATTGAGCAGTATGGTAATCCTGATGGTGTTACCGGTCATTTCAACCGCACAAACCCAACCGATAGTCAATTCTACCCTTAAAGGCCAGGTTATTGACTCTGTAACCAAACAAGGGATTCCGGGTGTAAGTGTACACATAATTGGAACTACCCACTCCGTACAGACCAGCAGCGACGGCCGCTTCGATTTTGTTACCGGACAAAAATTTCCCTATACACTCGAAATCAGACACGTGTCCTACGAAAAGAAGGAAGTCGTAGCCAACGGCAGTCCGGTAGTGATCAGTCTTAAAGAAATCTCGAGCCAGCTGAACGATGTGGTGATTGTGGGATATGGTACCCAGACCCGTAAAAGTATAGTCGGTTCGGTAGCTAAGATCAGCGCTACAGAAACCAAGCAGGTTCCCGTAGCCAGCTTCGATGCGCAGCTGCAGGGAAGGGCGGCAGGTGTCCAGGTCAACACTTATTCAGGATCACCGGGCGAGGGTGTGAAGGTTCAGGTACGAGGTACCGCTTCCATCAATGCCAGTAACGAGCCCTTATATGTAATCGACGGCGTTTTCGTAAATAACAATTCCTTATCTACCTTAGATCTGGGTGGAAAAAGAACGTCGCCATTGGCAGACATCAACCCTGCCGACATAGAAAGTATAGAAGTATTGAAGGATGCCAGTGCCATTGCCATTTACGGTTCCCGTGGCGCCAATGGTGTAATTTTGGTAACAACTAAACGCGGAAACTACAATTCCGGCAGAACAAAATATAACCTGGAAGTTTCACATGGATGGCAAAAGGCCGATCCCGACCGTTTGTGGAAACTCACTACAGGTCCTGAGCATGCGGCTTTGGTAAACGAGCAGTGGATCAATTCGGGCATAGACAAACCCAGCCTGAACCAAACCTTTGCAAATCGTCCGTTCCGTCCGGTTACCGAGATCATCAACGGTGTGGCCGGAAGGGGTAATCCGGAAGATCAGCAAACTTACGACCGTTTAGGCAGGGTATTCAGAACCGCGGAAGTGAGTAATTACGACTTTGGTATCCAGGGTGGAAGTGAGAAGATCAGGTACAATATCGGGGCCGGTTATACCGACCAGGAAGGGATACTGAAACCAGCGGACTTTCAGAGAGGAAGCTTTAAGCTGAACCTCGACAGCAAGCTGAGCGACAAGATCACCCTGGGCTCCAGTAACGGTGCTTACAGAACATTCCGGCAGCAGGTAAGGGGCGGTGCAGGTCAGCAGGCCGGCCATTTGCTTGCCGCACTGCACCATCCGACTTATTTGTCTCTGCTCAATGCCGATGGCACTCCGGCCAGGGGATCGATCTATGAGAACATCGACAACCTTACCAATACCGATATCACCAACATCTCTACAACCAGTATCCGCTATATCGGTAACCAGTTCGCAGAGATCGAATTTATACCTGGTCTGAAACTTAAATCGTCTGTTGGCCTGGATTACAACGCCTACGACGAGCGCGAATTTTTCAACGACCAGACCATTATCGGCGGGGCACCCAATCCATTGGGATACCGCAAGGATGTACATACAACAAGTACCATTTTTCAGAACGAACAGATCCTGACCTATAACAAGGCATTAAACGCAAGACAAAACATCACCGCCTTATTTGGTAACAGTATCCAGAGCACGGACATTCAGATCGCGCAGGCGGTAGGTCAGGGCTTCCCTAACAATTCCTTTCAGCAGATCAGTGCAGCCTCTGTAAGAACAGCAGACCAGCGCAGATCCAAATCAACCCTCGCTTCTTTCTTCGGACGTTTAAATTACAGCCTCGACAATAAATACTTTCTCGAGGCCGTAGTAAGAGCCGATGGTTCGAGTAAGTTTGGTGCCAATAACCGCTGGGGATACTTCCCTGGCGTAGGTGCCTCCTGGAGGATCAAGCAGGAATCTTTCCTGAAAGACATAGAAACGGTATCTGAACTGAAACTGAGGCTAAGTGCCGGTTCGGCAGGTAACCAGAACGGGATCAACGACTATGCGGCACTTGGGCTGTGGTCTGGTTCAGCTGCATATCCTGATAACCTGACCAGCGGGCCGAAACCAGGTGTGGCACCTGCACAGCTCGAAAACCCTGACCTGAAATGGGAAAAGACCACTACCTACAATGCAGGTATTGATCTGGGATTGTTTAAAGACAGGATCTTTGTAAACTTTGACGCCTACTATAAATATACCACCGACGCCCTGCTGTACCTTCCGGTGCCACAGTCTACAGGTTACGCAAGTACGCTGGCCAATGCCGGAGAAGTGAGCAACAAAGGGATAGAACTTGGCATCACCGGAAATATCATCAAATCTGAAGACTTTGAATGGACGGCCAATTTTAACATCGCCAGAAACGTAAACCGTGCCGAGAAACTGGTCAGCCCGATCACCTTCGAAGCCAGGGAATACAGGCGAACAGAAGAAGGCGCGCCACTTGGCAGCTTCTGGTTGTATAAGCAATTGTATGTAGATCCGCAGACCGGAAATGCCATATTTCAGCATGCCGACGGAACTACAGGCACTACCGTAACTACGGCCGACCGTCAATTGATGGGTAATCTGATCCCTGATTTCTTTGGTGGCCTCTCTAATAATTTTTCTTACAAGGGCTTTGATGCCAGTCTGTTCTTTTCCTTCCAGTCGGGAAACAAAGTATTCAACTTCAACAGGTATATCCTGGAAGGCGGAGGTACACGTGATGCTTCGAGATCTATCCTGGCCAGCCAGCTGGGCAGGTGGCAGAAACCCGGTGACATCACCAATACGCCGCGTGTAACCAGTGTAGGTAACAATTACAATATTGAGCAGAACAGCCGTTACCTGGAAGATGGCTCATTCATCAGGTTAAAAACAGCAAGCATAGGCTATACATTACCCACATCTGTTACTTCAAGATTAAAACTGGCAAAGGTAAGATTGTATGCACTGGGTACTAACCTATGGATCACTACCAAATATACAGGCGCAGATCCTGAAAGTTCGGGCAGTTCGGGTCAGAACCTCGACGGTCTGGATACCGCGACACCGCCACAGCCGAGAGGCATCCAGTTTGGCGCAAACATTACATTTTAACAAAGCATAAGGTCATAAAAATACGATCATGAATATTCAACATAAAACATTGCTCATCCTTAGCCTGATCATCGTTGTGTTTTCCACTTCCTGCAAGAAGTTTCTGGAAGAGACTCCCTACGATACCATACCGGATGAAAACACGATATACGATAAATCATCTGCCGAAGCAGCAGTAAGGGGAGCTTACCGTGCCCTGGCCAGCTTAAACTATGGCGCAGGTTTCCAGAATACCATACTGCAGTCTGGCGGCGACGTCAAATCACTCAACAATGCGCAGACCGATCTGAACGTGATCAACTACGACCTTCGGTCTGACATCGCGTTCCTTTCTACCTATTGGGGCAATTTCTACAATACGATCAACCGTACCAATCACATCATTGAAAAGGTGCCGGGAGTAACAGACATTAAGTTAACGGCTGCGCAAAGGGACCAGCTCCTTGGAGAAGCTTATTTCATCAGGGCGATCTCTTATTTTGACCTGGGCCGTACCTTCGGAAATGTACAGATCTTTCTGACCCCAACCCGGGTGGTAGCCGATAAACTGGGTGTAAAGCAAAGCACGCAGGCCGAAGTATATGCGCAGGTACTGGACGACCTGAACAAAGCCGAGCCTTTGCTGCAAACTACGGTATTGAGGAACAGGGCAACCAGATCTACGGTAAATGCACTCAGAGCCAGGGTCTACCTGTACACGAAAAAATATACAGAAGCCGAAGCCGATGCAAGCATCGTGATCGCCAACCCGGCCTATAAGCTGATCAAGCCCTTTGCACTTGCCGCGGGAACATCAGAATCTATTCTGGAGTTTTCTTATAGCGTTAACGACGTGAATGCAGGCTATGCCCAGTGGAACACCAGTAACCGGGCCCTGGAGCCAAAAGCCGTGATCCACAACCTGCTGAATGATCCGAATGTGGGCGGCGACAGGAAACTGCTATCCGTTAAAAATCCCGCCGGACAGTTTATCGGAGGGATCTACCCGACCAATACATCTGCGGCATACTTATTACGAACGGCCGAAGCTTACCTGATCCGTGCGGAGGCCAGGGTGCTGAAAGCTACTCCCGATCTTGCGGGCGCCATTGAAGACCTCAACGCAGTTCGTGTACGTGCAAATGTTCCTGCAGTTTCGGATGCCCTCACCAAAGAAGAAATTCTGCTGGCTATAGAAGATGAAAGAAGAGTAGAATTTGCTTTGGAGCCTTTTCGCTGGTTCGACATTATAAGAACGGGCAGGGCAGCTGCAGTATTCAACCTCAGCGATCCCGGTAAATACATTTTTCCGATTCCGGCAGGAGAGATCCTTGCAGACCGTTCACTGGAGCAGAACCCCGGTTACGGTAAAAATTAGTTGTTCACAATAAGCAATATTGATCATGAGCGAAATTATCAATCCACAAAACAAGCAGACCTTCCCCGAATGGAAGGGCTGGGAGAAGAACCTGTTCCGTTTCTTCTTCATCTTCCTGCTGATCCAGATCGTCCCGCTCGACTGGAAGTTCTATCATAAGCTATTTTCCATCAACTGGTTGCATTTGCACTTTCACGATCTGTTTGAGCTGACCAAGTATCAGCCGCAGTTCTTTACAGACGATCAGACAGCAACATGGTATATTGGCAGTTTTGCCAACTGGGCCATTTTTGTTCTGGTTGCCGCAATAGGCGCCCTGATCTGGGCAAGGGTAGACAGCATGAGGAAAGAATACACGGTATTGTATTACTGGCTCAGGGTTATCGTGCGCTACAGACTGGCATTTGTGCTCATCACTTACGGGTTCATTAAATTCTTTCCACTACAGATGCCGTATCCTTCGCTAAGTAACCTGCTGACCAATTATGGCGATTACTTTGCCTGGAAGATCTATTTCCAGACTGTAGGTATAGCCCCAAAATATGAATCATTTTTGGGCTTTGTAGAGATCCTGGCCGCTTTCTTACTGTTCAACAGAAGGACGGTAACCTTTGGCGTCGGCCTGATCTTTGGCTTCCTGGGCAACGTAGCCGTGGCCAACGGGTTTTATGACATCGGCGAGCAGGTGCTCAGTACTTTCATCGTGCTGATGGCCTCATTCCTGTTCGTTTACGACATACCAAGATTGTACGATCTGCTGGTCAAGGAAGTGCCTGCGCGGGCCAATAAGTTCATTTACCATTTCAGCGATCAGGCAAAGCGTCTGCGCATGGCATTCAGGGCGGCTTTCATCCTGTTCGCGGTGGTGTTTGCCTACAAGGCTTTTGACAACTACAGCAACGATCCGTACAAGATTCCGCATACACCCGGGCTGGATAAAGCCTACGGGTATTACCAGGTGAAACAGTTTGTGCTCAACAACGACACCATTCCTTATTCAAAGACCGATCCCAACAGGTGGCAGGATGTGATCTTCGAAAAATGGTCTACCCTGACCATTAAGGTAAACCGGCCCGTCAAAGTTGATTTTTCCAGTGGTGAGGAAGTTCACGAAAAGGATATCGACCGGAATTATGAACTGGCGGGCTTTGCCGGCAGACATTATTTTTATTATGAGGCCGATACGGTAAACCACACGCTGTCGCTGCAAAACAAGAATAAGCATCACCGCAGTGAAAAGCTGCAGCTGAAGTACGATCGTCCGAATGACTCTACCATCGTCCTGTCGGGCATCAATGAAAAGCAGGATTCCATTCACGTGGTACTGGCAAAGATCAACAAGAAGTATATGATGTTTGAAGGCCGGCGCAAACCGGTTAAAATCTAATCAATCAATAAGAAATTGTTATGGCAACATTAGTAGACACAAACCTCGAAACCCATGAAGAGCTGAGGGCTCACGGAAGCTGGCGCGAAGAGGAGCACAAAACACAGGGTAATCCTGCACAGGATGAGCCTGCCAAACCAAACCAATGGAAGAACTACCAGAAGATCGCCTTTAGAATAGGCTTCTTATACCTGCTTTTCCTGTGTATTCCAACCTATCCGAAATTTTATGAAGAGCTGTTCGGTCTGAGGTGGGGGAAGATCACCTATCACGATTTTCAGGCCATCGTAGCCTTCTGGCCGCCCCAGTTCATCACCATAGAATCTGAAGAAGGCGTATTCGGACTGCTCAATTACATCAACCTGATCCTGCTGTTTGGCGGGGCAATAGTTGGCGGGCTGATCTGGACGGCGGTTGACAGGAAGACAAAACAATACGATAAACTGTACTATTGGATCAGGGTACTGGCCCGCTATCGTTTAGCCTATGGTATGGTCGGCTGGGGGCTTAAAAAAGCATTCCCGATGCAAATGGTATTTCCCACGGTAGGCATGATGAATACCCCCTTTATCGATATGGCAGAGAAAAAACTCTACTGGTCTCATGTGGGCGTTTCCTTTTGGTACACCGTCTTTCTTGGCTTCGCGGAAATCCTTCCGGGCCTGCTGCTGCTCAACAGGAAAACTTCTCCGCTGGGCGCTGCGCTGGCTGCGGTGGTAACCTTCAATATTTGTATTGCCAACCATGCCTATGATGCGGGAGTTGCAGTGCCCGCCGCTTACTTCGCCATCATAGGGATCTTTATCGTCTGGTACGATCTGCCAAAGATCTGGAACCTTCTGGTAAACGAAAGAGATATACAGCCGTACCGTTACAATCCGGTGATCTCTGAAAACTGGAAGCGCAAACTGATTTTCGGAGTAAAATGGACATTCAATTTTCTGTTCGTACCCGTTGCCGCAGGGCTTTGGGCCTATGGGTTTTTCTTCGGCAACAACTACAACATACCAAGTACACCCGGGCTGGCGAATGCAAAGGGTTATTATAACGTTACCGAATTCAGACTCAATGGTAAAGTGATCCCCTATACACCACAGGATTCCATCAGGTGGCAGGATGCTACCTTCGAGCAATGGTCTTCGCTCAGTTATAAAACCAATCGCGGTGCCATCGCCGACCGTATGATCGGTTATTCGCCACTGCGGGTCAAAAACGATAAAAAGAACAATAAGCTGAACCAGGTCAATACCCAGGATTCAGATGAATTGCAAAAGCTAAAAAAGAACAGGGATCTGGGGGTAACCAGGTGGGAAGTAGGCGGTATGGCCGGCGAGCGCAGGTATTTCTTCTACAGTGCAGATACGGAGAAACAAGTACTGTACCTGCAGAACAAAAACAAGAACCACAAAGAAGAAACGCAGGTGTTGCATTATACAAGGCCGTCTGCCAATAGGATCATTCTTCAGGGCACCAATGAGTTTCAGGATTCCATTTATGTCGTGCTTGACCGTTCAGATAAAAAATATCCGCTGGTAGAAGGCAGGCAAAGTAAAGTTAAAGCATATTAGCAAGTACACATGGCAGCTGAAACGCATATACAGAAAGACAGGATCGTCATAGCCGGAGGGACAGGTTTCCTGGGTGCAAGTGTGATCGCTAAATTTCCTGACGCTGAAATCATAGTGCTGAGCAGATCAGCTACAGGTAAAAGTACAAAACCGGCCGGCCAGTCAAATGTACGTTATGTACAATGGGATGCCTCCACGCAGGGCGAATGGACGAGGGAACTGGAAAACAGCAAAGCGGTCATCAACCTGGTGGGTAAATCTGTAAACTGCAGGTATACTGAAGCCAATAAGGCCGAAATCATCAGTTCCAGGGTCAATGCGACCAAAGCAATTGGCAAAGCCATTCAGGGGCTCAGCAATCCACCGGAGGTTTGGATCAACGCGGGCTCTGCAGCCATTTTCGGCAATTCAGGAGATGAGCTCAAAGATGAAGCATCTGCCACGGGTTCTGGTTTTTCTCCGCAGGTCTGCAAGGAATGGGAAAAGGCATTTCATGCTTACGATACACCCAAAACAAGAAAGGTATTTCTCCGGATCGGTATGGTACTTCAAAAAGAAGGCGGCATTATTAAACCCTTTCTCAACCTGGTTAAGTTTGGTCTGGGCGGCCCGATAGGTTCCGGAACCCAATACATGACCTGGATCCACGAATCAGATTTTCAGGATCTGATCAGCTGGGCCATCTATAAAGTCGATGCGGCGGGCATTATTCACGCCGCCAGCCCAAACCCGGTAACGAACAAAGATTTCATGAAAGCACTGAGGCAAAGTGCAGGCATTGGATTCGGACTGCCGAACCCTGCCTTTCTGATCAGACTCGGTGCGGTATTTATCAAAACCGAAGCAGAGCTGGTACTCTCAGGCCGAAGGGTGATCTCAACTTTTTTAGTACAAAAGGGTTTTAAATTCAAATATCCATATCTTCACGACGCCCTGGATCAGCTGCTGAACAAAGGGTAGCCATGACCGGCAAAAAGACAATTAAAAAAAATAAATGAGCAGAACAGAATATGATGCAATTGTAGTAGGATCGGGCCCAAACGGACTGGCCGCTGCCATTACCATGCAGCAGGAAGGCCTATCTGTACTACTGATAGAAGGTAAGCATGTCATCGGCGGCGGTTTGCGCTCAGCCGAATTTACCCTGCCGGGCTTTGTACACGATGTGTGTTCTGCAATACATCCGCTGGCATTGGGCTCTCCGTTTTTTAGTACCCTGCCACTTGCAGATCACGGGCTAAGTTATATACTACCCGATCTCGCTGCGGCACATCCTTTTGATGACGGCAGTGCGGCGGTACTCGGCAGTTCGGTAACCGAAACCGCAAGATTACTGGGGGAGGATGAAAAAGTCTACCTCGATCTGTTCCAACCCCTGGTAAGAGACTGGCCCGACATTGCCGCAGACGTACTCGGGCCCTTAAGTTTTCCGAAGCATCCCATAGCGATGGCCCGGTTTGGTTTAAATGCCCTAAGTTCATCTACGTTCCTGGCCAGGAGGTTCAAGACCAAAGCAGCCCGGGGCTTGTGGGCAGGCATGGCAGCACATTCCATTCAGCCACTCAGTAACCTGACCACTTCCGCAATAGGACTGGTGCTGATGACAGCCGCTCACCTGAAAGGATGGCCCATCCCCGTTGGCGGATCAAAAGAGATCGCCAACGCACTCGCTTCTTATTTTATCACACTGGGCGGGAGAATTGAAACCGGAAGATACATCAAATCACTGGATGAGCTGCCTTCGGCAAAGACGGTGCTCTTTGATGTAACACCGAAACAACTCCTCACTATAGCGGGGCACAAATTCTCTTCCATTTACAAATGGCAGCTGGAACGGTATCGCTATGGCATGGGTGTATTTAAAGTAGACTGGGCACTGGACGGACCCATTCCATTTACCGCAGCAGAAGCAAGAAGAGCAGGTACCGTGCATATAGGGAATACGCTGGAAGAAATAAAAGTATCCGAGCAGCAATGCTGGAATGGTATGCACGCAGAAAAACCTTTCGTGCTGCTGGCCCAGCAAAGTCTTTTCGACGATACCCGGGCTCCCGAAGGAAAGCATACCGCATGGGCCTATTGCCATGTCCCCAACGGTTCCACAAAAGACATGACAGCCATCATCGAAAACCAGGTGGAGCGTTTTGCACCGGGCTTCCGTGACCTCATTATCGGCAGGCATACCATGAATACCGACCAGATAGAGGAATACAATCCAAATTACATTGGTGGCGACATCAACGGCGGTGTAATAGACCTTGGGCAGATCTTTACCAGACCCGCGCTGCGCAGTTCACCTTACCGCACATCGGTCAAAGGATTATACATCTGTTCATCTTCGACCCCTCCGGGTGGCGGGGTACATGGGATGTGTGGATACCATGCGGCTAAAACCGCACTTCACGATATCTTTTCTATTCAACTTAAAGCTAATCGCAATAAACCAAAACACAAATAAATCAAAATAATGTCAGAACAAAAAAAACTAAGTATTCACGAAGATTGGGTAGTAGTCATACTGGGCGCCCTAATCATCTTATTGTCTATAGCAGGCTTACTGCTTCCCGTACCTGTATTTGGCTGGAAAAACACAGCAGAGCTGAGTGCCGAAGTATTTTCAGCAACCAATCTGCAGAACATCCTGCTGCAGTTCGTCTTTGTAATTATCATCGCCATTATAGGCGCGGTGCTTTCCGGTAAATCGATACTCAGCAACCTTAAAACCTTTCCTGTAGTATATGTGCTGACAATTGTGGCGCTTGTTATCGCCGGCAACAGTGAAATCAAATACCTGGGGCTGGAGGCCGTAATATTCAGCTTGCTGATCGGTCTGCTGATCGGCAATTTCCTAAAACTGCCGGAATGGTTTAAATCTGCACTATCGACAGAACTTTTTGTAAAGATCGGTCTGGTACTGCTCGGTACAGGAGTGATCTTCTCTGATATACTGAAGGCAGGTTCACTGGGCCTGATCCAGGCGCTCGTAGTAGTACTTTCCGTATGGTACTTTGCATTCTGGCTTTGTAAAAAGATGAAGATCGACGACGAGCTGACCATGATGATCTCCAGTGCGGTATCCATCTGCGGCGTGTCTGCTGCTATCGCTACATCAGGAGCAATAAAGGGAGATTCAAAAAAACTTTCTTATGTGATCTCGATGGTACTGATCACTGCCATCCCGATGATGATATTTATGCCTTATATCGCCCGGTATTTTGGATTTCCGCAGGAAGTAACCGGTGCCTGGCTTGGTGGGAGTATAGATACGACCGGTGCTGTTGTGGCTTCCGGAACACTGGTAGGCGAGGAAGCGCTAAAAATCAGTACCATTGTTAAGTTCTCGCAAAATGTACTGCTCGGTATCGCGGCGTTCGCCATATCTGTATACTGGACCTATACACAACATCCGGCAGGTAAGGATAAGGCTTCCAAGCCTACGTTGAAGGTCATTTGGGAGCGTTTCCCTAAATTTGTGATCGGTTTCATCGCGGCATCTCTGCTATTTTCGTTTTTCGTTCCTGCTGAAACCACGGCAGTGGTAAAAGGCAGTCTGAAGAATCTGCAGGGTCTTTGGTTTGCGCTGGCATTTACCAGTATCGGGCTGGAAACCAATTTTAAGGATCTTTTTAGCCAGAACAGTAAAAAACCGCTGTATGCTTTTCTGATCGCTCAGGGCTTCAACATCATCATTACCCTGATCATTGCATTCTTACTTTTCAGCTAGCTGATTGCTACCTTGCTTTTATTGACTGCGCTATGATAGCACGGTGAGTCCGCCATGAGTCCGCCTTTTTACTGGGAAAAGGTGGACTCACCGTGGACTCATGGTGGACTCATGGCGCACTCACTACGAGTGAGGTGGCAGTTATGTAGCAGTTGTGTAGCTGTATCTGAGTAGGTGTTCCTTAAAAGATACAGGTTGAGTTTTCCGGTTACATATCTCCTGGGAGAAAACAGAAATGTCTGGATTTTAGCTGTTAGCATGAAATAGAATTTCTGTTTTAGAATTTTGTATGGAAACCTGCGCAAGAATGTTTAAATTGGAGTAATCAAGTATAAAGCAACAGTTATGACTAAGGCGCATCAATATCAGACAAGTCTTGTGTGGACCGGCAATAAAGGTTCCGGCACAATGGATTACAGGTCTTACGACAGAAGTTATGTAATCTCTGTAAACAACAAACCAGACATTTTGGGGTCTTCAGACTCGGCATTTATGGGTGACAGGGTCAAATATAACCCGGAGGATCTTTTGGTGTCTTCCTTGTCTGCCTGCCACATGCTATGGTACCTGCACCTGTGTTCGCAGCATGGCATTGTTGTACTTGATTATAAGGATGAGGCGAGCGGCAGGATGACAGAAAAAGACGATGGCAGCGGACACTTTACAGAGGTAGTGCTGAATCCGGTAGTTACCATTACCAAAGAAGAGGATATTGAGAAGGCCAATTCACTGCACGAGAAGGCCAATAAAATGTGTTTTATCGCCAATTCATGTAATTTTCCGATCCGTCATGAGGCGAGGTATGTGATTGAAAAAAGCTGATCAGGCCAAGAATGTATAAAAGAAAAGCGCGTTACTTTACAATAACGCGCTTTTCTTTTATACGCTGTATCCTTTAAGGGAAAGAACTACAACTCTCTGATCCAGATGTTGCGGAAGCTTAGCGGCTCACTTGGATCGCCGTGCGACTGTAATTTGATTGGAGCCGGGCCGTGTGCCTGTCTGTATGCCGGGTCGCCGATGTATTGCGTCGGGCCTTTCAGTTCAGCATTGTCCTGTACCAGCACACCATTGAAAAGCACGGTTACTCTTGCCGGAGTCTTAACGCTTTTATCGTCGTTAAAAGTTGGTGCCGTCCAGACGATGTCGTAACTGTTCCATTCTCCGGGTTTGTTGGTAGGGTTCGCAAGCGGTACCAGTTGTTTGTAGATACTTGCGGCCTGTCCGTTGGTATAAGTATCATTTTTATACGAGTCCAGGATTTGTAGTTCATAGCCTGCGTCGCCTTTACCGATTGATGCCAGGAACAAACCGCTGTTTCCACGACCTTGTCCCTTGCCTTGTACGTTTGCAGGTACCTGCCATTCAATGTGCAGCTGATAATTTCCGAAAGACTGCTGGGTTTCAATGTTGCCGCCACCGGTTTTCTTGTTTACTGTAAAGACACCGTTCCCTACGGTCCATTTTGCAGGTTTGGTCCTGTCGTCGGTAGTTACCCATTTGTTTAAGTCTTTGCCGTCAAACAATACGATTGCATCTGAAGGGGGAGCAGTGAAAACACCTTTTGCTTCCACAACCTTAGGTACAGGTGTGTATATTTCTGTTTGTTCCGGTTTTGTTTTTTCCTGTGCGTTGGCCATGCTCAATCCACCAAGAACCAATGTGGTGGTCATTAAAATCTTATTCAAGCTCATTTTGTGGTTATATAAATTATTACGGTTTAAAATAGAAATTAAAGGTAGTTTTTAAAATACATTAATCAAAAGCGCAGCAGTATTTTTGTTACTTATGTCTGCAAGGGGGGTGGTGAGTCAGAGTGCATATTGAAGGGTTGTTTCGTCGTTTGCTCCGGCTGGCTTATCAGCATCGGGCAGACCAGTGTGAGCGCGGGATTTCTAAATAAGCCGTGAGTGCAGGTTTCTAAAAAAACAAGGCCTCCGGTTTCGCGGA
>Ga0126314_10000531_pt1 | contig 18312 bp, 10 predicted proteins | sample Plot105B_FD_92535 | JGI IMG/M metagenome (GOLD analysis project Ga0126314, IMG submission 92535) | Serpentine soil microbial communities from UC McLaughlin Reserve, CA, USA - Plot105B | ecosystem: Environmental > Terrestrial > Soil > Grasslands | place: USA: UC McLaughlin Reserve, Lake County... | reverse complement strand
CGTCGTGGAGGCGCACCTCAGGACGGGAGAGGTGGCCGAGGAGATAGTCGCCCTGGCTGAGGAGATGGGCGCCGGCTTGATCGCCATGGGCAGCCGCGGGCTCGGAGGGATTCGGAGGGCGTTGATAGGAAGCGTCTCCGCAGCGGTCGTTCCTCACGCCCATTGCCCCGTTATGGTGGTGCGTTCCGAGAAGCAACCGGCGACGTAAAGCGGACGTTTCCGCTTCGGAACCCTGCTTTCTCCCCGTTCCTATTCAGTGGAGTGAGGGAAGAGGTGTTCGCCAAAGTCCACATCCAGGATTCTGCATAACCTCACCCCCATAGGGCCGCGAACCCCGACGAGCACGCGAGGGCTGCTGAGCATCGGTTCCGGCGTGGGGTGACGACCTGAACGGCAGCGGCTTGGGCGGTAGCCTCATCAAGCCTATCATCCCGCCCTCGCGGGCTATCGGCCATCGTGCCTGGACGGTGTCGTCTGTTGGCGTAGGATGCGTGCCTCACTCCTCCACGGTCGGAAGTAGCAGGCTATAACGTCTGTCTCCACCGTGGCGTGGGGGAGGGTACGATACACTAAACTAAGGTCCCCTGAGCTCGGTGACAGTCGAGTCCACTTTCCTTAGGCGCGCAGTTATCGGAGAGCGGCAAGGTGCGTCAAGATCGGTCGCCCCCTAATTCTGCCACGTGTTCGTATAGGGCTTGAACGATCCGGTCTTGGGGCTGTTCGCCTTCACCCTGTTGCTCCAGCTCGCGCGGGTCTAACGGCTTGCCGAAGATGACTGTGATCTTCTTGGGCCGTGCCCAAGCCTTCCCAGGCGGCATCGCCTCGTGCGTACCATGTATGAACACCGGCACCACCGGGTAGCGGTGCAGTAGCATGCCGATGCCGGGCCTGAACGGCTGCAGTTCGCCGGTGTGTGAGCGGTGGCCTTCGGGAAACCAGGTTAGGCACTCTTGGCGCTTTAGCACGGCGGCCCCGAAGGCCAGGCTCGAGAAGACTGCACGGCGGGAGTCGATCGGCACTACATGCCCTAGGCGACTGACCAGGCGTTTCAACGGATTGCTGAAGGCTGTATCTGCTCTGCCGGCCCAGTAGATGTGGCGCAGCTGCTGGTAGTCGAGCGCTGCGGAAATCGCGCACGGGTCGAGGGAGCTAATGTGGTTGGGTGTTAGGACGAATGAGCCTTCCTTGGGCAGATGCTCAGCACCTTCCACCCGTAAGTGAAATACTTTCCGAGCTATAGCTCGGTTGAGCGCAAACATGCCCCTCGCCGCCACCGACCTGGCTGGCCCTAGCGGTTTAAGCGAGCGCTTCTGCTCGTCACTCAAGTTCTCTTCGGGATGCTCGAGCGGCAAGGGCCGGGGCATGCTTCTGCCACCTGCTTCCGCTTGCTTAGCTACCTCGTCTAGCAGGTCGCGGACAGTATAGATGCGGCCGATCGCCTCCTCACTCAGCTCCACGCCCGCGCTCTCCCCAATCTCGAGCGTCAAGTCCATCCAACCTAGCGAATCGATGCCGAGGTCCAGCTGCGGGCTCGTATCCAGGCTCAGGTTGCGATCGGAGTAGCGGTCGGCGAGTAGTTCCCAGACCCGTCTTGCCGCCGGGTTCTCGAGCAGGGCGTGGTCTTGTTCCGACATCTCTTCTATAGGGATGGGCCCGACCGCCTTCTCTGCGCTTTCCGCACCCTTTATCGCCACATCAAAGCGGTTTTCCAAGAGGTGCCGGCGGATTTTGCCTAGCTGTGTGCGCTCCAAGGGTTGGTGCGTAATGTTGTATTCGGAGATGCGCTGGTAGGAAGGTAGCCGCTCCGATACCCCTTCGACCGCCCGGCGGATGGCGCGATCTATCTCGGCACTACGTCGGCGGATCTCATCCAGATCCGGCATGATGACCGCGACGAGCCGGCCGTCTTTCTGCAGTACGCCGACCTCGCGGATGATCGAGTCTTCCAGGTATGCTTCTTCGACCTCTTCAGGCTGGACGTTCTTGCCGCCTTTGGTCACGATCAACGTGGAGGCGCGACCAGTGACGTAGAGGTAGCCGTCTTTGTCGAAGTAGCCCAGATCTCTGGTGCGAAACCATCCATCTTTAGTAAAGACCTTTTCGGTCTCTTCAGGCAGGTCGCGGTAGCCGGAGAAGACACCCGGTCCGCGGGCCAGTATCTCCCCTTCTATATAGGGCTCGTCCGTCCGGCCCCCTCCCCGTTGTCACGCCGGATCCTCGTCGGGCATAGCGGAAGGGTCGATGCGGACATCGATGCCCGGCATGGGTCGGCCGACGCTACCAAGCTTCTTGCCGTCGGGCGGTTTGAGCGCCAAGAGTGGGGCGGTCTCGGTGAGACCGTAACCGTTAATGAGCCGCCAGCCCATGCCCTCGAGTTTGTGGGCCAGTTCCGGGTCGAGCGGTGCTCCCACGGAGGCCAGTACCCGCAGCCCGGCCCCGAGCCTCTCGCGTAGCGGGTGCATCAGAAGCTTGCCAGCGTCCAGCCCGGTACGATGGCGCATCCACGTGCTCAAGGCGGCACTGATCCCGAAGAGCGCGGCCGCGATCTTGCCGCCGGATTTGGCCCGCTCTTCGATGCCCGCATACAGCGCGCTGTATAGCCGCGGCACCCCCACGATCACGGAGACATCCCCCTCTTTGAGGGCGCGCACGATCTGCGGTCCGGTCAGAGAATGGGGCAGCACAATAGTAAGACCGAGCGCGAGCGGCGCGAGCATGCCCATCACGAACGGATAAGCGTGGTGGAGCGGCAGAGGCACCAGCATGCGGTCGTCCTCGGTCACCACCTCCGCCTCGAGTATCGCGTCAATCTGGAATGCCAGGTTAGCGTGGCTTAATGGCACGCTTTTGGGAGCGCCGGTAGTGCCGGAGGTGTAAAACAGCGCTGCCGGCTCATCTGGTTCTGGCTGTGCTAGCTCTGCGCCATGGTCTTCTTCTGCCAGCAGGTGTAGCCAGTTGCGGTAGTCGTCTTCGCCTACGTCGAGCAGGAGAGGCTTAAGTGTGACCCCGATGTCGAGGCGCTCGAGCCTCTCGGTCTGGGCGGCTGTGGTGAAGATGACTTTGACTCCGCTATGGTGAAGGATACGACCGAGCGCCTCATCCCCGAGTTGCACGTCTAAGGGCGTGGCAACGGCTCCGCTCCCAACTACCCCTAGGCATGCCACCATCCACTCTGGCCGGTTGGGGCTAACAGAGCCACGTGGTCGCCTCGGCCGATGCTAGCCTTGGTAAGCCCGTATGCCAGCCGCCGTGCGTGTTCGGCCAACTCGCCATAAGACCAAGACTCGGCACCTTCCTCTTGCAGCGCCAGAACGGCTTGCCGGTCACCATGCTCGGCAAGCACCTCGATCAGGAACCCCAGCGTGCGTAGTTCGCTCACAGCTTGCCCGTATTCAGAAGGTATGCTCAACCCCTTTCTCTTAACTTGGGTAAGCTGCCCATCAGCTTGCACTCCTTCCCGAGGTCCGCACTTAGGCGGATCTCTCTATTTGTAGGATAGCTTGGAGGATCGCACCTGCCCATGGCATACATTGATCATTCCATTGGCCAGGATTGATGATGTTCGACCGACGTCATGGCGGACAATCTATGGGTCCAAGACTCGTGGACTCTCTGGAGTTATTGCAGGCATGTCTTCATCGGCTGCCCATCGGTGGCCGTCAACGGACTTCCTCGCGGCTCTGGCAGGGGACCAGCCCACCCTTCCGAAGCGCCTCAAGCCTCACACAGTGGCGCGCACCGCGACGAGCAGCCCGAGGGCGGCTGACGGGCGGCTCCGGCAGAAGGCGAGTTGAACGACATCGGCTTCGGCGAGCCCCTGGCCCCACTCTAGTGGCACCTGCCGAGCCCGGACATCAGAATTCGCTCCTTGCCTAAGCTCGTAAAGAGATTAGGTCAGCGGTTCGAGTCCGCTCGTCGGCTCTCCATATTCCCCGCAATTACAGGTGAAGCGTTGAGGGCAGTGGAATGGCCTGTGACCGTTTCTAATTCCCCACTGGTACCAGTGGGGCACCACCGCGAATTGCAAGTCCGCTGAGCAGCACCTGTGCATCCAATATTATCGTAGCGCCGGTCGTCTCCGAGAAGTTAGCTTAGGCAAGCGGCTTCCTCGCCGGCGTGACGCTCATGGCGTTCGTAAGGGTGGTTGGCGGATGGTTTCTCTGTGCGTTTGCTGTCCTTTGGTCCTTCGGACAAGCGTCCTAAAGCCGCTCTCCGCCCGTCAACCTCCGTTCCCCCCCGAGCTTCATGGAGGCTGTTTAGAATGAAGTAAGGAGTTGACGGGGGTAAGCGATGCGGCATGCGGTTCGATCAGGAAGTGAGGTCCATGGTGAGCGCCATAAGCAAGCCTGCCGCTAGAGCAGGGGTGTTCGGGATAGGGCTCGAAGCTTACTGGGCCCAGTTCCCTGAGCTCAAGGAGCGGCTCGAGGGGTACCAGCGGCACGTGGAGGAGCAGATCGGACGGTGGGCGACGGTCGTCTCCTGTGGGTTGGTCGATACCGCGCCCGAAGCGCAGGCCGCGGGCAGACGGTTCGCGGAGGAACGTGTGGACCTGATCTTCTGCTACGTGGGGACTTACGCGACGAGCTCGCAGGTACTGCCGGCCGTCCAGGAAGCGAAGGTCCCGGTCGTCGTGCTCAACCTGCAGCCGGTGGCTGCTCTGGACTACGAGAATGCCGACACGGGAGAGTGGCTGGCGAACTGCTCGGCGTGCTGCGTCCCGGAAATCTCCAACGCCTTCGAGCGCTCCGGCGTGGACTTCAACGTGGTCTCCGGCATGCTCTACGGTGACGAAGAGGCCTGGGGCGAGATAGAGGAATGGTGCAACGCTGCGGGCGTCGTTGGTGCCCTCCGAGGAAGCCGCTTCGGGTTCCTCGGTCACACCTACCCCGGCATGCTTGACATGTACTCGGATTTCACCATGCACCACGCGCAATTGGGACTCCACGTGGAGATGCTCGAGATGGACGATCTCGAGGAGCACTTGAACGGCGCCAGCGACGAGGCCGTAGCGGCCAAGGTCGAAGAGGCTCGTGAGACCTTCGACGTTGACGAAAGCGTGGATCCAGGAGATCTCGAATGGGCCGCGCGGGTCTCCGTCGGCCTCGACGGCTTGGTCGAGGAGGCCGATCTCGACGCGTTGGCCTACTACTACCGTGGGACCAGCGGTAGCCGCTACGAGCGCATCGGTGCCGGGATGATCCTGGGCAACTCGCTCCTCACGGCGCGAGGGATCCCGGCCTCGGGGGAGGGGGATCTGAAGAACGCCGTCGCCATGAAGATCATGGACTCCCTGGGTGCGGGTGGGTCATACACCGAGTTCTACGCGATGGACTTCGACGAGGGATTCCTCCTGATGGGGCACGACGGTCCTGGCCACATCGCCATAAGCGACCGCAAGCCGATCCTGCGGGGCCTGGGCGTCTACCACGGAAAGGCTGGCCATGGCGTCTCCGTGGAGTTCAGCGTCAAGACGGGGCCGATAACCATCTTCGGCGTCACGCAGACCCGCGACGGCCGCCTGAAGATGCTGGCCGCGGAGGGGGAGTCCTTGCCCGGTCCGACCCTGCGGATCGGGAACACCAACAGCCGCCTGAGGTTCGCGCTGCCGCCGGCGGCGTTCATGACGGCCTGGTGCGAGCAGGGTCCGACGCATCACTGCGCCCTGGGCACCGGCCACCAAGCGGGCACGCTCGGGAAGGTCGCACGTCTGTTGGACCTGGAATTCCAGAAGGTGGCGTGATGCCAGCGAGAAGAGGATCTGACCATAGCTAGGTAAGCGTGGGTTCTGGGGGTAAGACCGGGATATGAGGAGGAGTACAAGCGGAGGCACGACGAGATCTGGCCGGAGATGATGGAGGCGTTAAGGGAGGCGGGGATCAGCAACTACTCGATCTTCCGCCACGGCCTCACGCTGTTCGGCTACTTCGAGACCGAAAACCTGGAGCGTACCCAGGAATACCTGGCCAACAGCGAGGTGAACCGGCGCTGGAGCGAGTGGATGGCGCCGATAATGAAGGCGGAGGTCGACCCCGCAACGAATTTCCCCTACTTGCTCCCGCTGCAGTGGCACATGGACTGAGTCCTCGGTCCCGACGCGCCCGCCCTTCACCGCAACTTCGACAAGCGGAGCCCGTGTCGTGCCTTGCAGCGAAGCCTGTATCATCGACCGCCACCGGCGTCGCCTAGCGCAGGTGCCCTCCGAAGTACTCGGGCGGCTCGTTGGGAGGCGACGATCCGGTCCTCGGGAGCAGGGCCGCGTCCTCGTCGAGCGGGAGCGGGACGAATCGCTCGGGTGTGGGCTGGCCGCCGAGGGGCACGGGGAAATTCCGGGCCGCCTCGTCCAGGTCGAGGTCGGAGAGCTCGGCGAGGCCTCGTCGGGCTACGCCACGCGCGAAGAGGAGATCCTCCCTCGCGCGGGGGTTGTAGGCGAGGTTGCGCGTCTCGTTCGGGTCGCGGACCAGGTCCAGCAGGTACTCGCGTCGGTCGGCGGCGGAGTAGGCCCACTTGAGGGAGCGGGTCACGGCGTAGTAGAGGCCCAAGGGGCCGGTCTGGAACTGGCCGAAGATCGCCTCCCTCTCCCGCAACGTCGCCCCGTCAAGCAAGGAAGCGCCGTCGAACGGTAGGCCCCCCCTCTCGAGATCGGCCGCTGACAGGACGGTCGGGAGGATGTCGAGGAGGCTCACGGGATCTTCGGCCCATGACCCGTGATCGAAGCCCGGTCCGCTCACGACGAGCGGGACTCGCGCGGCAGGATCCAGGAAGGATCTCTTGCCCCACGAACCGTAGTCACCCAAGAACTCACCGTGGTCCGAGCAGAAGATCACCAAGGTCTCCTCCTTTGGGCCGGCCTCCGAGAGGGCCGACAGTATTCGCCCCACCTGGTAGTCGACGAACGAGACGCAGGCGAGGTAGTAAGCGCGGATGAGCTGCACGAGGCGCCGATCTTGTCTCCGGTGGGGCACACCATCGCGGAACTTGTACCGGTTTTGGTGGAGGTTGTGCACGGTCAGGAGCCCTGGCTCTCCCGGCGGCCTGTCAGGTTCCGGCATCAACGACGGTTCGTAGAGCCTGTGCCACGGCGAGGGCGGGGCGAAGGGCGGGTGGGGGTGTAGCTCTTCCTTGGGAAGGTTCTCCTGGAGGAACGTTATAGACCGGTCGGCTACCCAGCGGCTGGGGTGCAGGTGCTCCGGCACCTGCGAGAGCTGGGGCACGTAGTACATCTCGTCCCTCAGGCCATGGGGCCTCTCTACGTGGGCGAACCCGTTCTCGCTCACGAAGCGCAGGTAGTCGTCGTGTTCGGGGGTCCCGAACTCCTCCCCGACCTCCCTCGTCTGGAACCCCTTCGTCGCGAGCGGATCGGGCGTGAAATGCATCTTGCCCACGCCGTGAGTTCGGTAGCCCGCCTCCGATAACAAAGACATGAGGGTGGGCGGCTCTTCGGGCATGGGGAAGCCGTTGTCGTAGCAGCCGCCCTTGTCGGGCGAGAGACCGGTTATCAGGGAGGATCGCGCGGAGACGCACTCCGGGGACGGGGTGTAGGCGCGCCTGAAGAAGGTGCCAGACGCGGCGAGGCGGTCGATCGCGGGGGTGAGCGCGAAGGGGTGACCGTAGCAGCCGAGGGAGTCGGCCCTCAACTGGTCGCTCAATACGAGCAGTATGTTGGGTCTCTTCGCCATAGGTCTCTCGCTTCAGGTCTTGATCATTGGCTTCGGCAGATCGAGACCGCGCGAGAAGAAGCAGCCTTCGCCCTTCTCCGTGGCGTCGAGGTCGGCCGGAAGGTGGCGAATCATGAGGCTCCAGCTCCCGAACCCACCGACGAAGTTGAGGGGTTCGCCGGTCTCCGCGTCGTAGTTCTCGTGGAAGGCCCCTTCGCCGCTCGTTCTCACGTCGTTTGCCAGCAGGCCCACGATCCTCTCGCAAAGCATGCGGGCCTCCCGCGCGTAACCGTAGCGGGCGAGTCCCAAGATGAGGAGGTAGTTCGTCAGGCTCCAGATTGGGCCCTGCCAGTTCGAGCAACCGATCGGGGTGCCCAGCGGCCAGGAAGCGTCGGGCTCGGCCGGCGGGTAGGGGAGGGTCGTGCCGCCCCTCGCGTTGTTGTAGTAGGGCTCCGAGGCAGAGGTGGATCGGAGGCCGTGTTCGGAGAGGAAGTGCTCGGGCGCCAGCACGTACCCTTCGACGACCCGTCTCGCCCGCTCCGTGCCGGCGAGCCCGAGCCCCAGCGGCCACAGATTTGTGTAGGTAAGGCGCTCGATGTAACGGTGTTGCTCCCCCTTCGCCGCCCCGTCGGTACCGGGGACGTAAACGCTCTGGTAGGTGCCACGTTCCTCGTTCCACAGGTAACGCTCGATCCCCTCTGCCAGCTCGTGGCCAAGGCGCGAGTGTTCCTTGGCCTCCTCAGCGAGCCCGAGCATCTCGGCGATCCGCGCCGCCGCAGCGTGTTCTAGGACCATCTGGGCGTTGAGGTCGTCCGCCTCGACGCTGTTCCGCTCGAACGACCAGTTCGCGAGGCCGTTGTCCGCAAAGCCCTCATCTACCGTGAGCCACCTGAGTAGTCCCCTTTTGCTTCGTCGGTTTCGGTGCCAATAGAGCACTAGCGAGCGCAGCCCGGCGTAGCCCTCTGCCCCGAGCCACTCCGCTGAGCCTAGCTCCCGGCACAGCGCGTGCGCCCCGGTCGCAACAAATGGTCGGTTGGTGAAGGCTAATGCCCGTACCGGTCCCGCGGGGCCGAGAACCCGGCTCCCCTTACCGCCATGCCTTACGTGCTCCAGGATGTTCAATATGGAACCCATAAGGGGCTCCGGATCGCCATCGACGAAGTAGCTCGCCCCGCCCCACACGGCGTCCCAGTCGACGAGGTAAGAGAAAGCTGGCTTGCCCGCCGCAACTACGTACGGGTGCCGCAATACTCCCTCGGGCGGGTGGACGAGCCGGCCCTTCATGAAGCGCGAGTGGCCATCTACGGCGCGCAGGTTCTCATCGAAGTTGCTCGTGGCTATCGCTCCTCCTTACGTGTCGTGTACCAGCGAGAGCACTTTCGGGCAATTCCACAGCACGGCCCGAACGAGCACTTTCCTATTTGTCGCGGGGCCTGTCAACGTAAGGAGGCCGCTGTGGCAACAGTACACGCTCCGCGACTGCGGCTGATAGCGCCCCGCCAGTACGCAGAGCCTTCCAAGAACGCGCTCTTGTCGGTTGTCCCGCTGGAGGTGAGATGCTTCCCCGCGCTCGAGGCGTGATCATGCTGGCATTACCCGAGGACGACCCACCTTGGGGCTCTGAACAGGCCCAGATCGAGGAGGTCGTATCTCTCCCCTGGTTGCGGCCCATCGGGGATGTTCGGTCCGTACCACATCGGTATCCAGGCACGACCCCGGGGATGTTCTGGGTCGTGCCAGGGGCCCAGCAGGTTCTTTGGCAGGCTGACGATGCGCACCGTGACGTTCCTGCCTCGGCTCGCGTCCAGGATGACGCGGTAGGGAGGCTCTTGGAGTTGGGCTACCGCCCGTCCTTCGTGCTCTATGAGGACGATGGATCCTCCCCAATCTTCATCTTCGAGCACGATGGCGCCGTGGCCTTCCGCCTGGGGCAGTTCGAACGCGTACGAGACCTCCCGATCGTAGAACGGACAGCCGTAGCGACGCCAGGGGCCAAGCCCGAGCGGGCGCGGAGGTCCTAGGTCGAAGCCCGTGCGGGCTTCGACGCACGAGAACTCGCCCAGCAGGTAAATCTGGTGCACCTCCCGGCGTACGTCGAAGGGTCGTCCTTCGAGCCGAACGACGTTCTCGCCCTGCCTCAAGTAATCGCCGACGCCGGCGGTTCGGATATGGTCGTCGAGCCAGCGTTCTCCCTGGGAGAAGTTAACAGAATGGCCGTTGATCGTCGCCTTCCAAAGCTCCGGCGTCTCGACGCCGAGCCTTATACCCGCGGTGTCCCACTCTCCCGAGACGCGGAACCGGTAGTTCACCGCGCCACCGCTGTCCGGTGCCATGGTCCGGTTACGGGCGAGGATCTGGTCGCGGTACTGGATCACCGCCATCCAGCCGTTGGTGTCCATGCCGTGCAGCCTCCAGAGCCTCTCGTTGGCGGCGTAGACGGACTCCGGACCGAAGAACTCGCCGTCCACCTCCAGCTCGCAGTGATCGAGCACAAGGACGTTCTCCTCCGTGCGCTCGACCTCGCGGGGCACGAGGGATGTGGGCGGCTGCGCGAGGCGTACGTCGGGCTGGCGACCTCCGGCCGGGAGGATCTCGTCTGTGGCCCAGAGCACCGTCGCCCCCCGGGCCTCGACCCTCAATCGACCGGTTAAGGAGCCCTCGTCGCGTCCCGTCTCCAGCGTGTAGCATGCCCCGTCGAGGGGGTTCAGCTCATAGGCGTTGCGGCGCCGAGTCTCTAGCGCGAAGGGGCTGTCGAGAGGATCAGAGGAAGAATTGACGACGACGAACAGCTCGGAGCCGGCGAGGACGCGGCGCATATGCGCGAGACCCGTGGCGGGGGGATGCGCTAGGCGCAAACGGGGCGGGACGCTCTCCACTACCTTACGGACCAGCCCCTCGCTGGTCTCGGACCACAGGCATCGCTCCGGGTACCGCCGCTCCCACTCCCGCAGAGAGCCCGAGGGACGTCCGTCCACGGTGACGTTGTCGGGACGGACGCCTAGGAGGAGACCACCGCCTGCCAGGTACTCCTCCAGCATTTCCGCCGTCTTGCCCCTCAAGTTCGTCATGCCTTCGGGCCACACGACCAGCCCGTACTCTTGCTGACCCACGGCGAAGACGCTGCCGCCCACCCGACCGAACTCTTCGATCACGTACTCGTCGCCGAGGTCGAAGTCGGTCTGCGCGTCGCTCAACGCTTGCGCCAGTTCACCGAACGTCCTTTGTAGGTCGGCGACGCTCTCGAGCGCCCTGACGAACTGCTCTTCTCTAGGCGGGGCACCCGCGTTGTGGGCGGCCCCCAGGTTCGCGGCGAGGGCGTCGTCTGGGAGGCAGTCGGCCTTACGCGAGATACAGAACCCGGTGGTGAGGGGGTCCAGCACCAGTATCCGTTGTTCTGCCTTGCCCTGGTTGCTCGCCCAGCACAACCGCGACAGTTCGTCGTTGAGGGGGCGCAGGTACTCGTACCACGGGCTGTGGTCGCTGAAGGTCTGAGGATGGTCGGTCTTGCGGGTGCCACGAATGGTCAGGAAGGAGAGGTGGGGAACGAGAAGGTTCACCCCGTGCACGATCAACCAGCGTCCGATCCTGGCCCAGTCGGCGGGTGTCGAGTCGTGCCCGCCTGCTCCCCAGCATTCGTCCAAGACCCTCTCCTTGGCGAGTTGGTTGGCGATCGAGTGCACCTGACGCAGGTAGGCGAGCCCGTGGGGTTCCCTGCCGTCGCCCGTGGGATAAAAGTTCTGGATGTCGCGGAAGTCGTGGCCCTTCAGCAGGAAGGTCTCGAGCATGTCCGTGCCGGGCCACCTCATGTGGGCGAGCATGTGCGCGTGCCCCGGGGTGGCGTAGGGGCAGGGCCAGTCGTGCTCCAGGTAGTGACCCGTGAGGGCTATGCCCTGCTCCTCGCACCACCCCTCTAGCGGCAGGGCCCAGTTCTCGACCCAGAGCTCGTGCATCACGTCGTAGAGATCGAAGCGCACCCGCCGGTAATCGCCGACGTCGTAGAAGACGCTGCAGAGGTGCTCAGCCAAGTCGTAGCCGCGGCGTTGCCGGAACTGCCCTAGCAGGTATGGTGTGAGGTGTAACCCCATGCTCCACGGCCCGTGGCCCTCGGCGGGCAGGTGTGGCTCGTCCGTGAACACGGCGGGAACCTCGCTCCACAGCTCGCCGAGCTCGCGCCGGTATGCCTCGTAGGTGGTTTCGATGAACGCCTCGGTGGTGCGCGGGTCGAGCAGACTCGGGTAGGCGGTGTCGCCGTGCCAGGCGAGCGGCTGCATGGAACGCAGCACGAAGGCGACCCAGCCCTGGCTCGGGCCGATCTCTGCCACCTCGACCGCCGGGCCGGGCAGCGCGCCATCCCACAGGTGGAGGGAGAGTCGATCGTCAGGGACGCCCTCGGGGCCTTCACCGAACACGGCGGCCACGTACCTGCTGCGGGCCTCCGGTACACGGGCGGGGACGTGGCCGCCGGCGAAACCGCTCGGGTAGGAGTTCTCGTCGTACAGGTAGGGGACCAGACCCAACCGCCGACACTCCCGCACGGCGTGGCGGATCAGGGCGAACCAGCGCGGTGAGAGGTACTCCGTCATCAGTCCCGGCCGGGGGTGCAAAAATACCCCGCCGTATCCTATTCGCTTGTGATCCTCGAGCACCCGCGAGATCCTGCCTTCGCCAGCTTCTCCCTCGTGCTCGTCGTTGAAGACGAGCAGAGGAGCGGGCCCGTAGGCGGGCGAGGGCGAAGAAAATACCCGTAGAAACGACTCTTCGGCCAAACCTTTCCTTCCTCACGCCTGACGGCGCCGTGCTCTCTCGCCTCATGCCCACCTTAACGGATTCCTATTTCAGCGTGAAGACCCAAACCAGGGCCTTGCGCGTGGATGCAGCACCCGTTACAGTTTGAGCAGAGGAGGAAGGATTTGAGCGTTTCATAGGAATATACGCTCAAATAATCAGAAGTGTTCGAAAAACGCGCAGAAATGCCGGAGCGTCGCCAGCGGCGGATAGCCGAGCTCGTGCGCGAGTCGGGGGGCATCACGGTAGCCGCACTGGAGAGGGAGTTCGGCGTCTCCGCAGCGACTGCGCGGCGGGACCTGGCCGAGCTAGAGAGACAGGGCAAGATCAGGAGGACCCACGGTGGCGCGGTTCTGCCGGATCTTGCCCAGCACGAGGACTCCTTCCAGAAGCGATTGGGCGAGGCGGTGGAGGCGAAGAAGCGCCTGGCTCGCGCCGCGTCGGCGCTTCTGGAGACGGAAGAGACCGTGTTCATCGACGCGTCGACCACAGCTTACTACGCGGTGCAACGCATGTTGGTCAATGCGTCGAACGTCACCTTCCTGACCAATCTGCTACCGGCCATGGACCTCTTCTCCACCGCCGATCCGTCTGCGGTGAACATGGTCGGGTTCGGGGGTATGTTCCGGGCGCTCACGCTGTCGTTCGTGGGCCCCTGCACCATCCGCATGATCGAGTCCTACCGGGCGGACAGGACCTTCCTCAGCGTCAAGGGGATCACGCCCGAGGGGCAGCTCACCGAGGCCAACCCGCTTGAGGCCGAGGTCAAGCGCGCCATGATCCGTCAGGCGATCAGCCCCGTGCTGCTGGTGGACGGCAGGAAGTTCGAGCGGCAGGGCATGAGCGTGATAGCGCACGTCTCCGAGGTATCCCTGGTGATGACCGCCGACGCCCGCCGACCGTACGTGGAGGCCCTGGAGGACTTAGGAGTGGCGGTGCAGGCCGTATGAGCCGAAGGCGGAAGGTACGCTGATGAGCCAAAAGAGAGCACGTCCACGGGGACGCTGGTGGCATGAGCCCGAGCGTGAAACTACACTACATACTTCGATCCATTTTGGTCATCGTCCCAGCTTCGCGCGTTTGGCCTCGGGCTTGCGAGGACACCTACGTTACATATCGCTCGATGTGGGTGAGAGCGGGAAGGTGCAAACCGAATGAGCGGAGGTATGAGCATAGTAGAGCGCAAGATCGGCTGAATGAATAGGGAGAGGAATGGGGAAGGCGACGGGTCTACGCCCGGGAGGAGGTTTGCCCAGACCATGACTGATAGGGGGACAGGCAACACCACGTTTGACGAACACGGCCACAGGGTCACGGGCCAGATCTGGAGGTGGACCGCCCTGGCGGGGATGGCCTCCTACCTCGATGCCGGTTCCATCGTCGCGCTCGGTTCCGGTCTCGCGCTCTGGCAGGAGTACCTCGGCTTGAACAACTCCGCCGTGGGAGCGCTGGCGGCGATCGGCCCGAACGCCATCGGAGCGGCGATAGGCGCCTTCGTGGGCGGACGCTTAGGCGACCTCCTGGGGCGTAAGCGCATCTACCAGTACGACCTGCTCGTCTACGCCTTCGGCATCTTGTTGATCGCATTCGCGGTCAACTCCCCGATGCTCTTCATCGGCACCGTTATAGTCGGAATCGCAGTGGGCGCGGACGTGCCGACCTCTCTCGCGCTCGTCGGAGAGTTCGCGCCCGACCATGCCCGCGGCAGGCTCCTGGGCTTTACTCAGATCGCCTGGAGCCTGGGCCCGATCATCGTCCTGATCGTGGCGTTCGCGCTTGCGCCGCTGGGGCTGTTGGGCATCCGGATCGTCTTCGCTCACCTGTGCGTATTTGCCCTCGTGACCTGGTACCTGCGTAGGGGGCTGGTCGAGTCGGCCCGCTGGACCGCCGCTTCGGGTGCGGCTCCTGCGGAGCGCTCCTCCGACCCCTCCGCGCAGCCGGAGCTGGCACCGATACCACATCACGTCGCGAGCCGCTTGGCCAACTTGTTCTCTGGGCCCAACCTGGCTGCGCTCATCTGGACCGCCACCGTGTACCTGACCTGGAACATAGCCGCGGGGACCAACGGTATCTTCTTGCCCTACATCCTCCGCACCCTCGGAGCGGAGAGCCAGGCGGCCAGCGTTGGCCTGCAGTGCCTGAGCTTCATCCTCACGCTGGTGGCCACCTTCCTGATCTTCATGCCGTTCAGCGACCGTGGGATGGGGTCTCGCCGTCTTATGTGGGGCATCGGGGCGGTCATGCAGGTGGCGGCCTTCGCGATCTTCCTCATCTTCCCGTTCACGACCCCGGTGGCGCTCGGCAACATCATCCTCTTCGGCATCGGGGCGGCACTGGCGGGCGAGGCTTTCTACAAGACGTGGAGCCAGGAGCTGTTCCCGACCCTGCTCAGGGGAACGGCGCAGGGGATCACGTTCGGCACGGCCCGCGTCTTTCTCGGCATCTGGAGCTTCTTCGTACCCGTGCTCGCCGCAGCCGGCATCGGTCCCGTGGCCCTGCTCCTCATGATCCTGCTCGCCATCAGTGGCGTGGTCGGTTTCCTGTGGATGCCGGACACGGCCGGCAAGTCCCTCGAGGAGATCGAGGCCGAGCGCGGCACCCTCACCCAGGACGGTGTCCAGGCGCCGACGGCTACCTAGCGCATGGTTTCGCCGGGCGTGTGGGTTGACCGCAACAAGGGAGGGAGAGAATGACCACGGCCGGGATCCGCCCCGTCCACCTGAGGTGCGAGTACCGCACGAACCCGTTAGGCATCGGCGAGAGGGCGCCAAGGTTGAGTTGGGCGCTGGATTCGGAGGCACGCGCTCAGACACAGTCTGCCTACCGTGTCCTGGTTGCTACCAACGAGGATGATCTCCAAGCGGAGGAGAACCTCCTCTGGGACAGCGGCAAGGTCGAGTCCGACCGCTCGATCGGCGTCGAGTACGGTGGGGAAGGGCTGCGGTCGGGCTCGCGCTGCGCATGGAAGGTGCGCGTCTGGGACGGGGCGGGGAACCCCTCGCCTTACGGTGGGCCAGCCGCCTTCGAGATGGGCCTGCTCGAGAGGTCGGACTGGCAGGGGACCTGGGTCTCCCTCGGCGAAGGCCCCGACGACGGCTTCGACCCTCCGACGGGCGACGAGTACGACGAACTAGGCAACGGCCTCGTCCCTAGCCCGTACCTCCGCAAGGTTTTCGAGCTGAGGGGCCAGGTCCGCAGCGCGCGGTTGTACGCGACCGCCCGCGGCGTCTACGAGCCCTACGTGAACGGCGAACGGGTCGGCAAGGACCTGCTCGCCCCCGGCTGGACAGACTACCGCAAGCGCATTCAGTATCAGACCTACGATGTCACCGGGCTACTCACGGAAGGCCGGAACGCACTTGGCGCCGTCCTGGGCGACGGCTGGTACGCCGGGTTCGTCGGGTTCGACCCCAAGCGCAGGGGCGCCCACTACGGCTCTCGTGCGCAGCTCCTCGCGCAACTCGAAGTGGAGTACGAGGACGGCGCAACGCAGACCGTCGTCAGCGATGGTTCCTGGAAGCGCTCGACCGGACCGATCCGCTACTCCGACCTCCTCGTGGGCGAGTCCTACGACGCCCGCGACGAGATGCCCGGCTGGAGCGAGCCCGGCTTCGACGACTCTGGGTGGTACCCGGTCGACGTCGGGGAGGTAGACGGCACCCCGCTAGTCGCCCAACCGGACGAGGGCGTCAGGGTCACCGAAGAGGTAGCGGCGAAGGCCGTCACCGAACCCAAAAGCGGGGTGTATGTCTTTGACATGGGCCAGAACATGGTCGGCTGGGTTCGTCTGAAGGTGGACGGCGAGGCCGGCACCGAGGTTACCTTACGCCACGCTGAGGCCCTCAACCCCGACGGCACAATCTACACCACCAACCTCCGGTTCGCCCGCGCGACGGACCGTTACGTGCTGAGGGGCGGAGGCGAGGAGGTCTACGAGCCGCGCTTCACCTTCCACGGCTTCCGCTACGTCGAGGTGACCGGCTACCCCGGCGAGCCGCCGCTGGAAGCGATCACCGGCCGGGTCGTCCACTCTGCCACGCCGCCCGCCGGATCCTTCGAGTGCTCGAGCCCGATGGTCAACAAGCTCCAGAGTAACATCGTCTGGGGCCAGCGGGGCAACTTCCTCAGCATTCCCACCGATTGCCCACAGCGCGACGAACGCCTCGGCTGGATGGGCGACGCCCAGATCTTCGTCCGCACCGCCTCCTTCAACATGGACGTCGCCGCCTTCTTCGAGAAGTGGATGGTAGACGTCGAGGACGCCCAATCCACCGAGGGGGCCTTCCCCGACGTGGCGCCCCTCTTCGGCGACCGCAGCGAGGCGTTCCTTAGGAAGGGCTCCCCTGCCTGGGGTGATGCCGGCGTTATAGTGCCGTGGACCATCTACCACACCTACGGGGACACGCGGATCGTCGAGAGACACTACGGCGCCACGGCCCGCTGGATGGAGTACCTGCGTGAGGCCAACCCCGGTCTGCTCCGCAAGAACAAGATGGGCAACAACTACGGCGATTGGCTCTCCCCCAAAGGGGACTACACCCCCAAGGAGCTGCTCGCAACCGCCTACTGGGCCTACGACGCGAGGCTCATGGCCGAGATGGCGGAAGCCATGGGAAGGAGCGAGGACGCGAAGGGCTACAAGGAACTCTTCGAGGGGATAAAGGGCGCATTCAATGAGGCCTACGTCTCTCCGGACGGGCGGATAAAGGGCGATACCCAGACGTGCTACGTCTTGGCTCTGCACATCGGCCTGCTGCCCGAAGAGTTGCGACCCGCAGCAGCGGAGCACCTGGTGTCGGCCATAGAAAGGGAGAATTGGCACCTCTCGACCGGGTTCGTCGGGGTGGGCTACCTGTGCCCTGTCTTGACGGAGACCGGGCACTCCGACGTCGCCTACCGCCTGCTGGGCAACGAGACCTACCCCTCCTGGGGCTACACCATAAGGAACGGGGCGACCACCATCTGGGAGCGCTGGGACGGCTGGACCGAGGAGAGCGGCTTCCAGTCGCCCAACATGAACTCCTTCAACCACTACTCTTTAGGCTCCGTGGGCGAGTGGCTCTACCGCCACGTGGCGGGCATAGACCTGGGAGAGCCCGGCTACCGGCACATCATCATCCGTCCGCGCCCGGGTGGAGGACTGAGCTGGGCGAGGGGCGAGTACGACTCGGTACGCGGCAAGATCGTCAGCGCCTGGAGCATCGAGAATGACCAGTTTGGCCTCAGAATCACCATACCCCCCAACACCGTGGCTACTGTCCATGTGCCGGCAGAGGGTGGGGCCGGGATCTCGGAGAGCGGCAAGCCGGTAGAGCAATCCGAAGGCGTCGAGGTATTGAAGACGGACGAGGCTGAAGTCGTGCTCGCCGTCGGGTCCGGGGAATACGAGTTTGTCGGCAAGATTGCCCGGTGATGCCTCTGCCAGGAGTTCTAGAGGCAGCAGCGGTCTCGAGAGACCCACAAGGAGGATGCTACCTTGGAAAGTGCCACAGAAAGGGCTTACGCTCACCTGATCGAGGCCCTCGCCGCGTGCGGCGTGGACACCGAAGCGGTCGAGGACCGTCTGCGATCGCAGCGCATAGAAACGCCTTCGTGGGGCTACGGCAACTCCGGGACGCGTTTTAAGGTCTTTCCGCAGCCAGGGGTTCCTCGGGACCCCTTCGAGAAGCTGGCGGACGCCGCCGAGGTCCACCGGCTCACGGGCGTGTGCCCCTCAGTGGCCATCCACATCCCCTGGGACAGGGTCGACGACTACGCCGCGCTCAAAGAGCACGCCGCTACTCTGGGCGTGGAGATCGGGGCCGTAAACCCAAACCTCTTCCAGGAGGAAGAGTACAGGCTTGGAAGCGTCTGCCACCCCGACCCCGCGGTG
>Ga0126314_10000529_pt1 | contig 18330 bp, 13 predicted proteins | sample Plot105B_FD_92535 | JGI IMG/M metagenome (GOLD analysis project Ga0126314, IMG submission 92535) | Serpentine soil microbial communities from UC McLaughlin Reserve, CA, USA - Plot105B | ecosystem: Environmental > Terrestrial > Soil > Grasslands | place: USA: UC McLaughlin Reserve, Lake County... | reverse complement strand
GTGGAGGTACTGGCCCGGGCAGGCGTCCGGCGCTTCTACACCGTCCCTGGCGAGAGCTTCCTGGAGGTTCTTGACGCCGTAGAGCAGCATCCCGCTCTGTCGCTGGTCTCCACCAGGCACGAGTCGGGCGCCTCGTTCATGGCCGAAGCCGACGCCAAGCTGAGCGGGGTACCTGCTGTGGCGATGGCCACGCGGGCTGTGGGCGCCTCGAACCTCGCCATAGGGGTGCACACCGCGATGCAGGACTGCACGCCGATGGTTGTCTTACTTGGGCATGTCGAGAGGCATTTCCTGGGCAGGGAAGCCTTCCAGGAAGTGGACCTCACGGCTTTCTACGCCCCGATCACCAAGTGGTCGGCCACGGTCCACAGCGCCGACCGCCTGAGGGAGTTTGTCCAGAGAGGACTTCGCATCGCCACCTCTGGCCGCCCCGGTCCGGTGATGCTCGCCTTACCGGCCGACATCCTCGCCGAGGATGTCCCTGCCCCAGAAGATCGGGCCGAAGGCCCTCCGCCTCGGCCTGTGCCCAATCCCGAGGAGGTGCGGTGGGTTGCCCACCGGATCGACGAGGCACGCCGCCCGGTGATCATAGCTGGCGGCGGGGCCGGTCATGCGCGGGAAGAGCTGATCTCCTTTGCCGAGGCGTACGGCATGGGCGTCTATGCGGCGTTCCGCAGGCAGGACGTCTTCCCCAACGAGCACCCCCTGTACCTGGGACATCTCACCCTGGGCACGCCACCCGAGACCTTGAGGGCGCTTGAGGAGGCCGACCTCGTGTTCGTCGCCGGTTCCCGCCTCGACGAGGTGACCACCCAAGCCTACGCGCTCCCACGCCCGAACCAGACGGTGATACAGGTGGACCGGGACCCGGAGGTGGTCGGCTCCACAGGTGCCGTGGAGCGGGGCATCGTCGCCGACCAAAGGACCGCGCTCTCCGCCCTCGTCGCGCAAGCCCCGTCCACCCAACCGGCGCGTGACTGGACAGCGGCCCACCGAGCGTACCTGGAATCGAGCGAGATCCCGGCCTCCCGGTCGGCGGAAGGGATCGACCCCTCCCAGGTCATAGCCGCCCTCAGAGAGGTGTTGCCAGAAGAAGCGGTCCTGACCAACGACGCGGGCAACTTCTCGGCCTTCTTGCACCGCCACTGGCGTTACAACCACCCGAAAACGCAGCTGGCAGCGGCCAACGGAGCGATGGGCTACGGGGTGCCGGCCGCTGTCGCGGCGAAGCTGGCTGCCCCGGACCGATGCGTGGTGGCCTGCTGCGGCGACGGTGGGTTTCTCATGAGCGGCCAGGAGATAGAGACGGCGGTGCGCTACGGGGCGCCCATACTCGTAGTCGTCTTCCGCAACGGGATGCACGGCACCATCGCCATGCACCAGGCTCGGGAGCTAGGACGCACCGCCGGCACGGAGATAGGAGATGTGGACCTCGCCGCTTACGCACGAAGCCTGGGCGCCACCGGACATACGGTACGCGACCCCGGCGATCTGGTACCCGCCTTCGAAGAAGCGCTTGACTCGGAGAGCGTCGCTCTGGTTGACGTTGTTACAGATCCCGACATCATCAGCCCATCAGCCCGCCTCTCCGAGCTGGCGGGGAGTAGGCCGAGCTTCGCCGCTGGCGGGGAGACTGGAGACGCCGAGTAACGAGGAGGTTCTGATGCACCGGAGGAGAAGCGCCGAAGAGCTGCGCAGCCACCGCTGGTATGGGGTGCGGGACCTGCGCTCGTTTGGGCATCGCTCAAGGACCAAGCAGATGGGTTACGCCACCGAGGATTACCGGGGCAAGCCCGTGATCGGGATCATCAACACCTGGAGCGACATAAACCCCTGCCATACCCACTTCCGGGAGAGGGCGGAGGAGGTCAAACGGGGCGTCTGGCAGGCCGGTGGCTTCCCGGTCGAGCTGCCTGCTATGTCGCTCTCCGAGCCGTTCCAGAAACCCTCAACGATGCTCTATAGGAACTTCCTCGCTATGGAGACAGAGGAGCTCTTGCGCTCCCACCCGATAGACGGGGCCGTGCTGATGGGCGGCTGCGACAAGACGACGCCCGCTCTCCTTATGGGTGCGATCACTATGGACCTCCCCGCCATCTTCGTCCCGGCGGGCCCGATGCTGCGCGGCACCTGGCGCGGCCAGACTTTGGGCAGCGGCAGCGACGTCTGGAAGTACTGGGACGAGAAGCGGGCCGGAGCGATCGGCGAGCACGAGTGGGAGGAGATCGAGGATGGCATCGCCCGCTCACCCGGCCACTGCATGACCATGGGCACCGCTTCGACCATGACCGCGGCAGCCGAGGCCCTTGGTATGACCCTCCCCGGCGCCTCCTCGATCCCGGCCGCCGACTCCAACCACGCCCGCATGGCCTCGATGAGCGGACGCCGGATCGTCGAGATGGTCTGGGAGGACCTCAAGCCCTCGGACGTCCTCGATGAGCGGGCCTACGACGACGCCGTCACGACCGTTCTGGCGCTCGGCGGGTCGACCAACGCCGTCATCCACCTTGTCGCCCTGGCGCGGCGCAGCGACGTCCCCCTCGGCCTCGACCGCTTCGACGAGGTGTCGCGGAGGGTACCCGTCCTCGCCAACATCCGGCCCAGCGGCGAGTACCTCATGGAGGACTTCTACTACGCCGGCGGCCTGCGGGGCCTGTTGAGTCGCCTGAAAACTGTGCTCCACCTGGAGCGTTCGATGGTGAGCGGTAACACCTTTGGCGAGAACCTCGCGGGCGCGGAGGTCTTTCAGGACAGGATCATCCGACCCTTCGAAGAGCCGATCCACCCCGAGGGCGGCCTCGCGGTGCTGCGCGGCAACCTGGCCCCGGACGGCTGCGTCATAAAGCACTCCGCAGCCGACCCGCGGCTGCTCCGGCACACCGGTCCAGCCGTGGTCTTCGACGGCTACGACGACCTCGCGCGGCGCGTCAACGACCCGTCGCTAGAGGTGGACGAACACTCGGTGCTCATGCTGCGGGGCGCGGGTCCCCTCGGCGCTCCGGGCATGCCAGAGTGGGGCATGCTCCCGATCCCGGAGAAACTCCTCAAGAAAGGCGTGCGCGACATGGTGCGCATCTCCGACGCGCGCATGAGCGGCACCGCCTACGGCACCTGCGTGTTGCACGTGGCCCCCGAATCACACGCCGGCGGGCCGCTGGCTCTCGTCAGAACAGGCGACTTCATCGAGCTCGACGTCCCGAACCGGCGTCTCCAGCTGCTGGTGGACGAGGCCGAACTCGAACGTCGCCGCGCCGCGTGGAAGCCACCGAAGCCGTACTACGGGCGCGGCTACGGGGCGATGTTCGCCCGGCACGCGACTCAGGCCAACGAAGGCTGCGACTTCGACTTCCTCGCCGAGGGACCGTCCGTCCCCGAGCCCGAGATCCACTAGCCGGCCCAAGAGATGATTTGCCGACGACGGGCGAGTCTACCCTCTACCCACGAAAGCAGTACGGTGGCAGACCAAGAGCTCGTAGAAAAGCTCAAGAACGTGCACGCGGTAGACGTGACGCCGTTCCGGGAAGACGGAACGATCGACTACGAGGGGATCGGCGTTCGGTCATGGCTGTGTGGAAGGAGGTCGCTCCCCTGGAGAAGTTGCGCCAGCCACCACAGCGGCAACAACGTCACCGTGATAAAGGAGGTGATGAACCTCCTGGGTCTACCAGGCGGGTACGTTAGGGAGCCCGTCGGCAAGTTGAACGAGGCAGACAGACAGGAGCTGGTGCGCATCCTGAAGACCTGGAACAAGATCTGAGGGGTGTACGCCGATCGAGGTCCGCGGATGGCGCGCCGCGTTCCGAAGATTCTGGCCGGAGAAGAGCGCCATTCGGCGCTGAGAGGAGAAACCAGTGGACGATAGAGCGGAAAGACTCCCTGAATTGCCGGATGTTACACACTGCGACGTTACTGCTAACGGCGTTCGGCTGCACTATGTGCTGGCCGGCGAGGAGACGGCCGATCCGCTCGTGCTGTTGCACGGCTTCCCTCAGAGCTGGCTGATGTGGCGGCTGGTCTTGCCCGCTATAGCTGCCAGCCACTTCGTCGTCGCGGTAGACCTGCGCGGCTACGGGGACTCGGAGAAACCACCAAGGAGTGCGGGGCACGACCAGAAGACCAAGGCAGCCGACATCCGCGCCCTAGTCCGGCATCTCGGCCTCGAGCGGGTGGTGATGATCGGGCACGATCGCGGCGCGCGGGTCGCACGGCGCTACGCCCTGGACTACCCGGACGACCTTGCCGGCGTCGCCCTCCTCGATATCCTGCCTGCCGAGTACGTCTACGACGGGTTGACGGCCGCCGAGGCGGCGCAGCGGTACTGGCACTGGGTCTTCCACCTGGTGCCGGAGTTGCCGGAGCGACTCATTGTCGGGCGCGAAGATGCCTACCTGGAGCGCTTCTTCGGCCGGGCACCCGAATTTCTCGACCAGCTACACTCCGACGGCGCGTACCACGATTACCGCCGCGCCTTTCTCCAGCCCGGAGCGGTGGACGCCGCGCTCGAGGACTACCGGTCCACCTACGAGATCGACGTGCCGCGCTACCGCTCTGAGCGCGCCGCGGGCGTGCGGGTGACGGTGCCGGTCGCACTGCTGTGGGGCGATCGGGGCAACCTGGCCGGCCAGCCCGTACCTGAGATCTGGCGCGAGGTAGCAACCGATGTCCGCAGCGCCGTCGAGATCGAGGACTGTGGCCACTACCTGCCCGAAGAGCGACCAGAGGTAGTCGCCGAACACCTGCTCCGTTTCGCTGGTGAGTGCTTCGAGGCCGTGCAGACCCGCCGGTAGACGCTTCTCCATTCTCCAGCAGGCTCGAATTGCCACCTCCAGAGACACCGTCACACCGTTCCGGCGACGGACTTCAGACGAACCGGCAGGAGAGAAGAACGAATGAACGGGAGGATGTTATGAGCGATGAGCTGTGGACCGGGGCCCTCGACCGCATGATGATTAGGGTCGACGACACGGCCGCCCGGGTTAAGAATGGGTTTCCTGATCACGCAGACCCGGAGACAGGCAGGTGGACCCCATCGCCGGACGGATCCTGGACCGGGGGGTTCTGGAACGGGATGCTCTGGCTCGCCCACGCGACTACCAGGGAGCAGAAGTATCTCGACCAGGCCGAGCGGTGGACCAACCTGCTCAGACCTAGAGCATGGTCGGAGAATATATTTCGGAGCTTCCTCTTCTACTACGGAGCTGCCTTAGGAGATATCCTCGTCAACAACTCGCTGGCGAGGGAAGTGGGACTCCTGGGCGCTAGAGGGTTGGCTACACTCTACGATGCCAACGCGCGGGCGATTCCCCTTGGGAGGGAGGCCGAGGCGGTCTCAGACGTTTACGTTGGCCCCGGCGATGCGAACGTCGACGGCGTGCAGGCGACATCACTGCTCATCTGGGCGGCCAGGAAATCTGGCGACGAGAGCCTGTACGAGATCGGGATCCAGCACGCGCTTCGCTTCGTCGAGTTCTGCGTCCGGGATGACGGCTCCGTCATCCAGTCGGTCCGCTTCGATACCGAGTCCGGAGGGGTGATCAAACACTACACGCACAAAGGCTACTCCGACGACAGCATCTGGGCCCGTGCGCAGGCGTGGGCGATGTTGGGCTACGCGATCGACGCGATCTGGGAGCCGGAGCGCAAGGAATTCCTCGATGCCGCCATGCGGACGGCCGATTGGTGGATAGATCACGTCCCTAACGACAGGGTAGCCTTCTGGGACTTCGACGCGCCTCCGACGGCCGCGACGAAGCGCGACACCTCCGCCACCGCCATCGCCGCGGCTGCCCTTCTTAAGCTCAGCGCCCTTGCACCAAGCGGGGAGACCCGACGACGCTACAGGGAAGCGGCGGAGGCCACGGTCCGGACGCTGGTGGAGGACTACCTGACCCCGACTGGGCCGGGGGACGGCCGAACGCCCGGCATCTTGACAGGCGGTTGCTATAACCACCGTACCGGGCTGGCGACCGAGAACGAGCTCATCTGGGGCGATTACTACCTGTTCGAGTCTCTGCAGGTCCTGGCGGGCAACCTGGATCCGGCTGCGATCTAGAGACGGTCGCCGAACTCGCGCGGTCGCCTCGCGGGACTTCGATCTTTCTTTACTCGTCGACGGGCGGATGCAAATCTACGCCCAGGGCTTTTTCGCACCAGTAGGCCGTGGCAAGTAGTCGATCTTCGGCGAAGAGGGCACCAACGAGCTGTATGCCTAAGGGAAGTCCGCTCCGGTCGAGTCCGGACGGCACGTTGATCGCCGGAACGCCGGCGAAGGTCCACGGAATCTGGAAGCGACGATCTCCGGTCGCGCTCAGGCCGCTGGGGGCCGTGGTCGGGGTAGTCGGGGTGAGGAGCGCGTCCATCCCGCGGAGGGTTTCCCCAAGTCTGCGTCCGAAGCGACGCCGGAGCCGCTGTGCCTGGATGTAGGACACCGCGGGGGTTACCTGCCCGAGCTCTATGAGTTGGCGTAGCTTGGGGCCGTAGTCCTCGGGCCGCTGCCGGAACGTCTCCTGATGGTACGCAGCGCACTCCGAGAAGACCACAGCCCGATGGGCAGCATACACCAACCCGAGATCCTCCGGCGGCTCCACCTCCTCAATGCGGGCCCCCGCGCTACGCAGCAATTCCACCACGCGGTCAGTGTGCTCTCGCACCTCTTCGCCAGCGTGATCATAGAAGTAGCGGCGGAGCAGGCCCAGCGTGGGAGGATCGCTCCAGCCTCGAACGGCGCCGGAATAATCGGAAACCGGGCGAGTCGAAGAGCTCTGATCCTCAGGATCGTGGCCGGCGAGCACCCCGAGCGCGAGGGCTACGTCTTCGACGCTCCGCGCCATAACGCCGCTGGTGTCGAGGCTCCAAGCCACGGGCACCACGCCGTGACGGCTGATCCGGCCGTAGCTCGGCTTCAGCCCCACCACACCGCAATACGCCGCCGGACGCAAGACGTCACCCGCCGTCTGGGTGTCCAGGGTAACGAAGCACGTGCGTGCTGCCACAGCCACCGCCGAACCGCTGCTCGATCCTCCCGGAGTATGGTCTAGATTCCAGGGGTTGCGGGAGGGCGCCGGATCGTTGGCGGCGAATTCGGTGCACTCCGTTTTGCCGAGGACGATCGCGCCCGCGCTCTCCAGACGCTGCACGGCCGTTGCGCTGTACTCGGGAACGAAGTCCTCCAAGAGCTTCGATCCTGCGCTCGTCTTCACGCCGGCAGTGTAATAGACGTCTTTGACGCCTACCGGTATCCCGTGGAGGGGACTGCGCAGCCCTCCCTCCTCCAGTTCTCGCTCCAGCCCCCGGGCCGTATCGAGTGCCGCTCGCCGGTCGACCGTGGCCCACGCTCGGAGCTTGTCGTCTAGGGCCTCGATCCGCCGGAGGCAGATCTCCACTAGGTTCACTGGGGAGGCTCTCCCCGAGCGGATCCGGGCCGCCGTCTCGGCAACACCCGGATAAGACCACTGCGTCATAAGCTAGCCCAACCGCTACGGAAAGAACATGACGGCCGGCTCGTCTTCCCTGTCGAGTGGCGCCTGGTCGAGGAGCCACAGTTGCTCCGCCCGCTCCTCGAGGCTTGAGCGCAACTCTTCGGTACGTTCCTCCCCAAAGAGTGCCATCGCCTGCCGGATGAGCACATTGGTGAACTCCTCTTTGGTCGCTCCTGCCATCCTCGGAGCACCTCTTCTGTCGGGTTATAAGCACGCGCGTTCTGTACGCGCTCTGGCTGAGTCTAACGAACCTCAATGGCCATCACAATCGTGGTGCGACCCTCCAGCACGAATGTTCTCTGCATTTGGTTGCGGAGACTACTTTGCACAAATGACGCCGTGTGCAAACATCATAAGTTCCGGTGCGGCGCGTACAATTGGTTAGATGGCAAGTGCCAAGGGAGCGTGGCATGGACGACTTGAACAACGCGGTTGGTAGTAACGGAGACCTGGACATCGGTCCGCTGGACAACGTGCCCCCTTACATTCCCTTACGCGTAGCCGTGTTCCTCGAGTTAAAGAAAGCCATATTGGAAGGCTCGCTCAAACCGGGGCAGCCGATAAGCGAGAACAAGATTGCCAGCAAATTGTCCGTCAGTCGTACGCCCGTGCGTGAGGCCATTCGCATCCTGGAGAAGGACAACTTGGTTAGCCTACTGCCAGGGCGCAAGGTCATTGTGTCCGTTCCTTCCCAACGAGACATCGAAGAGGTCTACGAGATCCGGGCAATCGTGGAGACGGAGGCGCTGCGGAGGATTACCCCGGAGAGCACGGAACTGATCCGGAACCTGGAGCGATGTGTAGAAGAAGCGGAGGGGTTGCGAATGGAGGACAACCTCCGGGAGATGGCGAAGGCCAACAACCGCTTCCACCTGACGATCATATCCGCCCTGGAGAACCAGAGGTTGCACCGGTTCATGGACTCCCTGAACGACACTATCTCTCGGTTCCTCTACTACTCGCTGGCGTCCAAAGGGACGTTGGAGTTCCAGGAGGAGCACAAGCAGATCATCTCGAACCTTAAGGCCGGGAACACGGATAAGGCCGTCTCCTTGCTGCGTCACCACCTGATGAAGCCCAAGCATATGTTGATCGAGCAGTTTTCGAAAGAAGGCACTGCTCAGAGAACCGAATAAAGGCTACGGCATCTTCGAGTACGAATCGATGTTTCGACCTTCCTCGCTTCTATAGTTGTCGAAGTTAGCAACCCATGTTCCAATTTTGGCGGCGTGTTCCTGACGTGCCTACTCAGCCTTCGGAAAGCTGCTGTGCCCGGTCCTTCTGACGTCACGTCTCTATCGACTTGAAGGCTACTGGCTGTTAGAGATCAGCAGAATTTTTCGGTAAACGGAGCGCAGCATTCAACGCAAGAGTCGTCGGTTTGACAACGGTAAGCAAGCCGATAGAATTTTTGGATACAAGTATACAAGCTAGAGCTTGGGGGAAGAGGGCCATCTTTCGGGCAACCTGCTATCAGGGGAAGTGGGAGGGAACAAAAGAGGGCCTTATGGAGCAGAGCCACGACAATGTGAAGCGCTTTCACCTAGGTCTAGGGTATCTGTCAGCGGTAAATCTGTTGTTTGCCAGGCTTCATAAGTTGGCGGTCGGTTTGGGTGCAGCTCGTGATGGGAAGGTTGCCGCACCGACGATTTGTTAAGAACTCTACCAGCAAGGGTAAAAGGTCAAAACAGGGGTAGGGAGTTCGCTAATCGAACAGGAGGAGGTTCAGTAACCGATGGCTGATCGCATGACTGAGAATGGCCGCACGGCCGAAGCCCGGGTGCCGAGTACCTTCATAGAATATGTGCGGGCTTTGGGCCCCGGTGTTCTAGTGGCCATGGCCTGGCTTAGTGCCGGCGACCTGGTCTCCGCCTCGGTGTCGGGTTCGACCTACGGGTATGCGCTGATGTGGGCGCTCGTCCTTGCGCTGTTCGCGCGCTATTTCTTTGTGTCGGCAATCGGAAAATACGTGCTGTGCAACAATCAAGGCGATAACTCGATCCTCGCCGGGTTCGGACGCCTCTGGAGAGGTCTACCGGCATTGATCGGCGTAATCGCCTTCATCCTTGGCTTCACCTACCAGACCTACATAATCAAGGGAGCTGCAACGGCACTCTGGCACCTGTTCGGTGGAATCGGCAACGAAGAGTGGGGTATCTTCATTTTCGCCGTATTGCTGGTAGGTGTAACCACGCTTATGCTCATAAGAGGCAGCCAGTACAAGACGTTGGAGACGATAGCGCGCGTTTCCGTGGGGATCCTCCTGCTAACGTTCTTAATAGCCGTAGCAATCCATGGATTCGACCCTATTGCGCTCCTACGCGGCTTGATCTTTAGCGTACCGGCTGATACGGGCGCGTTCGGTGCGGTGCTGGTCTTGGCTGCCATTATAGGTGCCGTCGGTGGCTCGGCTGCCAACCTCTTGTACCCATACTTCATGCAGGACAAGGGTTGGGATAGACCGGCCTACCGCAAGCTCCAGATCTTCGATCTCCTCACCGGAATACTGGCGATGATCTTTATCAACCTGGCCGTGTGGATCGTTGCGGCCGAGGTACTGGCCGGTGGCGGTGGTCTGGCTATAGAAGACCCGGAGGATCTGGCCACTATGATGGGCAGGGGCGTTGGTTTACTAGGCCCGCTCCTTCTCTGGATCGGCCTGTTCTTCGTGACGTTCACTTCTTTCCCGGCTTTCTCCTTCGGGTTTACCAAGGTACTCTTGGATGGCGTGCAACGCTCCTTTTCGGGGCGGGTCGAAACGTATGAGAACCCCGAGGATCATCGGGCGTTTAAATGGATCCAGATCGGGCTCCTTCTCGTCCTGCCGCTCATTTTCTCCCTGCCCATGGCCCCGAGCTTCATAGCGCTGACGATCGCGGGCAACGCGCTGGGAGCCATTACCGGTCCGATCATAATCGTGGGAATAATTGTGCTCACGACCAGCAAGAAATTCATGCTGCCGGAATATGTCAATAAGTGGTGGGAGACGGTTGCCCTCCTCATCGTCGGAGGCATAGGCCTCTGGGCGACCTACGGGGTGGTCGCGGGATTGTTGTCATAGTAAAGGGATCGGGCTATGACCGACCCTATGGAGGGAGCGAGGGCTGCGAAGGATGATCAGAGAATCCGCCTCGAGTACAGGCCAGGGTCACGACAAAGGCGTCTTGATCGACTGCGACGTGCACAACGCCCTTCCTTCCATAGAGGTGCTCTACCCGCACCTCTCGGATCATTGGCGCGACTACATTGTCGAACGTGGCGTCGGAAACCTCGAGCCGAACTACTACCCGGCTGGCGCGCCCTTATCGGCTCGGCCTGGTGCTGTGCCCCCCTCGGGTGGCCCGCCGGGTTCGGATCTTGACCTCCTGCGGGGGCAACTCCTCGATTCGTGGGACGTCGAGTACGCCATCCTCAACTGCCTATACGGCGTCCAGCTGGTCCACAACGAGGACTGGGCCGCGGCCATGGCTCGGGCCGTGAACGACTGGCAGGTCGCAGAGTGGCTCGATAAGGAGCCCAGGCTGCGTGCCTCCATTGTCGTGCCTACCCAGAATCCCGAGATGGCTGCGGAAGAGATCGAACGGCTTGGCGACCATCCCGGCTTCGTACAGGCGCTCCTTCTGGTGCGTACCGAGATGCCTCTCGGCAAGCGTCACTACTGGCCGATCTACGAGGCGGCCGAGCGCCACAACTTGGTGATCGGAATCCATGCCGGCGGCTCACCCGGCAACCCGATAACCCCGGTCGGCTGGCCCTCTCACTATCTGGAGGACTACGTCAGCCTCGCCCAGGCGTTTCAATCCCAGCTCGTCAGCCTCGTGAGCGAGGGCGTCTTCGCCAAGTTTCCCGGTCTTCGGGCCGTACTCATCGAGGGCGGCTTCACCTGGCTGCCGTCGCTCATGTGGAGGTTCGACAAGAACTGGAAGGGCCTCCGGGGAGAGGTGGCGTGGGTCGATCGCCTGCCGTCGGAGATCATCCACGAGCACGTGCGTCTGACGATACAGCCGGTCGACGAGCCGCCCAACCAGGAGTATCTGCTGCAAACCATGGAGCAGATCGGCTCCGAGGAGATGCTGTTGTTCTCGACCGACTATCCGCACTGGCACTTCGACGAGCGCGAAGACGCCCTGCCGGTCGAGTTGCCTCCGGAGTTGGAGCGGAAGATACTCGTGGAGAACGCTCGCGCCCTCTACGGGATCTGATCTGTCGTTTGGAGAGTACCGGCATTGAGGAGGAATTATGGTCGAAAGAGTTGCTCAAAGAGAGGCCCGGAAGAAGACCAAAACCAGCTTCATCGACTGCGACATCCACAACATCGTGCCTTCGGTGGACGTTCTTGAGCCCTACCTTCCGGCGCGTTGGCGCAAGCACGTGGAGACCTTCGGGATGCGGCAACACCATGGCTTCGCCAGTGGCATTCCTTACCCCAAGGCAAGCCCGGGCGGCGGCTCACGGGTAGATGCCTGGCCGCCGTCCGGGCTGCCGCCTGGCGCGGACCTTGACTTCATGCGGGAGCAGCACCTCGACGTCCAAAACATCGAGTACGGCATCCTCAACTGCCTGTACCCCAAGGTCGGCGAGTTGCTCAACGAGGAGCTCGGCGCTGCGCTTGCCCGTGCGACGAACGACTGGCAGATCGTAGAGTGGCTCGAGAAGGAGCCTAGGCTGCGCGCCTCCATCGTCGTTCCATACGAGAACGCAGAGTTCTCTGCCGCGGAGATCGATCGCGTCGCCGACCACCCGGGCTTCGTGCAAGTGGTGTTGCTACCCCGTACCAAGGAGCCGTTGGGCAAGCGGAGGTACTGGAAGATCTACGAGGCCGCCGAACGCCACGGTCTGCCGATCGGGATACATTTCGCCGGTCTAGGCGGCAATCCGATCACGTCCTCCGGTTGGCCCTCCTTCTACATCGAGGACCACACTGTCATGGCCCAAGCCTTCCAGTCGCAGGTTATCAGCCTGGTGTACGAGGGAATCTTCGAGCGATTCCCCGACTTGCGGGTCGTGCTCATGGAGGGCGGATTTGCCTGGTTACCTTCGCTCATGTGGCGGCTCGACAAGCACTGGAAGCGGTTGCGCGAGGAAGTGCCGTTCCTCAAGCGGCCGCCGTCGGAGTACATCCGGAAGCACATGTGGGCGACGACCCAACCGATGGAGGAACCGACGAATCCCAAGCACCTTCTTCAGGTCATCGAACACCTCGGTTCCGACGACATGCTGATGTTCTCCACGGACTACCCGCATTGGGACTACGACAACCCCGACCGGGCTTTCCCGGTCAGGTTGCCGGACGCTCTGAAGCGCAAGATCTTCTCCGAGAACGCCCGCGCCTTGTACCGGTTCGAAGGAGAGACTCGCGTAAGTGGCTAAGCACGTGGTGGCAAAAACCGACGAGATCCCGCTCGGCGGACGCAAGATAGTCGAAGTAGCCGGGCGCTCGAGCGGCGTTTTCAACGTAGGAGGCGAGTTTTTCGCTCTCTTGAACTACTGTCCTCACGAGGGCGGTCCGCTCTGCGAAGGCGTTTTGTCAGGGTTAGTCCGATCGCGGATACCGGGCGAGTACACCTATGTTCGGAGAGGGGAGATCATCCGGTGCCCGTGGCACCAGTGGGAGTTCGACGTGAGGACTGGCCAATCCTGGTTCGATCCGGCCAAGACGCGGACCCGGAGCTACGAAGCCGCAGTCGAGCCGGGAAGCGTCTTATCTGAGAGCGAAAGAGAACTCGCCGGAGCCGGGCTCGAGAAGGGTCCTTTCAGCGTCGAAACCTATCCTGTTTCGGTCGACGAACAGTATGTCGTGCTCGAGACTTAGATCGACCATGTACCGAGGAGGTTAGCCAACGATGGCGGAACTAGACTACGACGTACTGGTAATCGGCGGGGGTGTCACGGGCATCGCTGCTGCGACCGCCGCCGCGAAAACCGGGGCAAGGACCGCCCTCGTGGAGATCAAGCCGTTCGTTGGAGGAAACGCCACGACGGGGCTCTGCCTGCACAACTACATCACTAAGAATGACCGCCAGGTCGTCTTCGGGCTCGCTCAGGAGATCGTGGATCGCCTGATAGATATGGGAGGGGCGGTAGGGCACGTCCCGTTCCACGGCTTCGTAAGTGCGGTTACCCCCGTGGACGGGGAGCTGTTTCGGATCCTTGTGACCGAGATGCTCGCGGAAGCCGGCGTGACGGTCATGTACGGCGTGAACGTCGTCGGGGTGGAGGCCGAGGGGGGCCACGTAGAGGGAATCCAGTGCGCGGTTAAGGGGGGGCTGAGGACCATCCGTGCGAAGACGTACGTGGATTCGAGCGGCGACGCAGACGTGGCGGTATTTGCAGGGGCGAACTTCTGGAAGGGAGAAAAGGAGACCGGCAAGATGCAGCCTGTCTCCATGCTGCTGCGCTGCTACGGCACGGACAACAAGCGCATCGCTGAGGAGATGGCGGTCAGCGAACCCGCTATGGCCACGCGTCCCGACCACCCGGAGCCCTTCCCGGTCTACTTCAACGGGTCGTTCAGCAAGTGGAACGACGTCATCCTCGAGCAAGGCATATTCCCCAACGAGGACCACAAGGTGTTCTTCAACACCGTCTGGCCCAACCACATCAACGTGAACACCTCAGCGGTGTTCGGCATCGACGGGACGGATCCGCTCTCCCTCTCCCGCGCCGCGGTCGCCTTGACGCGGCAGGTAGCGAATGCTGGCCAGTTTTTGAAGGAGTACGTACCCGGTTTCAAAGACGCTTACTTTGTCCCTGCGGCTTTCCCGGGCGTCAGAGAGACACGCCACATCGAAGGCTTGTACGAGATCTCCGACGAGGACGCCGACACCGGAAGAAAGTTCGAAGACACGATCGGTCAGGTCTGTTTCCCGGTGGACATCCACGATCCCGATACTGGACAGGCCACCTTCTACCAGATCGGCGGCGACGGGGCGTTCGACATTCCCTACCGTGCGCTGGTGCCGAAGGGATTGGGGAACGTCCTCGTAGCGGGCCGTTGCATCTCGGTAAGTTCATACGCTCACGGGGCGACCAGGAACATGGCACCGTGCCTGGTTATGGGCGAAAGTGCCGGTGTGGCAACCGCGTTGGCAGCTCAGCAAAACGTGAGCATGCCGGGGTTGGACGTGAACCGCCTGCAGGATATTCTGGAGGAACGCGGAGTTTTCCTCGGAGATCGCGGCAAGAGTCAAAACCAGGAGGCTTTGAGCCCAGCGAGTAGGGGCAGCTAAAGATGCGCTCAAGGTTATTGAAGAAAGGTTGACTGGCGCTCTCGTCAAGTGGGGTTTTGCGGTTCTCCGCAGTCAAGTGCGGACTGATTGATCGCTTGGCCATTTGGCTGCCAACGTTACCATGGTAAGCGAAATGGGCAGCACCTTTCGGCTCAGCATCATACGTAGAGGAGAAGGCGCAAGCGTATCGCGGCAGAACGATTCGTCGAAGGCTTACAATGCCTTGAGTTCACGAGAAGAAGTCCACAATGCGAGCGAAGTTAACACCCCTGACGCAGCGAATAAGATATGCTGGCGAGGACTCCGAATACTCTGATCCACAAGGTGCGTTAACGAGTAATTCTCGGCATCCCGATCTGAATATGCTAGATTCGATAGCGGAGAAGCTGATAGGAACATGAAGCCTAACTCAGCGGCGCATCTGTTCAGGGCTGCCTATCCTGGTTTAACGCGTGGTGCAGCTTCTCGGAGACGGTCCCGGCGGGAGAGCTTGGCGTCAGGTGTAGGGAGAAGGTTATGCCGATATACAGAGGTTCCTGTCATTGCGGGCGCGTCACGTTTGAGGTTGAAGCCGAAATCAAGTCAGTCACGGAGTGTAACTGCTCGATGTGTAAGCGAAAGGGGGCACTCTACCAGAAGTCGGAGGTAGAACAGTTTAAGATCACCTCTGGCGAGGACGCATTGACCTCCTATCAATTCAACACCAAGACTGCGACACACTACTTCTGTCGATACTGCGGGATCCATCCGTTTCACCGGCCGCGACTCGCGCCGGAGCGATGGACAGTCAACGTACGCTGCCTGGATGACCTCGATCTCTCGGCGCCTGAAGTTTATCTCTTTGACGGCCAGAATTGGGAAGCAGCCGCGGCGAGGAGCCAATAGGGACAAATACGTAGCTTTTCCGAGAGAGATCCTTTGGGTTGTGGACGGCTACAAGGACACGGCTCTGACCACCGGGCGGCCATCGAGCAATCCCGAATTCGGTCCATAGGATGCGACGATTCGAGGCGTAATAGCGCAACGGCGAAATCCTCTCAACTGACTCTGATCGTCAGTCAGGATTCGGCAGCTACATTAAGTTATTGCTATCGATCTGGGGTACGGTACTGTCAAGGATGCCACCAGACACTGGAGAGCTCTTCCCGTCGATTGACCCGCTCGTAGGCAGTTGGAGAGCGGGCCGACTATGGCCAGGACAGCGAGAACGCCCAGTTCTGCGCTGGCGAGGGGGAGACGTACAACGCTCCCATCGACGTGACGGACATCAGGCACGCCAAGAGTTGGTACCGGAAGGCAGCTATACCACCATTGCCGTAAAGGCAAAGAGTCCGGCGGACCTGCTCAACGCGGTGAGGTATCGTAATTATTCATTACGAAGACTTCGACATAGTGCTCAAGTGGCGGATAAGCATCCACCTGCCAGCAAGGATAGCAGCTACTGCGACCATGGCAGCGGCAGCGGCACTCAGCCAGGCTGTGCCATACGAGGCGCTCTCCACTATGACGCCGAAAAGGAACGGTCCTATTGCGGATCCAGCTGCTGCACCGGTCTGCGTAATCCCTGTCGCCGCAGCCGGGGCGTTGCGGTTGTACTTTACGACCGCAAAGTTAAACAGCCCGTGCCATCCCCACCCGGCTCCGAAGGCTAGCACCGTACCAAGTACGAAGAGCCAGTTCATCCCGGTGGCAAGGAGGACGAAACCGGCCGTCCCGACGATGAGCATGGCGGCGACGATCCGCAAGTGTCCTGCCGACCGGCGATCCGCTAGCCAACCCAGTGCCAGGCGCACGACTATACCGACGACCCCACCTACTGCTAATAGCAGACCCGCAAACTCTACCTGGAGACCGGCGGCCACCCCTGACTCGACGGTGAAAGCACCCAGCGGGACAGCTGCCGCAGATCCCAACCCGATGCCAAGCGCGAGGAGGATGAGGGGCATGGGGCGCATATCATCGCTGTGTTCGTTCGTGTGGTGCCGGACTTGACCTTCGGTCGTCTTTGGTACTGTGCAGGCAATAGCAAAGGCTCCGAGGGCGCAGCCGGTGAACGCCCACCGCCAACCGATGGTGGTACCGACGAGCGGCACAGCGAGCCCGCTCAGTAGGGTCGCGGCCGGTATCGCCGCCTGTTTCATACCAAAGGCGAGCCCCTGGCGCTCGGTCCGGACCCCACGGGCAAGAGCGAGATTCGCCGCGACTTGCGCAACCGCGTTCGCGAGGCCGCCGAGAACCAGGAAGCCAAACAAGCCATTCCGGGAACTGGCAAAGAGTGCGATACAAAGGAGTGATACGGTGCTTCCCAGGGCAGCCGCCTGCATACCGCGTCGGGAGCCGATGCGCTCGACTATCCGGCCAAAGGGCGCCGAGGAAAGCGCCTGCGTAGTGAAGAAGAGAGAAACCGCTATGCCGAGCGCCGCTGCACCGAAACCAAGGTCGGTCCGAATCTGTACCGCGAGCCCCCCAGTCAGAAAAACAGGGAGTACCCCGCACGTGGCGACCGCGATAGCCCAGAGAACAGTCTGCCGCCCAGTCAGACTGCCTCCATAGCGGGCCACACGCAAGTATCAGGCGATGTTGACGGCTACGTTGTACGATCTGACCGCATCGTTATGCCGTGACGCAGGTTCTCGGCTTCGACTAAACATTCCGAAAATCTTACCACCGTCGGATTATTCACTGAGGCTATACTGCGTTGCTCAGGGAGACCCCGCAGGTGCTCACGGTCCGGCGCAAAGGCGCATGGCGGGCTAAGCCCACCGAGGGGGGCCGACCCGTGGATACGTGCCGTCAGGCGGTCGGACTGGAACTGGCACGGACATCTCCACGATGCCTGCTATGTAGCCTGGCGACCGGACGGTCCGGTGAGCACTAGCCGCGCGCCGAAGGCGGCGCCTGTCGGGACGCGAAGTGTTCCCTCGCTTGCCCCCTCCGGTTCGATGCCGGCTTGGGCGAGTACCTCGACAGCGACCTCAGGGTCGGCGACCTCGACCGTGACCTTGAGCGGTCCTTCTCCATCCTTTTCGAGCGCTTGCTGGACGAGCCCGTCACCGCTGGGCGAGAGAAGGTCGATGGTGAAGCCGCGGATATCGAAGGCGGCGTGTTCCGCCGCGAGGCCTGCAATCTCACCCCTGCTTAGCGGCCTCGCGTCGAACAGGATGGAATACAGGCTCACCGCCTCCTCAAGATCGCGAACGGCGACGGCGACCTCCGTTACTGTCCTCGCGCCGTTGGGATGCGCGCCCACTCCCTCCACGGAGAGGCGCTCCTCGTCCGGGTCGTCCCACTGGATAAAGAACGGCCACCGCCGGCGCCAGGGCACGTCCACCGGTACCAGCAGGCGCCAGGTTAGCGCCCGGCCGTCGGGCCTCTCCCTCCTCATCTCGAAGGGACCGACCACCTCGAGCCCCGCCTCCCGCATGCGAGCAGCCTCCGCCTCGATGTCGTCGGTGGCGTAGCAGTGACCCACCAAGCCGCCTTCCCGGTCGCGCACGAACTCCGCCAGCGTCCTTCCGTTGAGCCCACTGTGGACGGCCTTGTCCGGGTCGTAGACGCCGAGCAACTCCATGTAGTCGATGCCACCGAAGCGGATGAGGGCGTTGTGGGTGCCGCGGTGCTCG
>Ga0126314_10000528_pt1 | contig 18358 bp, 18 predicted proteins | sample Plot105B_FD_92535 | JGI IMG/M metagenome (GOLD analysis project Ga0126314, IMG submission 92535) | Serpentine soil microbial communities from UC McLaughlin Reserve, CA, USA - Plot105B | ecosystem: Environmental > Terrestrial > Soil > Grasslands | place: USA: UC McLaughlin Reserve, Lake County... | reverse complement strand
CGGCGTGGACGTGCGCCGCTACTTCAACGACGGTGGCCCCAGCGCCACGCTGCTGCGCGCGATGATCGGCGTGGCGGGCCTGGTGTCGCCCAAGGTCGCGGTGACGGCCAAGGCGGGCTGGGGGCAGAACTTCGGGGCGACGGGCGGCGGGACGGTGATTGGCCAGCTCGAAGGCACCTACCTGTTCAGCCCCACGCTGACGTTCAAGGGGGGCTACCTGCGCAGGCTGGAGCCGGTGGCGGCCTATGGCACGTTCCGCGACGACAGGTTCTCCGCGGAGGCCCGCGCGCTGATGGGTGGCAAGCTGACCTTGCACGCGGTGGGCATGGTGGACTTCCTGAGCTTCGCTGGCAGCCGTGGCGACACGGTGGTGACGGTGGACGCGGGGCCCGAGTACCAGTTCCGTCCGTGGCTCACCGGCGCCGCGGGCTACATGCTGAGCAACCGCTCCTCCTCGGTGGATGGCGGCGGCCTGAACTACACGCGCCACGAGGGGTACGCTCGCCTCTCGGTGACGTACTGAGCCCCCGCAGCGCCGGGGAAGCTTCCCCGCCCACGAGGTCTCCTCCCGGATGAGAACCCTCCGCCTCTGCATCGCCCTGCTCCTGTCGGGAGCGCTGTCCGCGTGCTTCGGCTCGGCACCGCGTCCTCCGCCTCCCACGCCCACGCCGGCGGCCGAGGCGGGAGAGGCCCGCTCGGGTGGCGGCACGCTGGGGCCCGGCGACGTGGTGGAGGTGCGCGTCTTCCAGGAGCCCGAGCACTCCGGCACCTGGCGCCTGTCACCCGAGGGCACCATCGACTACCCGCTGTGCGGCAAGGTGCAGTTGCGCGGAACGACGCCCAGCACCGCGGCGGACATGCTGCGTGAGTGCCTGGCGCGCTACGTGCGCCGGCCGCAGGTGTCGGTGCTCATTCGCGAGTACAACTCGCACAAGGTGTTTGTCTTTGGCGAGGTGCAGAAGCCCGGCACCTTCCCGGTCGATGGGGAGATGTCCATCGTCCAGGCAATCACGCTCGCGGGTGGCTTCACCAAGCTGGCGGCGAAGAACAACACGCTGGTGACGCGCGTGGTGGACGGCCAGGAGCGCAAGATTCGCGTGCCCGTCGAGGACATCGGCGTGGGGCGCGAGAAGAACTTCATGCTCCAGCCCGGCGACATCGTCTTCGTGCCGGAGAGCTTCTTCTAGGTCGCGCGGCACCCAGCGCGCGGAGCACCATGCACGGTGCAGAATCCCGCGTGCATGCCCCACCTGGTGCTCGTTGGCCCTGAGTCCTTTCCCTTCGTGCGCGACGTGCTGCGCGCCGAGGCCTGGCGCGCGGGCCTGCGCGTCGTCGAAGTCTCCATGCGCGACTGGGGCTCCAGCGTCACCCCGTGGGTAGAGGTGGTGGGAGGACGCTTCCGCGCGGGCCTCCTGGGCCCCTGGGGTGACCTGGAGCTGCGGCCCGAGGACGTCTTCTGGTGTATCGCCGAAGGTCCCCTGCCCCCGGCGGAGAGCGACTACCTGGACTCGGAGCACGAGGCGCTGCGCGAGGCCTTCCACACCTGCTGTCCCGCGCGCGTCATCAACCGCCGCGGCCTGCTCCAACCGCTCTGGACGACGGCGATGTGGCGGATGCTCGCGCAGAAGCTGCCCTCACCGGAGACCGACAGCGTCCTCGCGCCGCCGCACTTCCACCTGGGCGCGCCGCCCGAGGATGGGCAGCGCTGGACTCGCTGGCCCGAGGAGGCGGAGACGAGCATGGGGCAGGTGTGGTGGACGGTGCCCGAGCCCGGTCCGCTGCGACAGGCCCTGGTGGTGGGCTCGCACGTCACGCTCTGGCCCCTGGAGTTCGAGGAGGAACCGCCCACGCTCCCGTTGGCGCTGGAGAGGGACCTCACGCGCCTGGCCACCGCCTGTGGCGCCGACGTCCTGGAGGTCCTGCTGGTGCCCTCGGGCACACCGGACGCTTCCGCGCGGTGGACGGCCATCCAGTTGGGCACGTCGCCCGAGGGACTGGAGCGCCTGCTGGCCCAGGAAGAAACCGTGGCGCTCGCGCAGGTGGAGCGCTTCCTTCGTGAGCGACTGGCGAGCCAGGAGGACGCGCGATGATTCTCGTCATGGGCCCCGTGGATGAGCTGCTGACGGCGTTCTTCCTCAAGCACCTCACCGACACGAAGCGCGAGTACCTCTTCGTGGACGAGCGCCACCTGGGCAGCGAGGTGCGCTTGGAGCTGGACCTGCCACAGGGCCCCTCGGGGCCGGGCCGTCTGCGGGGCGCGGTGCGCTTCCCCACGTGGCGCGTCGGGCTGGAGGAAATCTCCGGCATCTACTCGCGGCTGGGGACGGGCAACGTGGAGCAACAGCGGACGCCGGAGGTCCGCGCCGAGCAGGCCCATGCGGCGGCATTGCTCGACCTCTTCCCAGGCCCGGTGGCCAACCGCGCCACGGCGATGCTCTCCAATGGCAGCAAGCCCTGTCAGTACGCCGCCATCCTCGCCGCCGGCCTGCGCGTGCCGGACACCCTGGTGGGAAGCACCTGGGAGCGCTGGGAGCCCTTCGCGAAGGCGCTCGACGGAGACCCCGTCATCAAGTCCGTCAGCGACGAGCGCTCCCTGGTGAAGCAGGTGTCGTGGGAGGCCACCCGCGCCTCCGCACGACCCGGCCAGCCGCTGGCGCCCCACCAGTTCCAGCAGCGAATCCAGGGCACCAACATCCGGGCCCACGTCGTGGGCGCGCGCCACGTGCTGGCCTGTCGGGCGGAGACGCAGGCTTTGGACTACCGCCACCCCGACCTGACGGGCCACACGGTGAACCTCTGCGCCACCGAGCTCCCCGAGCCCGTCGCCGAAGCCTGCCGCCGGCTGTCACGGGCGCTCGGCGTCGACCTGGCCGGCATCGACCTCATCGAGCCCCCAGGAGGCTCCTCCAGGCCCGAGGACTGGGTCTGCCTGGAGGTGAATACCTGCCCGGGCTTCATGTGGTTCGAGCAGCACGCGGGACTCCCCATCGCCCGGGTACTTGCGGATTTCCTCAGCACTTCGCTAGGCTCATGAGGCTGTAATTTTCCGGGGACTTGGGAATCCTCGGAAATCACCAGGGGGAAGTACACCATGTCGAATCAGACGACTGAAGCGGGGCTCATTTCGTCGTTGGACCTGCCGGAGCTGGCGGAGGCGGGACACGTCGCGGCGCCGACGGTGGGCAACAGTGCGCAGGAGCTGCGCGAGGCCGTGCAGTCGGCGCTCGCCGAGCAGTGGTCGCTGATGGGCGTCATCAACACGGGCAAGAAGGCCTCCGACGGCGGCAAGAAGCTGGCGGACGCCATCACCGACAAGGGCAAGGACATCGAGGACAAGGCCACGCACGCGGAGAAGGACGCCCGCGACGAGGCCCACCGGAAGATGAACTCCGACAAGTCCAAGAAGCACGGGCGGGAAGTCGGGACGCAGGGCCTCACCGCGAACGCCTTCGCCCGGGCGCTGTCGGAGCTGCGCGGCTGATTCAGCTCAGGGCTTGGGTGTCCAACCCAGCTCGTCGATGAAGTGCCTGGCCTCGGCGAGCAGCACCGGGGCCAGCGTGGGCGCGGAGGCGATGACGTCTCCGCGCATCACGCTGAAGGGAGCACCCGTGACATGACGGATGACGCCTCCGGCCTCCTCCACGAGCAGCGAGCCCGCGGCGATATCCCAGGGCTTGAGGCCGAACTCGAAGAAGCCATCGAAGCGGCCCGCGGCCACGTAGGCCAGGTCCAGGGCGGCGCTGCCGGTGCGGCGCATCCCCTGAGCGCGCAGGACGAAGCGGGTGAAGAGGCCCACGGGCCCCTCCGGCTTCTCGCGGACGTCGTAGGGAAAGCCCGTGCACAACAGCGCCCTGTCCAGCCGGTCCACGGTGCTGGCGCGCAGCGGGCGGCCATTGAGCGTGGCGCCCTCCCCTCGCGCGGCGGAGAACAGCTCGTCCAGCATCGGGTCATACACGGCGCCAGCCAGCACGCCGCCGGGGCCTTCCACGGCGACGCTGACGCAGAAGTGCGGCACGCGGTGGGCATAGTTGGTGGTGCCGTCGAGCGGGTCCACCAACCAGCGCAGGCCATCCGTGCCCGCCGTCGCGCCGCTCTCCTCCGCGAGGATGGCGTGCGTGGGATAGCGCAGGCGGATGAACGCGAGCAGCGCCTCTTCTGAAGCGCGGTCCGCGTCCGTCACCAGGTCGATGCCGCCCTTGAACTCGATGACGCGCTCGCGGTGGAAGCGGTCAGCGAGGATTCGGCCGGCGAGGCGCGCGGCTATTTCCGCGATGCGGCGCAGCTCGGCGGGAGTCTCCGGGGCCGTGTCAGCCATGACGTCTCCTGGAAGGGGCTACGGCGCGGGCTCGGCCAGCAGCGCTTCGATTTCCGACTGGTACTTGGTGAGGAACTCCTCGTTGAAGCCCTCGTGGACGTGGCGCACGACGCCGCGCTTGTCGACGACGTACGTCGTGGGCATGCCACGCACCTTCAGCGTGCTCTCGGCCACGCGGGCGTTCTCGTCGACGAGGATGGGCAGGCCCACCTTCACGTCCTTCAGGAACGGCGCAATCGCGCGCGCGTCCTCGTCCACGTTGAGCGCGTAGACCTTGAGACCCTTGGCGCCGTACTCGCGCACGAGGTTCTCATAGAAGGGCAGCGCGTCCCGACACGGCTCGCACCACGTGGCCCATACATCGATGAGCACCACGCTGCCCCTGTCGCTCACCAGGTCATACGGCTCGCCACCCGGGTAGCGCTTCACCTGGAAGACGAGCGGCTGGGTGCCGGACACCTGCGTGCCCTGCTCCTCGGAGCCCCCAGGCACGGCGGGCGTGAGGGACGGCATCGTGCTGCCGCGGGCACAACCCGTGAGGGACAGGACACCCAGGAGGACGGTGAGCGGGAGGCGCATGTCAGGCAGTCTCGCCCGTGCGGGCCTTCAAGGCCACGAGCAGCTTCTCGATGAACCCACCGAAGGAGCCGTTGCTCATCACGAGCAGCACGTCACCAGGGCGGGACTCGCGAGCCACCAGGTCCACCATGGCCTGCACGTCGGTGGAGCCCTCGGCGGCGATTCCCTGGGCCTGGAGGTCGGCCACCAGCTTGCGCACGTCGAGCTCCTCGCCGACGGGCACCTTGTCATGCCGCTCCGGCACCTTGAGGCTTGCGCGGGCGGCGCCGGTGAAGGCGTGGGCATAGTCCTCCTGGTGGATGTTGCGGCGGCTGGTGTTGGAGCGGGGCTCGAAGATGGCCCACAGCCGACGCTCCGGGTAGCGGTGGTGGATGGCGTCGATGGTCTCCCGCACGGCCGTCGGGTGGTGCGCGAAGTCGTCCACCACGAGGATTCCATTCGGCTCGCCGCGAGGCTCCTGCCGGCGCTTCACGCCCTGGAAGGTGGACAGGCCCCTGGCGATTTCGTCGAAGGACAGGCCCAGGCCGCGCGCGGCGGCGATGACGCTCAGCGCGTTCTCCACGTTGTGCAGGCCGCCCATGGGCAGTTCCACCGTGCCGAGCACCGTGCCCCGCTCCACCACCTGGAAGCGCGCGCCGTTGGCACCGAAGGAGACCTCGCGAGGGACGTAGTCCGCGTCCGCGCCCTCCTTCGCGACGTACGTGACGACGCGGCCCTGGCAGCCCTCGCGCGCGAGCTTCACGGCGTTGGGGTACGCGGCGCAGACGACGAGCTGCCCGTCCTGGGGGATGAGCCGGACGAACTTCTCGAACGTCGCCTCGTAGTGGGGCAAGTCCCGGAAGATGTCCGCGTGGTCGAACTCCACGCTGGTGAGGATGGCGGTGCGCGGACGGTAGTGGAGGAACTTGGAGCCCTTGTCCCAGTAGGCGGTGTCGTACTCGTCGCCCTCGACGACGAAGTGCGGCCCTTTGCCGACGCGGTAGTTGCCCGAGTAGTTCTGGGTGACGCCGCCCACGAGGAAGGACGGGTCCTTGCCGGCCTCGACGAGGACGTGGGCCATCATGGAGGACGTCGTCGTCTTGCCGTGGGTGCCGGCGACGACGACAGCGTGGGAGCGCGCGAGGAAGAGCGAGCCCAGGGCTGCGGGGAAGCTCATCTGCTTGAGGCCGCGCTCTCGGACGGCGGTGGCCTCGGGATTCACGCGGCGGATGACGTTGCCGATGATGACGAGGTCCGGCTTCGCGTCGTCCAGGTTCTCCGGACGGTAGGGCGAGGCGGCGGGGATGCCCCACGCCTTGAGCATGTCGCTCATGGGTGGGTAGACATTCTCGTCGCTGCCGGTGACTTCGTAGCCGGCGGCCTTGAGCATTCCAGCGAAGGAGCCCATGCCGGTGCCCGCCACGCCCACCAGGTGGACGCGGCGGACGCTGCCGGGCTCGAGGGTGTCGAGGACGTTACCGTTGTCGTCAGCCATGCGTTCCCTGCGAGATGCTGGTGAGGCCGAGCGCCTCCACGACGAAGTCATGGAAGACGGGTCGGAAGTCGCGGATGCGCAGCTCCTGGCGGCCCAGCGCCACGCGGTTGGTGACGAGCGCCACCACCAGCGAGCGACGCAGGTCCACCCAGAGACTCGTTCCGGTGAAGCCCAGGTGCCCGACGGCGCCCGGAGGTGAGTCGCCCACGAAGCGGCCCGCGCTGGAGCCGACCTGGGACGGAGAGTCGAAGCCCATGGAGCGCGTGCTGCCTTGCACGAGCGCATCCGTGGCGAGCGCGCGGTGCCACAGGGGGCCCGGCGCAATCACGGGGCTGGTCCCCGCGCAGCCGTCGAGCACGGCCTGACCGAAGCGGGCCACGTCCACGGCGGTGCCGAAGAGGCCCGCGTGTCCGGCGACGCCGTCCATCACCCAGGCGTTGTCGTCGTCCACTTCACCCGGCCGCGTGGGCTGGGTGGGCACGTCCTTCCACAGCGTCTCCTGGCCGGGTGCGGGCTCGCGGGGGCGCATGGCGCCGGTGGGCGCGGGCATGGCGTCGGCGGGGAAGTCGGTGAGGCGGTGGAAGCGGGCGGAGAGGCCGAGCGGCTCGGCGACGTGGCGGGAGAAGAGCGTGTCGAGCGGGGCGTTGGCTGCGCGGGAGAGAATCTCACCGAGGAGGATGAAGCCCACGTCGCTGTACGCGGTGCGAGTGCGAGGCGCGGCGGCGAGCGGCGTGGAGGCGGCGGCCTGGAGGACCTCGTCGCGGACGCGGGAGCGCGTGGCGGAGGGACAGGTGGCGTCGAGCAGCTCCGGGTGGACGGTGAGGGCCTGGGCGAAGAACGGGACGAAGGGAGGCAGGCCGGAGCGGTGGTAGAGCAGGTCCGCGACGGTGGCGCCCGCGTCGCCCACGGGCGAGCCGGGGAAGTAGCGGGACACGAGCGTCTCCGGCCCCACCTTGCCTTCGGTCCACAGGCGGAGGAACAGGGCGGTGGTGCCGAGGACCTTCGTGAGCGAGGCGAGGTCGAAGCGCGTGTCGCCGGTGACCTTGCCCGCGACGCCGCCGAAGACCTGGACGCCCCGGTGGAGGACGACGGCCTGGGCGGCGGGGAAGACGCCGATGCCCACGGCCTCGTCGAGCAGCGTCTGGAGGACGGCGATGGGGTGCTGTTCAGGAGGGGCGCTCATGCACGCACGGCTCCTTCGAGGAACGTGAGCCGGGCCGAGTCCGCGTCCAGGCGGACCTGCGTGCCGAGGGCCACGGGGTAGTTGAGGGCGCCGTGGCCGATGGGGAAGCCCGCCGCGCAGGGGACGCCCGACTCACGCGCGAGGTCTCTGAGGACGTCGCCGCTGGTGTAGTCGGTGCCGCGCTCCTCGCAGGCGGTGAAGTCGCCGAGGACGATGCCGCGCACGCGGGAGAAGACGCCGGCGAGGTGAAGCTGGGTCCACATGCGGTCGAGGCGGTAGGGGCGCTCGGTGACGTCCTCGAGGAGGAGCACGGCGCCGTCGAGCGGCGGAAGGTACGGGGTGCCCAGGAGGGTGGCGAAGACGGAGAGGTTGCCGCCGACGAGGTGGCCCTCGGCGGTGCCGGGGACATAGGTGGCGGTGCCGGTCAGCGGGGGTGGGGCCTCGGGGGACTCGAGGAGGCGGAAGAAGTAGTCGCGGACCTCGGGAGGCTGCTTGCCGAGCTGGGTGAGGACGGGCCCGTGGATGGAGACGCGGCCGAGGACCTGGAGGGCGGCGTGGACGGAGGTGAGGTCGGAGAAGCCGGTGAAGAGGCTCGGCGCGGCGTCGGCGAGGGGAAGCTTGGGGAGGAGCCGGGCGCTGCCGTAACCACCGCGGGCGCAGAAGATGGCGCGGGCGGAGGGGTCGAGGAGGGCGTGGGAGAGCTCTTCGCCGCGGCGCGAGTCGTCACCGGCGAGGTAGCGGTAAGCGGAACCGAGGTCGGGGCGGAGGACCGGGGAGTAGCGCTCGGCGATGACGGCGAGGCCGACGTCGAAGAGGGGGCGGTCGAAGGGCCCGGAGGGAGCGACGACGTGGACGGTGTCGCGGGGGCGGAGCGGGAGGGGCTTGAGCCAACGCACGGGCGCTTCATAGCACCGGGGGGACGGCGGGCATCCGGATTCGAGCCGGGAGCGTTGAGTACTCCCGGACGTCGGAACGCGGACACTGCGGTCGCTCGAAGCCCCCTCCCCTACCCGGCCGAGCGCTCCAGGACGGCCGCGAAGAACGCGTCGGTGCCGTGGCTGTGGGGGGCGACGAAGAGGAAGCCGTCGCGAAGACAGGCGTCGGAGAGCCACCCCGCGCCGGGACGGGTGAGGCGGTAGTCGGGCCGAGCCGCGAGGAAGGCGGAGACGACGTCCTCGTTCTCGGCGCGGTTCACGGTGCAGGTGGCGTAGACGAGCCGTCCGCCCGGGCGCACCAGGTCCGCGCCGCGCTGGAGGATGTCGAGCTGGAGCGGGGGGAAGCGGGCGAGGACGTCGGGGGTGATGCGGAAGCGCTGGTCAGGGCCGCGGCGGAGGGAGCCCAGCTCCGAGCAGGGAGCGTCCACGAGGACGCGGTCCGCGCCGAGGCCCGAGGTGGGAGGGGTGCGGAGGACCTGGACGCGGGTGAGGCCGGCGCGGGAGGAGCGCTGGAGGAGTCGGTCGAGCCGCTCCGGGTCGGGGTCATGGGCGAAGAGACGGCCGGAGTCGCGCATGGCGGCGCCGAGCTGGAGCGTCTTTCCCCCGGCGCCCGCGCACAGGTCGACCACGGTTTCACCGGGGAGGGCCTCCAGGAGGAGGCCGAGGAGCTGGCTGCCCTCGTCCTGGACCTCGAAGCGGCCTTCCTGGAGGGAGGGCAGCGCGTAGAGGTTGGGGCGAGGCCCGTCGATGTGGAGGGCGAGCGGGCTCCAGGGGCCCGGGAGGGTGGAGACGCCCTCGGAGTGGAGGCGCTCGGCGAGTTCCTCTCGGGAGGAGCGGAGTGGATTGACCCGGAGGGTGATGGGCCCGGGGACGTTGAGGTGGGCGCAGAAGGCGTCCGCGGCGGGGCCGAGCTCGCGGGAGAAGTGGTCGGCGAGCCAGTCCGGGAGGGAGTAGCGGAGGGCGAGCGAGGGGGGCGGCGAGGGATTCAGGATGGGGACGCCCTCCCCTGCTCCGGCGAGCGAGGCGGCCTCGGCGGCGGGGACGTGGGCGAGGCCGTGGAGGAAGGCGAAGAGGAGGAGCGGGGATGGGGCGTCGTCCTGGTCGAGGAGGAAGGCGAGGCGGCGACGCCAGAGGCCGACGTTGAAGATGGCTTCCTTGAGGGCCTGGCGCTGGTCGCGGGAGAGGGAGCGATGAGCACGGAGGGTGCGATCCACGACGCGCTCGGCGGGGGAGCCGGCGAGCACGAGGGAGATGGCCTCGGAGGAAACGGGGGCGAGCCCGGCGAGGGCGGACCAGGGTGGACCCTGGAGCCGGGAGAGCGGATCAAACGGGACAGTTGACAGAGGGGGCTCCGTTCTCTAGAAAGCGCGTCATCGCTGCGGCGCCGTTACCACAGCGAGGACATATTCCCCGATAGCTCAGCCGGTAGAGCGGGTGACTGTTAATCACTAGGTCCGTGGTTCGAGTCCACGTCGGGGAGCTGAATAGAAGGCCCTGCCAACTGGCAGGGCCTTTTTGTTTAACACGGGCCTCGCGATGAATATCGCGGGGCCTTCGTGCTTAAGCCGCTGAATCCTAAGGGATTCTGGCTCGCGGTGCTGAAGAGGGCGCTCTCGGCCCTCCACTCCGCAGACCGAGATGCCCCTCTTCTCCGCCGCCGGCTGGACTCTCTGGAGCGCTCTTTCGCCCGTTTTGGGGAGAGAGGTCGAGAGTGGTTAACAGTTTCGTTAACCACCGCAGGCGCCCGATTCTGACAATCCCTGGCTTTCGATGTCGTACCTTTCAGGGTTACGTCATTTCCCTCTTTCAGAATGCTGAAATGGGCCACCTGTTAACCGAGAGAGCGAAAAGGGGCTCGCCGTTACTCGGTATTCTCGAATTCGTCGCGCGGCGCAGACTCTCCGAGACGACTCTCCGAAGCTCTTGGCCGAGTCCTCGTCCCCCCTTCCCGCCTCTCTGTTCTTGCCCGCGCGCCATAGTGGCCCCAGCTTGGCAAGGACTGAGGATTCGCCCGCGTTCGCCCGCTCCTGTGCTGAGCCATCCAGAGGCCCGCGCAGCCTCGGGCAGAAGCGGAGGGCTGAAGCAGCCCACAATGAGTGCCGCGAAAAGAACCTGCATTAGCGCGTGGCACGGCGAACGGGTTGTACCGGGCGTCGGGAGCCTCGCAGTCCAAACGCGCTTCTGGGCGCTGTGCCTCGAAGCCACGGCGAGACTCACGCAGCAGTCCCCTCCTCCGGAATGAAGCCTCTACGCCCCTGGTCGTTCCCGGTGAAGAGCATGACATTCACGTCGCCAATGGCGCTGTTGTTCGGAAGCTGCTTGCTGTTCTCGATGATGATGACCTGCGCGTCGGCGAAGGACGACTTCACGCTCTCCCAAAAGTGCTTCTTGAGCTCCGGTGGGAACGAGGTCTCGTCTGCATCCGGCTCTTCATAGACGATCAATGGTGAATCGATGAGTACGAAGTTGGGGAACGGACGCTCGTCCTTCACAGAAAGGCGCAAGAGCGCGAGGTTAAATGCTGCCCTGAGGATCGCACGAACACCCTTGCCGTGGCTCTTTCGTGCACGGCCGGAGATGACGACATCTTGGTCGTTCTCGCTGAAGGAGACTCGATCAAGGTTTGGGAAGTGCCAGGCCCGCAGGAGGGCTTCAACCTCTCTGCTGAAAGAGTCGGCCTGCGCGGTGCTCACCGCTGAACCCGGCCCCTCAGCCCGTTCCCTCTTCCTCGGCGTGTTCGCCTCCTCGAGGAGCGCTTCCATCTCCTGGGCGCGCTCGAGCATGTCGAGTACCGTTCGAGAAGTTCCCTCCTGTGCTCGCAGCTCATCAACCTTCTTCGTGGCGACGTCAACATGCCGTTCAAGAAGAGCCTTTAGCTCTGCTGCAATTGCGTCGAATTCTTGTTGCCGAGCCGCACGCACGCTTCGGAGCTGAGCTGCCTCGGCGGCGGTCGCTACGCGTGTCGCCTGCAGGTCCTGAAGGAGCTTGAGGGTCTTGGCGGCTTCCGCCTTGCACGCCTGGACCACGTCTACAGGAGCGAGCTGCACTTGTCGGTGAGCATTCTCGTGGTGCTCCGCAAGCGCACCGCACATTGGGCAGCGCTCTTCCTTGAGCTGGTCGAGGCGCCCGCCCGCCTCGGCAATCGCTTCCAAACGTCGAAGGTCAGAAGAGTACTGCTCCTGCAGAAGGTCGAACCGTGTCTGCAACTCGGCCATAACCGAGAGCTTTGAGTCAACGACGCGCAGTGCAGTCCACGCTTCACGCCGCTTCGCCTCCAGCGGTGCTGCACTTGCCTGTGCGGCATTTCGTTCGGACATGGCCGTCTGTAGCGCAGCCTCGATACGGGCGAGGCGGTCGCGCTCGTCGGTGAGGCTCCCCACATCACCCAGGTCAGCTAGCCGCTCGCGAGCACTTATCAGCATGCTTTCGAGGAGCTCGGCTTTCCCTGCTTGGCGCCCCTTTGTAACCTTCGGATCCTCCTTCGCGATCACCGATGAATCATCGGTACCCGTGAGAAGGAGCCGGAAGACACCACTCTCGGCAGTCTTGGAAGTGTGCTGTCCGCTCAGCACGGGCGAGGCCTCCTTGATGACCGTCACTTCGTCGATGATGACGAGCCGCGCGATGTCACGGAAGCTTAGTGGGCGTGTCTTACCTTGCTCGTTGGTTCGAACCTTCTTGCCACCCAACCCTGACAGGTCGAGAAGGAATTGCGAGACCGAGTCCTCATTGCCCCCTCGGTGCTTGGCCGCGAGGATGCGGTCCGATTGGCCTTCAGTGGTGCAGCGCACCTCGCCGCCATGCATGCTTCGCTCAAGTTTGTAGACCCGATGGTCTTGGTGCGACTCGATCTCCAGGGCGACAGTTGTGTAGCCGGTGGCCTCAGGGATGGCCTTCGGCACCTCACCTCCGCCAAGGGCGTAGTCGAGACACTGGGCAATGAAGCTCTTTCCCGTGTCCGAGGGCCCAGCGATGACATTGAGGCCGCGGGTGAACACCACCTCTGCAGGCGGATTGTCGGGGCCGACCAATGAGAGTCGACGAAGCGCGAAGCCGAACTTCACGATGCCTCCTCTTCCCAGAGGACAGATTCCATCGCGAACTCCGCCCCCCATGTGCCAATGCTGTCGCGAATCATCGCATCAAGTTCAGTGGCTTCCAGCAACCCAAAGCTATCAACAACCCAGTCAGCTCGCGAACGAAGCTCCCTGAGATACTCGCTGCCGAGCGAATCGAGGAAGCCTCCGGATCTATCGGTTGCCGAGAAAAAGATTCCGCCCTCCTGGTAGGCTCGAAGGATGAGCCCCCGACTCTCGTAGAGCGAGAGCCCATCCTGCAGCACGCCGCGACGAACAAGGATCTCGCCTCCGCGATGAGGCGTCCGAGGATGCAGGCCGGCGGGACCACCAGGTACATCATCGGAGTGGACCAACAGGTAGTCGAAAACCACGAGCCGCTGAAGCGCGTACGAAGTCGGGTACGCCGCCGTAAGAACGCAAAGCGCGCGAAGACCAATCTCCACCGGCCCGTTGAACGGTGTGAAGAAATGGCTCGGGAACTCTCCTGTCATTTGACCCACCGAACCTTCCCGTTGTTAGCAAGCTGGTGGCAAATCCCCCCACGATCTCGACTGTGGATGCGGCTAATCAGCGGGTGGCTGGTAAGTTGTAGGGTGCGTGCGGTCTTCACTACAGCCACGGCACGCCGGTAGCCATCCGCGTGTTCGTCCCGCAGGTCGTCCTTGATACCCGAGTGGACTTCGTCTTGGAGCTTCTCGAACTCACCTGGTGGCAGCGTATCCCGCGAGAATGTTCGCAAGCCCTCAGCGCTGTAGAACTCTATGCGAGCGTCGGCGAAGTGCTCCCGAAGATCATCGCGCCCCACGAGGTCTTTCTCAATGTCGGTCACGTCCTTCTTCAGGTGGTCGGCGTACGCGCGACGAAGCTCACCGACGAAGGCCGTCTCGTTACCCACAGGCGCGGCCGGGGGTATAAGCGGCTCGGGACGAAGGGGCAGCCCACCTCCGAACTGCGCTACGTGCCAACGCGTCTTTGCATGCGCTTCGATGATCCGCAGAACTGGCGTAGCCTCGAAAATGGAGAAGTCGAGGCTCTCGATGTGCGCCTTCATGGCAGCATCGCACTCCACCAACTCTGTCTTCGTGATTCCCTCACGACAATAGTCGTTCCACTGCTTAAACAGCTCGCTCCGCAGTTCCTCCGGCTTCTTCAGGAGGTTCGATAGCTTTGTGCCTGCGCCTCTAGGCGCGATGAAGTAGTACCGGTGCGGGTACGAGTAATCACCGCGCTTTGTGTAGTACGCGAGCTTCCCCAACTCGGCCCAAATGTCGGTGGGCGCCAACGCAGCCTTGTAGTGCTTGCACTGGTAGTTGACCCACGCGCCATTGCTCCCTTTCATCGTCGCAATGACGTCGCGCCCCATGTCCCCTGAGCCGCCGCATCGTTCGACAAGTTCGTACATGTCACGAAGCGAGTCGACCCACTCTTGAACGAAGCGCTCCCATTGGTCCGCGCTAAATAGCTTAATCCGGTCCTCGGGGTGAACCGGCAGACCCGACGCTACGACATCCGCAGCCAGTCCAGGCAGGGGCGCTGGCAGTTGGGGGATTGGAACTGCTGTCGGAAACGGAGGCGGTTGAGAAGGAGCTGCCTGACTCATTCCGGGATGATGGCGCCTTCCCTACTCCTCTCGTCAAGCGTGGACGCCGGCTTTTGGTGGCTCTCTATGGTCTCCAAAGACCCACTCAAAGAGCCGCTCCGTGCCCGCATGTCTCTGTCTCCGCCCGCGGGCAGAGGCTCTCAAGAAGCCGCTCGTCCACGCCTTCAGGCGCGGCGCGTTCGAAGGCACCTCCGAGCCTCCTGGTCCATACCACCCAGGGGTGAGGCCCTGGTGGACAGCAGCTCCTCGACGCCCCATGGAGGGCTCGCTACTGTGCCCACGATGAGCGGCAGCTCCTCCATGCCGCGCGGGGAATGCCCAATACCCAAGAGGGTCCAGAGCGAGCTGAACGGCAGTGTGTTCGAAGCCTCTGACTTCCGCTGCGCGCTGCTCACCCTCATTCCGTTAACCTTCCTCAGAAGAGGGAGCGCGGAGGACCCTCCCGAGGGACCGCCTTAACAGACTCTGCTGCTGAAGTGGGTTAGGTGAGTTGTAGCTGGCTTCTGCTGTTCGGAGGTGCAGTGTGGGGGAGAACCTGGGACTGGTGCAGTTCCCACATCCGGGGCCGGAACATAAGCCTGAACGTGGCAGTGATGTCATGGGCTGGCACCGCCGCGATGCCGATCATCGCCGCAAGTTCCTGAAGTCGCTGGGGCGGTGGAGAGACGCAACCGGACAAGAGCGTTCAGGCGAGCTTACTTTCTGGGGAGAATGGGAGCCGCAGTCCCGCATCACCCATCGATGGCCGAATGCAGCGAAAGGAGCGCCGCGCTTCCTGCATGAGCCGTTCTGGTGCGTGCCGGTGGATAGCCGCTGGCTGTACAACACGGATCCGTTCGTCTTCGGCGAGTGTTTTCTCTACAGCAACTGTCGGCAGAAACATTATGAGACCTTGAGGGAGTTGGCACCCGGCTCCGTCATCCTGTTCGGGTCCTCTCTCGGTGGTGCATTCGTTCTGGATACTGTGTTCGTCGTTGCCTCTCGCGCTGGCTATAGCTGGGCCAAACAGGCGGGCATCTCCGACGTGGACGAACCATTCCGGAGAATCGTTCTCGACCCGCTTTTCACAAGTCAGGAGGACCGCAGTAGGACGTTCCGGCTCTATCGTGGCGCGACGCCCGAAGTGCCGTGGAATGGCATGTTTAGCTTCGTTCCCTGCCGGCCCGCGAGCCGGGACACAGCCCGCTTTGCCCGGCCGGTGATCCAACTTCCGGGCTTGGCCACCCCGAATCTCGCCAGGCGCGCGAAGTTCACTCCGCTCAATGTGGGTGCTCTCGAGCGCGCGTGGCGGAGTGTGGTCGAGCAGATACATGCCCAGGGCCTGTTCCTGGGCTACGGCATGCCCGTTCCGAGGGAAGAACCCGACTGGGAGCGCGGACGATCCCAAGCGAGACCCGGTCCCGAAGGGGGCGAGCCTCCGGAGGGCTGTTCCCCTCGGAATCTGCGGGGGTGTTGAAGGACGGACGACCTCTCCAGGGAGACCGCCTTAACGATTTGTTGAAGCGGTTTAGCCGGAGGGCAACGGCATGGCCGAATCCTCCGTGAAGAACTGCAGGTGCGACTACGTGTACCTAGCCTGCCGGGACAGCGGCGAGGTGGTCCTCCAGCAGTTGCCCCGATGGTTCGACGACTACGACTCCGTGCATCCACACTAGGCCCTGAGAATGCGCGCCCCGCGCGAATTCAGGCTCGCGAACTCACCCCACTGCTCCGGTCCGATTCGGCGGGGGCAACTTCACGCCAGCAGCCCCAGGCACAATTTTCGCCTCAGCATCCTCAACCGCAAGAGTAGATGGACGAGAGTCAGTGCGAGATAGGTCCTTTGCCCGATATTGTGCCTTGTCGGCTCGCTGCATCAGGACCTGTGGGTCAGTGTTAGGCATCACTGCCGTAACAATCCCGCACTAAGCACTGAAGCAATGCCCCCAACTCCTCGCCTTGGAGCTCCTGGGCCGCTGCCAGCACGCGCACCTTCTCCTCGGGCGTCCACTTCTTGGGCCCAGCGGGCGGGGCGGGCTTCTTCTCGTCGGACGGGGGCGTCATGGCCGCTACCCTATTCGCCGCTCGCAACCACTGCGACAACGTCGGTTGGGACATTCCCACCTGCCGGGCGAGCGTCGAGGTATTCACCGCGCTCGGGCCCATCATCCTCTTCACCATCTGCGCCTTGAATGCGTCTGTGTACGGCTCTTCAACCGCCTGCACTCGCCCCCATTGGGTGGTCAGCTCGGCGTGTCAGCCGAGGCGGTCGGGTCGGGGGCCGGCGCGGTGGTGTACAGGCTGCTCTTGGCCGTCTCCGCCGTTTCCGGCTTCGTGCCCGTGTAGAGCGCGCCATCACTCCGTCTCCGGTCCCCGCCACCTCGAACCGGACAGGCGGGTTTCCCGCATCCGGCTCACCGCGAAGGCGTCATCTCACCGGGGTTATGGTCCCGCTCGTTGGGAGGCCTGCTTTCAGGGCGGCGTAGTACCTCACCTGGTAGTCATTGAAGAGACCCCAGCTTCCGTACACGACATCCTTACTCCACCGCTTCCAACCGAATCCCCCTCGCTTCGCTCTCTTCGCCGCGAACCGCCTCACCTTGAGCTCGACGTGGTGCTTCACCCTGTCGAGCGCCTGGTACGAGTTGCCCCACCGGAAGTAGTTCACCCAGCCGCGCACGATGGCATTCACCTCCGCCACGGCTGCCTGCACCGCGAGTGCTCGGCTGTCCCGCAGGACGTAGCGCACGCGGCGTAGGACATCGGTGACCTTCTTTCGCCGGGGATTCGTATTCGGGTACCACGTCCCCGTCTTCGGGCTCCGCTTCCCCCGGAAGTCGAAGCCCAGGAACGCGAAGGAGGCGCCACGGTCGGTCATCGTCACCGTCCGCGTCTTCTCCGTGTTGAGCGACACGCCGAGTGCCTCCGCCTCCTGGCGGATGCGCTCCAGCGCCCGGGATGCCCACCTCCGTCCCTTCTCGGAATCGGGGGCAAGCACCACCATGTCGTCCAAGTACCGCGCGTAGCTGAGAAAGCCTCGTCCTCGGTCCAGAGCATGGTCGAGGTCGTTCAGCGCGATGTTGGCCAGCAACGGGGACAGGGGCGAGCCCTGCGGGATTCCATTGTCCCCCGTGCTCTTCAGGAACTGGTTTACGAGCGCAAGTACCTCGTCGTCCTGGACTCTTCGGGCCACCCGCTCCAGCAACGGCGCGTGCCGGATGCTGTCGAAGTATGCCTTCAAGTCCACGTCCACGACGTGGTGCCTGCGCCGTCGCAGCCCCTGCCGCACGGTGTCGATGGCTTCATGCGCCGAGCGCCCCGGCCTCGCCCCAAAGGAGCTGCCCGAGAAGTCGGCCTCGAAGATTGGCTCCAATACCAGCCGGAGAGCACCTTGGACGACGCGGTCTCGAATTGATGGAATCGAGATGACACGCACCTTGCCACCCTCCTTCGGAATCTCTCTTCGTCGGTACGGTCTGGGGCGGTAGGTGCCTGCGCGGAGTTCCTCGGCGACCGCACCGAGAAACCCTGCCCGTCCCTCATCCTCGATGTGTTCGAAGGTGATGCCGTCTTGCCCGGGAGCCCCTCCGTTGCGCTTGGCTTCCAGGTAGGCGGCTTCGAGCACCTCGGGATTGAGGACGTGGACGTACAATCCCCAGAAGCGATGCTTCGGGGCGGATTTCGCCCGATGGCCTATCCTCGCGCGGAGTTCCTGCGGACTGATGGTGGGCTTTGTCATCCCGCTCCCGCCTCGCTCCTCTGCTCGGAGTGCCTCCGGTAGGGGCCCTTCGCTCCACGGGCATTACCCCGCTTCCGCGCTACTACGACCCCATCCGCCGGGCTCTCGCCTTCGCCGGGCTTCGCCTCATCGGCTCGCCGCGGTTACCTTGCTTCCGCAGGTTTTCTCTGCGGGGCGAGGAGCCCTTCCCTGTTTCCACTCATGTCCTTGTGCACGTGCCGTCGCCCTCTACCCCGCCGGGTGGTGCGCCCCTCGGTCGTTCTGCGGGGACGCCCTGCTGCCTTCGCCGTAGTTGTGGCGGCTCGGCACCCGGAGGTATCAATTGACGGGGCCTCGACTGGGCATTCACTCGTCGTTACGGCCCGCGCACTCGCTCACCCCGCTGAAACGGGGCTTTGTCAGTGGGCTTCACCGCAGGGGTCTCCCCTGTCGGCGCCACCCCAGCTATGCGGCCTTGACCTGTTGCCGCCTCGGG
>Ga0126314_10000527_pt1 | contig 18371 bp, 18 predicted proteins | sample Plot105B_FD_92535 | JGI IMG/M metagenome (GOLD analysis project Ga0126314, IMG submission 92535) | Serpentine soil microbial communities from UC McLaughlin Reserve, CA, USA - Plot105B | ecosystem: Environmental > Terrestrial > Soil > Grasslands | place: USA: UC McLaughlin Reserve, Lake County... | reverse complement strand
TTGATTATGACACGGAGCATATTCTGAATTTATCCAATTCGGTGGTGTTGTATGCCGCAAAAAATGGCTTTGCCTATGACCGTACTACACTCAAAGAAGTTTTGAAACTGACTGAGTACATCATTGTCGACCATAAAGAAATCCTTTATAAGGATCAGAACTTTAAAAAGATGATCGTTATGCTGGATCAGTTTTCCAATGCCGGTTGGATCGATGCCCTTGAAATGACCTGGCGATTGAAAGAAGCATTTTAAACTAATGCCTGGTTGTAAATGATGACGGCGTTTTGATCAGGTACAAGTCCTGACTGAAGTCAAATGTCTCCAGAAATTTGAATCCGGTGCGGTTCAATAGTTTTGGTCCTTGGTATTTTTACGGTGGACGACTGCGGCAAGATTTTCAATTCCTTGATGATTTAGGAAGCTTATGATGTTGGGTAGTAACCCGGTCATGAAGCCTTTGGTTTGGATTTCTTCAGACAAATAAAACTCAATAAAATGCGGATAGGTTTTCAGTCGATAGTGATCTTTAGCGGTTTTTAGCAAAGGCTGAAATATCCTTCGAAATTTCTATTTTGCTAGCATCATTGGTGGATAAGGCTCCACTCGCTTTGAATTCAAGGGTTTGGCTTTCTTCGACTTTTCCGGTGATTAGACTTTCTAAGTAGCCTTGTGTGTATGGATGTGTTGACAATTTTCTCAAGGTTTATAATTGATATTCAGATACAGTGCTGCACCGGCAGATTCAATGTTTGTCTGGACTTTGCGAAATTCACTGGTGTCTAATTTCATCTGTTCATAGGGCATGTGGCCCAGAATGTTGAGTGCAGAGTCAGAAACAAATCTCATTCGCTCCATCGCTTTTCTTTGCAATTTCAAGGAATCTGTTAATACCTTATTCTTCTCCCTGATTTCATTCGTGCTGATGTCAAACCTGGTATTTCCAATCAACTGGCCGAGGTAGAAAGTGCCCGAAAGCAATGCCAGCAGCACTGTCCAAAATAATTCGTGTTTGATTTTATAGTGGCCTTCATTGTCGGCGTTTCTTCTGGTTACTGCCATATGCTTTTCTGAGTCTCGGTATGGTTGGTTTATTCATTGACGCCGACCTGGTCTATAAACTGTTCCCAGAGAAGTTTGGCGATATTTTTAGCGTTCAGTTTTTCATGATCCCCGTTTTGGTGCATCGGGTTAGATCGTTCCCAGAACAGCTCATAGTCATCATGTTCGATGCTGAAATTGTTGCCGTAGATGTTTTTGTTCAGTTGCTCGTTCATAGAAAAGGCAATTCCGTTTCCAGAGCCAAAATGATCGTGTCTGTTCTGTACACCGATACTGATGTACCCTGTATTATTGATCCTGGCTCTGTTGGTGATGATACAGGTAAATTCCAGCCCGGGCACTTGTCTCACAAATCGCGCTTTGATTTGATCCACACCATTAATTTCGTCAATGGCCTGAGCGAAATAATCATAAATAGTGGCAAATGTTTCATCTCTGAAATTAAGCCGGTCGATGGGGTCAAAATCACGCTTTACTTTGTAGGTCCGTTTCGTAACCTTTTTTTCACTTTCAGCTGGAGTGGAAGGTTTAGCAGGTGTCGCTGAAACGATCCGCCGTAGTTCGTCGATGATATTTAAAAAGGCATTGTTTTCGTTAGTAAACTCGCTGATCGGTTTTCCGTCCTTTGGGATGGCTTTTAGCTGTCCAAAAGGTGAGGCTTTCCAGTCACAAGGCTGGGCAATGATGGGGATGATCCGCAATTCTCCCTTGTCATGTCTTTGCAGGGCAGCTTGGAATTCGATATCATAACAGTAATTTGAAGACAGATAATCGGGACTGATGATGGCCAGGAAAATATTTGCTTTCGATAATTCTTCGTTAATGTTGTTCCCGAATTTTTCGCCAGACTGAATTTCTTCATCGAACCAGGCCGTTAACAGTCCGTCTCTTTTGAGTTGGCTCATGTGTTTAATCAGGCCAAGTACGGTCGGTTGATCTGCATGACTATAGGATATAAAAGCGTAGGCCATAATTTAGTCGATTGAATAAAGTGGGAGCAATATAAACTTTTTATCCGCATCCGGGTTTTTTTGGAGCCAGGCTTCTGCGGAAGTTTCATTTTCGTGTTCAGGTCCATAGGGAACAATGTACTGGAGGGGATAATTCCCTTTTTTCCGATCAACTTCAGCTCGCTGTAAGGAAAAGAATTTGAATTTTTTGGTAATTGAATCCATGAGCCTAAAATAAGTATTTCTCCTGACCACTCCTATAAGGCATGCTGCTTCACTGGATATATTTCATTTCAAGTCCCGGGTGTACCTTAGAGCCCAGCCATGCAGATATTGAAGTCACTAAAAGGCTGTATGAATGCAGTAAATCGTTGGATGTTGCAGTTTTTGATCATTTGATCCTGACTAAGGATGGTTATTTTTTTGAAGATCAGGGGCTAATGTAGTACCCCTCTGATGATAAAATAATCCTGTTTGTGGTCAAAATTTGCTGGAACCGAAATCAGGTGTTATCCGGCAGTCGCCGGGTTTTGTCTGGTTTAGCTGCCTGGGTTTATTGAAGAAAGCGTTTTAGGATAGTACAGCCGCCATTCCTTTGGATAGGCTGCATCGGTCATCCTGTAAGTCATGTAAATGTCGTATCCGGTCACTTCCAGGCGAAAGCGGCTGATTTCGGATTGCTCATAATTCCCGGCTTTATCTCCAGGCTGTTCAGTTAATCCCCAAAGGTCCAGCGCTGATGCGTGGGAGAGGTGGGCGTTGCTGACCAGCTGTGCCACGACGTATTCGTCAGGGCTGCTTGGTAAGAAGTAACCTTCATAGCTTTCACTTTGAAAATCCAGATGACAAAAGTCGATGATGTTTTCGGTTGTTAATCCTTCCACAAACTTTTGAAAATTCATACCCTCGGGCAGGTTCCATTTTTTCTTTCCTTTTTGGAGAACAGACCTGAGTTCTTCCGGGTGGTGGATGTGTGGATGGAATTTTAAAAGATGGTTTCTGATGCTGTTTGCGGCAATGGATATTCTTGACTTATTTGCCATTAAACTTACGTTTTACACCTAGATGGGGGTTCGATACTTTATCGAAGTTATTGTGTGTGATGATTTTTATTTTTTAGGTGTAAAGTTCAGTGAAAAACTGGCTGGTTTCCTACAGAATCATTGGTCGGACTTTGAAATGTATACATTTCAAAGTCCGACTAACTTAGTTGTTTTTTATTACTCTTTAAAATCCATAGATTTTTGCTGTAAAAATACCCGGATATGCTTGTCTTTGGATGATGAATAATATACCCAGTACATTTTATTGTTGATAGAATTATTTAGTGTCGTAACTTAATATATATCAATTAGTTATTTTTAATATTTAAGGAATATTTGTCACTAAAATTTTAAAAAAGGTGACTCAAAACAATTTATTTGTGTCACTATAGCGGTTCAATCAGATGGGGCCTGAATAGCAAGATTATGCAGCCTAAAGATTTTGGGTGTATCCTGGTTCCTGAATGTTAAAAAGTTTAGCATTTGTTCTTGCAGATTTAGAATCAGTTTTTATTTTTACTTAAAAGTAAACCCAAACGCTAAATTATAATGTTTCTCAAAAAGCTCCTTATCCGGAATTACCGGGGCATCAATGGTGAGGTGACTGTTGACCTTGACCATTTTACTTGTATTGTTGGCCAGAACGATGCCGGCAAATCAACGATCCTAAAAGCGATCGATGCGGTACTGAATGAAAAAAATAAGTTGTCGCCCGCTGATTATAATGTGGATGCGCAGGACGGGCAAATTGTCATCGAACTTCATTTTGACTGTGGAAACAAATCCTGCAAACTCGGGGAGGAGATCGAAACAACCATAGAAAGTGAGGAGCTCGTCGGGGCTGAAGGCCTGCTGGTCTGGAGAAAAGTTTGGATGGTCAATGACGATTCGATTAGCGGTCCAAAGACATCGATCGTTCGAAAGCGCTATGATGCGAACCATGATTTTGTACTCAAAACCGAGGCGCAGCTGATCACCCAGTGTAATGCGAATGCAATTGCCACTTCAAAGGGTAATGGCGAGGACTTTAATAATGTAGAAAAGCGTTCCAAATTGCGCGAGTATAACCTGGACCAGAAAATTGCATTCAGCTTTGAGCTGGAGGAATTCCCTGCTAGCGGCAATACCAAACTCAAAATGATCGGAGACGCCTTGAAAAAGCTCCTTCCCAGTTTCCAGTATTTTAAGGCCGACAGCTCCCTTTCTGAAACGGACAGTACGATTCAAAAATATTTTAAGGACCTGGCCTTTGACCTGATGGATGAACAGATCGATACCGATGAAATCGAGACCAGTATCCGGGCCGAACTGCAATCTGTACTGAACAAGGTCACCTCAAAAATCAACCAGGTGGTCGGGGCGAACGAAAGAGTGGAGGCTAAGGTTGAGTTTGACTGGAGCAAATTGGTGTCTACAACTTTTGTGAGCACTGCTACCGGCAAAGAGATCCCGCTTAGTGCCCGGGGGGACGGTTTTCGCAGGATTACGATGATGTCCTATTTTGAATATCTTGCGGAAAACAACCGGGGCGCGGATGCACCCAATATCATTTTCGGGTTTGAGGAGCCAGAGACTTTCTTGCATCCCTCTGCCCAGGAAATGCTTTTTGATAAACTCAATTCGCTGAAAGACAGTGGGTATCAGGTGATTTCTTCCACCCATTCGCCCACCATAGTTGGGCATACACCCACAAAAAATTTGATTCATATCTCCAGGCCGAACGGTGTTTATACGGTCAACCAGGCAGGAATCACCTACCGGGAAATCGCTATAGATCTTGGCATCAAACCTGACAATACCTTTACGCCGCACTTTTCTACTTCCAGGGCGCTGATCCTGGTGGAAGGTATTGATGACGCCAGGGCATTGCATTATAATGCAGAAAAGTATAAGGAAAATGGCACGATAACAGAGACTTTCACCGATCTGAACATCAACATCATTCCCATTGGTGGTTGCGACAGTGTACAGCACTGGGTGAATTTGGATTTATTTACCAAACTGGAAAAGCCTTGCTATATATTTTTGGATAGCGATAAGGAAAGCCATGCAGCTGTGTCAAAAAACGAGCAGTTTTTATTGGGTAGTGGTTTTACGCCTGTAACCGATTTTCACATTACCAAAAAAAGGCTGCTGGAGAACTATATCCATCCGGTAGCACTGATGCGCCTTGTGCCTGCGGCCAATGTCGCTTATACAGATTTTGACCATGCCAAAAATTTCTGCAAGGATTATCATGATGATGTGGTCCGGGGGCACCTCGGCGGCAAAAAGGTGGCAGAAAAGCATTACTGTTCTCAAACTTATGATGAATTGAGGTTGTCCTGGTTTGATGGCAACGATGATGAGTTCGTGTGCTTGTACAATGCCGTTAAGGCCAAAATCCCTCAAAACTGACACTTATGGTATCGCAAAAAAGGGTATATCTTTCTTATTCCTTCAACGACAAGCAAAAGGTCGATCTGCTTCGCCAATATCTTATAGCCAACGGTTTCGAATTGGTGAATGACAGTGACATTCTTCCCGGGGAAAGCTGGAAAGAAGTGCTGATGAACCACTTGAAAACTAGCGATTATATATTGATCTGCCTGACCAAAAAGATGTTCAGGGACGGGGTGTTTCGTTTTGAGTACGAGCGGGAGTTTTTTGAGACTGCTAAACGAAAGGACATCATTACCATTCCCCTGTTGATGGAGGATCTGGAAGTGCCGCTTCAGTTTAAGCAATTCGATGTGTTGGATTTCCGGGAATTTACTCAGGATAACCTTGCCCGCCTGGTGCGGTCAATGAGGTCTATGGATGAAATTTCCTTCGACCGTTTGGATGCCCAGCAGTTTGAGGGCCTTGTTTACGATTTGCTGGTGCAGTCGGGGTATGAAAATGTCCAGAAACAATCCGATGTAGGTAGTGGGGGGATCGACTTTATAGCTGAATATTATTCCAGGGATCCGTTCAATAGAATTGATAAGCAAACCTGGATGGTGGAAACCAAGTTTTACCGGAATGCACGTTTTTCGATCCAATCACTTCGCCAGGTCGTTGCGCAGTATAAATACATCAATCCAGGTGACGCAAAGCTACTACTGGTGACCAATGTTCAGTTGACCTCTGTAGTCAAAGGATACCTGGCCGAGTTGAGGGCATCCCATTTTATTGAAATTCAGGTTTTGGATGGTTTTGAGCTTCGCAAGGTAATCGCGTCCAATGGTGTTTTGAAAAATAGATATTTTCAAAATGGACAAGCAAGTTAATGCGCTGATCAAGCGACTGGAAGCCTGTCCAAAAGGGAAGGCTGGATGGAAAGCGTATGAAGAAGTTTGCGGGGCTATTCTTGAATTCCTATTTTCGCCGGTCATCAGGCGCCATAAAAAAACAACCACCCTAACCGGTGTCAGTCGTCGGGACCTGATTTTTGCCAACCGGAACCTGATGCCTGGCAATACATTGGCTACGGCAAACTGGAATCATTTGTATGGTGAACTAGCCGCCAAACTGGTTGTCTTTGAGTGCAAGAATTATCATACCGACGAAATTGGTGCCACAGAGGTGAATCAGGTAAGGGCTTATTTAAGCAAGCCGATGGGCCGACTGGCGGTTTTGATCTGCAATAAAAAACCTCATGAATCCGCTTATAAAAGGAGGAATACGGTATATTCCAATGATCAGGTGGTGGTGCTTTTTGCCACTAACGACGAGCTGAAGGAAATGCTCTATATGAAACTGAGAAATGAAGAACCCTCAGATCTGTTACTTGATCTGGTCGATCAGTTTTATATCCAGCATGAATAGCTTTTGGGGGACTGTATCTAAAATTTAAAGCCCGTTTTTCATAATTTTAATTTACTGCATACCAAAACAGTGATGATGATGGCGAAGGCAATTTGCATGGAACTCATTAGATACATGCCAATGATCAGTGCAATGATGGTGGCAAAAGTCAATATGGGCTGAAGTTGTTTGAAGCTCAAAATCAGCCTGGTAATCACCGAAATACGGTCTTGGCTGTTGTCATCGCTGACGTGGATCGATTGGTAGATGATGATGATCCCAAACAGCACGATCAAAATGCCGATGCTTCCGGTCTCTAACTTTCCTTCAATCAGGCTGGTGGTGAAATCAATCGAACCCGCGGCTGAGACTTTCTGGTGAACCTATATATACCGGCAAGGGCAATGATGATCCCTCCGATAAGGGCAATGGTTTTACTATTTTCGTGGTACTTGTTATAGTTTGAAGGCTCCTTCATATTCAACATTTTAGCTGGTGAAAAAAGAAATGTCCGGAGGATATTAACTATTATTTAAATGCTTTTTTGAAAAAATCCCTGTTTTTTAGGGAACGCAAAACCACAAAAAAAAACTTAATTATCCAAAAGATTTTTTTTTTCTTGGCTGCCGAATATTCTTGTTTCGTTGAAGCTGAAAACCTATTTTTTCTTAGTGCCAGCCCAAGTTTTTTACTGGGAAAATTTTGAGCGATTCATTTATTTACCTTAATATAATGAATTTTTTGGACCTCTGCAATTTTATTTTCTTCAGTTTCTGCCTGAAATTGCTTTTTGGCGGGATGAAGCTTGCTTCTACGGCTTAAGCTCCAAAGGTTGTTGTTAATTGTAAGTTAATCTAAAAATTTCGAGAATTCAGAGCACACCAGGCTGTTTTTGTTCAAATTCTAAGCAGATCCTGTTCAGCATCAAACATCCCCTGGTACTTAAATCCATTCCTTTGCAAAAGGCGACTACCTTTGAAGTTTTGGCGGTGCACCACTGCCGCCAGCTGGATGATCCCCTGCAATTTTAGCATGTTGAGCATTTCGGGTAGCAGCGCACTCATGTGTCCCCGGGATTGTCTATCCGCAGAAAGGTAAAATTCGATAATGTGCATATAGCTGTCCATTCGATAATGGCGTTTGGCAGTTTCTGGACTAATGATGTCGATGACGCCTACCACCTGTTTGGTTGAGTGGTCAGTGATGAAAAATAAGCGGTCTGATGTGCAGGTGGCGTTTAAAGTGGCAAGTTGTAAATAAGCTTCAGCTTCCGTTCTGGACCTCAGCCATTTTGAGGGGACGAATCTCACGGTGGCTTCCCGGCTGAAGATTTGCTCAATGTCATTGACCAGGTCGTCAAAGCGGAGCATATCGGCTGCGCCGAATTCGTGCAGTTCGACGTTTTGATCAAAGATGCGGGGAATTGAAGTTGGTGTTGTTTGGATTATCTGGGCAGAGGTGATCATTGCTCATCCTGTGATCAAAAAAGGTGCCTATAGCTTTGATGCCGGTCTTTAATTTTCCACATTTCACCTGGATGAAGCAAAGCGGGGATACTGCTGTTTATCGATAACCAAATGTCGGAAATTGATCGCGGACTCCACAGCAAACTGCTTTTTCCGGGCTGAGGTTTGAAAATGAAAAGAAGTTGTTGTGGAGGTGTGCTTCTTTGACGGTTATTTTTTCTACTGTCTGTCCACATTGTTTGTATGATCTAGGCTTTGCTTTATAAAATTATCGGTTGAGCACAGAATCATAAAGTTTTTTTAAGCGTTTTTAACAGCTAGCGGTCCGATCAATTGTCTAACGGGGATTTTATTTGGCTTATCTTTGCTGAAAAAAATTCATGGCATCATATAAGGTAACAGTCGATTCGGCGACCAGGGCGTCACTGGGAAACATCAGGAGCAGCTTTTTAGAACTGGCCTTTGAAAGGTTTTTGTATACCAAAGACAGGTTGCAACATGAACAGAACAAGGCTGTGAGGTTACTCTTGTTAAAGGAGGTTTTTTCAATTTTTGATGAAATCAATGCGATCATTGATGTACGGGTTAACTTCAATGACCCCCAGGCGTTTGATTCCCTGTTTGAACTGGTGAACTTTCTCCGCAACGTTTTGCTGCATTTCCCGCTGTTCGACACCTGGGACCAGATATTTATTTCACCATCTATTGGCAGTGAAATGATGCCACAAAGAAAAGGTGGGCAGATCGCGAAATATCTTAACAATAATCTGGGAAAAGCAGACGTTCCCTACACGATTCAGTTTTCCAGTGTTACATTCGATGCGTCGATTAACCTCTCGGCCATCAAGGCTGATCCGGATTTTACATTTTTAAAGGATATCGTGTCAGAAAAGGATGTGATTACGTTAATTGTGGAATTGATACAACACCTGTATACGGCAAAAAAGCAAAATCCTTAAACCTGTAATGCCTGCAGTGCCTTCCTTTCGGTCCACTCTTTAAGATTTTGTACCTTTAGCCATGAAGTTGCTCGATATTTGGTATAATTTGCTTCAGGCATTTTCAACTTTTCTGCTGGCATTTTACGCCATCATCCCGGAATTTAAGGTCAGGAAGCTTTCTCAGGGAGATCGGAGGTCGAAACGTGACAGACTGATCATCTTTCTTAAAAAGCGAAATGTGAGGATCATATCGCTGATTATACTGGTGGTATTTTTTGGCTTTGTATTTGACCAAAAGTCTAAATATGACGGAATCCAGAACGGTAAAGAGATTGATCGCAGGGATAAGGTCCGTGACGATCGTGCCACCAGGAATGGCTTGATCATCACTACTGCGTTGAAGGAACAGGGGCTAAAAATTGATACCCTTCAAAATCGGCTGGTGAAGATCAAGGATTCGCTAAAAACCCGAAGTGTCAGTAATAAGACAATCATTTCGGAAACCAAACCGCTACTCAATTTTGAATTTTCGGTTGACACATTAAACAATCCTACCGCAGAGGTTACTGCAGTAATGAGTGCGGCAGGTGCGAATGTTCAAGGCGTAAGAGTTGGCCTTTCTTATGCAGTTATTGATACCTCCGGGGCCCTCATGTTAGCGGTTAGAAATTTCAGGAGATTTGATACGAATGGATCGTTGGGCATTGGGGATCAGTTTCCGGCGATTATCAGGGTGAATGGCATAGAGCGGAAATTTATCGTCTTGGTGAAAGGTCAATATGAAGATTTAACCGGAAAAAAGTATCAATTTGAACGTTTTTACACGGTCGGCCCAGGTAAATTTTACATTCCGCTTCAAATTAAATGGCACGTTGGCGTGAGAAATTTCTTTGAAAAAAGCGTACCATTCAGAATTTCTGAATAGTGTGTTTGGGGAAAATGCCGTTAGCGAAGGTGCTCTCAATAGCGCCCAGACCCAGGCTTTGACTGGTTTGTACAACCTCAGGCTTCAAGCCCTGACACAGCAAAAAATCTTGCTGCAGTCTTGTGAAGAGTCCCTTCCTGGTTTCCATAATTAAGGCTATCCTGTTTACTAAATAAATTAGCTTACAGATTGTACGACAAACATCAATTTAAATGTGTTAGAGGTAAAAATGGCTTTCTTATGGTTTACAGAATACAAAGGTATTGGTTTGCAGGGCAGCGTCATTCAAGTGGGTTAAATCAAATTGAATCGCGGGATACTGACTTTTCTGGACTGCGTTATAAAAATCCATAAATTCCCCGTAGTCTATCGGCAAATTGTACGTGAAGCACTCTTTTTTCTTCCAATTCATGTTCTGAAACCTTGATCCATTTGCCAGAATAGTCTAGTGAAAATGGCGGCTCTAAATCCCTTATATTTCAATTTAAATATTATGTGTTTATTTTGAAAAGGATTAATTGCTAATCAAGCCTTTTGACGCGATGAAGGACATCTGCGATTTTTCAGAAGTGATTTTTTGTTTTTAGCCTGCAAGGATGAGGATATAATTGGGGTATCAAATTGTTACACTGATGGTCATCCTGATATTATTTTAAATTTAATTAGATTTGGGCATCTAAATTATCAATGAGCAGAACGAGAAGACAGGATACTGCGGTTTTTTTTGCCAACTGGATTGGTGGTCATTGGTCCACCATACTAAAATTTTGCATCCCTATTTTTTTAGCCACTGCGACCGTATCTTTTAGTTTGGGTGTTTTGTATTCAAATTTATCTGGGAAATTGGATCAAATTAGGGCAGAAAGAGATTGTAATGAAAAAATAAATGCCGAGATCGATAAAAACCGGGTATTGAGGGACGAGATAACAAAAAAAGCAACTGAAAATCTACTTGAAGCAAGCAAAGAATCTAAATCAACTACAAAGCCATGAAATTTAAAATGAGAATTTTGGCCATAATGGTAGTGCTTTTATTGGGTGCTTTTACTGGTATTTTCATGCTTTACGCAAATAATCAAGAACTAAAAGCGGAGTTATCAATACAGATTAAGAACCAGGCGGACTTCAAAAAGCGAGATTCGCTGTATACCGAAAAGAACAAAAAATACTCTGAAGTCATCACTAAATACGTTACTAATTGTACCGTAACCATAAATGGTAAGGAGGTGACTTTGGATGAATTTATTAAATTATATACAAATCTTTCGAAAGAAAGGAATGGTCTTTATGATTCGGTATATCATGCGAAAATGGATGGCCTAAAGAAGGAAATTGCTTTGGGTAGAGAATTAAACAGTTCATACAAGACTACCGATTCTTTGTATTTATACAAGCATTTGTACGAAGCTGCCAAAGCCATTTACGGTGTTGATCTTAAACGTGAGAAGTCAGACAAAGGATATGTCATTACGCAAAATGGCATGTCAAAAGCAGATTCAGCATCTGTGTTTTATCGGAGCTTTAAACCAAAATTGAAACCTGGGGAAAAAGATAGGTTTGTAGTCAACATAAACGGGACATCCTTTATAATTCAGTTGAAGTAAGCTGTTGATCATGTTGGGCCATCAGCCGTGACTCAGTTAATTGTGGGTATGTCTTTTAGAATTTGCTCGATTGCTGCCATTTCCAACTTCAGTTCAGCAGATGTCAACAAGCTATTTGATAATTTTTGAATAGAAAGCCATGAACTGCGATGAGAGAACAATTCGTTTAAAATACCTGTTGAGTTCTCTATATACTCTTTAGAATTAAGTCCAATGGCATCTATGAGGCGGGAAAAAGCAGCAATCAGTTTATAATCAGGGTATCCTTTTGGTATGACCGATTGTAAGCTGGGTGAGTTAAAGTGCTTTTTTTCAGCCATAGGACCTGCAAAAACTACAATGAGTCTAATTTGTATGTACCACAGAACTTGTTTTTTTATTTCTTCGCTTAAAGAGTGAAATAAAAATGGGTTATTCAGTAGTTGATCAACTTCCTGTTTATGTGCAGCATTGGTCCATATTCATAATTTGTAGGGGCCTGTCCAACACCTATGGCATCCGGTATAATTTGAATATAGTTCACTTTCCATTTCACGTAATATGCTCCAAATGCGTGTCCGGATTCGTGAATCGCTGCTGTCAAGACTTTTTTATTGTATTTTTTAGGATTCAATGCCACCAAAATTGTAGTTTTTGCTTTGGCTAAAATGAGTTTGAGTTTTAACCAATTCTGGTTCTTCATATTGGGTTTTGCTATATTTGATAAACCAGAATAGCCATTTACAGTTAGAAATTAAAGGGATGGAAAAAAAGGATATCTTGATGATTTGGGCATGTGGCGGCGGGGCTGGGTACTATTTTACTTTCTTTTCAATTTCTTTTCGCTGGTTGGATTCGCTTTTTTTAGCGTCATTAATTTCGATGATTTCACACCCATTTTTCCGGCTTCAAAATTGATCTCATGGGATTGATCCGATACGAAATTCCTTTCCACTTTTGTTCCTCTAGGCATATCTTTCAACTTTGTTTAATGTAGTGCCCCAACAGCTGCCAGATTGTTTTGGTTTAAATTTACTTCTAGTTCTTCCTGATTACCTTAAGGATTTGGGGCATGTTTTCGTGTTCAGCATTTTTTCCTCTTTTCGCCTGTTACGGTTAAAAGTATTTCTACAGCCGTCATTGCAGAACAGTTGGTCACTTCTTCCATGGAGCATCCTGCCGCAGTATTTGCAGCTATTCTTTGATGTCAAAGCTAGTCGATCTTCCATAATCTATAAACGATGAGTAAAATTATTAAACGATCTGATCGGGTAAATGGTTCTAAGATCGGCTACAATTATACTGCATCGGGTAATTTTATATTGTACCGATTGATAGGGATGGTTCTCTTCAACTTTGGATCAAATACCAAGGTTATGAAAAATGAAATTTTAGCATCAGAATCATTTTCTTCCGGCAAGCGCCACTTTTTTTTGGATTTTAAAGTTGCCGGTAACAAAAACAATTATGTACAGTATACCAGGAGCGAGCAGCAGGATGACGGTAGTTACAAACGCTGGTCATTTGTGATTTTCCAGGACCAGTTTGAAGACTTCATTGCTGCGTTTTCTTCGCTATTCCGCGCAACTGCCTATCAGGGAAAAGGTTATACAACTATTAAAGACTTGCACGAAGAATTAAAAGACAAGCTGGGCATTAAAGCAATGCCCCCAGATGCCCGACCGCGGGAGAATATGGCGGCAAATGGCAAGGCAGATATGGAAAATGCTGAACTGCTGGCGATGCTCATTGGATCCGGATCGCCCAGTGAGTCCGCGCTTGAGCTGGCTGAGCGGATACTGGAGGGTGCGGGCGGGAGTCTTAAAGCTATAGCGGGTATGTCCCAATCCGATCTTAGCCGGTTTAAGGGCATGGGGATTGCCAAGTCCAGTACAGTGATGGCGGCAATGGAACTTGCTATGCGACTTTCAGCAGCTGCACCGGTGAAAAAGCCTTGCGAAATGTGAAAATTAAAACTTACTTAACAAATAAATCCTATGAGGACGATCAATAGGAACACAGTAAAGCAAAGACCTCCGACAGCTTGCTAAAAGAATGTATGCTATCATATTCTAACTGTACTCAAAACCGTAACAAATACGTAACGGAGCAAAATTTTGAAGTTTCAAAAATAGTCTGTAAATTGCTTCTGTAAGTCAGAAAAGCACATTTTGCCTCATATAAGGACGGTTAGGCTAGAAGACTCATAATCTTCTACTCGATAAGTTGGTTGAACGTTCTTCTGACAGCGACTTTCGATTCAATGTTTTCAATCAATCTGTTTGCTTTCAATCGGTCTGTTTTAGATAGTTTAAAAGCTATGGTTACGGGAATTAATAGCTGACCTTAGCCGGATCTGTAACAATGATCTCAGGTTTACCCTTGTAGTTGATGACTGTACCTTCAATGGTTATAGTCTTACCATTGATCTTTGTGGCAATGGCTTTTGCCGGTCCTTTTAATGCAAGGGTGAGCTGTTGATTGGGGTAGGGGGCTCCTAGATTGACCAGGACCATGCTGCCGATATCTTTCGAACTGAAAACCTTGCCGGTAACTACTACGAGTTTTCCGATCGAATTCTTGGCCGCTGCAAGTTGTATTGCTACAGGAGCGATGTTTTTTACTTCTGCCGACTTGGTCACTGCATTGGTGTTTGTAGCAGAGACTTGCTGATCACTGAATAGTTTATTGAGTTCACCGGCCAAGCGGATTCCAGCCTGTGCTACCCGTAGCCGGATGATAGGTATGGACTTTTTATAGTAGGCCTCATCTATGGTTTGACCGGGTTTGATATCGTCGTATAGTTCACTGCTGATCTGGTAGCTTTCCCAGAGCCATTGCATCGGGCTTTCGGCTTGCCATTTGCTGATTTGCTGTTGGTTTGCCCAGTCATACTGCCCAGCCATCTGCTCATTGTTCAGGCCCTCATGGTCGATCAGTTTGCTGTCCCACAGGCTGTGCAAATTTGTGCCTTTGCCATTGAAGCGAAGCTGAATGGCATTTCCTCCCTTATCCTCAGCTCTGCTGACGTGCATCGGCTGATGAGCATCTCCAACCAGGTGGATCAGAAATTTTAGGGCTTCGGCTTTTTGTTTACCATCAAGGCTCTTTTTCTTTAAGTTGGCCTGTGCTTTTAATAGCGCAGTATAGATGTTGTCTTTGTCCTGGTTGGTTACAAATTCGGTAAACTGAGCTTTACTCAGGCCAAGTGGTGCATTCAAAAAGTGCCAGGATGCGGTTTTTCTGTATTCCTGATCGTCACGAATCTCATCTGCCCAGGTGCTTGCATCGGTCATGCTTTCCCCGTTGAGCAAGGCGGACACTGCTGCCTTGGTATTACTAGTCAGGTGTTTTTCTGCTATGGTGGCAAGGCCTCGGTGCCCTTTGGAACCCCAGGAAATAATGGTAATGGAGACAAACAGTAACAGCAGGATAAGGAGTGATCTTTTCATGCTGCAAATTTACTGTGGCGCTCGCTAAAATTCTGGTTAAATTCTCAACATATTGGAAATACCGGAGGAGCAGAGCTGAACATATTTAATGCAACTTTAAGCAGTTGATTTTAGGAGCCTCTTCGCCGGGGGTGAGGGAATGGTGATAGCTTGGTCGGTTTCACGGCATAAAGGCCATATCATGGAGTAGATTGAGCTTGGTCTCATTGGCATGGTAATTCCATCGCTATTCGGCCGCCGGCCTCATTGGATTTGTATCAAGTGATCTTCTCAATTTTACTTCTTTAATGTTTACATAGAAATCACTTGCTATCGTTAGGGAAGCGGAATCTGGCTTGTTTAATTCAAGCTTTTGCCAGCTCGTTCCTGGTGTGAGCCAGACTGCTGCTGTCAAACTGGTTTTTATAGGCATGCTAAAACCTGGAAGGCAATCAGTATATCTATATCTTAATGTATTACCTGTCAATTGGTATTCAAAGACTGGGATTTCCTTATTCCGCAGATATTGATCAAAGATAGGCTTCAGATCATAGCCGCCAACCTTGGTGAATATCGTTTCCAGATCAAAATCGCAGATGATTTTACTGCTTTACCAGGTAAGGCTTTAGGTACTGCATTAAAGCCTGAGGGTTTTTCCGCAGTTCTGGCCCCTCACTAAACTGGAGTAATTCGGTTACTTGCAATAAATCTCCGCATCCAGCAGCGCTTAATAGTTCAGCTAGCTGATGGTCTGTTGAAAAATTATACCCGGCGAAACCCCTCAAGGTATCCATGCCTAGATATTGTTTGTCGAGCGGTGCCAGTCTGGTCAGTTCGCTGAGCTGGTTTCCTTCCCGGGTGCCGTTGTTGGTAAGGAACAGGAAACTTCGAATGATGATCTTTTGCTGCTCGGTAGAGATTAGTAAATACCCAAGCTTTTTCCCAAAAATTTCCAGGGGAACCATTGTTTTGTCGTTTTTACGATACCATTTGCTGCTTTCTGCAAGGAGTGTTTCGGCTATGGATTCGTGGATCAGTCCTTTATGTAAGCCAAGGCGTTCGTTGAGCCTGTTCAGTGCGTGGCGCTGGATGTAGACAGGCAGGTTTTCTTCTCCGGGTGACTCAAAACCAATCTTCCCCGGCGGTATACTGATCCAGTTTATTCCTCCAAGCACGTCTGCCCATCCCGCTCGCAATAACTCACGTTTATGGCCGTCCAGTTGAATACTGATCAGCTGGGGACGATGCTCGGTGAGGGTTACCTGGTTTGGAGCGGTGATGCCCTTGATTGCGCAAAGGGAGTCTAGCGCATAGCTTAGAATTGTGTCTGACCAGTCGGAACATATGATGGCCAACCGGCGCAAAATATGGATGAGTTCTGTGATTGCTGACCGGTAGTACTCAGTCTGGGCAAAATAGGGTTCAAAGGCTTTGACCAGATCTGAGGGAAGTTCAGTGCTTTCACGGCTCATCATTTCTACGTATTGAATCAGCATCAGGCCCTCTCTAAAATATTCGGCGAGTGAAATCTGCTTGCCCGTTGTTGTGGAAATGAAAGTGCTGGAAAGGCTATTTCTGAAAATCTCAGCAACTGTTTTGTCATCGCTTCCGATGAGTTTAACTGGATTGTACCGGTTTTCTAAGATTAAAGCTCTGCTATAGGCTGGGAACCTGACATAGTATCCAGCGCCGACCAGCAGATCGCAGGTGGTTTCCAGTATTTTAGCTGCGTTAGCCTGAACCTGTTTCTGGGTGAAACCGCCTTTGTTTAATTTTTTGTTTTGTTCATTGATGCGTTCTATGAGCAAATTTAATTAATTATCAGCGCCCGGATATAAATGCTTGTTTAAAATGTGAAAAGGGGGTTTTTCGCCTTTTATGTGTAACTCAGTAACTTTTATACAAACGTTGAGTTAGCGCTTATGAAAAAGCGAATTTGTGATATTTATTATATTAAATTATTGATTTACAGAGTTTTGTGATTTGTATAGCTGCCGCGCATCATTGATATTTGCGCCCATGAGTTTAAAGGATAGCTTTTTCTTTCGCCCAACCCTGCTGGTAAGGGCACCGGCGAAACCCATTTCTGATTTTTCTGCAGATGGTCTAATTGAAATATTAGCAAATGCAGATTTTCAAAATGCAGTTTTTATTGCCAGTCCGGATTTACATAAGGCATTGTCCGGGCACAATTTTGATTTCGAAAAGCTGAGTCCGGCCTTAAAAACTTCAGCCTTCAAATACTATAACCGAATGTCCTGCCGGCCGACGCCTTTCGGCACTTTTGCTTCAGTGGGGAAGCTAAACTGGGACGCACGCGGATATGAACTGCTGCGCGAGGCTGAGTTGCGCGAGCTGACGCTGGCTGAACCCAACTGTGATGAGGCTGATTTTGGCGCCCCCGATCAGGCGGACTTAATTTTTTTAAATCCATCCCTGTTTTCCCTTGGTAGTCATTACAGGTATACCGCGCGTAAATACAATCGGGCGACCGGGCGCAGTGTCTTCCGGATTATGGATGTCCCGGAGAACCGGGTGTTGTCTAGGCTAGTTAAGATGCTGGAGAAACCCTTAACGTATCGTTCTGCACTTAATTTTTTAGCCAAACTTTTGCACCCCGACCAGGCAGTTGAGCTGCTTAGTAGTTTGCTAAAGGCGCAACTGCTTTATCATTCGCGAATGCCTACACTAACGCGGGCGGAGTTCGGTAAATTGGAAAATCCGAATATCAAAGGGGCTAGAGGCTATACTGTCGCATTCCATGAACAGCGGGGGAGTTTGAATCAGAGCATCCAGAGCGACGTCCTGGCTGCGCTGGAGATGCTGGAAAAGCTTACGCCGGTTGTACCGCCATCACGATTAACCGATTTTGCTGGCAAGTTTCTTGCAAGGTTTGAAGATCAGTGCATCCCTTTACTTACCGCTCTGGATCCCCAGGCCGGTATCAGTTACCTTGGTAATGAGCTAAGTGCCGGTAGCAGTGGGAAGCCCGCCAATCATTCCAGTATTGAAGCTAACGCGTCGATATTGAAGTCATGGACACCATTAAATGCGTTGATTTTAAAAAAGCTAACCTCCGCCGCGGCTGAGCAGCAGGGGATTGTTACTCTTACTGAGCGAGATCTCAGTAGCCTGGGGCAGGCCTCAAAGGAGCGGGCATGCTATCCGCCCTCTATTGCTGTACTATTCAGGATGGCTGGAGA
>Ga0126314_10000526_pt1 | contig 18377 bp, 14 predicted proteins | sample Plot105B_FD_92535 | JGI IMG/M metagenome (GOLD analysis project Ga0126314, IMG submission 92535) | Serpentine soil microbial communities from UC McLaughlin Reserve, CA, USA - Plot105B | ecosystem: Environmental > Terrestrial > Soil > Grasslands | place: USA: UC McLaughlin Reserve, Lake County... | reverse complement strand
GCGATATACGCTCATCTCCTTCGCCGTCTTCATGATCTTCGCGCTCTTTGGTTTCATAGGGACTCGTTACGATCCCGAGTTTTCCGAGCTCGTTGGCGTCAGTCCGGCGATTCGTGAGCTCTACATCGAAACGAGAACGCCTTGGTGGGAACAACTGAACGAGTCGAACCAGGAAGGCGCGAGCACGATCATGACCCACAACATCCAGGTCACGATCTACACCTTCGCCTTTGGCGCCACCTGTGGCCTCGGCACGCTCTTCTATCTTGCATACAACGGCGCCAACATCGCGTCAGTGTTGGCCCTCACTTACCGCGCGGGCTTTGGAAATGATCTCGTGACCTTCATGGTCGCGCACGGAGTGGTCGAGCTCTCCTGCATCTTTATCTCGGGCGGCGCCGGACTGCTGATCGGAAGTGCTATGGTCATGCCAGGTAATCTTACGCGTGCAGATGCACTCAAGACTCGCGGCATGGAAGCGGTTCGATTGATGATCGGAGTGGCGATTCTACTCGTAGTTGCCGGGACGATTGAAGGATTCATTTCGCCGGCGCCCGTGGATCCGAGAATCAAGTACAGCATCGCGGTCATCACGGGCGTGGCGCTTTATTCCTATCTGCTGTTTGTCGGTCACGACAGTTGAGGGACAGGATTTGAAAATCCTGTCTCACAAAAGCCCTCGCTCTTTGACTCGCAAGTAGGTCTGTAGCAGCGCCGGAGCGAGTGCGGCAGCGGTGACGTCCAGCGCCAGCCCTCCCAGTGACTCAACCAAACGAAGCGCCGCTTCTCGATGATGAATGATCTCTTCGGCAACAGATTGAGTGAAGAGATCCTTAACTGACGATGGTGTTTGCTGAACCACTGCTTTCAGATCCCTGTCCGCAATCGTCACGACCAGCGGCAAATGACGCGGTCGCAAAATGTGAAGTGAAGTCAGCAACTCCTTTGAACCCTCTTCATCGACGAGATCAGTCAGCAATACAACCAGCGACCGCCGTTTACTATTTGCCGCAATAAACTCAAACGCGTGCGGATACGAAGGCTCTATCATTTCGGGCTCCACCGCATGCAGGGCCTCGAGTGCTGATTCAATGTGATCGCGCCCGCGACCCGGCGGCAGATAACTTTTTATCCTGCGACCAAATACTACGAGTCCGGCGTTGTCACCGGCGCGTGCTGCTGCTGAAAAGAGGGAGAGCGTCGCGTGCACCGCTGAATCCAGTTTTGTTTCCTGTTCGATTCGCGCGGTCATGAGGCGACCGGCATCGAGGGCTATGAGAATGGTTTGGTCGCGCTCTATCTGATACTGGCGCGTGGTGAGCTTTCCGCGTCGCGCCGTTGCAGTCCAGGAAATGTGGCGCAGCTCGTCGCCGCGAACGTAGTCGCGCATGGATTCAAATTCGCGACCTTCACCGCGCCAGGAAGTCTTGCGATGTGTCGAAACAACCGAGCGCGCGCCGAGTGCTTTCAACTCCGCTTCGCGCGCGCGCCGCATGTTGGGATAGACCTTGACTGTTGCCGGCTCGACTACGTTTGTTTGGCACCAGATCAGCCTGAACTTCGATCGAAAGCGCACGGCTGTTTGCCCAAACTCAAACCGTCCGCGCCGCGGTGGCGTGACTCCGTAGATCAACGTGGCCGTGCTCTGTGCACCGACATCTATGCGACCTTCTCGCATTCCGTTCAGAGTCATCTGCGGCGGGTACTCGTCTTTGACCATTAGCGAAACGGATCGATTGGAGGCGTTTTGAATGTGGATGCGTACTTCGGTTTCCGCTCCCATTGCGAAGCGGCTGCCAAACTCTCGAAAGATCGCTAAACCTTTGGGAAGTTGGCAGAACCTTGACTCGGCAAACGCGGCAGTGAGGAGCAGGATGTTGTAAGCCAGCGCGAGCCAGCGAAGCCAGGGGCGCTCCCAGGCGAATAATAAAGGGAGGAAAGCGAGTGCGACGAGAAAGTAGAAGAGCCTGGTGAAAACGAATCGCAAAATTGTGTCTTATTTGGCCGCGGATTTTCGCGGATAAACGCAGATTCTCATCTGGGAACCTCTGCGGATTTTAAGATGTCGGCGATGACCGAATCGGGTGTGACGCCGTCCAGTTCCGCCTCGGCGCGCAATGTTAAGCGGTGACGAAGCACCGGAAGTGCAACATCCCGCACGTCGTCAGGGGTCACAAACTCACGTCCACGAATGGCCGACAGCGCCTTCGAACAAAGCAGCAATGCAACAGACGCTCGTGGACTGGCGCCGTAGTGAATGAACGGATGAGCCCGCGTCCGCCGCACAAGATCGACCGCGTAGTGCTGAACACCAGGTTCCATTCGCGCCCGCGCAACTTCCGTGCGGCAATGAACGATGGCCTGCGGATCGGAAAGTGGTTGTAGATTGACGTCGTCGAGCCGCTTTGAATTGAACCCCGCATCCCACCGGGCGACAACTTCACGCTCGTGATCTTCGTTCGGGTATCCAAGCAATATCTTGAGCTGGAAACGATCGAGCTGCGCTTCAGGGAGTGGGTAGGTCCCCTCATACTCGATCGGATTCTCAGTAGCCAGCACCGTAAAGATGGGCGGTAGCGGATAAGTATCTCCATCGATCGTCACCTGGCGTTCTTCCATCGCTTCGAGCAGCGCTGCCTGCGTTTTTGGTGGTGTCCGGTTTATCTCATCGGCGAGCAGGATGTCTGTGAATATTGGGCCACGACGCAAATTGAAATTTGAGGTAGCGATGTTGAAGACGTTGGTGCCGGTTATGTCGGAAGGCATGAGGTCCGGCGTAAATTGAATGCGGCTGAAGCTGGCGTTGATGATTCGTGAAAGCGTCTTGACGGCCAGCGTTTTCGCCGTGCCGGGCACGCCTTCGATGAGGGCATGTCCCTCCGCGAGCAATGCGATCAGAATCTGTTCGATCGCATCGTCTTGTCCGACGATTACCTTCCGCAGTTCATTTCGAATGTGTTCGATAGTGGAGGCGACGGTCTCAGGCATCTTTTATCTTTTCTTCGTGGTGTGCTTCGTGCTAAGTACAAAGTACCGAGTTCAAAGTACAAAGATCAAATGTTTTCTGCGGCTTGCCGCGCGTCTCGCGAACGCATACGCAGACCCAGTTCTTTTTCAACCTCACGCAGCCGCCTCACCAGATCGATTGATTGTCGCCAATTGATCTGCTCGCCGTTGATCGCTTCTTCGCACTGGCGCATCAGGGTTTCCAGTTTGTGAGCCTCCAAAGACGAGCGCGATGCTACACGAGCCGCAATCTCCGATCGCGAGCTTTTGTAATCCATGCCCGCGTATCGCACGAGGATGCGACGCGTCCGCATGTAAATGTTTTCGATAGCAAGATCGTAGGCGCATGAACGTTCCTGGAGCTCGGCCATCGACGCAACAAACTCCAGGCTCGAGCGACGATCAACCTGTGGCAGCGGCAAAGGACGTCCGAACCGGCGCGCGTTGGTCCAAAGCACGAGAAGCACCAGCAGGGCGATTTGCAGAGCAATGGCAAGCACCGGCGTACCGGCAAAATAACTGGCCAAACCGCTCTGCGTGATTCCCCTGCCCTGGTGATACTCGTCGAATGCTACTAAACCACCGTGCGCCGTGAGAATGTTGATTGCAAGTTGTAGATTGTCGTTCAGCTTGATGCCGCCGTTTGCGACGAGATAAGGATCGCTGAGGATTACGATCTTTCCGAGACCGTAAGAGTAGTCGACCAGCAATGCTCCGCCGCCATCGGCAAGGTGCACGACTGGAGCCGCAGAAGCAGAAGACGAAGTTGCTTCAGCCACCGGCATTTCCGGTTCAGATTCTGTTTCAGAGTAATCGTCAATCCTCTCGTCGTGACGAGGCTGCACTTCTAACCGTGACGCAAAACGAGAAGGCAACACCGAGGTAATGTTGCTGGTCAAAACAGTCGGCTGCACTGGTTGAAGTGCAACTACTTTATCCGTCATCTGCTTTTGATCGCCTGGATTGATGTCAATTGTCGGAAATTCAAATTCCTTTCTGTTGATACTCCAACCTGCTGACCTCGCCATCAGTTGAATGTCAGGCCTGCGATCGATAAGCACGAAGCGGCCGCCGCGTTCAACCCACTTCCGTAAAGCTTCGGCTTCAACAGAGGTGAAAGGCATCTGTGTCTGGCCCACCACCACGAACGTGGTCACGAGTTTGCCTGAATCACTCAACAATCTCTGCGGTGTTTCCCGCCAGCGAATAACTTTGTAACCCGACTCGTTGAGGAAATCGTGAAGCGCGCGCAGGCCTGTTGGTCCGGAGTGATAAGTGGAACGGTTTGGGGCAAACTCGAAATCTGCACTTTTATCTTCCTTCACGTAGGTGAGTGAACTAAGCAGAACGAGCAATCCAACGATTATCACGAAGGTCAGAATCATGGACAGTCGCTGACGCATCGTTATTTAATTTCCACCCTGCAACGCTGCGAGGTAAGCGGCGCGAAAGTCTTGCCAGTCATTCGGAGTAGCCGTGTCGTAGCCATACCAGTGGCGCTCGAAGCTGTTGGTGAGTCCCTTCATTTGAAAATGAAGCCGCGGAATTGTGCTAACCGAATTCAGATAATCGCGATTGGTCTTGTGGTGAGCGAGGCTAATCAATTTGCGGTCGCCCAACTCCACGAGCAACGCGATATAGGCCTTGCGAATAGCTGCGCGCAGATCGCCCTGGCGGGCGAGTGCTTCAGCCTCAGAAAGCAGATCTGTAGCCGTCGCGTCCGGTTCGAGCCGCTCGCCCAACACGATTCGCAGCTCTCGTTTTTTCGGAGTCTTTATTTTGCCCGAGCGGCCAAATCGAGCCGCCAGGATTTTCACGACGTATGCGAGCAGCAACAGGGCCGCTCCTATAACCAGGATTTGTGCGATCAAACTGATGAGATCCACACGGCCGGGATCGACTGAGCGACGCTTCGGAAAAAACTTTTGCAGCCAACGGGCGAAGTCCTGTAGTAAACGAACGAGCGCACTCGAACCGCGAGCCCCGGTTACATATTCCGGGCGCGCCAGAATACTTTCGAGTTTGCTTTTAGCCTGCTCCTTACTCTGCACCAGCGAGCCGGGATTCTGGCGTTCCGCAACTCCTGCTTCGAGCGCGCGAAGACTTTCAACCACTTGTTTGATCCTCTGCAACTGTTCGTCAGCAGCCAGTTCCTCCAACTCGTCGAACGTCTTGTGCAGCCACGAATTATCTACGGTGCAGGATTCACCGTCTGCTTCAATGGTCTGGTGCGCGGGTAATACAGCGCGCACACCTGCAATCGTCCCTGCGAGTCGCTTTTCAAACTCAGTCTCGCTTTCGTCTTCGTCCACTTGAGCCAGCGTGTCCAGTGCAGTAATAGCTCTTTGAAGATTTTGCTGGTAGCCGGCAATCGGAAGTGCTGCTGTTCGAGCAGGACAGAGAAAGAAAAACGCAGCTAGCACCAGCAGAAAAGCAAGACGATGACGGCGATGCGTTGTTGCGGACTGAGACATCAACGAGATTGTTCAAGATTGAGAATGCTGCCTGATGATCGCGGTGCCGCAGGCGGCTGTTTACGTTCCAAAGGGTGGAGTGCGGTTCCCAACGGCGAGGAAACATCGACGTCGGGGAACTCACCCAGTTGCTTCGCAGCCATCAACTCGATGTCATAACCTTCATGCCTGACGCGCTCATCCAGGTAAAGCAGTGAGAGCCCCAACATCCAGACCGGAGTAAGCAGTATTGAGCTCAATGGTCCAAGTATGCTGTAGGCGATCGTGTACCATACCGGCCATTCGGTGGAATTGAAGGGATCAATTCCGCTGAGCCTCCCTACAAGGCCGATGATGACGAATAAGATCATCAATGCCGAAGCCGTGGCGAATGTCGTAAACAGCGTCATCGCCATCAGACGACGAACGTTACCTCGCGCGAGGGAAAAACTGCGTCCCAATGCATCGAAAACTCCCTTGCCTTCGACCAGCATGACTTGAGGGACATAAACCACTCTTGCCACTATGAAGAAAAAGAGCCAAACCGACAAAGCCGTCGCCAACAGAAATCCAAGGACACCGACAATGATACCGAGCCAGGTTGGACCGAGAGCTGCCAGCCCCATCGCTGCAAACATGAAGATACCGGCCACCATTTCCCAACCGATAAAAGCCACACTGGAAGAAGCAAAGACCCAGATGAGTACGAGCAGCGAGGCAACGCTGAGTCCCCAAAACCGAGCTCGCACTGCGTTGTAGGTGGCCCGTGCCGTGACCGGATCATTGCGAAGCAGATGCGCCACGAGCGTGCGGGTCGCGCCGCCCATCACTATCACAGTGGAGAGATAGCCACCCAGCGTGAGCACCACTGACAGCACCAGAAGAAAAATGTGCAGAAAAAGGTCGCTCGTATCGGACGTGAAGAAGACTTTTTGCAAACTGATTGAAAAGAGTATCCAACCGGCGGCGACGATGATGACTGGCGGCGCGGCGGTCCTGATCAATACAAATAGATGTCGACGATAAAGTCTGACCGCGCGATCGATTAGATCGCCGGCGCCGAGAGGCGCGAGTGGAAGTTCGGTAGCGAAGGACGAAGACATTGATAGTGGCGTGGCAACAACTCACATCATGTGAATCATGCAACATCCATGGGCACTCCCGCAATTATTTCGCTTACCGGCTTTACTCCAGGCGAAGAGCCGGAGATTTCTCCCGCAACGCCGCAGCGGCGCAGCGCTGGCTTTTTGTTGCGCCGACTTCTTTAGTACTCGAACTTGCCGTCCAACATCATGTCGGCGAGTTTGAATCGCATGTTGAGCTTTATTGTGGATGCTATTTCCGAAACGAACCGGACTTCGGCAAACTCCGGGGTAAGGAAGGGTCGCTCGTCGACGAGGCGTGGAAAGATAAATCGCGCTCCGAATCCGTCGCGACCCGGTGGTACGTACTCTTGCAGGAAGAGTCGTTTACCATCGCTCCGTTCGAGGTAGGTGGTGTTCTTGAGGGTTCCGGTGGCAGCGCTGTTGATGAGCTGCATTGCTTTGCTGAGAAAACGTTTGTCGCTACTCTCGGTGGTCACCGCAATAATAATTGAGTCGGAGGCGGGGACCTCTGCGAAATTCTTCATGCGTGCCAGAACTTCGGGCTCGAGCGTCTTTTGGCGCAGTTGAATCTGGCGGATGAAGGCCTGTCTTACAGGCCGTGCTGAAAAGAAGCGAATGCCGTAGCTCAGGACAACTTCCTGATTGGTGGCCCCTTCCTCGAGCCGGGCCTTCGAGTTGGGCGCCCTCGTGAAGCGTGGATCCGCTGTCGGCTGAAAGAACATTTCTGTGGTATCAGCGTCTTTTTGTATTTGGGCCCACGGTGAACTGCTGAGCATTTTTTCTACTTCTTTCTGGCTCCAGTCGGTCCACGGCCTCTGCTCCTTCTGGATCGCTTCGACTGCTGTGGCGAACGCAAAAGATGTGGCTGAAAAGGCAAGTAGCAATGCGATGACAGTTTTCACGCGGGCCTTCCTTTCCCCTGCTCAGTATTCGAGCTGTCCGCCGTACATCAGTTCTGACATCTTGAACGTTACGTTCAGTTTAGTCGGCGCCCCGACCTCGCTGTAAAAGCGGACGGAACCGCTGTCAGCATCAAGGAAGTTCTTATCTTTGACCAGCCTTGGAAAGATGAATTTAGCGCCGAGACCGTCAGTCGTGGGAGCTTGATACTCCATCAGGAACAGGCGCTTGCCATCTTGCCGCTCGAGATATGTCTTGTTCTTCAAAGTACCGAGAGTGGCAGACGCGAAGGCCTGCGCTACCGGGCCGGAGTAGCGTCCGTCAGTTGAGTCGAAGGTAACGGCGACGACTATATATTCGCCAAAGTCGCGATCTACAAACGACCGCAGCCCTTTCAGCATTGTCTTATCAGGATTCTGCGTGATTTCGATAACGCGCATGAACGCCTGACGCACGGGCTTTGCTGAAAGCAAGCGGACGTGATAGTTGACTGAGAGCGCCTGGTTGGTGGCGCCCTGGCCCAGACGACTGTTATTGATCGCCTGATTGTCGGTTAAGCCTCGCGTGTTCTCCGGCCGAGTACTGGTCCCGGTATCGCGTGGTGAAGTTGGCGTGTAGACCATCTCCCGCGTGGCCGTGTCGACTTGAGTTTGTGCCCAGGCTGAATGGTTGAGAATTTTCTCTGCTTCAGCCCTGGTCCATTCAGACCATGCCCTCTCCTGTGAGACAACCGTAGTCACCAGCAGCAGGAACGTTAGGGCCATAAGAAATGATCTCTTCATAACCTACTTTCTCCTTCGCGGCGTTCTGCCGGAGACGGAGCTAGTACTCCAATTTGCCGTCGTAGAGCATTTCAGAAAGCTTGTACTTGGTATTCAGCTTCATTTTGTCATTCATTTCAGCAACGAAACGTACGCTGTCGTTCTCACTCAAAAACGGCTGACCGTCGACCGTGCGTGGGAAGACAAACTTCGCGCCCATTCCATCCTCGGCCGGAGCCCGGTACTCCATCAGGTACAACTTCTTGCCGTCTTTGCGTTCGAGATACACGTTCTTTTGAAGTCCTTCAGTCGTAGCGGTCGTGAAGGCGCGTTGTAGAGGAGCCGCCATTCGCTGATCGCTGACTTCGATGCCGACGGACAAGACGATGTAATCATTGAAATCACGGTCCACAAAACCTTGTAGTTGCAGCGCAAGTGCTTCATTAGCATGGGCATTCGACAACAGCACCTTGCGCGCAAAAGCAGCGCGCACCGGCTTAGCCGACAAAAAACGGACGTGATACTTCACGAGTTTGGACGGCTTTGCTTCGCCGGATTCTCCTGAGCGATTGATTTCGCGATCGGCCGCTCTTGGCGCCGCAACTTGTGTGATTGCGCCTGAGCTACCACTACTCAATTGCTCGTCAGTGCCTTCGCTCTGGGTCTGACCCCACGCAGAATCGTTCAGAATCTTATCTACGTCCTTCTTATTCCATTCGGTCCATGCCTTCTGCTTTTGCGCAAACACACCACTGGCAAGCAGGATTACAACCAAGCATGCAGGTATTACTCTCATCAGCGGACTCCTTGATTAATGATGGATTGACAAAAAATCCTGTTAATCCTGCAAATCATGTAAATGCTGTGAAGCATCATTTTGGGGTGCATGGCTTTTACAGGATTTACAAGATTAGACATGATTTACATGATGTCCAATAATCGCCTTAGGTTTCTTAACCAGACATTTTGCGCAATCCTAAGCCTTAGGTTTACACGCGAAATTCCGTAAAGGTCGAAAACCGATCGCACCCCTGATCCGCGGCAATGTCGCGACGCTCATAGTCGACGTGCAGGACAGACATTAAGAGCGTCGCTTGCTCATCAACTAACCGCAGGCTCAAGTCGTTTGGGCCAATCCGTTCAAACAGCAATTCCGAAAGCAAGTAATGACGGCAACTAAAAGCCGGCACCGGACCCAGCCGTTTTCGGGCTACCAGGCCACAATAGCCAACGAAAGTCCGCCTGAAAATCCTTTCGGCAAGTCGAGTTGCGAACTATCGAACACGCAGCTTTGCTGGCCGCCAAGTTTGATTGCGCCGCGCGCGATCTGTTTTTCCGAAATCGACTCGGGAAGCTTTGATCCCTCTCCGGTTTGCCAGGCCACTCTGCCTTCGCTGTCTGTAATAAAAGGATTGAGCCAAAGGCTTTCTTCCACCGGCGCGCCGGAGCTCAGATGAAAGCGCGACTTCAGCGTGATATTGCCGATCTTCTTCGAACGAAACAGTAAGGGCGTGTAAAGAATATTTTGTGCTTTGAACCGGCCTGAAGAGTCGAACGGAATTCGCGCGGCGCCCGGGTTGTAAGGTGGCTGATGAATCGGATGTTCAATGCTGAACTTCGCACCACCAGCTTGCTTCATCAGGAGGTACCCAAAATTTTTGACCGAACCTTTACGGTTAGTGACCGCGACGATCGGGAGTTTGATGTGCAGTTAAGGTAAGAGGAGAGCAGAAACAACTGCTCTCCTCTTTCTGTAGGATATTCAACCTCCTTTAGAAGTTGAATCGGACCACGAGTTGGACCAGGCGTCCACCGGGATCGTTGGTCGTCGACAGATCCTGGTACGCGTTTGTCATGCGCCCGAAGGCGGAAGACGTGAACCCGCCGAGCGTGTTCAAGTCGTTGCCCGCGGAGCCTACCAGGAAGTTGATGTTATTAAAGGCATTCAGGAACTCGCCTCGCAACTCGAGGTTTGTTCTTTCACTGAATCGAATCTTCTTAACAACACTCAAGTCAGAACGGAAGAACGCTGGTCCCTTGAGCACCAGATTCGCAAAGCCGCAACCACCCCCGATTGTGGGAGTGGTAAGACTCGGAACGAATCCGAAGCTCTGCTGACAGTTGCCAAAACCCGCCGGAGCAATAAACTTTCCGGCCGGTGTGCCCTGGGTATACGCAACGCTCACAGTACTGGCTTGTCCCGTGGGCGCATTGATCAGAACTCCCAGGTTGAATGCCTTGACGGTATTGTCTCGGATTTCCTTCGGAAATACATAGATAAATCCATCCGGATCTCTGTAAACGCCCACGGCCTCCTGCAACTCTTTGCGGTCCATGCCAACCAATTGGACATTGCCGAGCGAGAAGGGACTGCCGCTTTGAATTCGGATGTTGCCATTGAAACCCCAACCTCCGACCAAACCGTTCACAATACCTCTTGCACCTCCGAAAAACTTCCGGCCCTGGCCGACAGGTAATTCGTAGATGAAGTTTGTCTTGAGACTGTGGGTGATGTCGAACGGCGCCAGACCTCGTCTAAGATCCGGATCCCGGATAGTGTTTGGCTGATCGAAAACAGATGAGCTGCTTGCGTACGTGTTGGCAATAGCCTTTCCGAACGTGTAGCTCGCCTGAACCAACAAACCTCCCGATAAGCGTCTGCGGAGCTCGATGGTAGCCGCATCGTAGAAACTCTCTCCTGAGTTATCCACTATGAAAGCTCCGTTGCGTTTGCCCGCATTCACCAGGAAGTGATTAAACGGGAACAGCGCACCAGCTCCGGTTCGCCGGTTATCAAATGACGTACTTGACAGGTTGTTCCCGAAGGTCAGCGGAGCCGGATTCAACGGGTTCATCGTGTTGTAGTACGTGCTGCTCCTGAAGTTTGCGTTCGTGTAATTGGAAGCTGCGTTCACAGCAGATCCAGAGAGTCCCTGGAAGTATCCCAAAGTAATCGGCAGCGGTGACGTGCCGGTACCTGGTCCAAAGTACGCAAAGTTCGCCTGACAACCGGCAGAAAATGTGACGCCGGCCGGCGGGTTCGGAGCGGGAGACAAGCCTGCCTGGCAGCGGTTCGCTGCTATGTTGGCGAGCAGGTTCTGCTGGGCCAACTGCCATTCTGCGAACACGCCGTTCTCCTGAATATTGAGTTCATTCAGATCATATTGGCGCCAGAGATTTTTTCCGCGGTTGCCAATATAGCGAACCTCCAGAACAGTGTCAGAAGTGAGTTCGCGTTGAATGCTAAACGTCCACGAGTGGATTTTACCGATCTTCAGATCAGGCGCGAATGCATTTACCGCATCCGTGATTAGACCCGGATTCGGATAAACCGGCTCTGACGGAAAACTGGGTGGGGCAAATGGACCTTGTCGCAGGTAGGTGCCCACTGGCAAATTCCCCAGCGTGAGATTGCGATTAGTTGTTAAGGTTCCACCAGGGTTACCACCGGTGACTGCGGTAAACACGCCGACTCCCTCGCGATTGAACGCGACGGAATAGCCGGCACGAAGTACTGTTTGGCCGGAGTTTCCAGCGAGTCGACGGAGAAATCCGTTTTCGAAGTTGGGCGACCAGGCAATACCGACGGTAGGAGCGAAATTGCCGTAATCCGCCTTGTACGTCTTATAGCCCTTTCCGAATAACACGTAGTTGGACGTGGAGCCGGTCAGTGTTCCCGGCTTAAACAGGTTACCTTCACCAGACTCTCCGTAGAGTCCTTCAAAGGGAACAGTCGCGAACGTGTTGTTTAGTCCTTCGAACGGCAGCTGTACTTCCCAACGCATACCAACGTTGAGTGTTAATGACGGTTTAAGGCGCCAACTGTCCTGAGCGTACACACCGTATTCCTTTTGTGCCGCACGACTCTCGAGGTCGCCCAGGTACGTATACTTGAGTGTATCTTCGTTCAGACGGGCGTTTGCATTAACTGCCGTCAAGCGTCCGGCAAGCAGGTAATAGAGCTGAGCCGCTGCAGCTTGCTGTGTCGCCGGTAGCCCACTGAAAGCGGCAAAGCCGCCGGGATCCAGCGTCTGACTAGTCGTAAACACGGCGGTCGGAACCGCAGTCAATGCCTGGTTCCACCAGGTGAGATAGGTGTAATTGCCGCCGAAACTAAACGAGTGATTTCCTTTAATCCAGTTCAAATTATCATTGAACTGCCGCACTGGCGTATGCCGGCGGCTCGGAGCATTCGTGGAGGTAGCCGTTGCCAGCGTAAAACCGCCTGACGCGAAGTTTCCGAGGCTAAGGTTGTAACCACCTTGATTTCCAAACTGGCCCGCATTAACACCTGCGAAGAACAGGCTGGTGCCGCCGAGGACGCCGTACCGCATTTCGTTAACGAGGTTCTGCGAGATGGTCCAACGCCACGCAGTCGAATTAGAAAAGCGGTTGGAGTCTTGACTGCCGAAGTTCGGGAAGTCAGGGAACTGAGGATCGACGTTATTCAGAAAGTCAACACTGGATCTGAACTGTTGGTAGTTCCATACGTTCTCGAGATGGTGATTTCTACCAATGTTGAAGTCGAACCGAACGGTAGGAAACTTACGCACCTGTCCGCCGGGGTTCACGAAGGAAACCTGTTGGATGTTCGGATCGCCTGTTTCCTTGAAAAGAAAGCCATTGACCGAGTTGCGAATGTTCGTAAGCAAATTCCCCACGGTCGGGTCGGGAGTTGACAGACAGGGCTGGTTACCCGCGACGGCGCTGTTGCAATCGGCAACAGAGGCAGCCTTCGCAAAAACGTTGGTTGAGCATAAAAATGCTGCCGGCGAACCTGGAGGTGCAGTAGCGCAGGTCGTATTGCCCGCGGTACTGGTACTGGTTGAAAAAAATCGATAGATGCCGGACTGTGCTTGCGGGCTCAGAATGTTCCTTGTTCGCGAAGTCTTTTCCGGCAGCCGATACTCTTCATAGTTCACGAAGAAGAACGCTTTATCTCTTCCATCGAACAACTTCGGAATCCGTATTGGACCACCAAACTTGGCTCCGGGTTGATTTAACAGAATGCGTGCTTGCGGAGCTTTTCCCGTTACCGGGTCGGGCGGCTGATCGCGATTATTGAACCAGTAGTTGGCATTGAGCGCCGGGTTACGATGATACCAGTACACACCGCCATGGTAATCATTCGTACCACCCTGCGTTACGAACTTAATCTGGACCGCACCTTCCGCTGAGCTTTCGGCGCCGGGAGTAGCAGTCGAAACGGTGACTTCGCTGATCGAATCAGTTCGGGGGCGGACATACGTAAAGAAGCCGTCATTCGACTTCAGCAAGTTGTCCTGAACGTTGATGCCGTCAAGCGTGATGTTGAGTGCGCCTTTGGGCAAACCGTTTACGGAAGATTGACGCGGCCGTCCAACGGTCGTCGTGCCTGGCATGGCAAGCACCAAATCCAAAGCGTCGCGGGAAGCGGTCGGCAAGTCGGTAATCTGCCGGCCCGTCAGGGTAGTACCGACGGTGGCAGTTTGGGTCTGCAGCAACTCACCACCTCCGACGACTGTAACCGTCTCAGTGGCGGCGCCGACTTCCAATTCGATTTGAATACTGGAAGTCTTACCAACGTCTATCTTGATCTCAGTTACCACCGCCTGCTTAAAACCTGACGCAGTGACTGTGGCTATATAAAGACCGGAAGAGAGCAAGGGAACGCTGAACGCGCCTTCGTCACTCGTCTGCGTCGTGCGCTCCTGGTTGGTGGCAACATTCTTTATGACGACGGTAGCGCCCGCGACTACCGCGCCTTTCGGATCAGCCACGGTACCGGAGAGAGAACCCGAACTTCCCTGGCCCAGCGCGAAGACGCAAAAGAGCGCGCCAAGAGCAAGCACAAGGAAGGATTTCTGTAAGCCGTTTCTCATCACGTAATCCTCCAAAATGGTTTTAGCCCTATGCTGAACAAAGGACGGCTTTGTTCAGCTCTTGTTCTACAGAAGAAGCCGAACCCACTACTTTGATTGATATGGTTGGGGTGCCCGCTCACTCGAAATGGGCGATGTGCTTCGACACGAAGCAACTACTGCGCCAGCAACCGACCAGGCAAAAAGTCACAATATGTGCTCATTCCTTGAAGCGATGGCGTCGCGTAGCTTACAGTTTTCTGGATTTCTGTACAAATTATTGAATCGCTTGAGGTGTTTTTTGACTGGCTGACTGAGGAAATTTTATAGGACGCAGAGGACCTGCACGTCTATCCGGGCTGTTTCTATTTAACTACTTCAAACTCGAAATGGAGCTCTTTTCCACGCATGATTGTGGAAAGATAGAACTCCCAGAATTTTCGCGTGAAGCGCCACGAGGGCCATCGCTGGTCGAGATTTACCACGAATTCCAAACCCAAAGCGCGCCAGAGATTCGCAAGGCTCACGTGCGTAGTCAAAGGCTTCAACTCTGCGCTCGTGTAAAAGGGAAAGGGAGCACGCGTCGGAATGAAGCATGTGAAGGAATAACTATTGAAGTGATTGCGGTGAGTGGGATCCGTAGCCCAGTCGGGATTCGAATAGTGCGGAGTAACGATCTTTAATGTGCCGCCAGGCTTCGTAATGCGATGCAACTCCGTAATGAAACCGAGGACGTCGGGAACATGCTCAATTACGTGGCGACAAATAATCTCTTCAAACTCATCGTCGGCGAAAGGATATGGAAAGGTTCCGAGATCGTGAATGACATCTGCGTGACTCAATCTGTTCGCATCGATACCCATCGCACCCGGAAATTTATTCTGACCACAGCCGACATCGAGAATTCTTTTCTGTGGCGACGTCGTTGAAGCACTTTCAGGCATGCGTTAGTTCTTGCTCAGCAGCAGAGTTGTCAACTCATGCAAATTGACTGCGTGAACCGGTTGGCCCAACACGCGTGAAACTTCCGTCAGCTTCATGCCGTCAAGCATGATCGCTTCATCGCTCTTCAGCATCTGCTTCGGTATGCATACAAACTCACCTGCGACCCGTTCGCGCGCCTGCAAAATATCCTGGCCCGTAAGCAAGCCGGCAACAGAAACGTCTCCACCGAAGTAACTATTTTCCAGCGGCTCAACGATCATTCTGGTTCCAAATCTTGCGTTCATTTTGTCGATCATTTTTCCGAGCACCGGCGCGAAGAGTGTGCCGCTGAAGATCGTGCCCGCGGTGTTGTTGGCACTGGACCAACCCTCACGTTCGAGACGTCGCATTAGCGCGGCAAACTCGTTGGCAAAAGATCGGACCATGCCGACTCCGTCTTCAATCTGTGGGTAGTCGCCATAATGTGATCGCGCGGGAATACGCCGTCCGGCCCGCAAATAGATCTCGTCACCTAATAATGCGAAGTTTGTTCCCAGCTTTGAGTGTAACTGTTCCTGGATTGGGACAATCTGATCGATCACTTCACGACAGAACTCCGGAGTGACTCGGGTGAGTCGCGCGTCAGTATTGTAACGAGTTAGACCAAGCGGCACGATTGCCACGCTCGTTATGCGCGGGTACTCGGCAGCGAGATCGAAGATCGTTTTCTTCAAGATCTCTTTGTCGTTGATGCCGGGACACAACACAACCTGCGCATGCACTTCAATGCCTGCGTCCAGCAAGCGCGCAAGTTTCGTTGAAATGTCCGCGCGCTGTTTGTCGATGCCCAGCATGTATGCGCGGACGTCGAGGTCCGTTGCGTGCACAGAAACGTACTGAGGCGATAGTCGTTGTTCTACTATTCGACGAGTTTCATCTTCGGTAATAGACGTGAGCGTGGTGTAGTTGCCGTAGAGGAAAGAAAGGCGGACGTCTTCGTCCTTTATAAATAATGACGGCCGCGCGTCAGCGGGGTTGCCGTTACAGAAACAAAAGATACACTCGTTGGCACACTGGCGCGGAACAATCTGCTCAAAGCCGAGTCCGAAGTCTTCGCCTTCAGCGCGCTCGAGTTCGACTTCCCAATCTTCACCGCTCTTCTTACGCACCTCCAGAACAAGCTCGGTTTCGCCCGCGGTCTGAAAACGAAAATCGAGATAGTCGCGAACTACGCGCCCATTGACCTTGATTATTCGATCTCCGGTTTCGAGGTCCATTTCTGCGCCAAGACTGTCAGGCGCAACCTCGCAGATCTCGACGCCGCGACGGCGAATATTTGTGACTGCCGGTGTAACTGCAAACTCGTACATACGGGTCATACTTTGCCATAGATCTTCACGGATCGACACTGACCAGAAACCCAATCCACCCGAAATCCGTGACAATCCGCGGCAAAACGAGGAAAATAACAACCATTGAGCTTTTCACTCCTAGTCGTTTGAACTTCAAAGCATCTGCCCCGGCTTATGAAAAAACCAATTTTAATAATCTTCTTAGCTTCTTTCGTTCTTTTGTCCAACATATCCCTCTCGGCTCAGGAAACCGCCGGTGTCGTGCCCGTCAAGGCTGCCGTGGACGACGCGTCCGGCGCTCCGGCCCCAGAGCGAGCACTCACGGAAATCTATCGCGTGGGTGTTGGTGACGTTCTCGATATCCGTCTCTTCAATTCAGTTAACAGCAAATCCACTCTATTTACCGTCGCCGGCAATGGCGTCATCGACTTTCCGATCGCGGGTGGCACAATTTCGGTTGGAGGGCTAACGCAGGACGAAATTCAAAAGCTTATCTCAACAGAACTCAAACGAAGAGCGATGGCGGACAAGGCTCAGGTGTCGGTGGGAATACGCCAGTATCTCAGTCATTGGGTAACGGTGACTGGTTTGGTGGTCAATCCCGGCACACGTTATTTGCGACGCGAGATAGTTCCGCTTTACGTGGTTTTAGCCGAATCGCAATTGCGGAATGACAGTGGGCGCGTATTGATCCTGCGCGGTAGCACACCGGCACAACCTCATGACCTGAGCGATCCCGCTACTCTCAACCTTAACGTCCAGTCTGGAGATGTGATCACGGTGACGAGCCGGCCGCAGGAGTTCTATTACATCGGCGGCCGTATCAACTACCCCGGCCAAAAGATATTTCAGCCCGGAATTACGCTGCTTCAAGCAATTCTGGCGGCGGGCGGCATCATGAAGCAGGACAGCCGTGTAGAAATCTCGCGCGAGGGCTCCGACGGTCATCTGGTGACGATTCGCTATAACATCAAGCAGATCAAATCGGGCGCAGTGCAGGATCCCAGGCTTGAAGCCGGAGATCGCATCGAAGTCGCCCGTTAACCACAAAAGCAGAAAGCGTAGCGACAAAATGGCACCTAAAGCACAAACTGGTTAAGCTGTTCTGTGCCTTCTCTGCTTTTTTGCGGCTCAATTTTATTGACAATCCCCGCCCTCTTTGTTAGTTATTCAGGGCGCTTCGTGCCACCCCTGATAATCCAACGCTCTAAACTTGAGTTGTTCCAACTTTCAATAGTGGACGAGTACAAGTTCAATGAACAATAAACTTAAGCCTGCCCTGATTGGCGGAGTCGTTTTAGGCATACTTTCCGTCGTCCCCTTCGTCAGCGCCGCAAATCTTTGTTGCTGTCTTTGGGCCATCCTGGGCGGCATGCTCGCCACGTATCTATACGTTAAAAACTCGCCGACCCCTGCTTCGGCAGGTGATGGAGCTATCCTCGGAGCCTTGGCTGGAGTGATAGGCGCCGTGATCTCCATTGTGTTGGGAATCCCGATTGCCATGGCGATGGGACCGACGATGAGGAATCTCGCTGTTTCCCTCATTGAACGGGTCGACCCGCGCCAGGCCGAGATGATGCGCCAGCAGCTTGAAGCCGCGGGTAGTTCCATTGGTCCCATCATCGTAAACGCGCTGATCATGGCCGCTCTGCTGTTCGTATTCTCCCTAATCGGTGGGCTGCTCGGTATTCCAATTTTCGAACGGCGCAAAGGCGGCCCGCCACCACCGCCTCCCTTTACTCCAGGCGGAGGACCCGGTGGATACGCGGCCTAAGCGCAGAGTTCAAACTATTCTTATCGCCGGAATCTTTCAAAACTAGTCTTCAGGAGAAACTGAATGTCTCAAGAATGGACTCCCCCGCCCGCCTCGGGCACGCCTGCCAGCGTTCCTAATTACCTGGTACCGGCAATCATCTCTCTGTTCTGTTGCTTACCGCTTGGCATTGTCGCGGTGATCTTTGCTGCTCAGGTAAATAGCAAAGTTGCAGCCGGCGATACCGCAGGCGCGCTCGATTCGTCGAAGAAGGCGAAGATG
>Ga0126314_10000525_pt1 | contig 18379 bp, 16 predicted proteins | sample Plot105B_FD_92535 | JGI IMG/M metagenome (GOLD analysis project Ga0126314, IMG submission 92535) | Serpentine soil microbial communities from UC McLaughlin Reserve, CA, USA - Plot105B | ecosystem: Environmental > Terrestrial > Soil > Grasslands | place: USA: UC McLaughlin Reserve, Lake County... | reverse complement strand
GACCATGTCGTTCACCAATGAAGGATTAATTACGGTCTGCAGCGGCATCTGGCTTCTGAATACATCCCAGCCGCTGAAGATGGTTCTTTTGGTAAAGCCTTTCGCCTGTTGAATATGGCCGTCGCCACCGGGATAGTTTCCGTCGGCATCCTGGAAAATGCGCGGATCGATCTGTGCATGGTACATAGCGGTATAGAAGACAGTCTTTTCTTCTTCCGTACCCCCCTCAATACTTATTTTTGACAGTGATTCGTTCCACAATCCTTTTGCCGCTGATCTTACCTGGTCAAAATTCCAGCCTTTGATGTCTGTCTGCAGGTTGTTCTTCGCACCGGCAATACTCACGAATGAAATACCGGACTTTAAGAGCACCTGTTCGTTCTCTGCCGTTTCAAATTCTGTAAAAAACCCGAGGTGTTTCCCCTGCTTCTCCTTCGCCATGTTCAGAACTTCCGCAGCAGCAACCCTTTGCTGATATTTTTCGCTGGTCACATCTTCCAGCTTCCTTTTCCAGTCATCTGGGATATCGGCCGACCAGATGCCGTATTTCTTTAGTGGTTTGCTGAACTCAGCATAAAAATAAACGTTGTAATCGGCCTTACCGTCGCCATTGCCCCATCCGCCGCCTTCAGGACGGCATCTCATCCAGCCCTGTATGGTATGGTCGTTGATTACTTTGATGTATTGAAGCGTAGAGGTTCCTCCTACCCTTCTGGCCAGATCTATCTGTATCCGCGATTGTTTGTTTTTCGGGAACGTAAACCTCAGCATCCCGCTCCTTCTGGCAGCAGTCGCTTCAGCTTTAATATTGCTTTCTGTTAGAGTTACTGCATAATAGCCAGCCGCTGCCTTTTCAGAATCCTTACTGTATCCGGATCTGTAGCCTTCTTCGGTATGGTCCTGCCTGCCGGCACTGGTTTGTAATTTACCTGTTGAAGGCATCACAAGGAAATTTCCAAGATCGCCATACCAGCCTATGCCACTCATCTGGGTAAACGCAAAGCCTTCAATGGAAGTATGCTCGTAACTATACCCTGGTCCGTTGTCTCCTCCGGTTATGGTATTGGGACTAACCTGCACCATACCATAAGGTGTGGTAGCTCCCGGGAATGTTTTACCAAGACCATGGTAAGTGCCTGCAGCTTTTTCACTGGTACTGGCACCAATTAACGGGTTTACATAATCTGCAGGAGTTCTTGAACTGCTTTGCGCAAACAGCGCGGCCGGAAGTGTAAAATAAATCGCAACAGCGGCGAAGATCTTTTTCATTAAGTCTATAAGTGGTTTTATTACCTATAAACATAAAAATATAAATCGATTTAGCGAAATAATGTCCGTATCTGCCTGCAGAGGCCGACCCCCCCGATTTTACTGGATTATTTGTTTACTTTTGTTCAGGCCCTCAAAATAGATCCATGAATCAATATGCTTTAGTTACAGGTGCAAGCAAGGGCATCGGAAAAGAAATGGCCATCCAACTGGCAGCAAAGGGTTATCATCTGCTATTGGCGGCCAGATCTGAAGCAGAATTGCGCCAGCTTTCAGACGAACTTACTGCTACCTACGGGGTTACCGCGAGTTATTTTTCCTGCGATCTGTCTGCCCCGGGTGCTCCGGCAGCACTCGCCGGCTGGGCGCTTGAAAGTACAGGAGACCTATCCATTCTGATTAACAATGCCGGTTATGGCATCTGGGGCGATTTTAAGGATTTGGACCTGACTGCACAGATGGGTATGCTCCAGTTGAATATGAATGCTGTGGTTGAGCTGAGTTATTTACTGCTGCCCGGCCTGGATAAACAACCTCATTCTTATATCCTCAACGTTTGCAGTACAGCAGCCTACCAGGCCATGCCGCAGATGGCATTATATGCCGCAAGCAAGGCCTTCATTCTTTCCTTCACGAGGGGACTTCGCTTTGAACTGAAGAACAGCAGCGTGTCCGTGAGCTGTCTTTCACCCGGCCCGACAGCCACCGGCTTCGCAAGCCGTGCCGGACTTGATGCACTGGCTGAACTTGCAGATAAATTCAACATGCCTGCGGCCGAAGTTGTGAGGATTGGACTTAAAGGCATGTTCAATAAGAAAGCAGAGATTATTCCGGGCTTTCTAAATAAGGTCTCGAGCTTTGGTGCCACTCACCTTCCTAAATCTCTTATAGAGCGCATTACAGCCCGTTTATACAAGCAATAAAAAAAATGAGAATTATTTTAATAATAATTTGATAATACAAATTTATTCCTACATTTGTAATGCCTACCAAATCAGTAGACTTTATTTAATGACCAATAAGCAACACATATCTTACGCATACCGAATGCGAATGCCCCTTTCAAAAAGGGCAGTTTGTTGCTGTTGCTGTTGTTGATCAAATTACCCAAATTTTATTGATCAATTGCCTCTGCCGGCTGCTGCTATCAGCAAAAGCAATCCTATACTTTTTTTAACGATTTAAAATTTACACTCATGGACAAGTCATATCCGAAGTTTACTTTAGAAAATAAAATAACTGCTGAGCAACAAGAGTTTTTCAATACGCATGGTTTCATACACTTTAGCAATTTCATCAAACAGGAGACCGTTAAAGACATCATTCAGGCTTCTGAAAAAGTGCAACAGCAGTGGATAGCCAGCGACAGGACTAAAGTAAATGGCATCCCCATCAAATTCGGCAAGGATCTGGACGGAGCTCCTATTGTTCAGCGTTTCGCATTTCTAAATCAGCATCATTCACTGTTTGATGAGCTTACACGTGATCCAAGGTTTGATGTGCTGCTTAACCTGATCGGCCCCGGCGCAAGACTTGGGACGGAAGAAAAAGACGGCATGGTCCTGAATCATTATGTTAACGGCACCGAAAGCAAATTTACCCAGATGGGCTGGCATACCGATGGTCTGCGCGATATATTTCATGGCCAGAAATTAAATCCAATGTTAAATGTAGGCATACACCTCAGTACGTTGAAACCTGAAAACGGCGGATTGAGAGTATTGCCAGGAACTCATAAACAGGGTCTTTATCAAATGCTTTTCCGCAAGAAGTATTTTCTTGACAATAAAGCGGATGCAAATGAAATCGCAATTACTCCAACGGCCGGAGACCTTACCATACATGATGGCAGGTTATGGCACCGTGTTGCGCAGTCTTCAGTAATTGGAGAAGAGAGCCGCAGAAGGGTGATCTACCTGCCTATCATCGCAGGAAAATACGAACCGAAGAATGAAAACAGCCCGACAGCATTCTATCAGCGCTTTGCAGGGCTTGTTAAATAATCCAGGTATGTTGATCGCATTGATAATTGGTTACCTCGTCCGCACAGGGAAAATCGACGCCTTCAAGCGAAGGTTCCGATCAAAACCCGTACTATAAAATATTAGATGTTTGGTTAGCTCTATATTTGGTTGTGTAAAAGCCCGCGCTTCAAGCCGGGCTTTTTTATATTATAAAGTATAAAATAGTATACTTTATTGTATTTGCCTTGATGTGGATATAAGCTTACCATACAACAGGCCTTTCCGGCGGCTCAGGAAAGTTCAATTACGATCCGGTTTCTTTCATATCTCCAAGCCCCCAAACTGCCATAGCATTGAGCACGGGGGTTAACTTATCCCCCGCGTTGGTAAGGGCATAACTCACAAATGGTGGCACTACAGGTTCTGCTGTTCTGATCACCAGGTTATCCTCCTGCAATTGTTTCAAATGCTGGATCAGCATTTTCTCTGTGATTTCGGGTATGGCTCTCCTCAACTCGCTGTAACGCTTGGCTCCGCTCATCAGGTGATAAATAATAATTGGTTTCCAGTGTCCGCCAATCTTATTCATCACATAAGTTACAGGACACGAAGCAACAGAAATCTGCTTGTTAAAATTACGCGTTGAGCTTTCTTTAATTGCGGTCATGATACACACTTTGGGGTAAGTACTTGTATAAAAGTAAGTACAAATATAGCTTTGTACCGAACAATAAAAAATAAAAATATGAAATACACATTAACAGGCTCACTGGGCAATACAAGTAAACCGCTGGCTCAAACACTCATAGCCGCAGGACATGAAGTCACTATCATCACGAGCAATGCTGAAAGAAAACAGGAAATTGAAAATCTCGGTGCAAAAGCCGCAGTAGGATCCATCTATGATGTCGCCTTCCTGACCAATGTATTTAGAGGTGCAGACGCAGTATACACCATGGTACCCCCAAATTATAACGCCGATAACTACAGGGCTTACATTGCGGCTATTGGACAGAACTACGCTGATGCCATCACAGCCTCAGGCGTGAAGCAAGTGGTAAACCTTAGCAGCATTGGCGCCCACCTACCATCCGGCACAGGGCCGATAGCCGGCATACATGATGTCGAAAACATATTCAGCACGCTGGAAAATACAGCTATTGTACATGTGCGCGCAGCTTTCTTTTACACCAATTTTTACAGCAATATCGAAATGGTTAAACACGCAGGCATTATAGGCGCTAACTACGGCCCCGAAGATCCCCTGATTATGGTTCACCCCAGTGATATCGCAGATGTGCTTGCAGAAGAGATACAGAAGCCTGCTGAAGGCAAAAGCATAAGATACATCAGCAGTGATGAACATACACTACAGGAAGTTGCCTCATCACTAGGTGCCGCGATAGGGAAGCCCGACCTGAAGTGGATTGAATTTACCGATGAACAGGCACTGGCAGGAATGATTCAGGCACATTTACCCGAAGAGGCCGCAAAGAATTATGTAGAAATGGGTACTGCCGTTAAAAGCGGAAAACTATGGGAAGATTATCGCGCCAAAGACTTGAAACCAACAGGAAAAACAAAGCTGGAAGCATTTGCAAAGGAATTTGCACAGGCCTATAACAACTAGCCATCAGTATTAAGGCCGGCAGGTTCGGCTGGCCTTTCAAATCAAAAGGCGTTATCTTCTCCCCTGAGAAGATTGATGACCGTCATGAAAACGATCTTCACATCAAACATTGCACTCCAATGCTCGAGATAATGGAGATCCATTTTAACCCTGTTTTCCATGTCCTGATGTGTTTTGGTTTCTCCGCGCAAGCCATTAACCTGGGCCCAGCCGGTTATGCCGGGCTTTAAAAATTGACGAACCATATACTGGCTGACAATCGCCTTGTATTCTTCAGTATGCTTTAACATATGCGGCCTTGGCCCAACGACACTCATATTACCTAAAAACACATTGAAAAACTGAGGCATTTCATCTAAACTCGTCCTTCGCAGAAACCTGCCGATTGGTGTGATACGGTCATCATTGCGGCTGGCCTGCACTTCATCGCTCAAACCATTCATGCGCATACTTCTAAACTTAAAACACCAGAAAGTTTCGTCATTACGTCCGCTGCGCTGTTGTTTAAATAATACCGGACCCTTGCTCTGCAGCTTGATGAAAAGTGCAATCAGCGGATACATCCAGCTCAATATAAAGACAATCACGAGGCTGCTGAAAAGCACATCAAATATTCGTTTTTTAAACCTGTTGTGCATATCTTCCAAAGGTTCTTCACGGAGTGTGATGACAGGGAATTTGCCGCCAAGCTCACTTACAGTATAGGTGGGTGATTGCGCGCCACCAAAATCCGGAATGAACTTCAAACGAATGCACTGCCGTTCCGCCTCCTGAATCAGCGGGGCAACTTCTGTCATTCTATCCAGATCCACTGCTACATAAACTTCCATAACACCCTGGTAAGCCGCTTCGGCAAGTCTTATAGAGGTTCTTTCGGAAATACCGATCCCGTTTAAGGAGTACATACTGTCGTCATCACCTACAAAACCATAAAAGTTTATGTTCTTTTGCTTTTCCAGGTAAGCCGAAATACGAAGCGCAGTAACATTCGAACCCATCACAGCAACTTTCCGCGCCACATTGAATCTTTCTGAAAAACGGTATTGTACCGCTGTGCCTAAAAACCTATTGATGATAAATGAAAAAGAAAGCAGGGAATAAAATACAGCAAGGAACATTCTGGAAAAATTAACATCCTTAGCCAGCATTAGAAAAAAGGCAAAAAGCATGATGTGCAATACCACACTTCTCCAGGTTCCGCGGTAAATACTTTCCAGTTTCTTCTCCCCCTTAAAAGTATACAGACCAAAAATTGCAGTATTAAATAACCAGATTAGGTTACAGACCAGCACATACTGCTGAAATATTTCTTCCGCCAGAGATTTTCCCAGTAATAAAGTAATGTGAAATGATGCAAAATATACGATATTAAGCATGATCACATCACTGATCAGCAGTACGTATCTCAGCAAATAGATGTACCGTGTCTGCATAATATCACGCGCGGAAATGAGCGGTTCATCAAAGGTATTTAAAAACACAATCCTGTGTTTCTCAGGGCACAACAATGAATAAAATGAACAGTATTTACAGGAAAGACCCGGTTTATAGAGCAGACGTTAAATTGCTAAGAATAACATCTTTATTCAGGTATCGCTCGGCGTAAGCTCTCGCGTTTAGCCTGAGCGCTGAATGTTCATTTTCGCAGGAATGAACGATCATATCTTCCAGGGTAACTTCACTATCCGCAGGAACAACAAAGCCCATGTGATTACTGGTAATCACTTCAGACAATGTAGTTCCCGACGCTGCCGTTACAATAGCCAGGCCACCAACAGAAAGTATAGTTGTCAGCTTCGAAGGCATCATCAAATCACCTGCGTCACCTTTCTGCAAAACCAGGTGGACATCGGCCATATTCAGGAATTCGTTAAAAACGGCATGCTCCTGCAAGGGTAAAAAAAACACATTTTTAACCCCCGCTGTTTCAGCAACAGACATGAGCTTATTTTTCAGGGGGCCGGTTCCACAGATGACAAACTTAATGGCGCTTCGCTGTTCAAGCCGGGCGGCAATAGCAAGCAGCATCTCCAGCCCCTGCTTTTCGCCTATACTCCCCGAATACATAACTATCTTATCTTCCGCTGAGAAGCCCCACCTGGCCTTCAGCAACTTTCTGTTCGTCATGGGATAATAAGATGCAGTATCTACCCAGTTCGGAAAAAGTAAAACGGTCCTATCAACCTTTCGGGAAATCTTTTTCTGCATCCCTTCCGAAATTGTAGTGATCGTGTCGGCTTTGTTCAGGATGGACCTTTCCAGCTTGAAGAGTAATGAGAAAAGCCAGCCTGCCTTCAGAACACCAAGATCCTTTGCGGCATCTACCTGAAGGTCCTGCAGATGGTACAACACTGGCGTACCTTTAAAGAATTTGTAGAACAATGCCAGAAAACCCAGATGGAATGGCGGGGCTATAGCCAGCATACTATTATATCCAGGCCTGAAAAGCAGTTTTAAAATCACAAAAAAAGCAGACATAAAGAAAGTCGCTTCATGCAGCATTCGCTTTAATCCCGTAGGCTTTGAAGGCACATACATCGGACACCTGTACAGGATAATATTGGCTGCCGGAGATTCCTTTTTATACCACCATCCTGAATATGGCTTTTGCACTTTCCATTGCGGATAATAAGGAAAAGCTGTGATCATGGTAACCTCATAGTCATGCGCGGCAAGCCAGGCGACCATTTCACCTGAATATCTGCCGATTCCTGTAAGCTCAGGCGGGCTATTGATACCTATAATCAGTACTTTTTTTTTAGTCATTCCACCTCGTTTTCACAAGAGCCGCAGGATTTCCTCTATATATAGCGTTGTCATTTAAACTTTTGGTAACAACCGAGGCAGCGCAAACAACAGTATCTACTCCAACAGAAACATTAGGACCAACAAAACTGCTCGCGCCAATCCAGCAACCATCATTTAAATTAATGGGGCCATTTCTATAGGTCATTGCCGGGTCGTTGAAATTATGGTTACCTCCGCAAAGAAATACGCGCTGAGAAACACAAACATTGCTGCCAATATTTACCGGTTCGAAATTCAAGATAAAGACTTCTTCTCCAAGCCAGGAATGATCTCCAATCACCAGTTTCCAGGGCATATGAATATTCACCCTTGGTTTGATGACCACATTCTTTCCAACCTTGGCTCCAAACAACCTCAGTATGAAACTTTTAAATGCATTGGGGAAAGGGAACGCAGAAAGAAAGAAAAGCATCTTTGCAATATACCACAGCACCTCCTTCAGGCCCGAAGCTCCGCGATCCAGTCCTACCGACGCATTGAATTTTTGTAACTGTACCTTTGACTTATAGGAAGGGTTGATCATAGTTAATTGGTTTTCAGCAGACTGAGCATCTTTTGGCCAGCCATACTTTCGGAGTAGTGTTTTTCGTAACAGTTATTTGCATTAAAAGCGTAATCTTCCTTTTGTATCTGATTCAATAATAGCCATTTTTTTAACATGGCCAGAGTACCACTGAAAGTATCATCTTCAACGATCCCTGCCCCCGCTTTTTCAATTTCTTCATAAATATTGATCTGATTAGAGATCAGCACCGGCTTTCCGCAGGCCAAAGCTTCAACAATTGCAATACCAAAATTTTCCTGATGGCTCGGCAATATGAATGCCTCACATCCATAAAACGCTCCCCATTTCGCATCTCCCGACATCATTCCGGGGAACAGGATATCGGGATCTCCGCCAGCAAGCATTTTGATTTCACGTCCATACTCAGCATCCAGTCCTGGCCCGGCGATTATCAGCAAAGGTAAATCAATTTCGGATAATTTTAGTTCTATATATGATCTTATCAGCAAATCGACACCCTTCTTCCGATCTATCCTACTCATATACAGGAAATAAGGTTTGCCGCCAGTACGTGGGCAGGCCTTCTTAAAAGCATCCTCCAGGGATCTTTGAAAGGGCAAAGGTCTTGCAACACCTAAACCAACCACTTCTTCCCGCTTAGGCCTATAAGGCCGGAAGGGTTGCCTGGCCCGCACCTTCTCCACGTTACAGGTAAACAGCAGCGCATCAGCTGAGTTCACCAAATGGCGTTCCACCAGACTCCAGAAAAGCACATTACGCAGCGCCTTTAACCTTCTCCCTTTCGCTTGCTGAAAATAAGGATCCAGCATTCCGTGGGGCATAACATAAAGATCAGCGTTCCGGCTTCGCCCGAAAGCTCTTAATACCGCAAAACTCTGGTACTGCCACAAACCATGTACGATGACCTTATCATAGGCCGGCAGGTTCTTCATCAGCCAGGGTAAAAGACCGGAATGATAATTCCAGGACGTTTTGCCCCTGCCCAGCGCATGGATAATAAAATCATGACCTTTCAGATAGCCTGCAGCAGGATCGTCCAGGCAAAGCACCTCATGCCGCAGCAAGTTGCCTGCGGTATACCTGATCATACTTTTTACGGCCTGACTCACTCCGCCAGCTTTAGGATCCAGTGTGGGCAAAATATGGAGTGTAGCGGTCATTTTTCTTCAGCTATCCGCTTATAAAGTTCGTAATACATGTTTGCGACCTTATCTGCGTCAAACCTTTGCCTATTGATCCTGCCATTTTCAATGAGCTGCGTCCTGTACCTTTCGTCCTGTATGACCCTGATCATTCCATTTCGTATAGATTGAACGTCGTACGGATCTACCATACAAGCCGCGTCAGCCGCAACCTCAGGCATAGAGGAAATATTACTGGTTACTACCACTCGCTCTACCGCATTGGCCTCAATTATCGGCATTCCAAAGCCTTCAAAAGTCGAAGCAAATGCCACAACATCACAGGCCCTGTACTTTTCAAGCAACCGCTCATTGCTGATGTTGTACTCATTCGTATACTCAATCTTATTTCTTTCAAGTGCCTCAAGATACTCATTTGATAATTTTCCAATAATCGTAAGGCTGCAATTTATTCCCTTGACCGCTTCAATAAGCCGCAACAGATTTTTATTAAATCCCGTACCAATATGCAGGATTTCCGGCTTTCCGCTGTTAAATGTTTTCGGCGACGGCGTATAGACCGGATCTATCGCAACGGGAATCACACAGATTTTGTCAGGGTCGCATTTCGTATACCCGATAATCTCCTGCCTGGTCATTTCAGAAATGGCGGTTACGTACCTCGCACGGCGAACCGGTGCAGTCAGGTACAGCCACTTCACTATTCTCCTGGCCAGCCCTTTTTTTCTTGGCATCATTCCGCAGTCAAGTACAGTGAGCAGACCGTTTCTTTTTCTAAGCAGAAGATTTAGAAAATGTACCTCTCCCGTAACGTGGTTGACTTCAGCATTTTTTCTGCCGGCAGCCTCTATAATATTCACAAACTTCGTGTAATATCCGTCGTTGTAGCATTTAGAAATGTACACCTTTGCATCGATCTTTTCCGCAAGCCTTTTTCTGATGTCATCAAAAATGAATTCCAGGCTAAAACTGAATCCTATGCGCGGTTTTCTCTGGAAAAAATTTACACTAATCTTAGGCTCCCTCATTCGCCAGCTCTTCATCAATTAAAATCTTCAATACATCAAAAAATGAGGTGTCATACGTCCAGCCTAGCTTTTCCCGGGCTTTGGTATTGTCACCATAAATATCAAGAATCTCTGTGGGCCTGAATAACTTTTCATCAATTATAAGGCATTCCATGCCAACCCCCAGATAGTTAAAAACATATTCAATTACCGACCTCAGGGTAACCGATTGATTGGAGCAGATCAGGAAATCTTCAGGACTATCCTGCTGCAGCATAAGATACATCGCCTCTACATATTTAGGAGCCCAGCCAAAATCACGCTTAATATCTATGTTACCAACCTCCAGTGTTTTGGCAAGCCCCTTTTTTATTTTTATAGACTGCAGAATTACCTTTTTAACAAAGAAATTATCGCTTCTCAGGTACGATTCGTGATTGAAAAGAAAACCGCTGCAGCTAAACAGACCGTACGAATCTCTATAGTTCTTGGTGATCCAGTGTGCAGAAGCCTTCGAGATGCTGTAAGGGCTTATCGGGTTGATATAGGTCGTTTCCTTTATCGGGAGTTCAGAATCGCCAAACACTTCACTGCTGGAAGCCTGGTAAAACTTAATCAAAGGATTGATCATCCTGATGGCCTCGAGCATGTTAAGCACAGAAACAACATTATACTGAATCGTCCCGATGGGCTGCTTGAAAGAAAGTGAAACAGAGCTCTGTGCCGCAAGGTTATAGATTTCCAGCGGGTCGTAATGCTTTATTGTTGCCAGCACCTGCGAAAGATCTGCCAGATCACATTCAACAAGTTCTATCTGCTCGTCAATACCAAGATACTTTAGGCCTTTGGTATTGATCGTATGGTAACTTCTTACCAGTCCAATCACACGGTATCCTTTTTCATTCAGTAACGCGGCCAGGTATGCCCCATCCTGACCTGTTATTCCGGTAATTATTGCTGTTTTAACGGCCATTCGATTCTAAATTTTCTTCTGGTTCATCATCTTCTTCGTCAGTGTCTTCAACCCGGGCCCTTTTCATTCCGGCGATTAGCAGACCGCCCACCATCACACTAAAGCCGAGCGAAGTAGGCTGCGACCATTGACCCTTCGGAATATTTGTCAGCGCAAAGCCCAAGAGCATCCAGGGAAGCAGATTACCTACCCTTAACTCGTAATAAGAGAATAAAGTCATTTTCAAGCTCAGGCCCATTCTGATGGCGATCACCACGATCCCCATAAAGGCACCCAGCTCGCCAATCTGACGGTTCCATTCTTCTTCGGCAATCAGGAATTTCCTGGAACCTGTTAGCAAGGCACTGCCCACATTAGTACCCATCCCCATTCCGTAACCAAAAAAGGGCTGGTCCAGTGCAGTGGTTATGGCAATCAGCATCCTTCCGAAATAACGATCTCCAATGGTTCCGGTCAATCCGCCCTCGAGCGTATTTGCGGTAGTAAACCTGGCGGTAAACGCATCGATAGAATTTTTTAAAAAATCAAGGTTCAGCAGTATGATCACCACTATAGCAATCACCACAGACCCGATCAGTACCCTAAACAAATTTTCCGGCCTCCTGGCAACAGCAAATAATGCGAAGATCATACTCACCGCAACCTGAAAAGCCAGACTGCGGCTGATAGAAAACGGAATAGATACCAGCAGGGCAACCGTTGCAGCATACAACAACAACCTGTTTACCTGGCCGGGATTGAACCAGAAGTAGAAGATATAACTTGCCGACAGGCCAAAAAATAAATATGTACCGTTAGTGAATGAAAAAGTTCCCGAGGGCCTGAAATAGCCCAGAGCACCGCTGAAACCCGACCCGGCACTGTTCCCACCCACTCCCACGTTTATAAACGACGACTGTGGACTATAAAACTGAAGTATGATCAGCATGGTCATCGGAATGGTAATCCAGAGCATGGTCCTTCCCATTGCGATCACATCTTCCCTGTCCAGAATATGGCCGATCAGGAAGATCATGGGGAAATGGATCAGAAATATCCGGGCGCCGAACATAGCGACAAAAAAGTTCCCATGCCCAAACACAATCGCAGTAAAAACAGCCAACAAGGCAAGAATAACCATAGTGGTCAACAATTTTGAGGATGGCATACGGCCGGCACTCCAAACCTTGTAGATCAGCCACATGGCCAGCGGATCACGGATGATCAGCAAAGGCGTCGAAAGACCGGGCAAAAACCATTTCCTGAGCGCACCTTCAAAAATGAGCAGCAAAAGATAAAGCCAAATGCCTTTTTTAAGCATCCGGTCGTCATCCTGGTATCCTAAATATTTTTGATCACTATACATTTATCTTGTCAGTTCATTTATAATTATTTCCCCATAGCCCTCCCAGGTGTAACCTGCTGCATGCTTTCTGGCTTTCAGACTCATTTCTGTTAAATGTTCCCGGTTTTCTGCAAACCAATTCAGTGTTTCAGCAATTTTATCCGGCGATCTCAGCGGCACCATAAATCCGGTTTCTCCTTCAATAATCAGATCTGCTCCACCTGTATTCGGCGTAATCAATAGCGGTAGTCCCTGGCTCATCGCCTCCTGCATCACCAGCGCCCTTCCCTCGACTATAGAGGGCAGGCACAACACATCGCAGCTGCGCATCAATTCAAGAACCTGATCGTGCGGGCGACCGCTCTCAAAGATGAAATCCGAAAATTCATTCCTGTAAAATTCAAAGGGAGCAAGCAAACCGCCCATCATTATCAATTTTACTTTGGTCGGATCCAGCATCTTCATCGCAGCAAACAGATCCCCAAGGCCTTTACGCTGCCCAAGAGAACCTGCGAACAAAACCCGCAGCGGCCCCTGGTTCCTGATCTGTACTTTATTTAGCGGTACGTTTCGCGAGGCCGGGCTACCAAAAGGAGCCACTACAATCCTTTTGTTCTTTGCCCAATCCGGAAGCGAGTCCTTTACAAAGTCGCCGGGCACTACAACCATATCAGCAAGTTCCAGTTCTCTGCGCTTACGTTCCAGTTTTGCTGCCGAATCTGCAACACCGCCACCCAGCGTAGCAGCCCAGGCAGGCATTCGTTCCGCCTCCTCCTGCATCAGTCTGCGCCCGGTCTCCCAATAAGCGATGGGCAAATCGTACACGCATTTCAAGCCCAGCTTCCTTGCACGGGTAAATGTCTCCAGTGCGCCGTCTTCGTAGCAGTATACCGCATCCAGTCCACGTTCCTCAACCAATCGTGGCAGTCGCTTAGCAACCACCCGATCCAGCTGATGATAAATTCGATCAACAGATGCCCAGCCCGTTTCATGGCGGGTCAATCCCGCTAAGCCCAAATGAGGAGCAATCATTCTAACCATCTCCCTCAGCGGATGAGCAATTATCTTATCACTTTTCAGCGGAAAAGATCTCCTTAGCAATTCTTTCCGCAGCGATCCAGGCAAAGCACCAATCCATCCTGAATTTTTATTAAAAGACAATGTAGTGTTGAATTCAACCAGCATGCCGGCCTTATCGAAGGCAGAAATGGCAGCTCTCACAAATTCACTGCCCTGAGGATGAGATAACATTACTTTCATAGCCGTCCTTTTTTAAATGCCCCCTCAATTACCGCCAGGTACCGCGCTGAAACAACTTTAGGCAAATGCTGCCCGAGGTGCGCAGCCGCTGCAATGCGCAGTTCATCTTCCAGGGGCGGGTTACCCAAAAGCTCAGCAATTTTATCTACCAGCGAATCCAAACTCCCTCGTTCAAAAACAAGCCCGGCCTTCCCAACCGCATCCGGAAGCCCGCCTCCATCGGCAACAACAGGCAAACAGCCACAAGCCATGCCTTCCAGTGCCACATTTCCAAACGGTTCCCTCAATAAAGAGGGAACAAGCATATATTTATGATTATTAAGCTCCCCCACCAGTTCTTCTCCCGTCAAGGTGCCTTTAAAAACAACACTTCCCGCTTTACCCAGATCTTTAGCCAACTGTTTCAAATTAGCAAGCTCTGGGCCGTCTCCAATAATGGTGAGGCGCAAATCTGCAGCTACCGCCCTGATCGCCAGATCCGCACCCTTATCATTTACAAGTCGTCCAAGAAATACAAAATCCTGCGACGGACTGCTGCCAGGTATGTTCCGGAACAGCTCACTTCTGAAAGGATTGCCAATTACCGTCGCAGCGGGCCAGCAGGCGTCACTTAATGCCTTGCTTACAGCAATTACTCCTTTCGCCCGGGCCAGCCATTTACGCTTCAATTTATCCTGCCATCCGATAGTTCCATCATCTCTGCGCAACCAGGAACGCAGGGCCACCACCGAAGGTTTCCCTAAGAAGAAAGCGGGCCAGGACAGCCTTAAACATGGATTATTTTCAAAAACCACATCCGCCCAGGCGTGTTCCTTAATCAGTTCCCACACATTGGGTTTCCGGATCACCGGGTATGGATAAACCTTATTGGTTTTATCCTCTGCCCAGGTTACCAGTCGTATTTCGTGCCCCGCCCCATTGAAACATCCTGCAAGCAGTTCAGAGTTTACTTCTATACCGCCTATATGCGGGTAAAACAAATGTGTGAGGAACAAGATCTTCATGAGGCTTTAAGTTGATTAACAAAAGCCTTCGCAACGTCTTCAACCAACGAATGGTAAGCCGGCTTAGCGGAAGTTATCGCCTGTACCAGATCAGAAAACACCAGTTCTTTCCTGAATTCAACGCCCAGTGCGGCGGTTCCATCCCAGCGGGGTGCCCAAATAGGAAGTCCGTGCTCCAGCATGGCCACCGCTGCCCCACTTTTAGCCAGTAAATGTGGTTTAGATTTCGAGATCCCCGCATTACAGCGGTTCATGAGTACACTCAATGTCCCAACTGACAAGAAACCACAATCTATAATTTCGTAAGCATATCCATCCAGGCTTTTACGCAGCAGACGGCAAAATTCATCTTTTGCAGCAGAATTCCCACAGGCCAGAACCAGTCTGAGCCCGTGTTGATGTGTGCTGCAAAACCTCGCTACTTCAGCTAAGAAAATACTTCTGAAAATACCCTTAGGGGGCTCACCAAAATAAAGTACAGCCGAAGAAATATTCAATGTATCCTCAAATACAATCTCTTTATTGGCAGTCTCCTCATCCGGATAAATGTTACCGAACAGGCCCAACACCCCGGCATCCACTCCGATGCGTTCTAGCCGCTCCCTGTTAAATTCGACGGTAACATGAACCACTTCAGGCTTCAGCTTTGAAATAAGCCTGCCAATAAGTTTACGCTGCAACCAGGCCGTGATCTTTTGCCCGGCGCCTATAGGTGTATCCAACCAGAGTTCATGAAAAAGTACATGAAACCGGCACCCCGCTACCAGCGGCCTTAAGTTGTTTATCAAAGAAAAAGGAATCCCTTTTGCATGAAAAGAATAGGGAACATATTGCAGGCTGATCATTTCCGGATCAAGCGCATCAGTGAAAGTCCGAACCTGTAATCTTTTATAGGCCGAAGACTGCCCCTGAGGGATTCTCAATACCGGCAGCAAAGCCCCTCCTGACGCCTGGTTTTCCTTCTGTGTTTTCTTAACATAATGGTCTTCCAGAGCTACGGCACTTACAGAATGACCGGCCTTCAACAAGGCGCTCCCAAGCCGGCGAACATAATCGCCCACTCCGTCGTGTCCCGGTTCCAGCGAGCCGCATATGAACATCAGCCTCATACTTTGTCTCTGCCTCCTATTCTTTTTGCGGGTATCCCACCCCATATTTCCATTGGCGGAACCGATTTGGTTAGCACGGAGCCAGCAGCCACAATAGCCCCGTCACCGACTATTACCCCTTTCAGAATAACCGTATCACTCCCTATCCAGACATCATTTCCTATAACCACAGGGCTGCCCGGACATTTCTGCAGCCGCATCAGTTGCCCCGCCTCACTACCATGGTTGTGATCAAAGATTCGGGTACCAGCAGAGATCAGGCAATCATTTCCAATCGTAAGGCCGTGCGTAATGTTGATTTCACAACCTTTAGCAATAATGGTATCATTCCCTATAAAAACAGAAGTACCGGGCTGCCACATTCCCGGAATCTTAATGATCACATCCCGTTCCAAAGTACTATTTGTTCCCACTGCTACCTGGTGCGGCCAGTTTATGATCACACTACTAACCAGTGTGCCCTTCCCTATCTTCATCCCCATGCACCTGAGCAAAATCTTTCTGAAGGCAGAAGCAATCCTTGTTGGATACCGCCATATCAGCACGAAAAAAGCCTGATGTACAATTCTCTTCAAATTCATATCACTGAAACAATCTTTTATATCCGGCCTGATAGTTCAGGTCCTCTCTTCTCATTTTAATAATTTTGGCAGGCACACCGCCTACAATCGCATAGGGAGCCACATTTTTAGTAACCACTGCACCTGTAGCCACCAATGCTCCTTTGCCTACCGTTACGCCGGGCAATATGGTTACCCTTGTACCGATCCATACATAATCTTCAATGCATACCGGTTTGCTTCTGCCTTCAAATTCGGCAGAATCCACATTATGATCGGCAGTAAGAATGATCACCTGTTCAGAGATGGAAACATTTTCACCGATCTGTAAACCTCCCCTGTTGTCGAGCCTGCAGCCCTGGTTAATCACAGAGTTCTTACCGATTACCAGATTTGTGGTACAATCGAATCTGTTGTGCATCAATATGGCGCAATTACCGGCTATACTAAATTTCATAACCTTGCGGTAGTAAAAATTCCTGACCCTGTGGCTCGGAAAACCGGCCACCCATTCATTACACAAGTACAATCTGAGTTCAGAGAGTACACCTTTGAGCCTAAAACCACGTTTCTGATCAGCCATAAGCCAGCCCCTTCGATTTATATCCCCTGTAAAAAAAATACCCGGCGTACAACAGCAATGCAACCGCACCGTTGATGATACCAATGATCAGTACGTTGCTCAGCAGCGTAAGGTCCATATAACAGATCAGGGCCACCTGTACAATTACACTTATGCTGATGTGCAAAACGGGCGCAATTGCCCAGCCTCTGGCCACCGAAAGGTAGTTGGTGATACCGGCCATCAATTTCAGGCACCCCGCTACCGTAACCAGGAAAAGGGCCGTATTCAAATTGCTGTACTGCGAACCAAGTACATAAAGTACCTGATCAGAGAATAAATAACACCCGACACAGATCGCGGCACTCACTAGCAGCAACACACACAAAACCTGCGAAAAGCGCAGCATCAGTAATTTCGAATCTTGCGGAAGGCGGGCAAAGCGCGGGATGATCAGCGTGGAAAACACTACACTCACTAAACTGAGTGCACCGGCAATACGTTCCAGTGCGCCAACCTGCGCTATAGCGGTCGTATTGCCAAATATTGAGATCAGCCAGATCGTAATCTGGCTCGAAGCGCAGTAATAAATAGTACTCGGCATGGTCCGTTTCAACATCGCTACAATATCCTTTCTTACCTCATGGTTATCGGTGCGGTTCAGATCAGCAAACAGCGCCGCCCTTTTACGCAACCGGATATTTGCCCAAAGCCGGGTAAGACCGGTACAGATCATTGCAACGAACGTAAAAGGAATAAAATAAAGCGCCGGCACCAGCAAAAGAAACCGGCTGATATTGGCTTGCAGCTGGTTCTTTTGCAAAGCTGTAATGTCCTGGTTCAGCTTCAAGGGAATCTCATATAAAGTGTCAGACAGCGCAGCGTAAAAAGCAGGAATCAGCGACAGGATGATGAGTATAGCCATAGGCCAGCTTGCCTGATGGCGGATCAGCAGATACAACAGCAGCGGCAGAGCAATTATCAGGGTGAGAAGTGCAAATCTTCGTCTCAGACTAATTCCTGTAGCTACAACACTACCCAGATCGTCCTTACTCTGCCATACTTTTCCACCGCTCGCCAGTATGCCGGCACCAATACCACTATCGGCCAATACTACGGTTGTGGCCAGCATGGAATTGGCCAAAGTATAAAGCGCAAACTCAGTTGTAGGCAACAGGCGGATGATCAGGATTCCGCTGATCAGGCCAAGCACCTGCACCACCACCTGAGCAGATCCTGTG
>Ga0126314_10000524_pt1 | contig 18381 bp, 27 predicted proteins | sample Plot105B_FD_92535 | JGI IMG/M metagenome (GOLD analysis project Ga0126314, IMG submission 92535) | Serpentine soil microbial communities from UC McLaughlin Reserve, CA, USA - Plot105B | ecosystem: Environmental > Terrestrial > Soil > Grasslands | place: USA: UC McLaughlin Reserve, Lake County... | reverse complement strand
GCAGCCGGACGGAACCTGGATCCCCCATACCAGTGACCTGGCCGGCCGGCCGCTGCTGGACATGCAGGAGTACCTGATCAACAGCACCAAGCGGCGCCGGCGGGCCAAGTGAGCGGTCCATGTCGACATTGACATTGCCCGAAGCCACGAAGGATCGCGGTTCGAAAACCAAACCGATCTTGGCGGCGGGCGCCGTCGTGACGCGGGACCATCCGTCGCGCGGCATTGAAGTGCTGATCATTCATCGCAGCCGATACAACGACTGGACCTTGCCGAAGGGCAAGCTCGAAGCGGGTGAGTCGTCACCCGCCTGCGCCGTACGTGAGGTGAGGGAGGAGACTGGCGCGACGATCAGGCTCGGCGGTCCGCTGGACACGATTCGATACGACACGAGCAAAGGCGTCAAGCAAGTCGACTACTGGGGCGGGATTGTGTTGGATGCAGCACCTCGCCCGCCCGACGACGAAGTCGATGGTGTGAGCTGGCTGCCCGTCCGAAGCGCTTTGGAGCGGCTCAGCTACGCCCAAGATCATTTCCTGGTCCGGCAGCATCTCGAGCAGCCACCGACGACGCCGTTCCTCATTCTCAGGCATGCGAAGGCGATGGATCGCAAGGACTGGTCGAAGAAGGACTCGACCCGTCCCATCAACGCTCGCGGCCGCAAGCAGGCTCGCCTGCTGGTGCCAATGCTTGGCGCGTACCGGGTCTCTCAGCTGGTGAGTTCTACGGCGGCGCGCTGCGCCGGCACCTTCGAGCCGTACGCACAGGCGCACGGACTCACCATCGCAAAGTTCGGCCAGCTCACCGAGGAGGTGGGCGGTGACGACCCGCGTGCGGTTGCCAAGCTTGTGGTCAAGTTGCGTACTGCCGTGCTGGCGAGCGGCGAGCCAACAGCAATCAGCGTTCACCGGCCCGTGCTGCCCCACATTCTCGATGCAATGGACATACCGCAAACCACCCTCGTCACCGGAGAGTTTCTGGTCGCCCACCTGGCCGAGGCCGGCGAGGTACACGCGCTCGAGCGGCACCGGCCGCAGGCGTGATCTGAGGTATCGACCTGAAGTAGCGTCGTTCATATTGGCAGGCAGCTAAGAGTGGTCCCTGCTGGATTCCTGCCTCCACCCGGCACGCCGGCTGGCTCAGGGCTGCGGCTGAGAGCCGGGCACATCGGAGCGGTGCCCAAGTGGCCGCTTTCGGCCAACGCTGGTAGCCACCCCAGTGTCTACCGGCGCTGCTGTGCTCAGATTCAGGGTGAACGACCTGATCCCGTTGCGGACCGCGGCATACACGTGGTTCCTGATCAGCCTGCAAACCTTCGGCGGTCCGGCCGGGCAGATCGCGGTGATGCAGCGGGTACTCGTCGACGAGAAACGCTGGATCGGTCAGCGGCGCTTCCTGCATGCGCTGAACTACTGCATGTTGCTTCCCGGTCCAGAGGCCCAGCAGCTGGCCACCTACACCGGCTGGCTGCTCAACGGGGTTCGTGGCGGAATCATTGCCGGCACACTCTTCGTGCTTCCCGGTCTGCTCGTCATGATCGGCCTATCCGCCCTCTATGTTGCCTTCGGGGATACCTCGCTGGTGAATGGGCTGTTCTTCGGCCTCGCGCCGGCGGTTGTGGCAATCACCGGTCAAGCACTGATCAGATTGAGCCGACGATCGCTTAACCAGCCCAGCCTGATTTTTGCTGGCCGTGGCAGGCATTCGGAGCGCTCACCATCTTCGCCGTGCCGTTCCCGGCGGTCGTGCTGGGAGCTGGGCTGCTCGGCTGGGTATTCGGGCGAATTCAGCCGACATGGATGACGCACTCGGCGCCAATGTCGGCCGATGATCCCCAACCGCCGTTGATCACCGACGACCAGCTGCATCATGACCGGCCAACATCGCGGCGGACGCTGATCATCCTCCTGGTCGCGCTGGCCATCTGGAGTTGCCCAATCGTGGCGGTCGCGCTGCTGATCGGCCTGGACAGCATCCTGGTCGACCAGGGCCTGTTCTTTTCCGGCGCCGCTCTTATCTCCACACGTTCTTCACCGCCAGTACGACGCTGACCTGGGGTCTGGTGCAGGTCGGAATTCCCGTGCATAGCAGCCTCTCGTGGGTCCGCTCTGATGATCAGCGGGATCGCCGGCGTGCTGCTCTTCGTGCTGCGCTGGCCCCTCCCGGCAGTACTCGGTGTCTGCGCCCTTCTCGGTCTGGTGGCTTAGTTCGCTTCGCCCGCCGTATAACGACCGCACGAATTGTCCAGGTTGTGTGTCACCTTGGGACACCTGGGCGGGCATAGATCGTGACCATTACCGCACGTTTCGAATGACGATGGCTGATACCTGGCCCGCCTACACTCGCTACGTGACCGCAAAGGCAGGGTGGTACCCCGACCCAGGTGGGGTTGCAGGTCTCTTCCGGTACTGGGACGGCAAGGCGTGGTCTGCCGCCACGTCGCCCAACCCATCCGCGCCGCCGCCAACGCTAGGGCTCGGCAGTGCGGCCACATCCGCGCAGCCAACAACTGGGTCGACCGCCAGCCAAGAACCCCGCGGACTCGGCTCGGGGCCAGGCACAGCCGGAATAGGTTCGGAACCAGGCACACCGCGTTACGGCAGCAGCACCGGTTACGGACAGCAGACTTCAGGTCAACCGCTCCGCACCGCAAGTCCGTACACCGACCTCCAACAGGTGCAGCGGGAGCGCTCAGGGGCCGCCTGGTGGATCGTCGGTGCCGTGCTGCTGATCGCCATAGTCGTCATCGGCGTCTTCGCGATCCGCACGATCACCGGAGGAACCGCGACTCCTGCCACCCCGGGCGGTGGTCAGCCGTCCAGCGAGGTTTGTCCACCCCAGTCAACCGCAACACCCTCGCCCTCTCCCCAGCCCAATGACGGCCGCGTGCACGGCGGTCCGCTGTCTTATCCGCTACTTGGACCGCCATGGCAGTCGCCACAGGGTGACACTCGGGTGCCGTTCGGCAGTGACGTGCAGAGCCAGCAGGTCGTGGTGGAACCGAACTACGCGCCGGACAGTTCGTGGGTCGCCTCGATCCTGATCGGCGAACTGCAGGCTGGCGACGGCTTCTTCACCCCGGAGCAAGGCTCACAGATCGTCGTCAAATGCATCCTGGGCGCGTTCTACGGCGACAATCCGGTCAACAGTGATGTCAAGGTCAACGAGGCAACCACCATCGACGGTCACGAGGCCTGGCTGGTCGAATCCCACCTGACCTTCGACATCCCCAATCTGGAGACTAAGGGAGAGACCCTCATCGTGGCGATTGTGGCCGCCTCGAACAGCTCGGGACTGTATTACGCATCCATTCCCGACACGGTCCCGGACCTGTTGCCGGTGGCACGCAAGACACTCGAGCAATTGACGGTCGACGGTTAGCAATCGGCCAGGCCGTGTCGCTGCTTGAGCTCGGCAACCCTGGTGGCGCTGGTAGCGACGATCTTGGCGAAACCCGGGTCTTGACGTGCTCTCACGACGACAGTGTCTGCTGCAACTTCGGTCATTGCCGGATCTCCGATGATCGCAAGATCACCACCGGCTGCCAGGAACCGGACGACCCGAGATCCCGCTGATACGTCCCGCATCGCGCTGGCTGCGAGATCATCGGAGATGATCACGCCGGTGAAGTCCAAATCGCCTCGAATCATGCCGCGCAGAACCGTCGGGGAGAAGGCTGCCCTGTGCCTCTGGTCGAGCCTGCTGTAGGTGGCCGAGGAGACCATCACCATCTCGGCCCCTGCCTCAACCCCACTGCTGAAGCCAGCGAGCGCAGGGTCATCACGTCTGGTCACTGTGTCCACAACATCGCTGCGAAAGTCCGTGTTTCCACGAACCCGCCCAAGGCCGGGAAAGTGCTTCAGCGAGGTCACGACTCCGGCTCTCGCCATTCCTGAGACGAATGCCCTCACCTTTGCCGCGACCAGCACCGGATCAGAACCGTAGCCACGGCGCAGCTGCCCGATAGGTTCATTGCGGTCGATCGTGCTCCTCGGCACGACATCAGCGACCGGCGCCAGGTTCGCGTCGATCCCCGCGCTCTGCAGCTGTTGGCCCCAGGTTTTCGCCTCGGCTGCCAGCCTTCGATCACTGAGCCTGGCCTGCTGAACAGCCGACGGGATGGGATCGAATCCAGTGCCTTTCAGACGCTGGACAGATCCACCCTCCTGATCGACCGCGATCATGGTTTGGATCTGCTCCGGCTGCCGGGCAGCGCGAAGCGTTCGGCGGGTCACCTCCTGAGTGCCTTGCCTGCCGATCGTGCTGTTTCCGAGCAGGAGCACGCTGCCTGCCCGAGTCGTGGCCAACACGTCCGCGTCAGACTCCGTCGGCCCTGACGAACCGATGCCTACCATGAGCAGCTGCCCGACCCGTTCCCTGAGGGTCAACTCCTGGACCAGCCTCCCGCAAGTCGACATCGTTGGTGAGGGGATTGAGGGCGGCGGCGTCATCGGCGTTGGGCTCGGGGAAACGGATTCGCCCGGCGATGGTGCGGATGCATTCGATGTGGCGCTGGGCCGGCCGCCTTCAACCGGGGATGAACATGAAGCAATCAGGATGATTGTCGCTGCGACCAGAAGCAGGTGCAGCGTCGACTTTCCTCGAACCCAGAACACATGTGCTCACCTCCCTCGTCACCCTCGCTTACCGGGACCACCAACATATGCGCATTAGGGTGAGACTCATGGCCTTCTCTGCCGAGGTGCTGTCAGCAGGTCAAGGTGGCCACGCTGCACTCGTCCCGCCGGAGGTTGCCGCGATCTTCCCAACCAAGCGGCCGGCCGTAGTAGCGACGGTCAACGGCACCGAGTACCGATCACGGCTGATGGTCTATGGCGGCAAGACCTACCTCGGCTTGCGCAAAGATCTGCTGCGCAAGATCGGAGCAGGGGCTGGAGATACCGTCCAGATCGAGCTGACCGAAGATCACCAAGAACGAATAGTGACCGAGCCGCCTGAACTGCTCGAAGCACTTGCGGCCAACCCGGAGGCACGCAAGGCGTACGACGCGCTGGCCTACACACACCGGATGGAGTATGCCCGCTGGATCGGAGAAGGCAAGCAGCCGGAAACTCGAGCCAGCCGTACCGCGAAGACCATCCGTCGGCTACTCGGAACCTGATCAGATTCCGCTATCAGCGACGCGCCGAACTGGCATCAGTCCCTCAGATCCAGCAGCGCGTTCTCCACGACCTCCGCCATGGCCGGATGAATCCAGTACTGATCTCGCGCCACGTTGCGCGCCGGCGTCTCAAAGGTCATTGCCTGGATCAGAGGCTGAATCAGCGAGGATGCCTGCGGACCGATGATGTGCCCGCCGAGCAGCTGGTCGGTCACCGGGTCGCCCAAGACTTTGACGAAGTGCGTGGCGTCCTCCATTGCCCAGCCATATGCAGTGTCACCGTACTCCGCACGCCCAACTCGATAGGGCACATTGTGTTCCTGCGCCTGATCCTCGGTCAGCCCGACGGCGGCCACCTGGGGTTCGGAGAAGACGGCGTGCGGAATGAACCGCCGATCGCTGGCGATCATGGCGGTCGGGTTCAGCAGGTTGTACTTGACCACGCGCGCCTCCGCGTTTGCCACGTGCTTGAGCATGGCGTGCGAGGAGACGTCGCCGAGCGCAAAGATGCCCTCAGCCGTAGTTCGCTGATGATCATCGACAACGATGAAGCCGTCGTCGTCGACCTCGACCCCGGCCGCCGCCAAGTTGAGCGTGTCGCCGTTCGGCACCCGTCCAGTGGCAACGAGCAGCAGCCCGCCCTCCACTGTTGATTCGGTATCACCTGACGTGATCACGACGCGAACCCGGTCATTCGCCAGCTGCTCCACTCGGCGGATTGTCGTGTCGAGCAGGACCGACACCCGCTCGGAAAACAACTCGGTGAACCGGGCAGATATTTCGTGATCTTCCTTGCGCAGCAGCGCCGGCGACCGGTTGATCATGGTCACTCGGCTGCCGAAGGCCGAGAAGACGTGAGCGAATTCAGCCGCAACGTAGCCGCCACCCAAAATGATCATTGACTCGGGAAGCCGATCTACCCGCATGATGGTGTCCGAGGTGTGGTAACCGACCTCGGCAAGGCCTTCGATGTTCGGAATCACCGCCCGGCTCCCGGCGCCGACCACAAAACGGTCAGCGGTGATCACACCCTGCGACCCGGTGTCCAGCCTCAACGGGCCAACGAAGTGGGCCGTCTCGCGGAAGAGGGTGATCGTCGAGTCCTCTGCGCGGAACTTCTCCCCGGACGCCGAATTGGCGTCGATCCGGCCGAAGATCCGGTCCCGGATATCCAGCCAGCGAGCTCGGTGTAGCTCAAGATCGACACCGAGGCCTGCTGCGCGGTCCGGGGTTCGGGCAAGATCGGCTGGATAGACGTACATTTTCGATGGAATACAGCCAACGTTGAGACAGATGCCGCCAAAGGTGCCCGCCTCGACAATGGCGATCTTCTGGCCCGCCAACCGCCGCCCTGGAATATTGTTCGCCGATCCGCTGCCGATGATGCACAGGTCGAAGTGGGGCACGTGCTCATCGTGCCAGGCCAGACAAAGTGGTCGCCGTGATCGGGCCGTAGCCGATGCCGATCGCCCTTGCCCCCCCAATTGCCGCATTGGAGCATGGTGAAGTGACGATCCGGGATCGTGAAAGGCGGCTCGGCACCAAGCGGCGCAGCCGAGTGGCGTACCTCGCACTATTGCGACGAGCGAGCCACATCGGCGTGCGCAGCTTTGTGTTCCGCAGCTGCTGCGTGGTCATCGTGGCAACCTTGTCCCTGGCGAGTGCGCAAAACCTGATCGCGGTGCTGCTCACACTGCCCGCCGCCCTGAGCTGTTACCTGCTGCTGGCCAATGAGCATCATTTGCGGGGCGGCACCCGGCCGCGGCTCTGGTTGTCCGCGGCCTACCTGCGAGACTTCGGCAAGACAGACGGCCTGCAGCGGCTCAGCCTCGGTTCCTATGTCGAGATTCCAGCCGGCTTCATCCTGGTTGCCATTCCGTCCTGGGTCACCACCAGCGCTCCCTTGTCGACGCGGTTGATCATGCTTGCCACTGCCACTCTCTTTGTCGTCAGCACCTCGCTATCGATTTTTGTCGATCACGCCTGGTTCAATCCCGATGAGACCTCGCCACCGCTGTGGACCGAGATCGCCCGGCTACTCGCTGGACCGATTACCGCACTGTCTGTGATGGTGATATCACTGCCGGCTGAGTGGGGCAGCTCCGGCTGGCCAGCCGCTCTTGCCATCTCGCTGTTTCCCTTGATCGTGAGCTATGTCATCTGGGACACCGACATCACCGTGAAGTACCTGGTGCCGATGGTCCGTGAAGAGGCGCACGCCGGTCGCGAGCTGGTGATCAACGAAACCCACGGGGCACTGTCGACCAACCTGCGCCTGTTGGAGCAGCAGGCCCGGTTGCATCGAGACGAGGCACCGGCACTGTACGAGCTGGCCGTAAGTGCGAACAGCAGGCTGCGGGAAACCCTGACACTGGCCCAGATGGACCTCGACAGCTCAACTGCCGTGGCGAATCTGGCCGCACCTGTCTTCACGCTGGCCCGAGCCACCGGGGCTCGAGCCGAAGTCGAGGTGTCCATCAAATCGCTGGAAGGGGCGGATCGTGACCTTGCCCGGCTGGTGCTGAACGACATGGTCGGTAATGCGCTCAACGCCGGTGCGACCACGGTGGGAGTTCGAATTGAGGGCGGCACCGACGGCTCGGTCACGATCTCAGTGACCGACGACGCCCGGCCCATGGCACCTGGGGTGTGGAAGACTCCCGGCACCAGCTCAGCCCGGCTGGAGGCCCGGCTGCAGGATCGCTCCGGTTCCCTGCGCGTCAGCTCGCTCGGGGAGGGTAAGACGGTTGTCGCGCGGTGGTTTATCTCACCTGAACCAGTGGAGGCGTCAAACGATGACCGAGGCGAAAGTCTTACTCGTTGACGATGTGCCAGGTGAGCGAGCCAACTTCGAACGAGCATTCCGCAATGGCCTAGCCGTCGCTCCATCGATTGATCGGCTCAACGAGCACCTGCGCGCCGGATTGACGTGGGATATCGCCTTTGTCGATTTCAATCTCAGCTCTCCCACGAGCACCGGACTGACTGCACTGCTCAGGTTGTCTCAGGAGCGACCCGAGACCCGCATCGTGACGTACAGCCAGTTCACCGAGAGCGGTCGGACGCTGTACGCCGCAGCCGCTCGGCATTGGTTCGGCGCCTCGGCGCTGCTGGATAAGACTCGGAACGAGCCCGACATGCTGATCCGGTATCTGCGCTCCCTCCAGCAGGGGATCAATCCGACGCCGGTGCCCTGGCAGCGGCGGCTGCAGTGGTCCCACTTGATCGACAGTCTGCTGGCTGACGCGTCGTGGGTCCGGATTTGGCGGGCGCTGCGCGAATGCGCCGGTGACATGGCACGAGTGGCTCAGATGCTGCACGTAGAGCCCGGAAGCTTGCGTGGCTTCAAAGATCGAGCGACTGAGGCGGCAATCCAGTTCAACGAGAGGTTTCACGACATTCCGCATCCGGGCCAGACCCGCAACAAAAAGGGCATCTTGGCGGCATTCGCCGCGGAACATCGACACTTCCTGATGGCACCGGACCTGTCGACCGTCATGTCCCCGGGGACTCGGCGCGCTCGGTGCTGATGTCGGGCCGGATCCGGAGATAGTGCTGCCGTTCCGATTCGTCGAAATGCTCGATGGCATAGCGAAGTGCGGTTCGCGGCATACGGGCAGCATGGGTGTCCAGGAAGTGACGCAGCTGATCCCGATCCACTCTCTTGCCGGCCTGACGTAGCGACCAACCAACGGCTTTGTGGATCAAGTCGTGCCGATCGCTGAGCAGAAGCTCCGCAATGGCAAACAGGTCCCTGGTGTCGCCACTGCGCAGAAATTGCTGAGTGCTGATCATGGCGATTCGGCGCTCCCAGATCAGGGTCGAGCGCGCCAATCCGTAGAGCGGAGCTCGGTCGCGTCCTTGCAGATAGCCGCCGACGATCGGGCCGCAGCTGACGTCGACCAGATCCCAGTTGTTGATGTAAGCCGTATGCGCCAGGTAGTCGTGGTCTAGCAACGGCTCAACGCTATGCCAGCCGAGCGTCTCCCGCGTGGCAGGTTGAACGCTATGGCCTGCAATATCCTGGCCTAGCGCAGCTCGCTCACATAGCCATGCAATCACCGGCATGGTCTACGGGGCCCTCTCCCCCGAGCATAAAGGCTCCTCCCCCGGTTCTGATCATGGTAGGGCCTACGCTCACCCCGTCAAGGGCGCTCACTGCGCTCGCGTCCTTCGGATTCCACCCTTGACGGGCCTCCCTACGGCCAAGAATCGCGGGTCCCGGGAGAGGGCAGAGCGGGAAAACAATCAGAACTTGGCTCTCGGCGGTGCGTTAGGCACGGAGCCGATCATGCCCGCGTCCGGTGTGTATGCCACAGGGTTCAGCCTTTCGGGTAAAGGGTGGTCGCCGGGCATAGGTCGGCTGCCGGGTACAACGCCTCGACCGCGGTCGGCGTCGGCGTGGGGTGGGTTTCCGCGGTTTCGCCGAGACGGGGACGGCGACCAGGCCGGCGGCGGTGCCGAGGCTGATGGTAAGGAAGCGGCGTCGGGGAAACGTGGTCACAGTCACCTCCGATCATCAGGTTTGCGATTCGACCCAACGGTTCCAACGGGCCGGGTCGTCGACGGTGACCGCGTACGGGAGCAGTTTCGCCGCCTTGGCGTAGTCGGTTTCGGTTTTCAACGTCCACACGTTCAACCGGATCCCGTTGTCGCGGTACAGCTTCGCCACCGAGCTCGGAATATCGAGGCGCACGTCTACTGTGTTCCCGAACGTTTTCACTTGGGTGACGCTCGGCCAGGTTGGGTAGCCGTGTGAGATCAGCCCGTACTGCAACCGATGGGCGGTGTCAGCGAAGTCGAGTGAGCGAATTTTGTTGATTGGTGACCCGGCCACTTCGGCGGCCGGGTGGAATGCGACAACCCGGACGTCGTAGTTTCGGATGGCCGCGTACAACTGGCGGGCCTGATCCCAGGTAATCGACGACGGTTTGATTTCAACGTTGATCTTCTTGCCGTACCCCTTCGCGTAGGGCAGCAGGTCAACCAGCCGCCACATCCGCTGGTTGGCGATCTTGGTGCGGCACCGGTTGTAAATGTCGGACCACAACCATTGGTCGACATACCAGGGTTTGGCCCGGCTGGTCGTGCAGTTGTAAAGATCATCAAAGCGGCGGTTGTGGAGCAGCACCATCGTGCCAACGGTGTCGGCGTCGTTGCTGTCTTTGGTCCAGCGCACGTCGCTGTCTAACCAGTCGGCTCCGTGGTAGACGGCGTAGCTGTACGCCTTCGGGGTGCCCTCGGGGATTACGCCGGGGATGGAGGCGCCGCGGTGGGCTACGACTATGGCATCGAGCACTGACGCTGCTGCGCTGTTAGTAACGGTGAAGGTGAGGACGAAGGTTGCGGCGAGGACCCCGAGGAGACGCACCCGCGAAACCTTAGCCGTCAACCGGTGATTACGCTGACAGGCTGGCCACGTTCGTCTTACAAGCGGCCGGCCAAGTTGCCTCCAGTCATCCCGCTCGCACGCCTTTTACGTAATCCGGCGGCCCAGTTGCCGAAACGTTGTCCACAGCCTTCGCGGCTTCGTATTGGGCTCGCCACTGGTGACGCTCCGCAATCGGCGGCCACCAATGCGGTCAGGTGGCCTGTCGTGTGCTCAGCAAGTGGCCACCAAGGTCCGACACCACTTGGGCGAGGCCAAAGATTACGAAGTGCAGTAGCGTCCTCTCCAGAAAGAGGTGGGCTTGAAGATCGTCAAGGTAAAGAGGCACGGTCTCGCCATAGTGCGCAGATCCCATGGTGTTCGCTGTCGCGGCGAGGACATCGGATACGGTTGCCGTGCGCATTCCGGACGCCGTCTTGACAGATAGAACTGTGAACGCCAGATATGTCTCAAGGTCGACGAGTTTGTCAGTCGGCGAACGCCTCCTGCATGACGCCTTTAGGTTCGCAAATCGCGAATCCGCGGCCTTAACAATGTCCGGAACAGCATCCTCTTTCTCTATGGCTGCGAAGACCGGCAATGGCGCCCGCATAATGTTTGCCAGGCGAATCAGAAGTGGGTTCCATGTCGGCCTGTCCTTCTCTCGGGGAGGCCAGTAGATCAGGGCCCTCAGTTGACCGGCGAGGACTGGCAGGAGATGTAAATCCCCAGCCATCGCTGCGGCATTGAACTGGCGCAGCGCATCAACCCCGTCGCGCAGATCAATAAGCTGCTCCGTGAGTGACTTTTCCCGGCTCTCTACGCGCGGCTGAAATCTCGGTCGGCTGGAGATGCGGTCCTCACGCTCTGCAATGGCGTGCTGACAGGCCTGCGCTGCCTCGGGATGGAGATAAGACAGTTGAGGGTCGCCCGTCCCGAGCTGGGGTATTTCAAATACGGCCTGCGGGCTCTTTGCCAGAAGGGAAAGTTCTTTGCCATTTATGTACGCCGCAAGATTGCCGTCCCCAAATGTGATGCACAAGACGGTGCGGTTGGGGCCGGTGACACCTAGACGCTGAAAGTGCTCTGCCGCGAACGGAGCAGCTCCTGGTGAGTCACTTACTGCCACTTCAAGATGTCCATCGACATGGACCTTGAGAAGCACAAGCGTCTGCTTGATCTTCGAGGCATAAAAGACTAACGGTGTCCATGGCGGCCACGGGCTAGGAAGTTGGAGCGCGAGGAAGATGGTGAAATCGGCAGGCGCCACCGGAAGATCGTATGGGGTTGGATCGCGCGCGTCTGACAGTTGACGCCCGCGAGCGGGCTCCTGGAGCCGCCTTTGGACCCTCGTGACCTAAGCTCCGGCGCCTCAGCTGGCACGTCAGCAAGGGCACGTTCGGCGTCAGCAAGAGCGAGAGACATGCTGATCCTGCGATCAGGGCTGCATGCGGGACAGTTACAGGTACAAGGTTCTCCGAAGCGGCATACGGACCTCGGGTCTTAAGCCCCTGGAGCCAGTAGTCCTGGAGCTTCGACGGATCAGGCTTCATCGGGGGCGCATGACTCGCTCAAAGTCTGAAGCCAGTCCGCTTTCAGATACTTCACATAGGTGGACGCCGACTCCAGAGCCTCGCGGAGCCCTTCAAACGAGATGTAGCGGCATACCTCGACCAGAGGTGGCTTCATCCGGTCGAAAGTCGGGCGATTGACCTGCTGGATCACCTTGCTGCGGCGATCCTCAGGAGCGACCAAGAACAGCGGTATCGCGATGTTGGGCTGCATTGCCAGCAGATCGCTCATTCTCAACAGCCCGGAGTATATGGATGTCGTGCTCTCTATCTCGAAAGCCGCCACGATGGCGTTGCCTTGGAGCCATAGCAGATCAATCAGCTCGATCGTTCTGTTCGTGGCTGGGTCGAACTGCTGCGGTAGCTGCTCACTACGCCGTGGCAGATCACCCAGGCGCTGGCCCTTCCACTGACGGCTGGCGTCATTGCTGGCAAGGTGCACATCAAACCCCATGTCGGCACCCAGCCTCATCAGGAGGTACTGGATTTCGGTGTGCTTGGTGCCCTCCGAGTCGGGCGCCTCCTGAGCGTCGTTGTCGTCGCTACCGGGCACAACTACCACATCATCCTGCACCGCAACGACGTTGGCCGGATCTGACTTTGTCTTGCTAAGCCTGCCTAGAGGTCTTGCAATTGGGTTCGCTTCAGCCTGACGTAGAGCTGCCATGACAGCCTCGCCATCCGATGCCTTCCACTTAGCTGGAGAACCGCGAAAAGGCCCGCTCCACAGATTCGGGTTGCTCAGGTTTTGGAAGACGGTCAACTCCTGGCGCATGTCCAGCACGGGAACTCCGTACTGCGGGTCGAGCGCAATAACGGTCCGAACAGGGATACGGCTAGGGAAAGTCTGCGACGTCCAGATCGGCGACTCATCGAAATAAGCCTCGCCGGTGACCTCCAAGACGCCTACCCATCGCGAGATTCGCGTGACGTAGCAGAGGAGATAGTCACCCGGCTTCATCCGCTTCACGGTGGTGAGGCGGGCTTCGCTGAAGCCAGAAACCGTACGACTCTGGTCGAGGAATTCCTGCCAGGTCTCGATCGTGAATAAGTCCAACCAATAGGTGCGAGCCATGAGGGGACTCTGCCAGATCTAATCCCCAGACCGCTGCTTAACTTGCGGCTAAGTGTGAGCCGAGTCCGCCCGGAACCGCTTCCGCCCAAGTTCCAAACGCCGGGCAACCGACGAGCAGCGGTACGGCTCAACTAACCTGGGGCGACCCGCGACCATCAAACCTTGGGCCAAGAATCGGCCGGATAACGGGCGCCGAAGGGAACCCCAGACATAGTGAGGCCCAGTCCTGCATACCCGGGTGCTCCAGGAGGGTCCCGGTTTCGATGCCGCCGAGGGTAACCACGTGTATGCAGATCCAGCCGGACATCCCTTCTGCATCGGCTGGGGACAGCCGTCTCAAGAGAGCCTCGCAGCGTTCGTCGTCAAACACTTGGGCCAGAGCGAGCCACCCGAAGGAACGTAGGACTGGCTGAAACTGACCATTGTCGCAGATCAGCTGGCGGAAGGCTGTCGCCATCGGTCGACGGAGGAGATACTTCACCAGCCCTGGCACTGCGGCAGCGCCGGGGCCCGATGTGCGGCGCAGCCGTACATAGCGGCTGACGCAGCCCGCAGACCTGCCGCCGCGCTAGCTGCTTATAGAACTCCCGCCAGCGCCTGCTGCACCCGCACCTGGTGCAGCACGGTGGACTCTTTCACGATAAGCATTACAGCGCAGGCACACCTCGTAGTGCTCATGGGTTTCTGGGTTCTCCCGATCGTCCCAATCGTGCAGGCGAAGACGGCACTTCCAGGGTTTGGCCAGGCTCAAACTGTGCTCCCGGCTCAGACGCGCTGGGAAGGACGCGAGCGGTGCCACTCGCTCCGCCGTCCCAGCCCGCTCGCGGCCACCACAACAGTGCATGGTGGTGACGGCCGCCAGTATTAACTTGGTTAACAGTGGCGGGATTCCCGCCAGTATCCGAATTTCAGACAGTGGCGGCCCATAACACACCGCGAGCCGGACCAGTCAGCCAGGACCTCAGGACTTCTTCGGCGACGGCCGGAGCGGCACCCACTGCGGATTCGAGGGCGGCGGCCGCCACTTGCCCGGACTAGTAGCTGGCGGCGGATTCGTCCTGACCGGCCGCGGCGAACTGAATCCACCACGCTTAGGCATTTTCACCTCCTAGCAACCTGCTCATCTCCTGCTGTCTTTGCACCAACTGCCGCAACGGTTTGAGCCGGTTGTGAGCTTGCACCCGCGCCTTCACCCACTCCAACCGTTCCTCGGACAGCGGGTCTCCACGTGGCACGCCCCACTCGACCGGATAGACACCGCTACTCCGGAGACCCCGGACGCCATACTCGACTTTGCTACTCACCTCGTACCCTCCAGAACCTTCTTGATCAGCTGCTTCAGCCCGGAATCCACAGAACGGGGCTTTGGCTCAGGGTTCTGCCTGTCCCAACGGGCCAGCGCTTCCCGTGCGGCCGCATGACCCCTATCGGCAGCAGACCCGGCGTTCAGACCGGCACGAACCGCATCAGCCCAGCCCTCTTGAAACACCCGCAGCCGCTCGGCTTCCCTATCACGCAGCCATTGCTCGTGACGGACCTGGTAATCATGGTTCACCTCGTTTTCGGCATGGGTCTTCGCGGCCGAACCATCGACCAGCTGCGCCGCATCCACCGTGCTCAACGCCGAACGGCCATCCCAAAGGTGGCCAACGAATAGACCCAAACGGCGCGCCTCCGCGGTCACCGCATCAGCCGAACTCCCGAGCGTCGCGGCCACTTCCTCGACAGCCACGCCGGTTTCAATCAGCACTCCTTCTGTCATCTCTTCCTCTCTTCCACTGCTCGGCGCCGGCCGGCGCCGAGCGAATCCCAATCGCAATACCTGACCCCGACCTCGCCAGCAGGGATGTGGTGCTCATCCCACAGGCGGCCACGCAGCACCCTGGTCACCGGGTCAACCACACCCTCGGTAATCACGTGACAGGTGGCAGCCACAGCGCCTATCCGCTCGAACGGGTGCCGGGTCATCCAATCCAGCTGCACCTGAATCTCGCCGTTGAGCAGGTCCACAACATCACCCAGTGCATCCGACTCCGGGTGTTCCGCAAGCCAAGCCCTACGGGCCTCACACCACCGCTGGAAGCTCGGGTACCACGTCACATCGGCAGGCTCGCCAGGGCCGTGCGGCCAATCCTCAGGGTCGAACGTCACCAGCTCAGCCGGTGGCTTGGCGCTCGGCGGCCTCCGATGCATCGCCATCGCCCCTCCTTCCCCAGCGAGCTAGAGCGGCCGTCCTGGCATGCCGCTGACCCGGCCGCAGACCAACCTCCTGGAAGTCATCCGGCAGATTGAGAGCAGAGGTCAGCCGCTCGAGCAGCAGCCGATGGTTACGGACCTCTTGCAGCAGCGGATGTGGGCGTGGCTGTCCCATAGACCCCGGCACCGTCAGCTCTGGCAGCTCGCGCAACGCCTGCTCCAGCCGGGTCAGCTCATCGGCCGTACGGCAAGCCTCAGCCAGCATGGTCAGCTCGGCCGGAGTCAGGATGTAGCGACTAACGACCGATTTCCACAGCTTTTGCCCAGGTTCAGCCAGGCCAGCCGGGACAGCTTCAGCAGTCATCTTGGCCGGTCCTCCAGGGGCAAAAAGGGGTCTGAGCACCAAGCGTTGACGAGCGAAAGAATGAGAGGCGGGTCCACATTTGTAGCCCCTGAAAAACTCGACCGCCTCAGAAAAGGGAGACCATTTCCAGTGACATGAGGTCGATTTCGCCGCGACTTCATGACAGACCGCCCGCTACGTCTGCGGCTTTGAACATCTTGTCGATGTGGTCGGCGGGTTGGTCGTTAACAAGCCCGATGAAGCCGACCGCTAGTAAGCCCAGGTCTTCGGCCAGCTGGGCCAGGTCAGCGAAGTTGGCGATTGCGGCTTGGCCTTCCTTGTCACCGACGGCAAGACACTTGAGGAAGGCCAAGCTGGCTCGCAGGCGGTCTTCGTGATCTTGGTTCATGCCGTCTTCCTTCTTGTTGGTTGGCTCGGGCAAGCGCTCGGAGGTTAGTCATGACGCACTGGAGGGGTCACAATTCGGGTGGGTGTTTTCACCGACGACGGTGAGTGCAGGGTCAAGCGGGAACCTGCAAACTGCGCACGCTGAGGTCTTGTTGGATGTGTTGGAACTGTTGTCTTCTGGGCTTTCGCCCTCTCCAGATCCAACAGAGACAACACTTACAACAGGGGTATAGAGACCCCGTTCAGGTCTTCGGACCTTGCCAGCCTCCAAGAGCCGCCCGAGGTAAACACCGGCTTCCTTGGAACGCATGCCCATGGCCTTCGCCACATCGCCAGCCCGGACTCCGTCGGGATGGCCTTGGACGAACCAGAAGATTTCGGCCTGCCGGTCACCGAGGTTCGCCGTAGCTCGAACGGTTTCGGCTGCTTCCGCAGCATCGTCAAGGGATTCGCCTGCCAGCCGCCAGCGGCCACTGGAGACGGTCACCGCATACTCACGTTCGACCACGTCGCGGCCGGTTACCTGGAGCAGGCCGGTTTGCTCGGTCCTCTTCCGGGACAGCACCACGATGGTGTCAGCGGCGCCAGCTATACCGTTGGTGCCCGAAACGCTGTCCACGAAGTCCTCTGCTTGCGCCTTGCGGTCGTGATGCAGCACCAGCAGCGCCATGCCCGGCCGGGTGTCGCATATCTGCTTGAGGTGGCCGGACACCTTGTAGTCACGTTGATAGGGCGACTGACCGGGACGAGCATCCGGCATGACCTTGCCCAGGGTGTCCAAGATGACCAGCGGGTCACCGGCGCCCGTGTCCAAGGTGTTCAGCCAGTCTCCAATGGTGGCCTGCAGCATGTTGTGGATGATGCGGGGCATGTAGTGGAAAAGGGACGGAATGCGCGCACCGGGGATCAGGGCGCGTATCCGCTCCTGGAGTCGCCTGTCACCGTCCTCCAGGGCCAGCAGTAGCACTGGGCGGGGCTGGCCGACTTCCAGATGCCCGAGCGCACGACCGCCTGAGGCAACCGCCAACGCTATGTCCAGGGCCAGCCAGGACTTGCCAATCTTGGGGCCGCCAATCAGCAGCGACATGCCTTCAGGGACCAGACCAGGCACCGCCCACCGGAGGGGCTCAAACACCTGTGCATCCAGCCAATCGCCAGTCCGAAGACCGGCCAGCAGTGAGTCCCCGGGCGCAGGGTCGGACTTTGGAAGGGCCGGTGGGGGCAACTCGCGGAACGGTCGGTGCCCGTTGACCATGAGGGGTTTGGCAGGTACAGGCACGCGACCCGTGGACGGCGGAGGCAGATAGGCCAAGGCCTTGCAGTCACGCCGGTGTTGCTCACCTGGTTCTGCCGGACACACAGTGCACCAGCCGTAGCCGTCGCGGAAGTCGCGGGCAATCGAATCGGCATTGACCTTCATCGGCCCGACCGCCTAACCGGGTCCAATGGGTCACGGCGGCCATCAGCCAACGGTGGCAACCGGTATGAAGCGGCCCGCCTACGGCGCAGCTGCACAGCGATGGTCTCGACTACACTGGAATCGCTGAAGTTCTTTGATGCGGGCTCGGTTCCCAGGCCGAGCCTGCTTCTATCTCCGGCCAGCATCTTCATAGCTCACCGCCGAACTCGCGTAGCTCAACCTCAGCGGCAGCGGCCTCAGTAGTGAGTTCCCTGATTCGGCGGCGAGCCTGCGCGCTCTTCAATGCCAGCCTCAGATAGTGCGCCCGCCTCAGGTGCTCAGCGCGAATAGGGTCGCCACCGGCTTCAGCCAAGAACTTGGCGGCGAACGCAGCACGGCCCGGTGCGGTGCGTGCGGTTCGGTCCTCGGTTAGAGCCCAACCTTCATGGGCCGCGATACGTGCAGCAAGTTGCCGCTCAGATGGTGCGGACGGCACGGCGATAACTCCTCGGAACTATCGCCTTCCGGTGCCAATCTCCGCGAAGGTCTTGCGCCTAAAGCTGGCAGGCCTTGTGCACCAAGTCTAGGGCATGAGGCTTTCAGGGCTGAACCATCACACCGTGCCGGTGAGCCACTTTGACCATCCGAAACGCGGTGCCGTCCCTCAACACGGCCCAATACCTACCGCAGTGTTGGCAATAGGTGACGCTGGCGCCAGATGCGCCCAGAGGCCAAGCCTTATCGGCTTCATGCAGATGAGCCGTCGAACCCTTGGCCTCGTTAGGGATTCGGTAACCCTTCTGCCATAACCACCGCGAACCGTCCGATTTCGCGTAGACAATCACCAGCGACGTCTGGCGGCCGCGGCCGGAACAATCGCACCCTCGCCGGGTGTCGGG
>Ga0126314_10000521_pt1 | contig 18403 bp, 16 predicted proteins | sample Plot105B_FD_92535 | JGI IMG/M metagenome (GOLD analysis project Ga0126314, IMG submission 92535) | Serpentine soil microbial communities from UC McLaughlin Reserve, CA, USA - Plot105B | ecosystem: Environmental > Terrestrial > Soil > Grasslands | place: USA: UC McLaughlin Reserve, Lake County... | reverse complement strand
AGCCTGCCGAGGGCAGCTTCAGGAAACGGCGTGAGATCTCCGAGCCTCTAGAGGACGATAAACCCGCCACGTTGGTGGAATCGAGAGGACTCGTCGGCTCGATGTCGCGGAAGATCATCGGCGGTCGCGGGCTGCGCCGGCTGTTCCGGGTCCGGACCCGCCGCCAGAGGTTCGCGCTCCAGCTCGGTGGTTCGACCGGAGAGGTCTCGCTCGACGCCTCTGAGATACCCGTTGGTGAGGACTCGGTCAACCTTCGCCGTGTGGAGGTCGAGACCGACACGGCCCCGACCCCCGGGCTTCAGGGCTTCGTGGACGAGATGCGGTCAGCCCTCGACCTGAGTCCTGCGACGCTCTCCAAGTATGAGACGGGGCTCTACGCCAGGGGGCTCGACCCGGCGGGGGAGACCGGGTTCGGTCCCACGCGTATAGACCCGTCCATGAGCGTGGGCGAGGTCGCGTTCGCTGTTCTGCGCAGGCAATTCGCCGAGATGCGCGCCCACGAGGGGGGCACGCGCCTGGGCGAAGACCCCGAGGAGCTGCACGACATGCGCGTGCCGACGCGTCGGATGCGGGCCGCCATAAAGGTCTTTCGGGACGCGTTGCCGGAGAGGGCCGGGTGGTTCGGGGAAGAGCTGCGCTGGGTGGCCCAGGCCCTCGGCGAAGTGAGGGATCTCGACGTGCAAATCGAACGTCTCGAAGCCTGGAAGGAAGAGGCCGACGAGGAGACCTCCAAATCGTTGGACAAAATTCTCGGCATCACCGGGAAGCGACGGGCCAAGGCCCGCGAGGACATGCTCGCCGCCCTCGACTCGGACCGCTACGAGATCCTGGAGTCTTCTTTCGCACAGATGCTCAGTCGCAGTCCCGAGAGGGAAGTCGCGCGCACGAACGGCCAGGACGCAGCTGGCGAACCCATTACCCTCGTCGCGCCGGCCCTGATCGCACGCCGCTTCCGCAAGTGGAGGAAGGCGGCGAGACGCCTCGACGCGTACTCGTCCCCAGAAGCTTTTCACGACGCGCGCAAGAAGGGGAAGCGCCTGCGCTACACCCTGGAGTTCGTCTCCGAAATCTACGGCGAACCGATCCAGGAGCTCGTCGGGCCGCTGAAAGTCTTGCAGGATGACCTCGGCGACCACCAGGACGCCGTGGTCGCCGCCGGATACCTGAGCGAAATCGGCACGAAATCCGGGGGTATGCGGGTCTCACGCGGGGTCGCCTTCACGACGGGTGTCTACTCGGAGCGCTGCGCCCGCGAAGCGAGAGACCTGCGCTTCACGCTACCCGATTCGGATCCTTTGCGCGCCATGAAGAAGGGCAAGCAATGGAAAGAGTTCGAGAAGGTCCTGGAGGACCGGAGAGGGCTCGACGTACCCAACGCGGGTATTCGGTAGGCCGGCGTGTACCTCTACCTTGTCCGCCACGCCGTCGCACATAAGCGCGACCCGGACGGATGGCCCGATGACAGCGAGCGACCGCTCACGCCGGAGGGGGAAGAGGAGTTCGTGGGGGCGGCCCGCGGCCTCGCCACGGTCGTGCCCGAGGTGGAGATCGTGCTTAGCAGCCCCTACGAACGGGCGTGGCGGACGGCGGAGATCCTGACCCATCACGCCGGCTGGCCAGCGCCGCAAGAGTTTCCCGCCCTGGAACCGGAGGTCAAGCCCGAGAAAGCCACCCTCGCGCTCGAAACCCACGCCGACAGGCAGTCCGTAGCCCTCGTCGGCCACAGGCCTTGCCTGCACGAGCTGGCGGTGTACCTGCTAACCGGCGATGCTGGGGGGGCGGATATGAAGATAAAGAAGGGCGGCGTAGTGTGCATCGAGTTCGACGAAGCCCCTGAGGCCGGAGCAGGAACGCTGCGTTGGCTGTTCACGCCGAGGGTCCTTCGGACTCTAGCTGATCAGCATTTCAGCTAGTCACAGCGGGTTGCATCGATACTGACCTGCACCCGCAGGTCGAGGTTACTCCGGCAAGTCAGGCAATCCTCTCATCTAGATCGCACACGTGCATCATGCAATGCGGCTCATGTTCACTGAAACCCGCTGTCAGCACGCCTCTTCGCAGGCTTGTAAGCAAGTAATACCGAGTACGTTAGAAAGGGAGCGCGTTCGGGCCGTAGCACACCCGGGAGGTTCTCCCCTACGTGATCCCCGCAAAAGCGGGAACCACAACGAAGAGAGCAGGTCCGTGCTCGATGGCTGGCTTTATCGTGCAGTTGAGCACGGGCGCGGTATCGGCCAGGGTTCACGCACGCGAAAGCTGAAATGCTGACTAGCTGAGATGCTTACTCCAGCGGCATCCGGGCCAGCGTCTTTGGCTCGGGATAATCCGAACGGAGGTCGAGCAGCGTCATCTCGACGTTGTCCACCGTGATCTCTCCGATGGGCCAGTCCCTGTAGCGTGCTATGGCAGAGATGAGTTCTTCCGGCGCCTCCGCGCTGTCCGTGGCCTGGAAGTATGCGAGGGTCAGGTGCGGCGGACCGGCGGGCTTCTTCAAGCCGCAGCTCACGCTGAGAGCGGCCCGTAGCCCGTCTAGCATTCCTCCATCGTAGGCCTCGACGAACGCCGCGCCGGGGAAGGCGTTGAGGTTCGCGAGCCCGACGGTGAAAGCGGGGAAGTCGGAGAGGGCTATTCTGGCACTCTCTTCTATCTCACGCAGCCTCTCGTGGGAGACCTCGTCTTCCTCTGATGGTTCGTCCACGAGAAAGCCTAGGAGGATTAGGGTTATGTGCACGAAGTCGTCGGGGTGGAGCGAGACGAACGGAAAGGGACTCAACGCCTTCCTTAGCGGTTCGAGTCGCTCATGGAACCGCGACGCCTGTCCAGGAACGACAAGCGAGGCCGACAACCTGTGCCCATCCTGCCAGGCAGGGTCCTTGTGCCCGCCGAACTCCAATCGACGCTCACGGACGAAGCGTTCCCAGACAGACTCGTACTCCTCCATCCGGAAACTCTAACAGAGGGTAGACGCTTCCCGCTGCCTGCGCGACTCATACGTAGTCGGTTGGTCGCTTCTGATCGCAGGCGCGGGGTTCCCGCCATCTCGTCGGCTCCCGCTTGCGCGGCAACGACGGGAGCCACGGCGTAGGAGTTGCTGGAACAAATAGCTGAAACTTGTAGCCTGATGCCCTAAAAGCGTGTCAGCCCCGCGATCCCACCGAACTCGTCGCGCAGAACATCCGTGTTCTCGTTTTCTCCCAGCATGAAGTCGAGGCGGGCGCCGCGGGCGGCGGCCAGGTCGACCAGGACGTCCGTTAGCGGGCGCACGCGGGTCTTCTGGCCGCAGAACGGGCACTCTTCGGCGGTGGCGTCGCGTATGGCGAGCCCATCGTTGTCGCACCAGCGCATCTCGGCCTCCATCTCCCAGAGGGCGGCCAGGTGGTAGACGCGGTTCTCCTCCTGGAGTGCGGCTACGGTCACATCGGGACCCCTCACGCCGCGCTCCCGGATCTCGCCGAGCAACTCCTTCTGACGTTCGTGTTCCGCGCGCTCCCTTATGGCCTCGAGATCGTCGAGCAGTTCGCCCTCGGACTCTCCTATGTCCAGGTGCTCCTCGGCGACGACCCGCTCCTTGAGCTCGTTAGGGAGGTCGCGACGAAACTCGGCCGTTCTCTCTTTGGGGCCTGCGAGGATAAGGCGCTTCACCCCCTCCTGGAAGGTGATGTCGCGGGTCCGTTCTCCGAGTTCCTTGTAAAAGTCGTGGATGTTGGACTGATGTTTGCGGCCTGCGGGGTCCAAATCCGTCGAACCGCCGCCCCTTGGGTAAGGCTCGCTGGGATGGAGGTCGACCTCCCTGAAACCGTTGGCTTTTACTTCCTCTTCCCCGTGGGCGCTGCTAAGGGGCGAGACCACGAAGTACCTGAACCTTTCGGCGTCGAGGACCGCGGCCCCGTACGGCTCGTACTCGTCCAGAACCAGCGTCAGCGGGGCCACAAACGGGTCTCCCCAGCGGAAGGACTCGGGAACGTCGACCTGCAAGCGGTAGACGTCGAAAAGTTCATCCTCACCCGCGAAGATGGCGAGCGTCCTGGCCGAGGGATGGGCCTCTCCTTCAAGGTAATCCCTGATCCGCTGCTGCAAATCCTTGGGAACGCCCTCATCGTTCATCGCGTCGCGCAGGCGGACCAGATAGGTCCTTCCCTGGTTCTCCGGGATGTCGGCGTTGACGCTGAGATATGCCGAGAGGACCGGTCCTTGCCGGTCCGACATCGCGGTTATCGCCTGCCTGAGATCCTGAGCCTTGGCCATGCCTGAAACACCTCTTGCCTGTATCTTATAGAGAACGGTCCTATTAAATTCCCCGCCCTCCGACCCGGGTAAACACGCCCCTACTGGTCAGAGCAGGAGTACTCCGACACGTGGGCCTCGGGCCACCGTCCGCTTCCGTGCCCGGGGTAGTAACCTAAAGGTGGAACCGTGCACACTCCAGTGTTCGCCCGCTGGTCCGTAGCTGGGCGTCCTCGTCTACGGCGGGGCTGGCCCCATCGTACACCGGACCTGAGCCCTATACGGCTCGGATTGGCCGTTCTCCTCGGGACGGTCCTACTTCCTCAATGCGTCTTGACGTTCAACCCGTATGAGATGTTTTCCCCTAGCTGATGTGCGTGCCGGGCACCCGCTCCCACCCCGATCTTACTACCAGGTAGTAGTGCCTCTCGGGCTGGTTGACCCGGAAGAACACGTCCCACCCTACCGTCTCGCCGCCTTGCTTTACGGGCATCAAGGCGCGCTTGAGTTGTCACCTTTGCCCGGCGGGGACCTCGAAGTCGTACCCGTCTTTGGCTTTCGGCCAGGCGTTTATCGTGACGGCACTGGGGCGCTGGGGCTCGTCGAACCTCACGTGCAGCCTCCTGCCCGCCCCAACGGTGTCGGGCTCGGGGAAGGCGTACTCGCCGAAGTTGTCGTAAATGATGTGGTTCCATCCGCCTTCGTAGAAGTGCCACGTGCCGCCGGCGTTGCCTTGCGCTTTCAGGACGGTCTTGTACTTCATCAGGACCGCCTCGGGTGGTTGCGAGTTGAACGAACCGGCCCTGGCTTCCGCTGTGAAGACCGCAAGCGTTGCTACCGCAAGAGCCGCGGCCAAGATCATCACCAGCGACCTCCCGATCTTCTTCTTGGGGTAAGCCCCGCCCTTGCGAGTAGCTATCGTTACCGACATTCGTGCAGCTACCTTTCTTCTCCCTCGTGAAGACAAGCGTCCTTCCACGACCCTGCCATAATGATACATAAGCATCTTACACCATTGTCGCGGGCCCAGGCAATGTGGACCCTCCGAAAATCTTTTCGCTACGAACCCCTTCTCGACCGGGTTCCAAGAAGCTTGCCGCACGATCATAGTTTTTCCGTGCCGTCCGCTAGTACTCGGATCTTGGTGAAGCTCCAACTCGAGGTTTCGCCGCCGGCGATCCTGACGGACGATAGACCGTTCGGTTATCAGCAATGACCAGATGGCCAATCGGCGCGTCGTCGCCCCTGATCGATAATGCTGCGTAAATCGGGCGGGGTTCACTACCTATGTTCCCCAGCCCTGCCAGGTGACGGGAGCAGGCATGAGAAAGATCACAACGGTGATGGTGATGGCGACGTTGCTCGTGGCGTTGACGGGCGGGGCGGTGCTGGCCGCGACGATTAACGGCACCCCGAAAGACGACCACCTCGAGGGCACGTCCAAGGCCGACACGATCTCCGGCAAGGCCGACAACGACTACATAGAAGGCCTGGCCGGCGACGACCTGCTCGTAGGCGGGAGGGGCAACGACACGCTCTGGCAACGCTTCGGCGACAACAAACTCTACGGCTGGTCGGGCGACGACACCCTCATCGGCTGGAACGGTTACGATCGCCTCGATGGAGGCGACGGCCACGACAGGCTCGCCAACGGCGACGACATGTTCGGCGGCGAGGGCCCAGACAGGATCGGCGACGCGGTCTGGAACCAGCCCCAAGGCGGCAGCTTCTTGGCCCACGGCGGCGCCGGCGACGACCGCATCAACGCCGAGGATCATCACTTCGAGGTCCAGGACGGCGCACCCACGCCGGACACGGTCGATTGCGGACGCGGCGAGGACACGGTGAAGGCCGAGGCAGACGATACGGTGGCTGACGACTGCGAGCACGTGCGGATCATAGAGCACTGAGGCGACCGGCCCCACGGCGATAAGCGGGGAATTCAGATCCTCGGGATGGGCTTGCGCATTCTGCTGATCGAAGGAAACGCTGGGGCGCTCCCGTGTTGGGGTTCCCTGGCGATGCAGGCGCCGTGCTGGCCTTGATCGACTTTTACCCAGGCGTGAGCCTTGCCTGCATTTGCCGCCCCCGCAGCCTTCGGCCTAGCAGCCCTGCTCTATGTCGTCGCAATCCTCGAGGCGCCTGACGTTGTCTTGCAGAAGCTCTTCGCCGAGCTCGAGTATTCGCATTACCCGTTCGTCGGTCACGGAGTAGTAGGCGTTCCTGCCCTCGCGGCGCACCTGCACGTAACCGCACCAGGCCAGGCAGCGCAGGTGGTCGGAGACCCTCGGCTGCGGCGCGTCGAGTTCTTCCACCAGCTCCCCGACCTTCATCTCGCCCCGTTGCACCAGGAGCAGCAGGATAGAAAGCCTCGTCGAGTTGGCGAAACCGTTGAACAGCTTGGCGAGGATGCACATTTCCTCGCTCTCGCGTCCTACTGCGATGTCGGATAGGGGTTCTGGCCCGACCAGATCTTTTTGCACGAGATCTCCTTCCACGTCCGTTCCTACTATACACCTCCTGTCGAAAAGTGTGTACCTTATTACACTTCGCCGGCCAGACCTTGTTGTCTCGTTGCCTGTGGCGCAACATCGGCTGGCCGTGGAGGGTTAGAAATCCCCTCCGCCGAAGTCGCCGCCGCCCCAATCTCCGCCACCGAAGTCGCCACCGCCCCAGTCCCCGCCACCGAGATCGCCACCGAAGGACGAAGGGTCGCCCACGAACGCGTAGTCGGTGTCCAGGGCCTCGAAGAGGAGGATGGCGGTGAGCCAGTCTCCCCCGAAGAAACCGTAGCGGGCGTTGTGTAGCTGGTACTCGTAGTCGCTGAGCCTCTGGCGCTGGTTAGGGCTCATGAGGTGCTCGTTCGCCTTTGCCTGTGCCAGGCGGGCCTCGAGCTCCTCGAGCTTCTCTTCGCCCTCGCGCTTCTTGCGGTCCGCCTCAGCGGTTGCCGCCTTGAGTCGGCCCGGGGCCTGCATGGTCTCCCCGGCGAGGTCGGCAGCTAGCTGAAAAAGGGAGCGGGCTTCGGAGAAGCGGCCGGCTGACGAGGCTCGTTCCGCGCGTTCTATGTGACCTTGCGCCTCTAGAAGACCCGAGGAGAGCTCTCCGGGGGCCTGGACCTCCCCGAGCGCGGCCTGGCCAAATTCGCTCACGGCCCGCTCGTAAGCCCCGCGATACTCCTTGAGGGCCGTTCGCGCCCGGCCGATGGCCCCTTCGGAGGAGTGGCGTTCGTCGGGCAGTGCGTCCCGGGCGGAGATACCGTCCCGTACCGCCCCGGCGTACTCGCGGGCCTGCCGGCCGAGCGTCTCGACCGCGGCGAGGACCTGCACGGTGCCGAACTCGTCCCTGCGGTTGGCACGGTCTTCGATTTCCCGCGCCAGCCGGTCGTACTCCCAGCGCAGCGTCAGCGGTTCGACGGCGACGCCTTCGGCCCGCGCTACCCCCTCGGCCCGTTCGGCAGCCAGGATCTCTTCCTTCGCCGCGCGAAGCTCGGCGTCCAATGCCTCGTCGGCGGCCCTGTAGTCGTCCATGGTCCTCTCGGCCTCATTGAGGTTCTGCATGGCCTCCGCGAGGAGGTCGCCCCCGCACCCTATCAGCTCTCGTGCCCGGGAAGGATCGGAGGCAAGGAGCGAGGCCGCCTCGTTGAACTCCTGGGCGAAGCCTGCGGTTTTCGCGTCCGAGATCTTCGCCTCGACCCATCCCTCCGTTTCCTGGTCGAGCAGTGGCCGCTGGGCCTCCAGGTAACCGGAGACGAGCCGCTCCTTCTCATCGAACTCGTCCAGGCGGGTGGTGAGGCCGGCGAACTCTTCTTCGGCGCTCCGGCGCTCCTGCTCGAGGCGCCTTTTCCTGGCCCGGCGGTTCCTGAAAAGCGCAAGCGCCCCGACCCCTGCTAGCAGGAGCAAGATTATCGGGCCACCGCCTGGCAGGACACCCGAGCCGTTTTCAGGATTGCCCTGCGCCGCTGCGGGCTCGCCCCGTATCTCGTCGGCGCCCGCGATGAGACCTGATGCGAAGTCTCCGTTCCCGAAATCCGGCTCCATCGCGTTTGAGACGGCGTCCTCGGAGATCCCGTTCAGGTTCGCGGCCACGTCCCAGCGATCTTTCGGGGCCACCATGATCACGCCGGCGTCTTGCGGTACGCCCGCCTCGCGGGCCTCTTGCGTCAGGAGCTCTTGCTTATCTTGCAGGGTGGCCACCCCCGTGTCCGGCACGAGGAAGGCGTAGATGGGCTGACCGGCTTCCTCCCGCGCCGAGTCGAAGGCTTCCTGAACCTTCTGCTCCTGGGCGTTCGTGAGGACACCGGCCTCATCGTAAACGGTGTCCGTGCCCTGTGCCAGGACAACCGAGCAGGTGCCGGCCAGCAAGGCCAGCGAGATCAGCCACAACGCGATGAATCTCAATCTCATCATCCGCTCTTCTCGTGTCGACCATACAATGTTACGGTGCCTCAACCAAAAGGTTTCCCGCGAACGTAGTTCTTCAATCTTATCTACGGGGCGTTGCCTCAGGCCGGGTCTAAGAATGCCGTTCTTGCGGCGGCGAGATCCCACAGGGCGTGGCCCACGCTCTTAAACACGACCATGCCTGTGTGACGTGTTGACAAGCGGAGCGCCTCTACTAGCTCCGTCGCGTTCTCCCAGGCGAAAGCGCCGGCGCGCTTGGCTTGGATCAGGTCTCCGGCCTCCTCCTTGGCGCCTTCCATCGTATCCACGAAGATTTGCGAGGTGGAGGAGATCAGGGCCGGCGGCAACTCGGCCGCTTCGGGTTCGAAAGCCCCGACGGCAGCCACGAAGACGCCCTCCGGTATCTTCCCAGGCAGAACCGGCTCCTTGCTCGTGGTCGCCGTGACCACGAGGCTCACATCGTCGAGCACTTCTCCGGGTCCCTCTACCGCCTCTGCTTCCATACCGAGGCTTCTGGCGTGCCCGGCGAGGGATACGGCGTTTTCCTGGCTACGGGAAGCGATGAAGGCCCTGGAGACGCCGAGGCCCGCGCGAAACGCGTCGAGGTGGGCACGCCCCTGCGTCCCTGCGCCAACGATAAGCAGTGGACCGTCCGGGCGCTGGGCGAGCTCGCGGGCGGCGAGCATCGAGAGGGCCGCGGTACGCCTGGCGGTGACGACGCCGCCTTCGAGGAGGCCGAGCCGCTCGCCCGTCGTCGCGTCCATCACGACGACCTCGCCCTGTATCGTCGGCAAGCCGCGGCCCGGGTTCTCCGGGTGGACCGTGACCAGCTTGGTGATGGCGATGTCCCGGTCGGAGGCGGGCATGACCAGTAGGATGCCACCCTTCCGAAGCGGCAAGGCGAAGCGGGGCGGGGCCTGCACGCCGTCTGATCCACCGGTGAGCGCGACCTCGCGGATGGCGTCCGCCAGCTCGGGGTATGGCAGGCGGTCTGCGGTGCCTTTTGCGTCCAGGATCTCCACGGCTAACCGCTGGCGGCGAGGCGGGTGGGGGAGAAGAGGTCTGTCGGGTGGTCGGTCTCGCCTTCCGTGGCAAGATCCGCCAGGATCTCGCCGACCACGCCGCAGAACTTGAAGCCGTGCCCCGAGAAGCCCGCAGCGATGGCGACCTGTGGATATTCTGGGTGGGTCGAGATCACGAAGTGCTCGTCGGGAGTGTTGGTGTACATGCAGGTCTTGGCGTACAGCAGCTCGCCGTTGAGGGCGGGAACGTACTTTGCCAGGTAGCCCCGGATAAAGTCGACCTCGTCGTCGTGAACTTCACGGTCTATGGTCTCAGGGTCGGCTGGCGTTCCGTCGGCCCTGAAGAACGCCACCTTCACGCCGCCCTCTGGCCCGTCGTGGGCCGGTATGGAGTAGAACGCGTTGCCGTCCTCGGGCTCCCAGATAAAGACGGGGAAGCGGTCAGAGAGGAACGGCTCGACGCCCTCTACCGGGTCTAACCAAACCAGGATCTGGCGGGTGACCTCAAGCGGCAAACCAAGGTCCGCGAGCAGCTTCGGCGCCCACGCGCCCGCGGTCACGACCAGCCGCTCCGCCTCGTGGAAATCTGACGCCGTCTCGACCCGCACCCCCGACGCCGTCGGCTCCCAGGACAGAATCTCCTCCCCGAACCTGAGGTCGGCACCCATTGAGACGGCCCTGTTTAGGTGTGCTTTCACGGAGGCCTCGGGACGGACGAAACCGGCCTTCTCCTCGAAGAGCGCGATCGTGCCCTCTGTCGGCTCGAACATCGGGTAGCGGCGCTTGAGTTCGCTGGCGTCGAAGACCTCGTAGGGGAGGCCGTACTCGTCGGCCGTGGCCTTGCTCCCCGTAAAGGTGCGACTCTCGGGAGGCCCGATCATGAGCCCGCCCGTGAGCGTCATCAGATCCTCGCCGGTCTCCCTTTCTAATTGTTCCCACAACTCGTAAGCCCGCAGCAGCAACGGGACGTAGGCCGGGTCCTCAAAGTAGGCTTGGCGGATGATCCTGGACTGCCCGTGGCTTGAGCCCCTGTCGTGGGCCGGGGTGTGACGCTCTAGGCCGAGCACGCGTTTGCCACGCCCGGCGAGGTGGTAGGCCGCGGCGCTTCCCATCCCGCCCAGGCCGGCGACGATGGCGTCGTACATCAGAGGCCCTTTTCCTCCTCGGGCAGGGTGAAGTCGAGGTCGGCGGGCAGGTCGTCTATGTCCATCTGGGCCTTCTGGAGCTTGCCGGCGTAATCCCAGTTCATCGACTGCCAGCGGGTGAACTGGTCGATAACCCAGATTCCCGAGAGGCGGCTGCCGTTGCCGCTCTTGCCGTTACCGCCGAAGGGCAGATGGGCCTCAGCGCCGCTGGTTGAGTTGTTGACGGAGAGCATGCCAGCGCCGTTCCGCTCCCTGAAGCGCAGGGCGTTCTTCGCGTCGGTGGTGTAGATGGCGGCCGAGAGCCCGAAGCCGTGGCCGTTCGAGAGGGCGACGGCCTCGTCGAAATCCGAGAAGGTGGCGACGCCCACCAGGGGGCCGAAGGTCTCCGTGCGGTAGATCTCATCTTCCATCGTCACGCCGTCCACTATGGTCGGATGGCAGTAGACGCCTGCCTCGGGGTCCCCGACGAAGCCCTCCCTCGGGTTATCCTCGGTGATGGTCCCCATCCCCGTAGAGCCGTGCAGGGAGTGATGGTCATCTATCATCTCGAGGAAGCCGATAAAGCGGTCGTGGAAGCGCTCGCTCAGCATCGGCCCGTAGAGTACGTCCTCCGTCGGATCGCCTATCTTTGCCCCGGCAACGGCGTCTGAGAACTTCTTGAGGAACTCGTCGTGGACGGACTCGTGCACGATCACGGTACCAAGTGAGGTGCAACGCTGGCCCGCCGTGCCGAACCCGGAGAAAAGCGCGCCTTCAACAGCGAGGTCGAGGTCGGCGTCGGGCATGACGACGAGCGGGTTCTTGCCCCCGAGCTCCAGGCAAGGGGACTGCATGTGACGTCCGCAGAGCTCGCCTATCTTCTGCCCGACCTCCGATGAGCCCGTGAAACCGACCTTGTCGACGAGACCCTCGTCCAGAGCCCGCTCCAGTCCTTCGAAGGCCGCCGGTCCTTCCGCCTGCACCACGTTAAGGACACCGTCGGGGAGGCCTCCCGCGATGAACAGCTTCGCCAGGGCGTCGCCGATGGCGGGGGAGTACTCGGCAGGCTTCCAGACCACGGCGTTGCCGCAGGTGAGGGCCGGGATCATGTACCACGAAGGTACAGCCACGGGGAAGTTGCCAGCCGTGATGATGGCGGCGACGCCGACGGGGTTGCGGAAGGTAAAGAGCTGCTTATCCGGCATCTCCGAGGGGACCGTCTGGCCGTAGAGGCGGCGTCCTTCGCCGGTAAAGAAATCGCAGGTGTCTATGATCTCCTGCACCTCGCCCAAAGCCTCGGCGTAGGGCTTGCCGATCTCACGCGTCACCAGCCGCGCGAGTGCCTCCTTGTTGTTCTCGACGATGCGCCCGATCTTCTTTATGACCTGCGACCGCACCGGCGCAGGAACCTCCGCCCACCCCCGCTGCGCCTCGCGTGCGGCCCTGCACGCCTCCACGAACGTGTCTGCGTCGCCCAGGAGCACCTCGGCCACCGTCTCCGATGTGCGGGCCGGGTTCATCGAGGTCATGCGTCCGCCGGGGGTGTCTTCTTGCGAACTCCCCCCGATCAGGGATGCCACGGTGTGGGTCCGTGAAGCCGTTCCTTCGCCAGTATCGGTGGTGTGCATTCTCTACCTCCAGCGTCTCTCGGTTCCCTCTCTTGTCACTATCGTACACCAAAGCCCCGGGACGCTCTTTCGAGTAGAATCAGGGCTGGATCTAGGGTAACAAAAGTGTCTTCGCGAGGTGTTTTGAGATATGGGAGTAGTGGACAAGGCCATAGCAAACTCGGTGCCCATCATACCGCGGCCTATAGTAAAGAAAATCTCCAGCCGCTACATCGCGGGCGACACGCTGGAGGAGGCGGTATGTACCATCCGAGACCTCAACAAGGAGGGCTGCGTCGCCACCATCGACCTCCTCGGTGAGAGCACCGAGAGCAAGGCCGACGCCGCATCCAAGCTGAAGGACTACAAGAAGGTCGTAGACGCCCTCGACGAGCACGACCTGAAGAGCGGCATCTCCGTGAAACTGACCGGACTCGGGCTGACCCTGAACGAGGAGTTGTGCCGGGCGAACCTCGAGGAGATCATCGAGTACGCCGCCGCGTGGAACCGTTTCGTGCGGGTGGATATGGAGGACTCGCCGCACACCGAGGCGACGCTGAAGATAGTGCACGACATGCACGAGCGGCACGAGAACACGGGCGCCGTGTTGCAAGCCTACATGCGCCGCAGCCTAGAGGACGTGCAGAACATCATCGAGTCCGGCTTCTCGGTGAGGCTGTGCAAGGGCATCTACGACGAGCCGAGGTCAATCGCCTACAAAGACTTCGACACGGTGCGCCAGAACTACATCTTCCTGCTCGATGAGCTATTAAAGGGCGATGTCTACGTCGGCATAGCCACGCACGACGAGTTCCTGATCTGGCACGCTCTCAGGCTTATCCACCAGCTAGAGATCCCCGCAGACCGCTACGAGTTCCAGATGCTCCTCGGCGTGGACGAACAGCTCAGAAGCATCCTCGTCGGGGCCGGGCACAAGCTGAGGGTCTACGTGCCATTCGGGGAGGACTGGTACGAGTACTCGACCAGGCGCCTCAAGGAGAACCCCAAGATCGCCGGCTACGTCACAAGGGACGTGATCGGTAGCCTGACCGCCAGGGTGAAGAGATAGGAGAACCACGTGGGACTGATACCGTACAAGAACGAAGCGTACCTCGACTGGTCGGACGAAAAGAACGTCGAGGCCATGCGCGCCGCACTGAAAGACGTCGGCTCCCGGCTTGGCCGGAGTTACCCGGCGATCATCGGCGGCAAGCGCGTCGAAACCGACGGAGAGATCCCCTCGGTGAACCCAGCGAACCCCTCGCAGGTCGTCGGCCGCACGGCCAGCGCGACGGAGCGTGAGGCGGACATGGCGCTCGAAACGGCTACCTCTACCTTCGAGACGTGGAGCCGCACCTCCGCCGAGGCGCGGGCGCGCATATTATTGCGGGCGTCGGCGATCATGAAGCGCAGGAGGTTCGAGCTTCTTGCCTGGGAGGCCTACGAGGGGGGCAAGCCCTGGGCCGAGGCCGACGCGCAGGTGGCCGAGGCGATAGATTTCCTGGAGTACTACGCTCGCGAGATGCTCCGCCTCAAGGACGGGGTGGAGATCTACGCCATCCCCGGCGAGGAGAGCCGCTACTCCTACCAGGCGATGGGCGTGGGCGTCATCATCGCGCCCTGGAACTTCCCGACCGCCATCCTCACCGGCATGTCGAGCGCGGCCATCGTCGCCGGCAACACCATCATCATGAAGCCCTCCGAGTTCACGCCCGTCATAGGGGCCATAGTCGCCGAGATCTTCGAGGAAGCAGGCCTGCCAGATGGCGTCCTGAACTTCCTGCCCGGCTACGGCTCCGAGGTGGGGGACAACCTCGTGGGGGACGCGAGGACGCGCTTTATCTCGTTTACGGGCTCTATGAGAACCGGTCTCAGGATAAACGAGCTGGCGGCCAAACAGATAGAGAGGCAGCGCTGGGTCAAGCGGGTCATAGCCGAGATGGGCGGCAAGGACGCGATGGTCATAGACGACTCGGCCGACCTCGATTCGGCGGCGGCCGACATCGTGATGAGCGCCTACGGCTACTCGGGCCAGAAGTGCAGCGCCGCGAGCCGCGCAATCCTGCACGCCGACGTCTACGACGAGGTTCTAGACAAGGTCGTGCAGAAAGCGAAAGCCCTCAAGATCGGGGGTCCCGAGAGCGCCGAGGTGAACGTAGGACCCGTGATAAGCGAGCCCCAGTTCGAAAAGGTGTCTGTTTACGTGGATGCGGGCAAGCAGGAAGGCGAGCGCGTCCTCGGTGAGGACCCAGGCGACCCCAACGACGGCTACTTCGTCAGCCCGACCATCTTCGAGGTCGACCGGGACGCCACGGTGGCGCGCGAGGAGATCTTCGGCCCCGTCCTCTCCGTGATAAAGGCCCGAGACTTCGACGAGGCCCTAAGCGTAGCCAACGACAGCCCCTACGGCCTCACCGGCGGCGTCTACTCCAAAAACCGCTACCACCTCGAGCGTGCACGCCAGGAGTTCAAGGCCGGCAACGTCTACTTCAACCGAGGCATCACCGGAGCCCTCGTCGGTGTCCAGCCCTTCGGAGGCTTCGGCATGAGCGGCACCGACTCCAAAGCAGGCGGCCCCGACTACCTACCCCTGCACATGCTCGCCAGGACGGTTGTCGAGAGGTTTTGAGGGGAGCTCAGGAAGAGCAAAAAGCTGACTTGCTGACAAGCGGAGCCCGAAAAGCGCAGCCTACCGACTAAAGCCCGCAGCCCGCGTGTCCGACACCTGTCTCACAGAGGTGAGGCGACCGCAAGCGAGGAGGATACGTGAGGAGTATCGGTGGTGGGCCCGAGGGCGAGCAAAGACTGGTACTAGGCTTCGATGCTGGGTGCGCGAAGTGTAGCAACGTGGCGTTGCAGATTCGGGAGCAGGTCGGGGATGAGATCGAGGTCCTCAGCCTTAGTGATTACCTGGTGCAGGATTAGCGGGAGCGGGCGCTGGGGGAAGACGCTTCCCGGGCTCCGACCCTCCTAGAGGTCAGCGGCGCCGGCGTCGAGGCGCGGACCGGCTGGAGGACGGGGGCCCATCTGGCGCGCCGCATCGGCACGGCCACCACATGGCGGGTCATACAAGTTTTGGGCGAGCACGATATCGTGCCCACGTCGCCTCGCATGGAGAGGGTCGCGAGGGTGACAGACCGTTTTTCACGTGCCCGGTTCCTCAAAGGTGTGGCCGGAGCCCTGATCGCCGATTCCGTCCTGTCAGGGGCCAAGCCGTTCGCCGGGAAGGCTTCGGCCCGGGGATGGAAACACCCGTTGGAAAGGGTCGAGTTCAAATCCAAAGAACTCTTGCATGGCTCGGCGCGGCGGGAGGCCTTGAGATCCGCGGCCGGGAGCCAGGACGTGAAGAACGTCTGGAATGGCTCGTCGCTGCCGTCCCGGGGAGCATTCGCGGTACGCCACGCCCTCGAAGACGGCAACCACTTGACGGCCGTCTCCTGAACCGTATCCGAGAAGGTCCTAGTTTACTATGAGGCGGACCGGCCCTTAGGGAAACTATCGTTCGGAGGCCATGCTCTTCGGGTACGTGCTCGCCGAAGAAGTCTGGAAGGAAGCCGAGAGCGTAAACGGTAGACGGCGGGGCGTCGTCACTGACTCCGCAGATACTACCGACGCCGCGCCGGCCGTCCATACCCGCGCCTGCGGGTGCTGCAGGTGGAGATGGGGCTGTGTCGTCGCGGTGAGCTCAGCGTACGTCAGTTGCGCTGGCTCGTGCGCAACCTGCGTTGGAACCCCGGCCAAATGGTCCTGCCTCTCGTGCGCCATTGTGGGCTGCCCACTAGGTATTAGGCGGTGTTGCCGTAAGCTTTGTTAGAGCTTCACGATGTAGCGACGAGGCGGGTTCGCAGGATAGTCTGCGAGCCCGCTCGGGCGCGACCGACAACGCGAGCGCGAGCTGCGACAAGAGAGAAGTAGTGCAGTGGGACAGAGGTTATTCTCATCGAGGGGATACCTGCTAATCGCGATCGTTTTCTCTGTCATCGGGACTACTTTGAGCGTGATCATGGGCCTGTACTGGTTCGCGCTGTCACAGGCTGGGTTCACGGTGGCGGTGAGCTTGATCCTGGCAGGTGTGGAACGAAAGGGAGGCGTGTTTTGGCCGAGCCTGTTCTGGGTCTCCCTGGCCATCTCGGTGTTGGCACTCCTCGCTGAGGGCTTGACGTGAAACCCGCGGTGCCAGGTGGCTCTGACCGGCTGATAAGCCTGCGAAACAGGCGCCTGGCTTCGCCCGGCTGCCTGGTGAACGCTACTCGGAGGCCCTGACACCCTCTTTCGCCCGCTCGAACTTGCCGGAGAGGATCGTGGCTACCTGGATTACGGGGCTGAGTGCGGGGCCGTAGGGTGGGGAGTAGGCGAGGTCTATGTTGACGAGGTCGGGGTAGGAGAGCCCTCCCCAGAGGGCCGTCGCGCAGATGTCGATGAGCTTGTCCGAGGAGGAACCAGCGGCCTCGGCGCCGAGCAGGCGTCCCGTGGCGCGGTCGGCGATGAGCTTAAGGAACACTTTCTCCGCGCCAGGGTAGTAGGCCGCGCGGTCGTAGGTCGAGAGGCTCGCGCCCACGGTCTCAAAGCCCGCGTCCGCGGCCGCCTGTTCGGAGAGGCCGGTCTTGCCCACGCCGAGGTCGAAGACCTTGAAGATGCCGGTGCCAAGGGTGCCGGGGAACTCCAGGGTATCTTCCCCCGTGGTGGCGTTGGTGCCTGCGACGCGGCCCATCTGGTTCGCCGTGTCGCCGAGGGGAAACCACGCCGGTTCGCCGCTGGTCAGGTCGGTCGTCTCTACGCAGTCCCCTGCGGCCCAGATCTCGGGGACGTTCGTCTTCATGTGTTTGTCTACCAGAAGGGCGCCTGTCCTACCGATCTCCGCCCCTGCTTCCGAGGCCAGCTCGACGTTCGGTCTTATGCCCACGCCGACGATCACGAGGTCCGTCTCGAGCTCCGTGTTCCCAAACCGCACGCCGCGCACGCGATCTTCGCCGGTGAACGCGTCGACCTTCTCGCCTGTAAAGATGTTGACGCCGTGGGATTCGAGCTCGGCCTCCACACTCTCCGAGACCTCGGGGCCGTAGGCGAGGGCTACCCTGTCCTGGCCTTCGATCAGGGAGACCTCTATCCCGAGGCTGCACAGGTTCTCCGCGACCTCGAGCCCGATATAGCCCCCGCCGACGATGGTCGCCTTCTCTGGAGAATACGTTTCTGCGTACGACCTGATCCTGTCCGCGTCGGTGAGGAAGCGGAGCTCGAAAACGCCTTGGAGGTTGCTGCCGGGGATGGGGGGGAGAACAGCCCGCGCGCCGGTTGCGACGACGAGCCGGTCGTAAGTGTCTTCGAAAGTCCTGCCTGCGCTCAAGTCGTGCACGATGAGTTTTCTGGCGGAGGCGTCTATCCTTTCTACCCTGTGGCGGACCAGGACCTCGATGTCTTTTTGCGCAAACTTCTCGGGGGTACGTGCCACGAGCTGTTCGCGCCTTTCGACGATGCCCGAGAGGAAGTAGGGCAGGCCGCACTCGCTGATCGAAGGTTCAGGTTCCTCCTGGTAGACCGTGACCTCCATCTCGGGGTCAAGCCTACGCGCCCTCGAAGCCGCTTTCGTACCTGCCGCCACGCCGCCTACGATCACAAGCCGCATAGGTGAAATCCTTCCCGCTTTTGTCCCCTCGCTGCCAATAAGTCTACAGGAAGTCAGCATCTCAGCACTTCAGCAAGCCAGCACTTCAGCTTGTTGTGCCTCGTGGCCGATCACCTGTCGCCACCTGTAGCGGAACGCGTGGTTCGAGGTAGATCGTTGCCCCTGTATGCCGCTCCGATTGCGGCGTTCCGCGCGCTCTCCCTGAACGCAGAAGATCCCCCGGACAGACTCCGGGGGGTCTTCCAGGTGTATTACTATTTGGTTTTGCTAGGCGCTCTTGGCGGCCTGGTAGCGCCTCTCGGCCTCGTCCCAGTTCACCACGTCCCACCACGCCTGTATGTACTCCGGCCGCCTATTCTGGTACTTCAGGTAGTAGGCGTGCTCCCACACGTCCAGCCCCATT
>Ga0126314_10000520_pt1 | contig 18425 bp, 19 predicted proteins | sample Plot105B_FD_92535 | JGI IMG/M metagenome (GOLD analysis project Ga0126314, IMG submission 92535) | Serpentine soil microbial communities from UC McLaughlin Reserve, CA, USA - Plot105B | ecosystem: Environmental > Terrestrial > Soil > Grasslands | place: USA: UC McLaughlin Reserve, Lake County... | reverse complement strand
CTATAATTATATTGCAATTGAATGGGGTTAATTTGACCCTTAGTCTTTATCTTGTCAGAAATCTGTTCAGTGTTCAATCCACTGTGAATTCGTTGTGCATTGTCAGCGCCTATCGCTATTTTTTCACAGTTTTCCATGAGAATTTTATGGAATGCTTCGGGAAGATTTTGACCTTCATCAATTATGATTTCATCGACGGCGTCATAGTTCTTGAGTTCTTCGACCATTTCCTCATACGTCATATCCTCTAATTTTTTTCTTTCTACACCATCTACTTCTTTATATTCACTCGCCTGATAATACCATCCGTGGTATTTTAGCACATTCGGAGAAAGTTCTCTGCTAGCGCTGTTTCTGAGATTGGTTACCAAAAGATCGTGGAAAGTAATGATGTGAACGTTTTTTCCTAAATTGATCAATCTTTCTGCACGCATCAGACTTACGGTTGTCTTTCCGCTGCCGGCACATCCAGTAATCAAAAGGTGCTTTGGTCCATCATAGTCTATAGCGTAAAGCATGTGTGCACCGCCAAGACTATTTTCAATATCGGTTCGGGATATTACATTAAATTTAAATTGAGGCATTATATTAGTTTAGATTTATAAATATAATTGAATAAACAACGCCGCCATAAGATCTATCCTAGTATGCAAGAGTGAAACGATTCTACAAGAGCGGTTATAACACGAATATAATCAGGTTTAGAAGACCTATTTTGTTTTCTTTAAAAGTTTCTTTTTTTTAACTACACATTAAAAAACTGATGATTTAACCTATATCTTTGATTGATTTTGCTCAATAATATCAATGATCTTTTTAAAATCCTCTTTCTTAAAAAAGAATGTTGATCCAGAATAGTTATCCAAAGAAAGGTAGCCTTTCCACTCCTTCGCACTACTAAATGCACCGCCACTAAAGCTACCACGTGCATAATAATTATATTCTTCGTTATCTAATGGAAGAGGGCTGTCAAATACTTTTTCGTTAATGTAAGATACTGCTTTTAAAAAATTAGCAACTTCATCTTTATCTAAAAATGCACTCTTTTGAGTTGAATATGAACCACTACCAGTGTACCCACTAAATTTTATACCAGATATCCCTTTGCCCGTAATTATATCACTGATTTTAATTATTGAAACGGAGAGCGCACCGACTTTTCCCAATTCAATGATTTCTTTTTTGCTGAAAGATCCAGACTGCTCTGAAAACGTCTCAAGATTACTTTGTTTTGATTTTTCTTTCTGAACTTGGGCGAATGTGGATGTTGATACCCAAAAGCAGATTATGCCGGCAAGGAATAGTTTTTTCATGATGCGATATTTTAGATTATAAAATAATTAATTAAGACAATTCGAAATTTACAGTTTTGGTTCATGGTACGCTACATCAAGCTCTCTGGAAACTTCGACTGGCTCTCAATTTCCATTATTTCGGTTTGAACAAGCAAGCTATTAATTAACGCTAAAGTTTCTCTGTACTCTTTCGCTTCTGCCGACTTGGTGACTTTAATACTTGCACCTGGGTCTTGATTAACAAACTCCTCTATTTCTTCCAATGAAACTTTGAAAAACTCCTTTCTACCATTAACTCGATTAATTCTCTTGTCTTTAAAATGTTTATGAAGCTCATATTCCATTTGAGGTGCATTGTCCGAATAAATAATAGCGTGTACATCAAATTGAAAAGGAACCGATGCACCTCCAAGTTCTCTAACACGATCATTTGGATCTAACCTTCTTGTCATACCTATCTTGTAAATATCTTCTCCGAAAGATCCAATATTTGAGATAATATAAATATGGCCTACTTTAGTTAATTGGGCCATTGAAATCGCGCGTTCCTTCTTCTCGGTTGCCTCTTTCAACTTTTCCTCCAATTGCCTGATTTGGCTATTCAAGGTATCCACTTCCCCCTTATCCGCAAACTGTAATTCATCCTTAATTCTTAGCAAAGCATTTTGGTATCTTCTCTCGTCCTCAGCAGCTTCTCTTTGCGCAATTTCATATTCCCTTTTGGCCTTTTCTTCTTCTCTCATTTGTTCTCTTATCATCCGTTGCTCTTCTTTCTCTTCATGAATTTTATTCATATACTCATGTGATAATGCGAGCTCTTCTTTCTTGAGTAATAAATATTCGTAAGTAATCTGAATTTCATTTGCCCGACCTAATTTATTAATCGTGTCGTAAGCCTTCTCGACACGTTCAATTGTCCTAGTCGCAGTGTTCCACTTCATTTTTGCAATCATTGCATCACATTCTCCATTGAAAGCAAATAACATTAACTTTTTTTGAAGCTTAACCATTTTTCGCCCTTCAACTACACTGCCATCTACAGTCCATGTTTTTGCGCAATAAGCTGCAACATCTGATTGAACAGCCTTTTTTTGGCATAAATAATTGTATTCCAATTTTGATTTATATTCCTCTGATGTATCGAAATCATAAACGGGTTTATACAAGCCAAATTCCTTCACTTCAAGATCATCCTGGTATATACTAAGTTCTTTTTCAAGTGTCTTATATAATTGCAATGCACTAATATATTTCTGATTCAGTTCCTGATGTAACTTAGTTACCTCATCAGATTCTTTTACTTTTGAATCGTAATATTGGTTAGCTTTCTCAAGTTTTTCCTGAACCTCTCTATCCACAGCTGAACGACTTTCATTGACATATTGATTTACTTGTTCTCTTTTAGCAGTTCTTTCTTCATACAATTTCTTCTTAGTATCGTCAACATATTTATCTATATCAATCGCTCCTTCATATTTCAAATTTAGCTCATCGATAATCTTGGTCTTTTCGATAATCAAAGCCTCTAAGTTTGTGTTTTTCTCTTGCTCTAAGTTCGATTGACTTTTAAAATGCTTTTGTCTATACCACAAGAAAATGGCTATACCAGATACTAAAATGAATCCGACAAAAAACATAGATGTTATCAATTGAATTTGCATAGTCTTTTTATTTTGATGATGAAAAATTCCTTTGAGTTTGAACAGGTTCGATTGGGGCAAATCCGTTGGTTTTCGAAAACTTCATTTGATGTGGAAAATTTGAAATTGAATCTGAGCAATCGATAGTTTTAAAATTAAGTCTGTTTAATACTGATGGATCGAACTTGACTGTTAGAATAGGTTTACTCTCTACGTGTCCATTAACAGTATTAAGTAAATTTGCGTGTGCCGTTATGATAACAAGGCTAATTGGCAAAAGCGCAAATGCCTCACGCGCAATCCGCAATGTACAACTACAGACATAATCCTGATAAAGTTCGTTGAACTTAGAGATAGGCATCTTTTTATTTGAAAGTTTTCCGGTAGCAGTGGTCGAGAGTATGTAATCTGGAACTACTTCTTCTGAATTAACATAAAGATCGATAGTCACGTTATCATTGAAAAAATTACAATTCAATCTTGAACCCAATTCGCTTATCTGGCTAAACGGATCGAAAAAATCAAAAGCGTTTTTAAATGCGATAGGATCATTTTCACTTATCCCCTTGGTAATTGACTGGATTTTCTTCCAGTCATGCAGGTCACTTTTATAAGATTTTAATTCTTCTTCATATAGTGTTCTATCTTCAACCTTCGCAATTTCGATGCCCTGTAAAAGTTTTGTTTGTTTCTTTTTGTCATTTCCAAACAACTTATCAAAAAAGGAAGGCTTATAATTTCTATGGAAGAATTGTGCAGCATTTTCCTTTTCTTGTCTTAACCCAGGTGGCTGCGGTTCCTTTTCGTTTGCAAAATGATTCCAGTTTAATTTTTCACTGCATTCTTTATGCACCGACAATAGTGTGTCAATGTAGTTATTATATAAATGAACGGCACTAGCACTATTCGCTCTGATTTGCTGCTTAAGGTTTTCCTTTTGATGCCGAGCTGCTTCTCTCGCATGTCTTTCACTTGCCCTTGCTGCCCTTTTATAGGAAGCATTAGCTGATCTGATAAATCCGTTTAATGTTGCCATGATATTTATTACTTATAATTTTCCAATTCATCATAGAAATCATCTTCATGAACTATGATAAGATTTGCACCTTTTTTCCTATGATTAATGGCTTATTAGTAATCTTCAGCATAATCTGTATTTTAAGTTTTTATTACCTCTTTTTAATTGTGCTTTGCCAATAACTCTAGCTTTCTTTTCTGGACTTTTTCTTGATGAATTAGTGTTTCATCATAAACATTTCGCTGCTCACCTGCTTTGCTAGCTAAAATGAACAACTCCAGTCCCAATAAAATAAGAAACCATATACCCCAAACTCCGAGCGCAACATTTGACTCACGAATCAAAATAAACATCACCTTTAGCTCATCCAAAAAACCAACTTTTTCTTTAATGTCTTTTTCTATTGAACTTCTTAATGTTAATAAATCATTGTCCTTCAGCACTTTTTGCTTGCGTATATCTGAGATCTGATTATCTAATGCATTAAGCATAACCATTTTGGGATTAGGTATTGAAGTAGATGAAGTAGTTTTACTTTTCATCAAAATAGTTTTAGAAGATACATTGTTAGCAGAATCAGTAACCGTAGAAACAACTGGAGTTGCCGAGCTTTGATTACTATAAACTTTTATAGTTGGATTCTTTGAAAGATCAGCAGACAATTTATCTCGTAATAATTCCTTAGCAGAAAGTGTAGAATCTATATATTTAGTTTGTAACCTAAGCTCTTCTGACTTTATTGGAAATACTTGGTTAACCTCCTTATCAAGTAGGGATATTTTTCTTTTTTCAACATCCTGCTTAAAAATAACCTGATCAATTATCACCGATCCAATGACAGCCATCATTAGTGCAATTAAGAGCCTCATTATATATAAATATCTATTGTGATATACTGATAATATAATTTGACGCTCGATTTGTATAATTATCATGCAGGATAAAAGTGCTCCAAATATTGAACCTAAAAGATCTGCCTTCAGGTATCGTTGGGTAAAACTAAATCCAATAAAGGACCATAGAACACAAACTATCAATAATGCTGAAAGATTTTGTTTTACTTTCATTGCAGTCACTTCACTAGAGTTGGCAACAATATTATAATTATATCCTGTTAAAAAACATCCTAATTTAATCCACCAATTTTTCATCGTATTTTAAAATTTCTTACTGATTATGGTATGATGTGAAATAGCCGCTAGCCCATTTCGGAAACCTCGAGTGTAGCTTATAATTATGCCTTCACTATCGCCTTCCTTATTCAGAGCGTCAGTTTCTATTAATAAGACTTTCTCAATATGACTCCCGGCGATTTCCTTTTTCATTTTTAGCTCTTCAACTGTGTCAATCATTCCACTTCTTGATCTGCTCTCAATATGATAGTCAATCTCCCTTATAAAGTCTTCATAGAAAGTCTTGACTCTCTTTATTGTCCTCATAAGTTCTTTCCTCAGCGCATCCAGGTTCTGATCCAAATGATAGGAATCAGGATTTGTAAGTGCATCATCATATCCTTTTGACTCCATATTTCTATCCAGGAAGCTGTAAAGCTGTTCGAGATTATTCGTTATGATAGTTTGCACAGAAGTCTGTTCTGAATTGCTTACAGTCGCTGAGGTTGTGTCTTTTTCTATAAAAATTTCCTCATCAATCCCTTTAGAATTGGTTTCAGCAGTCGTGTCTGATCTATAGTTATCAAAAACTGGTTCTTGCTGTTTGTTATTTGTTAAAAAGCTAAATATTCCCATGACTTAATTTTATATATACATTGTTGGCACCTTGTACTGTTTATGTCCTTTCTGATGACATTTTTCGCATAGGGTAATTAATAAGTTATCAGTATATTCCCAAGGAGCCTTGAACTGTTTATTTGCCTTTGAGAAATGATATTGTCTATGGTGAACTTGTAATGCTACTTGTGACATGCAATTAATGCATCGATGATTATCTCTTTCAAGTATAGCTATCCTTCTTGTTTTCCATCTAGGATCAAACAGTGTAGCGCCGTATGAACCATGAAAAGCATCAGGTAGCCCATTATTATTAGTATTCACTAAAGACTTGTCACTTTTTTTGGAAGTGAAGCGGCGATATTTTTCACTTAAAATCAGCCTCTGGTATTGGTTCTCTTTCATATCAAAACTTTTAATAATTACCCATGCTGATAGCAATATCCTCCGCCTCTCACCATTCGCTTGCACCTTGCTCCTTTTTTTGTTGTGCCTTTGCACTGTGAACTCGTTGATGTATTACTAGTTGTACTCCTTGCTTTCGGCTTCGCAACTGTATCGGTCCCCGACGAGGAACAAACGCCACAAGTCCCTCCGCCTGCACTACAATGTTTACAATACTTGCAGTTTTTACAGGCGAAACAACTTGAACTTCCTGTACATGTAGCTATATGATTTTCTTCATTCCCTATAATCGACGAGAAGGAAGAATCTGATAAGAATAGTGTAATGCTAAACAGCAATAAAATAGCTACATGTCTCATATGAATTCTGTTAATGGTTCATCTTTAGTCCAATGATTAAGTTTTACTTAGCCCAAATAAAAAGCACAGATATGAATGCCTAAAACAGACAAGTAGCGAAGAGGCGTCACGGGATGAGATGGCGAGTCAAACGTTAAAATTTTCTGCTTAAATCTGTTAAAATCGTCACGACTTACAGACTCCAGCTATGCACTCCCTAAGTGCATTTTCATACAAGACTTTGTTTGGTTAAATCAAATATTATTAATTCATTCCAAAAAAACAACTTTTAGGAATAAAAATTTTTAACTAATTCCAAAACATTATCCGACAAAACTTAACTATAATGAAACACTCTATCTATCGCATCTGACTTATATGCTTTCCATCTAGGATTGATTGAGCTATCGGTTATGGCAACTATTTGAACAATAATAACAACCGTCTGCCTTAACATAGCTCTTTTTTGCTTCCGCCACTGCAGGCTCACAAGAGTAGTAATCCCCTAAGTATTTTCTATTAGCCACTTCTGGTAGGCGATAACAAGTCTCGTCATGCACTTCATGATCACCATTATCTTGCGCCCGTGTGTTTACATAATACTTCTTTTTCATAATTCTAAAATTTTAGTTTCTAATTATGATTCGAAAGTAGACAGGCAAACGGAGTATTTTTTACGGGCACCCGTAAGATGAAAAATTAAATAAGTCCCATTTCTCTGCAATACACTGCAAGTTGTTCATTGTTTGAAAAACCCATTGAGGTTTTGATCTGATTAAGCCGCTTTTCAACACTACTTAAACTCGTTGGAGTGATTTTATGAATAGTTAGATATGTGGGGATATCTTTCTGAGGCATCCCCTCAAAGATCAATCTGATTATTGTCTTATCGTAGTCGGTAAAATTGTGCATATGCGTATTTGGCGCTCGAAATTCACTTGGATAGTATCGTCGTCGTTGCGTAATGAGTTCCAGCGCAGCTTTTAATTGTTGTGCATCATTGCGGGCCTTACGTACATATCCGTCAATCCCTAACTCGTCAAATAATGATCGGATAATCGCTGGGCGGCTTTCAGCTGAAAATACAAGAATCTTTAAATCTGACTGCTGTTCTTTTGCAGCCCTGATCAGCTCGATTCCATCAGGCAAACTTTCCGTACTACCATCAACTTCAAAATAGAGATCGGTAACCAACAAGTCGTAAGGCTGACCAATTTGCAAAGCCTTCTTAAGTTTTGACAGTGTTATATCACAATAATAAGCGTGATCAGGAGCAGGTATTTGTAAATCTTCAAGCGTTCTTCGCAAGGACTGATTCATCATCTCATGATCTTCGGCAACAAGGACTTTTTCGAACATATGTTATACTTATTAACTGAGGGGGATCACAATCGAAAGCCGTAAACCTTTCTCAGCATGGAGATCAAAGGTAAGTTTGCCCTTTAAGCCTTCAATACGGGAAACCGTACTTTTTAATCCATTTCCATGAACACCACCATCGGCAAGGCCAATCCCGTTATCCCGATAATCAACCAATAGAGCACCGTCATTTATTTTAAATTCTAAAACCGCATGAGTTGCCTGGCTATGCTTGCTCATATTAACCATCAGCTCTTGTATTATTGGCTCCAGCTCATCTTTGATTAAGCTACTTACTTGCTGCCACATCATAGGATCATTTCCCGACACTGCCAACTTTACTTGTCCAATGTTAAAAGCAATCAACAGTGCATCTACCTTATCTGGGAAACTATTACTTGATCGTTCCGTAGTCTCATAAGAAATATCCCTAGATTGCTCATACATCTTCTCTAATTCGTCAAGTAAATACTCTTTATCAAGTTTATCACTATGCTCAACCTCGTTCATTACCCGATAAAGACCGTTGGCAACCACATCATGTATTTTCCTTGAAAACTTCAGTTCATTCTGGCGTAGCTTATACTGCGCTTCCAATCGTAATTTTCGATACCGCATTACAGCTCCTGATACGACAACTAAAATGACAAGGGCTAAACCTGCTACCTGATATTGTTTTTGGGTGTTATCACGCTGTAGTTTTAGATTGTCTGCTTTATGTTTTTCTACCTCGTAGCGAATCAATGCAAACTGGTTCTTAGCTGCATTGCGTGCTGTTCCTACGCTATCACTCAAATTTGTAAAGCGTAAAAAATAGCCTTTGGCATCTGCCGGTCTTTCACTTAAGCGGATGAGCTTATCTAGAGCCTCCAGCCGATCGTCTGGGCTTTCTATTTCTGTGGCAATGGTTAACATTGCCTTTGCATAAAATAAAGCTGAATCTGGTTTATTGGGTATATAATAATCTGCCAGATGTGCGTAGCTGGAATTCTGCCCCCAGCGATCTTTTTCATTCACCCGAATATTCAAAGCTCTCCTTAACTCTGGAACAGCATTATAGTCAGGGTTAGCAAGCCATCTGGTTGTAGCCATATTGGTAAGGATCCTGGCATAGGTTTTTTTACGGGTAGCTTGCGCAAGTATAGTTTGATAAATCTGCAGGGCTCGATTGTAAGCCCCATTTCTTTGATAGGACAATCCTTTGTTATTTATTATCGAGAGTCGAAATCCGGTATCAGCTATATATTTCAATGCCTGATCGAAATAATCGACCGCAGCAGTATAATGTTTTAACTTGATACTGGTAAGGCCCAACTCATTATAGTCTGAGGCCAGGCAGGAATGATCATCTGTGTTTTTTGGATTCAGATACCTTAAAGAGGTAGACAAACTTTCCTGACTGCCAAAGTAGTCACCGGCATCAGCCTGAATAACCGCCATCTGGTTATAGGACATTGCGATTTCTAAAGGTTGTTTTGAAGCAGTGGCTACTTTGTTGAAATAATAAAAAGCGGAATCATTTTGGTGGTTAAAAAATGACTCTGCTTTTTTATAATCCGCAGATTCCATTTCTGGCGTTTGTGAGACTTGCTTTGTACAAGCTGTGAGACCAATAATTAAAATTGTTAACGGTAACAAAAACGATTGCGTCTCTTTCATAATTTTTAACTGAATATAAAAATAATGAAAAAAAACAAGGCAAGAGTGATCTTGCCTTGTTTCAATTGTTACTGACCAGGTTTTGGTGGCTTTGGTGGGATGTGTTCGCCATCTCCGCCAGTGTCCTGAGTGGTTACTGTACCGCCACCATTATTTGTATTATTATTGTTGTTGTGCGCTGGGCACGCAAATGCCATAAAGAGCGCGAAAATTAACTCAAACATTATCAAAAATTTAGAATGAAATACCTTTGTAGGCCTCCGCGAATCCGATCGCGGAGGTTGCTACGATTGCATTTCAGAAGCGCTTCTGAAATTTTTGGGAAGTTTGAGATTCCATTGCGAGAGGTTAATAACTGCTTCCCAAACCGGTCATTTTCCTACCGCAACTTTCTCTCATTTTTGCAATCCGTTTGTACAAGGATGTCGATAGCTTGTCAACGCTCCAACCGATTACGAAAGCAAATGTATAGGGTATAAAAGCATTGATTAGCAAACGATTCCGATCATTCCGATTATTCCAATCGAATTCCGGAAAACCGTAAAAGATTCCGTAAATTCCATCGAATTTTACGCATCAATTTTAGGTAAATGTTGTTTAGCGACTATAAAAAGAAAATAATCTCAAGCTATCACGAGAAGAAAGAAAGGGGATTGCTTTCACATAATTTGGAAAAACCCACACCAGCTAAGCTGCGGGATGAGTGTCTTATAGTTTTTTCTACAAGATATCTAAAGAAGGATGATAAGACGCTGAGATTATTTTTTAATTCCGGGAATGAGTCTAGTGATTACCGAGACAGTATAAAGCGGTTTGATCCAGATAGGCTAAGACCTCTGGTTACTTTTTTACGGAACAACTCAATAGGTACGGATGATAGAAATATTGAACTTTTAGCCTGGCTTATAGATTTCGACGAAAGACCTTATGCATTCGTTCCAGGTAATCAAATACAGGACATTAAAGAATTTGAACAAGGTCCAAATAATGTAGAAAACGTCAATAAGATTCCAACTGGATCGAGTTACCCGGTAAATACATTAGGTCTGGCAGAAAAACATTGGGGTGTTTCGCTATCGGGAAGAACATCAGTAATAAAATATTCCAGCATTTCGATTATAGCTTCCATCGCTATTTTTATGGGCATTTCTTATATCGGAACGACCACTGCTTATATCTGCAAGGCTGGTGTTGGCAAAAAATACCATCTCAATGCCAACTGTCCTGCATTAAAAAACTGTAAGAATGAGTCAATCGAAACTACTGTTGATGCCGCCAAAAAAAACGGCAAGACCTTATGTGCGTGGGAAATGACAAAGAATACTCCAGATTGAAGGCATCAACTTAACTCTTTAATCAACATCGTTCTCCACTGTCTTAAACTGCCCTTGCAGCTGAGTTTTACCCTTCGGATTCAGCAATATTTATTTTCCCTGTCTTCTAACTTCCATAACTAACACTAAATTGTATCTTGCAATAAATTAACAATATGTACACCTACAAGCTCTCAGCCGACGATTTGGTCAATGGCACTATTTATTCCGGCATGTCTGATGCAAAGACACTCAACAAAAGAAACAAGTCTTCCTGGTTCCTTATCGGACTTTGCTCCCTATTAGCTATTGTCGGCTATCTGAGGGGCGACTTAGCTATTTGTGCAGTTTTGGTCGCATTAGCTATATTTTATTTGGTTATTCTTGTTGGCAGAAAATCGATCTCCAAAAAAGCGATGAGAAAGACTTTCAACACCACTTATCCAAAATTGGCCGACACGGTATACACCTTAGAAATTAAGAGTGACCACTTACACCTTACCAATATGACCGGAGATGTAAATTATAAATTTACTGGCATTGCATTGATCGCTGAACTTGGCGCTCACTTTTTCGTCAAACTAATAGATGACAATTTCTTTTGTATTCCAAAGATTAGCGATGAACTGGAAGAAGACATCAGGAGTATGGTTGCGGCACATAACATTCCTTACAAAGAGCATTTGGACTGGCAATACTAGAAGCTAAAGCCAGCTTTAAATAACCAGTTAATTTTCTGACTTACAAATTTCGAGATCACTTATTTTGTCTCATCATAAGGTGCTACTATTTCAGCACGCTTGTGTTTTTTTAAAGCCACAGCTATTCCCCCACCTACCAGTCCACAGAATGCAGCGAAAATACTTACAAAGATCATAGCGGAGAATATACTTGCGGGTGTAGGGTCATTTGGAATGTCGCCTGTATTTGCTTTTAAAAGGATTGAAATTGCCCAACCGGCAATAGCATCAAATAGCCCGGCTAATGTGGCAATCTTTACTCCCTTTCCTATCGTGCTGTCTACAGTGCCCAAAAAGCCAAAGGTACCATAAATCAAATACGATACTGCCGCCATATACAGATAATTGAAGTCGAATTTCCAGGAGGCAACAGAACTGACAGCATCAAAAATTGCTATAGTTGCAAAACTGGCCAGTATTAATTTGTATTCACGTTTCATGCTCATTCTACGGGGGTAATGTTTTTTTGTTCATACTGAAAATCAGGGTCTAAATCGTCTACAGATTTTATACCTTTCGGATTTACTACCTCACCACCTCCCATGCCTTGTCTGAAAATTTGATCTCAGATACCAACCAGCCCCAAGGACCGGTATTATAACTATAATCGCTATCCAGATCAATCTGGCCAGCATGGTCAAACTTTTATCCCTGATTACCTGAACTACACCATAAATCATATAACACAGTACCAAAATCAGGAGAATAGCAGAGAGCATATTTTATGTCGGTTAAATGTGGAGGAACATCAAAACGAATCCTTGTGCTTCTTGATGTACTGAATATTCAATTCATTCAGTTCATTCTTATATTCGAAGAATTTTTCGTCCAGTTTCGCCCATAATTGATTTTCAGGATCAATCTGCGCTAAAAGTGCTTTCCTTTCTGCCCGCTCTTGCGGAACCTGAGCCCCTGGAAACAGATCGATGGCTTGCTGAACTATCGCTGCAGTTTCAGCAGCTCCGATTTCTCTTAATGAAAAAACGGTTTCGTGTGCATACTCTCCTGCCTCGCTGCTGAAATATTGCCAGAATCCGCCGTTGTTGACTTCCCGCTCCAGGTCCTGGATCGTTAAAAAGGTTTTCTGCGACAAGGATAGGCCTTCCAGGTCATCACCATAATTGAGCGAGTCGATGAGATTATCGCTTTCAATGATGTTGTTATTGAGTTCCTTTGGATCCTGATATTGCTCCTGCTCCTGTGCCTGATCCTCCCCTTCTTCTTCATAATAAAGACCCTTCGGGTTTTCCCCGTATTCATTGTCTCCGATTTCTCCATCTGCAAACAGCATCCACAACCCATAGAAAGGAATGAGTTGCCACCATCCGCTATTGCCGCGATCGTGACACCGCTTGGCACCTTGGGCAGCCATGAAATAAAAGCCAGGTATCAAGATGAGAAAGACCACCAAATCCATTTTGCTTTCTTCTACATGAATGGCACCCATCCCCATGAGTATGCCAAGGGCAACGCCTGCTAGTAGCGCATAAATAATATAAATGATATAGCTTATTCCGTACTCGAGCCGCCTGATGCGACCATCAAATGAAAAAGTGTTTCTAAACATAAATTGAGCGTATTTTTAAGTTAACATTAAGGATACCTCAAATTTTAGCATAATAATTAAGGAATACAAATCCGGCGGCGGCTAAGCAGTTGTCATTTGTTCATTTTCAGCGAAAATTTAAGGTGTGCTGTTTCCGAATTTAATGAGGCTGCAAACATGTGGGGGCTTTAATCTGTTGATCTAACAAAATCTACTGATATGGAAAACTCAAATAATAACCCTAAGGACCTGGAACAGGATCGTACACACCCCGCTCCGAATGCCGATCCGGGTGCTGAAATTGAAACAGTAATACCAAATGCGGAAAAAGAAGTCCCTACGGAGAATTCTACGGAGTCATCGAAAGCACCTGCTGAGCAAGCTCCCGATGATGCTGGAGAAACGGAATCTTCTGATGATGCTGAAGAAACGGAAAATCCCGATGATACTGACCAGACTGAACCTTCGGATGCCGCAGCGCAAACCGAAACGCCCGATGAGGATGAGGACAAGCCAGAAATAACGGAAGAAGAAAGCGACAAACCGGAGATAACGGAGGAGCAAAAGGATGAGCCGGAATTAGCGGAACCGGAAAATGAAGAAAGCAAACCGGATGATCATGGAATCGAAACTGTAAGCCCATAGCATTTGATGACCAATCAGGACGAAATCCCCAAAATGCAATGGGTGTCGAGGCTGTCTTATCTTATGGACAAGCAGTTCAAATTTCCCGGCACCAATTTCCGCTTCGGCCTCGATCCGCTGCTGAACCTGATTCCGATTGCAGGCGACATGACCGGCCTGCTCATTTCGGGTGGCCTGCTCATGGCCATGGTTAGAAGGGGTGCGAGCAATAAGGTCGTAATTTTAATGACGCTCAATATTTTACTGGATGCCACCATCGGCGCAATTCCCATTGTGGGCCAGATCTTCGACTTTTTCTTCAAAGCCAATTCCAGGAACATCAAACTGATGCGGGAACATTACCTGGAAAACAAACATCAGGGCAGTGGCAAAGGAGTCATCATTTGGGCGATCATCATCATCGTTATTCTGCTGGCTTCACTGATCTATGGTCTCTGGAACCTGGGTGCCTGGCTGATCGACAAGTTTTAGCACAGGGAAAAAACTTTAAAACTCTGACTACTGTGAATTCGTATATCTAAAAAAAGGCATGGTTTGTGTATGCATTTCGTCAGAAAGGTGAACAGACCTGATTATTAACAAACATTACATTTTTGATGACCCCTAACCTTAGTTTACCAGATCCTTTTATTCTGGTTAAAGCACTTGAAGCAACCAATACCGGAATTGTTATTACCGACAACTTGCTTCCAGACAATCCAATCATTTATTGCAACCCGGCGTTTGAGCGCATCTCGGGCTATTCGCGCGAGGAAATTATAGGGCACAACTGCCGTTTTTTACAAAGCCAGGACCGCAGCCAGCAGGCCCGGTTTGATGTTCGCGAAGCCATTGAAAATGGGCACGATTGTGTAGTGAAATTTCGCAACTACAACAAGCAGGGACAATTATTTCACAATGAACTTTACCTGTCGGCCGTAAGAGACGAGCAAGGGCAGGTTACCCATTTTATTGGCATTCAGAATGACATTAGTGCCAGGGTAAAGGCCGAGCAATCGCTGGAGCTGAATTATGAGGAAACGGAAAAGAAAGTACTGGACCGTACCCGGATGCTGCAGGAAAGTGAACAGTACCTGTCGAGTATTGTGGAAACGATCAGAGAGAGTCTGCTGGTTTTGGATAAGGATTATACCATTCTGAGTGCCAACCAGCATTTCCTGAATACTTTTAAGGTGTCTGTTAATGAAACCAAGGGCAAGCTGTTGTACGATCTGGGAAATGGACAGTGGGATATTCCCGAACTGAGGAGGATGATGCTGGAGATTCTGCCGACCAACAATCCTGTATTGGATTATCAGGTTGAGCATGAGTTTCCGCACATTGGCAATAAGCTGATGCTGCTCAATGCGCACCGTGTGGAGCTGGAAGGCAAATACAAGGACAGGATCCTGCTTGCCATTGAAGACATTACCGAGCGCAAGGCCATTGAGCAGCGCAAGGATGACTTCCTTTCTATCGCGAGCCATGAATTGAAAACACCGCTGACTACAGTTATGGGCTACGTGCAGATGCTGCAGCGCCTGATGCCGGGCGATTCGAGCGATAAATTCAAATCGGTGATGGCCAAAACGGGCACCTATGTGGACCGGCTGAACCAGCTCGTCGGCGAACTGCTGGACGTGTCGAGGATCCAGACGGGTAATATTGAACTGCACAGGGTTCCCTTCGATTTTGATAAAATGGTTGCCGAAACGATTGAAGGCTTGCAGACCGCGACGCCAAACTACCGCATTACGGCGACCGGAAAAGCGGGCATCGAATACAACGGCGATGAGTCGCATCTGGTACAAGTTCTGACCAATCTGATCAGTAATGCGATTAAATATTCGCCGGAAGGCAGTGATGTTGCTATATTTACTTCCAGGGTAAGTAATTTCATCAAGGTATCCATCAAGGATCAGGGGATGGGCATTAAGGAAGATGAACTGAAAAAAATCTTCACCCGCTTTTACAGGGTGGGCGAAATTCAGAAACATTATCCGGGCATGGGCATCGGACTTTACATTTGCGATCAGATCATCAAAAACCACGGAGGCACACTTTGGGCCGAGAGTGAGGTGGGCAAGGGATCGGTATTTAGTTTTACGCTACCTATTGAACAAACGGGAAAGGGACAGGAAAATGAGTAAGAAAATAATGGTTTGTGATGATGATCCGGGCATACTGGAGATGATGACACTGATCATAGAAGAATACGGATACGAGGTGTTTACCGAATCTAAAAGCGTAAATGTGCTGAAGGATCTGGAAGCTGAGCAACCGGACCTGTTACTGTTGGACATCTGGATGCCTGTCCTATCGGGAGATCAGGTGCTGAAAACGATTAAAGCAGAACCAAAGTTTAAGGGGCTTCCGGTCATCATGTATTCTGCCAGTTCTGAAGGACTGGCGATAGCCCAAAAAGCAGGCGCGGATGACTACATATCCAAACCTTTCAACCTGAACGACTTGGATGAAAAAATAACGGCTTTGATTTAATGCTGGCTAGTTTACTCCTTGAGGTGCTAAGCTAACCCATGCCATGGTTCTGGTATTATTGTTGTATGCTTCGGGCAACCAGCTCTACTAAATATGCAACGCGATCATTACGAAGATTTTTACCGCAGTAAGCCATTTCAGGACGTTTTTAAGCTATCACGGCAATCCTTGCTGATCAAAGCCAACCCGCCAGCCTATACTGTTCTGGCGGTTAGCGATCATTGCCTGGATCTGACTAAGTACTCGCGTGAGCGTGTGCTGAACAGACCATTGTTTGAGGCCTATCCGGATCAAACGGGTGGTCTTGACCAGCAACTGGTAGAGGAGTCATTTCAACGGGTAATCGACACCGGCCAAAAGGATGTACTGCCTGTATTCAAATATGAAATTTTTTCGGAAGCAGACAACTGCTACCAGACACTGTACTGGTCGAACATCAATGAACCGGTATTTGACAATAGTGGCAAGGTCGCCTATTTGATCAATACTACAGAAAATGTGACCGACCAGATGGTGATTGAGCAGGCGCTGCGAAAAAACATGGAACTGGAGCGGCAGGTTGCGGGCCAGATTACTGTATTGGAAGATCGGGAACAGCTTTTTCAAAGCCTGATTGAACAGGCGCCTGTAGCCATCGCGATGATGAAGGGCCCTGAATTCGTTGTGGAGGTTTGTAATGAAAAGGTGCTCGAGCTTTGGGGCCGCACTTCCGACCAGGTATTGGGCCTGCCGGTATTTACAGCGCTTCCTGAAACGCGTGGACAGGGGTTTGAGGAGTTGCTGAATAATGTGCTGAAGACTGGGGTGCGCGCTGTGATTAACGAAATGCCTGCAAATTTACTTCGAAACGGGCAAATGGAAACTGTCTGGGTAAATTTCATCTACGAGCCCATCCGTAACCATCATGGAGAGATAAGCAGTGTGGTAGTTGCATGTACGGAGGTGACCGAGCAGGTGAACAGCAGGATGGAACTGCAAAAATTACTGGCAGAGAAAACCGGGTTGCTGGCGAAGGTTGAACAGCTTTCGAAACAGAAACTTGCCGAAAGTGAGCAGACGCTTGCCATGGCTGTTGAATCGGCCAATCTGGGCACCTGGTATATTGACCTGGAAGACAATACCTTTCTGGGTTCGGACAGAACGAAGGAGCTGTTTGGATTTGAGCCCGATGACGTGATGAGCATAGATGATGCGATCGCATTGATTACAGAAGATCGGCGGGATCAGGTCGTTCAGGCCTTCCGCCAGTCCATTAAACATGATGTTCCTTTTGATATGGAGTATAAAGTAATTGGCAAACGCGAAAAGGTAACCAGGTGGCTCCGCTGCACGGGCTGCAAATATATGGCTGATGAAGAAACCCATACTTACTTCGCAGGCACACTTCACGACATTACCGAGCGCAAGGAACTGCAGCGGCGTAAGGATGAATTCATCAGCATTGCCAGCCACGAGCTTAAAACGCCGATTACCAGCCTGAAGGCTTCGCTTCAGTTTATGTCGCGGCTGAAGGATGAGAGCGGTTCGGAAACGCTTTCTAAAATGATAGATCTGGCCTCGGGAAGCATGAACAGGATCAGCACTTTAATAGATGATTTGTTGAATGCTGCACACATGCAGGACCAGGAACTGGCGCTGAACAAAACTAAATTTTCTTTCAGCACGTTGGTTGAAGGTTGTTCTAAACATTTCAAATTGCTGGAAAAGTGCAAGCTTGTCATTGGCGGAGATCCAAACCTCCAGTTGATCGCCGACCAGCATCGCATTGAACAGGTACTGGTGAATTTCTTAAATAACGCGGTTAAGTATGCCGGCGATTCGAAGGAAATTGTCCTGAGCGCAGAACGCAGTTCCAGAAATGAGATCAGAATCTCTGTAAAAGACAACGGCCCTGGCATCAGCAATGAAAAAATTAGACATCTTTTTGAACGCTACTACCGCACCGATCACAATGAAACCGTATACGCGGGTCTAGGGCTCGGCTTGTTCATCAGCGCAGATATCGTTAAGAGACACGGCGGGAAAATCGGTGTGGAAAGCGAACTGGGAAAAGGGAGCACTTTCTGGTTCAGCCTGCCGGGGATGTGAGGTTTTGTTTCACTACGGCTGTTGTGACCATCAGTTGCCCAACGTGCCGCATGGTATGTTCTGCCGCATGAAACAACAATCCGATTACGGTAGATGGCAGGCCTGCCCGGCCTACTCCCCTATACTCGGTAAGAATAGATTCGTCTGTTGCTTTAATTTGTTGTAGTGCCT
>Ga0126314_10000519_pt1 | contig 18429 bp, 10 predicted proteins | sample Plot105B_FD_92535 | JGI IMG/M metagenome (GOLD analysis project Ga0126314, IMG submission 92535) | Serpentine soil microbial communities from UC McLaughlin Reserve, CA, USA - Plot105B | ecosystem: Environmental > Terrestrial > Soil > Grasslands | place: USA: UC McLaughlin Reserve, Lake County... | reverse complement strand
TTGTAATCAGGAAATCCATTCTGTCCATAAATGAAGCATATTTAGCAAACAGCTCGTCAGCTGTTTTAAAACTCTGGTATCCCCAGTTATCAGTATCCTTCCAGGTATGACCTGATACCGGTAAACCCAGTCCGCCGTATTCTCCTAAAACAACAGCATGTGTGGGGCCAAAAAGATCAGGCCTTGGCATCTGAGGATCGGGATAGTGATGCAAATCTACAATGTCTCCAGTAATTACATGATTACCACCACTGGCGCTATTTACCAAACGCGAAGGATCTTTCTCTTTTGTCCATTCCGCTATTTCTTTGGTTTTGAACTGGCCCCATGCCTCATTAAAAGGCGTCCATACTACAATGCTAGGGAAATTATGCAGGTCATCCATAATCTTGTTCCACTCTTTTTTATATATGGCTTCAGATTCCGGTGTACGATTTTTATCCGTACCGCCCATCTGGCCAAGCTTAGGCTCCCATTGATTACCAAGATCGCCACTTGGCATATCCTGCCATACCAGTATTCCCAATTTATCACACTCATAGTACCACCTTGCAGGCTCCACTTTGATGTGCTTGCGAATCATATTAAAGCCCATCTCTTTGGTCTTAATGATATCAAAAGTCATCGCTTCATATGTTGGAGGTGTATATAATCCATCCGGCCACCACCCCTGATCCAGAGGCCCGTACTGGAACACAAATTCGTTGTTCAGTAACATTCGCTGCGTACCGTTTTTATCAGGTCCGATAGATGACTTACGCATAGCAAAGTAGCTACCCACTTCGTCGACCACTTTACCGTTACGAACTACAGCAACTTTAAGATCATAAAGAAAAGGCGCATCAGGCGACCATAATTTAGCATTTGCGATAGGCAGCGAGATCTCTTCACTGGCCCCTGTTTCCTGCTCTGCTATTTTAGTTTTACCATCAAAGGCACTTACCCTTATTTTATCACCAGCTACAACAGACTGTACGTTTGCAGAAACTGTAATTGTTCTGGCATCAATATCCGGAGTATGTTTGGTCGAGGCGATATACGTTTTCGAAACACTTTCCAGCCATACTGTTTGCCAGATGCCACTTACCGGTGTATACCAAATGCCCTCGGGCTTCTTCACCTGCTTGCCCCTTGGCTGAGGGCCCTCATCCGTTGGATCCCATACGCTGATGATTAGTTCCTGCTTACCACCCTTTTTAATGAATGCAGTCACATCAAAAGAAAACGGATCAAATCCACCTTCGTGAGTTCCTACTTTTTTTCCGTTTACCCATATTTCCGACTTCCAGTCTACAGCACCAAAATGCAGTAGAATGGTATTTTTCATATTCGAAGGAATACTGAAACTTGTTTTATACCATAGCAAGTTGTCCTTATCCAATGTCTTGCCTACACCAGACAAGGCAGACTCAACCGCAAACGGAACCAGAATCTTACCCTGATATGTTGTTGGAGCACTCGCATCTTTACCTGTTATAGCATAATCCCATAGACCATTCAGGTTTTTCCAGTTGTTAGTTCTGGTGAGTTGTGGGCGGGGATATTCCGGGAGCACATTGCCCGGGCTTACTTTTTCCGCCCAGGGGGTCATAATTTTTCCACCCACCGGTTTCCATTCAGACTGAGCACTTGCGCATATGAACAGGCATGATAACGCAGCTGTTAACAGATAGCTTTTATTCATTTCTTTGTGTGTTGATTAAATTTGGCTTGAAATTGATTTTTATATTTGGTTTATGTGTTTGTAAGCATTGGCCGCATTACATAAACACACACCCAAAGATTATATTTTTATATCCGCTCCCTAAATTCATTTGTATCAAAATTTCTGCATTTTGTCTCAAATAGCTTAAAAAGCAATTTAGATTGGCTATTGAACTTATAAAAGAATGCCTGAAATTCTATAAGTTTGAACCAACATCCAAATTTACCTTGAGAAAACTAAGCATATTCATATTGCTGCTTCTGATTGCAGAAGCACTAAGTGCCCAGCCCTATTATTTCAGAAGATATCAGGTAGAGGATGGACTGTCCAATAACGCTGTCCTATGTGCTTTACAGGACAAAAACGGTTTTATGTGGTTTGGTACTAAAGATGGGCTGAACAGATTTGACGGCTACTCATTTAAAGTTTACAGATTTGATGCCGACGACAATAAAACCATTGGTGGAAGCTCTATTCAATGTCTGGCTGAAGACAAGAACGGATTGCTTTGGGCAGGTACAGAAAATGGTATCTACAGTTACGACAGTGCAAACGAAACCTTTACACCATTGGAAAACGATCCGCACAAGCTAATCAGGTCTATTCTTTTTGACACACACGATAACCTCTGGTTCATTTCCAGGTTAGGCTTGTTTAAATATAACCTTAAAACAAAAAAAATAAAGGAATATCCGCCATCAGAGTATTTCTATGTAAGCGCCTTTTGTGAAACCCCAAATCAGGAACTTTGGTTTGCTACTCCTGATGGTTTTGTGGCACAATACAATACTGTCAGTAATACTTTCACGACTCATCCCATTTTTGACAAGTCTCCTCCCACTTCATCAAAATGGGTTGAAAATATCTATCAGACCAGTGACGGGCATATCCTGATCGGTACCTCGGCTCAGGGTGTGAAACACTTTGACACAAAAACACACACTTATAAAGATCTGCTTTCTCACAGCACGGATAAAAGCAGCATTTATGCCCGTAATTTTATAAAACTTGATGATAATAAATATTGGATAGGCACTGAATCAGGAATATATAGTTACGACCTGAAAACAGGCGCTTCAGTTAATCTCAAGAAGCAATACAACGATCCTTACTCCCTTTCAGATAATGCCATTTACGCATTTTGCAAAGACAGGGAAGGGGGAATATGGGTATGTACCTATTTTGGCGGGATCAATTACTACCCCAGACAGTATGCAACCTTTGAAAAATTTTTCCATAAGGTAGGCGAAAATTCCATCAGCGGCAATGCTGTCAGAGAGATCACACCTGATCAGAACGGCAACCTATGGATCGGCACAGAAGATGCAGGATTGAATAAACTCAGCTTGAGCACTGGAACAGTTTCCAATTTCAAACCTTCAGGGCTTAAGACCGACATTTCACATTCTAACCTGCACGGCTTAATCTCAGACGGCAATGAACTGTGGATAGGTACCTTTGAGCATGGACTTGATGTGATGGACCTGCGTACTGAAAAAGTAATCAGACATTATGGAATTAGCCGCAAGCCCAATCAACTCAGGAGTAACTTCATTTATGCATTTTATAAGACAAGGGCGGGACAGCTCCTGCTTTCCACTACGAGCGGCCTGTATATCTATAACCGGCAGGCAGACAACTTCCGGAATTTCCCATATGTACCGGATTACATGTTCTACACAAGCATTATGGAAGATAATGCCGGGACGATCTGGGTTGGAACAGTAAGAGACGGTATATTTTACTATAATCCAAAAACCCGAAAAGGTGGTTTTTACAAGAATGAAACAGACAACAAAAATAGCCTCATAGACAATCGTATAAACCGAATATTGCAAGATCATGAGCATCATATATGGATCGCTACAGAAGCGGGTCTCTCACGGCTTAACACCAAATCCGGTAAATTTACCAGCTATTCCATCAAGAATGGCTTCCCGAGCAATGTGATTTATGGTTTGTTGGAAGACAAACAAAATAACCTGTGGATCAGCTCATCAAAAGGGTTGCTGCGCTTCAATCCAAAAACTGGAAACCTGAAGACTTATACTAAATCTGATGGATTGCTCAGTGATCAGTTCAATTACAATTCATCCTATAAGGATCCAGAGGGCAACATGTATTTCGGAAGCGTGAAAGGGCTTATAAAATTTAATCCTGCCAATTTCAAAACCGACACATTCAAGCCTCCGGTGTTTATTACCGGCCTGCAGATCAACAATCAGGAAGCAGGTATAGGAGCAAAAAACTCTCCACTAAAAAAATCAGTCCTCACAACCTACAAAATCAGATTAAATCATACCCAGTCGACCTTCAGCATAGACTTTGCTGCATTAAGCTACACTTCTCCAGTAATGACAGAATATGCATATAAGATGGATGGAATAGATAAAGATTGGACGTATCTCAAACAGAACAGAAAGGCGTATTTTACCGATCTTTCAGCCGGTCATTACACTTTTAGAGTAAAGGCGTCCAATAGTTCGGGTGTATGGAATACAAAGGAAACTATCCTTCAGATAGAAATTTTGCCTGCATGGTGGGCGAGCAATCTTGCTTTTGTTGTCTATGGCCTCGGCACAGCTTTGATTATCTTTATCCTGGTAAAGCGGGATCACGGAAGAATCGACCGTAAGAATGCAAGACGCATGGAGGTCTTTGAAAATGAGAAGGAAAAGGAAATATCACACGCTAAAATTGAATTCTTCACCAATGTAGCACATGAAATCAGGACTCCTTTAACGCTGATCAAAGGACCAATGGAAAAGCTGATCAAAAGATCTGCAGAAATCCCCGACATAGAAAAAAACCTGAAGGTTATGAATAAGAATACCGACAGGCTGCTCGAACTTACCAACCAATTACTCGATTTTCGAAAAACAGAAACCAGCGGATTTTCGCTGAACTTCGTAAAAACCAATATCTGCGAAACATTGAAAGATATTACGTTGAATTTTCAGGTTATCGCCGAACAGAGACAGATCAGTTATGAAATCAGGCTCCCTGAGGAAAATTTATTCGCCTATATAGATCTCGAGGCCTTTCATAAAATCATTAGTAACCTGACCGACAATGCCATTAAATACGGCAGGTCCGGAATTACAATCGAATTACTTTCACAGACCTCTGCAAATGAATTCATGACTATTAAAGTTACCAGTGATGGTAAAACAATACCTCATGAAATTCATGAAAAGATTTTCCAGCCATTCTACAGGGCTAAGGAAGCAGAGATCAAACCAGGAACAGGCATAGGACTTTCCCTATCCAGATCATTAGCAGAGCTGCACAATGGCTCACTTACACTTGAAAAAAGCAGTGAAGGTTTTAATATATTTGTACTGAGGCTTCCTATTCATCAGCTTATCGAGTTTAACTTAAACAGTAAATGGAAAAAAATCTAAACCACACCCTTCTTCTTGTCGACGACAATGAGGATATTTTAGATTTTTTATCGGACGATCTGAGCGATAAATACAACATACTCAGCGCAGCGAACGGATCATTGGCCCTTGAGATCCTTCATAGCGAAAGTATCCAAATGGTGATCAGTGACATTATGATGCCGGGAATGGATGGATTTGAATTGTGCAGAACCATTAAATCCAGCGTCGAGTTCAGCCACATCCCGGTAATCCTTCTTACCGCCCGTAACACCTTACAATCAAAAATCGAAGGGTTGGAGCAGGGAGCCGATGCCTATGTAGAAAAACCTTTTTCCCCTGAATTCTTGCAGGTACAGATTTCCAGTCTGTTAAAAAACCGGGATAAAGTAAAAGCTTATTTTGCCAGTTCACCATTACTGCATATGAAAAGTATGGCTTATACCAAAGCAGATGAAATCTTTTTAGAAAAGCTGCAGCAGATCATTAACGGCAGTATCGGTAATCCCGAACTTGATGTAGAACACCTGGCCGATCAGATGCACATGAGCAGACCAACATTTTATCGCAAGATCAAAGCCATTTCTGATTTGAGTCCTAACGAACTCATCAACCTGGCCCGTTTAAAAAAAGCGGTTGAACTGCTTAACAATAGTGATTTAAAGATTTATGAGATAGCCGAGATGATTGGCTATAGTTCACAAACCCAATTCGGAAGAAATTTTTTGAAGCAGTTCGGAATGTCCCCTACCGATTATATCAATAACCAGCAGGGGGACAAGAAAAAGAACAACGAATGGTAACATCTTCTATTTAATATAGAAAGTCTGGCTAAAGGCACCGTTAACCGCAATATCCCAGGCCTCTACCCTAACCCATTTACGGCCCGATAGTTTTGTCTTAAATTGGAAAAGCTGATCACCAAAAGCTTTTGTTTTACTCAAATCTATTTTATCCCGGTATACTTTAGTCCCGTCTCCGGAGATCACTTCCACAAAATTCATAGGGAAGGTCCACATCAGTTTTAATCGAACATCAGCAGTACCATCTGCATTTAATGACAACGTTTCACCCGAGATCTTGCCATTGATCTTCAGTTCCGGAATCAGAACTTCCCCCGTCGAACCAAAGAACTTTCCATTTTGCATGGCGTCCACCACAGGCTGCCAGCCGTCATTAAACCGGGGCAATTTGTCCATCATCATATAATTGACATTCAGGTGTGCATACATTTCATTTTCCGGCGTGATCGTAAAAAGATCAGCCTCTGTGATTACGGTCTTCTTTTCCCCCCAATTATTCATATCATCCAACAAATCAAGTACTCTTTTACCCAGTCGTGGTTCAGAAAGATCGGCTGGCATGGCCTTCCAGGCTGCACCCATAAACCTGTCAGACTTAAAGAAATCTTCATGATTGTAGATGTCAGGCGCATTTACGGACCCCTTGGTTCGTGCGTGTGCAGTCCAGGCAAGCCCTTTCTCAGCTTCCAACAACTTCAGCATATCCTCTTTACTTCCAATATGATACACTTTTCCATAGCCCGGTTTATCTTCCACAAACGGAATTCCAGATGCTCTGGACATGATCCAGTAAACTGGTTTTGGAAAGATCTGAAGCCAGTGACCACCAAAAAATTCATTAGGCTCCTCACCCGGCATCAGAAGAAATTGCTGGTCAGAAAGGCGTTTACATTGTTCGAACAGAGTTTTCAGTTCCAATAGCCTTTGAGGGTCCGGCCCTCTTGGATGTGCGGTGTAGTGGAATTCACCAAGATGTACCATGTCTATCCCCGTTCTTTTAAAGACTTTTACAAAATCCGGTGAATCCGGAACTGGCTTATTGGCCAGCACAACACTCATAATAAATTCATTGTGAAAGTGACTGGACATGGTTTTGAATCCCGGCAGTTTTACATAGCTGTCATTGTGGGTAAATCTTTTCACAGCCGCAAATACGTCAGCTTCTTCTTTGTCACCCAACAGGCAAAAGAAATTTAATCTTTGTTTGGAACCCGGAGGAGCATTAAACCAGGGTACAAAACGTTTGTCACCCTGCAGGTCCTGACGAATGCCTATCCCGTAGCCATCGATCATTTTACGGTATTGATTGCCATACCATGCAAACTTTAGATTAAAGGCTTCATCAAGCGGATAAAAATACTGGTGTGGTGGAGGAAAAAGGGCGAGTGTACCCTCTTTTCCGGTAGCCGCAACTGTCCGATATTTTACCGCAAGATTTATGGCAGTATCTGTCTGTACAGCGGCGGTGCTATTGAGCTTCTCTCCGGTATCCGTCCAGGAGATATTCTTCCAGCTACCAGATCTGTCAACAAGTCCCGCATCATAAACCATCGCAGTAGCGTCTACATCTGTACTCAGAACAGCTGCGATGTTAAACAAAGGGCTTCCGTTGTAAAACGTAACCTCAAGATGACCTTTAAAACGGTCTGCAGTAACATTCCCGATGGTAACAACAGTACGACTACCAATCGTTTTCACTGTTGCTGTCGTTTTCCTGATCATGGCAGCATACGTTTTGTAAGGTCTTTGAGGAACCTTATCAAAGAATATATTCCAGCCATTTTGCGACATTAAATCACGTTTACCAATACTCACCAGGAAAGCCGGATCGAGACCTTCTGCAATCGTTTTCATTGTACTGCCATCAGCAATGGCGATGAGTTTAAACAGGGGCTTTCCTTTTTGAAGGTCGAAGCTCATCCGTCCTGTCTTTCCCGTTCCTACCGGCCAACTAAAATTCAGCACACCACCCTTTTGACTTGCCACAGCTTCATTTTCTGTGTTAAACTGCTTTAGATCAACTTTGATCTGAGCGAGTGTAGTTATTGCAGAAAGCAAACCGAACATTAATAACAATAAAGATCTCATAAATATATTTTAAACGTTTTAATTATTTAACTACAGGAAAGGCAACAATCCGCACTTTCGTAAAACCAAATGGCACCAGCGTAAGTCGTTCGACCTTTTCATCAACTTCACCCTTATAAATCCCGGTTCGATCGGTCACAGGTTGTCGGGCCACACCTTCTACCACTTTCCATGAAGGGATCTTTTTCCCGGATGCCATAATCTCTATTGGTGCATTCTGCAGGTTCCATATAAACTTCTGCTGAATTGGCTTTGTTTTCACCACAAGATATTTTGCCGGGTCTTTAACAACATCTTCAAGCAGGCCATAGTTCCAGTCAGATTTTGGATATACACTGAAATAATCACCCTCTTCTTTTTGATTTCCTTTTTCCCAGCGTTCTTCCAGTTTTAATGCATAAACCAGAGGGCCACGCTCAATAGTACGGGAATTGCGGCCCCAATTGCTTGTACTCAACTGCATGGGCAACTTGAGTGTCACTTTGTCTTTATTTTTCCACTTCTGCGACAAGGTAGCAATGGTGCCTCCCTTAGCAGTCTGTACCTGAATACCATTAACAGATATCTGAGCTTCCTGACACCAGGATGGTATCCTGAGTTCGAATGGAAAACTAAGCGACTTTGTAGTACTTATTTCAAAATTAATCTCATCCTCAAATGGGTAACTGGTATTTTCATTGATGGTTACCTGTTGGTTATTGATCCTTGTCGTGATCACATTTGGTGCATATACCAGTGCAGCAAGACCATTTCCGGCAGTCTTATACCATAAACTTTGGGTATACTTTGTCCAACCCTGGTGCATATTGGCGAGGCAGCATGTATAACCGCTGCGCATACCTAAAACATTATTCATCTGCCTATCAAAAGGCAATGAAAAATCAAATACACCCCTGCTGATCTCTACCTGGTTAGCGATCTGAAAATATTGTTTGTTGTTAAAATCATCTGTCGTTTGCGGAGGCAAGGCATTAAAAGTCATCCTTTCCAGCGCATCCATATATTCATTGTCACCTGTAATCTCGATGATCTTTTCCAGCGAGTACATGGCCTCTACGGTAGCGCAAAGTTCCACACCTTGTGTTGGAAGATTACCATGCAGATCTTCATCAGCAGAAAAAACACCCATCGGTAAGCCGTGCAAGGTCATCAAATCTCTGAACCCTGTCTTCAGACCTTTAAGATATTTCACATCACCTGTTCGCTGATAATCAATAGCAGGTGTTTTAAGCGCCATGCCGACATTAACTCCGTGTCTGTTCATCCATTGAGCATCATTCTGCTGTGTTGCCGCACCGATCACCCAGTCCCGGTTACTCAGCAGGTCACTCCATGGAAAAGCCTGCTTCTGGATCAGATCTGCCAGTTCCAATAGCGCTCTATCACCGTTTATAGTGTACAGCCACTGTACCATCATGGCATTGTCATGTCCTCTTGATGTAGCCCACTCAGTCCACTTGCCAATATTGGCTTTTTTTAAAGCCTCCTTCTGGTAAGCAAAGTATTTCTCCATAAATGAGATCACTTTCTTATCACCAGTAGCAGAGTAATATTGTTGCATTACTTTCAACATCACCATTTTAGGCCACCAGTCATCTCCATTCTCCGGATGCTGAAGATCAATCTGTTTTCCTTCGCGCTCGGCATTTGTAATACCGCCAAAATAACCCGAAGGCCTTTGATGATCCAGCGTCCAGTTGATATACTTCATTACCTTTTGCTTTAGCACGACATCATTAAGCTGCCACGCCAGAGGAACAGCTCCGTCAAGCCAATAAGGTGTCTCTTCCCATGCATCACCCTTTCCGCCCAGCCAGCCATTATCATTTTTCAATTTGTCATGAACCTCATCCAAATGACCGGTAGTACCGGCAAGCATAATCTGTAACTGATCCTGAAGCCAGCCTTTGGGTTTAATTTCACCAAGCGCGACCTCAGTGTACTTAGGTTTTACAAATCCAGGATCTCTATCAGCAGTTTTTTTTTCATCGGAAGGCTTAAATGCCAGCAATGCAAATGCAAATGAAGCAAACAGGGTCTTGTGGTTCATGAGTGTATGGTCAGTATTTGGTTATTTATAATTTAGCAAGTTAAGAGATTGCAGGGATTTATATCACTACAATCTGTCTCAAAATTTCGATAATTAATATCATACGCATTCACTTTTTGCAACCCGGCAGGGTTGGCAATTTCGATCTTCATTAAGATCCTCCTTAATAATAGAAGATCAATTAGGTTTTAGCTGCAGATTGTCTTAATTTCACGATAGGATAAGGTAACTTTTAAAAACCAGTTTATCCGGCCAAATTAAACATACATGAACCGTAATTTGATATTCATCCTTATCGGGCTTTCCTTTGCCTTATCTTTGCATAGTTATACTACAAAAAATAATACTTCCGATGATGGTAAACAGTGGGCGGAATATCTCGGCGGCCCCGACAGGAACCACTATTCATCACTTTCCCAAATTAACACCACCAACGTCAGTGAACTTGAAAAAGCCTGGGAATATAAAAGCGGTGATTCCGGACAGGTGCAATGCAATCCACTTATTGTAAGCGATATACTATTTGGTGTAACTGCATCAAATCAAGTTTTCGCCTTAGATGCCGCAACCGGAAAGGAAAAGTGGAGATATAGACAAACAGGCGAAGGGACATCCAATACCAACAGAGGCATAACCTATTGGGCAGACGGAAGCGATAAACGTATTTTATATGCCTATAATTCGTCGCTCTATGCTCTGAATGCGGAAACAGGCAATCCCATTGCATCGTTTGGCGAAGCAGGAAGTATAAGCCTCAAAACCGGGCTGGAACCCAATGCCAAAGACCGCTATGTCGTATCAAATACCCCCGGAACACTCTTTGAAGATCTTATTGTTATGCCTATGCGCCTCGGAGAAGACGAAGGTGCTGCAATCGGCTACATACAAGCTTTCAATGTCAAAACAGGAAAGCTGGCCTGGGTATTTAAAACCATACCAGATCCCGGACAACCCGGAGCAGAAACCTGGCCGGCCGATGTGAAACAGAAAGCTGAAGTAGGTGGAGCCAACAACTGGGCAGGAATGGCCATAGACCGGAAGAGAGAGATCATCTTCGTGCCCACGGGATCGGCCGCGTTCGACTTTTATGGCGGCAACAGAAAAGGTAAAAACCTATATGCCAATTGCTTACTGGCATTAAATGCACGTACCGGCAAATATATCTGGCACTACCAGATCGTACATCATGATGTCTGGGATAGAGATCTGCCCGCCCCTCCTAATCTGGTAAAGGTCAGGCACAACGGCAAATTCATTGATGCCGTGGCACAGGTAACCAAACACGGCTATGTATTTCTCTTCGACAGAGTTACAGGAAGACCTTTATTTCCTATAGACGAAAAGCCTTTCCCTGTTTCTGATGTTCCTGGTGAAAAGACCTGGCCCACTCAGCCGATCCCGAGACTACCATTACCCTTTGCCCGTCAAACCATTAGCGAAAAAGACATCAGTATGATCGCTGAAAACAGAAATGAACTCCTGGAAACATTCAGAAATGCCAGGAAGGGTGTTTACAAGCCACTAAGCCTCATTACACCAACTATTTTGTTACCCGGCGCCGATGGTGGAGCGGAATGGGGCGGAGCAGCAGTAGACCCAGATGGGATCATGTATGTCAATTCCAACGAAATGCCCTGGTTATTCAGCTTAAGCCTGAAGGAAAAAACGAATGAAAAAGCTGAACTGAGTTCCGGTCATTTGTTATATAACAGTACCTGCGTTACCTGTCACGGGCCAGAACAAAAAGGCAATCCTGCCAGTGGATACCCCTCACTGGTCAATATTAAAGAACGGGTAAGCAGGAAAGAGATCGCCAGACTTATAACCTCAGGTCGCGGTATGATGCCAGGTTTCAGCCACATTACCGCTCCCCAAAAACAAGCCATCATCGACTTTCTCTATCATGAAGAAAAGACAGAAGCACCTACATTATTAGCCGCAGGCAGCAGCCAGGTCTCCGGGAATCCGTATAAGTTTGACGGGTATAACAAATTTTTAGACAACAATGGCTATCCCGCAATTAACCCTCCCTGGGGAACACTTACAGCCATAGACCTGAACACCGGAAAACATTTATGGAAAAAAACATTAGGTGAACTTAAAGAATTAACAGCTAAAGGCATTCCACCCACAGGTACGGAAAACTATGGTGGGCCTATAATAACTTCTGGCGGCATCTTGTTTATTGCAGCGACCAAAGATGGGATGTTAAGAGCATTCAATAAAAAAGACGGTACACTACTGTGGCAGACCGAACTCCCTGCCGCAGGCTACGCTACACCGAGTACCTATCAGGTAAACGGACGTCAGTATATCGTAATTGCTTGTGGCGGTGCTAAACTCGGAACAAAAAAAGGTGATAGTTATGTAGCCTACGCGCTGAAAGAGAAATAAGATCAGGAAGACAAGGGGAGCGTAAACCAAAATGTGCTGCCCTTATCAACTTCGCTGTCCACACCTATCTTTCCATGGTGTTTTTTAACAATTTCCGAGCTGATATAGAGACCCAGACCAAGGCCGGAATACTGACGACCGGTATTATCCACCCTATAAAATCTTTCAAACAAATGTGGAAGCTCCTCAGGTTTTATGCCCGGTCCTTTATCACTCACAGACACTATGGCCATGCCATCCTTTATACCTATAAAAACTACAATTTCAAAAGACTCGTAGGCATATTTTATCGCATTATTGATAAAGTTGATCAACACCTGATCAATCTTATTGGGATCAGCATTGACCTCAAGTGTCTTATCACCTTTAATCCTGATTTGGTATTGATCCTCCAACCTTATTTCTTCACAGCAGCCACTGATGAGATCGTGCAGATTAACCGGCACTTTATTCAAATGAAGTTGTCCACCTGCAAATTTAGAGGCGTTCAGCAGATCTTCTATCAGCACACTTACTCTGTTCATACTTTTTGCAGACTGGTCCATCAGTTTATGAAACAATTCTGAATTCACTCCGGTATTTAATCTTCTCAGTAATTGCAACGAAGCCTTCAAACTGGTGATGGGTGTTTTTAACTCATGGCTAGCCACACTGATAAATTCATCTTTTTGCTGAGTGATCTTACGCCTGTGTGTCACATCCATGAATGTTGCAATACCGGCGATGATATCATCGTTTTCATTTCTGACAGGTGCCGCGTTGATTGAAATATAAAAACGTTCCTCTTGGGGCGGCTGTATCCCAATTTCCTGGTCATAAACAGGTAATCCGTTATTTAACGCAATATATACAGGATGCTCTTCCCTGGGCAGCGGACTACCTTCCAAGGTTACATTGGTCCAGCTCGGATCATCATAAAGATTGATAATACTCTGCTCCTCATTTAAACCGAGAATTTTCTTAGCCATTGGATTTGCATAGCTAACACTGCCATCAAAATTAACAATCACAACTCCTTCAGCCATCGTTTCGAGGATCCTGGTCAATTGTTCCTGATTATTCCTAAGCTCCTTTTCGATCAGTATTTTTTGCTGAATGCTATTCTCCAAATCTTTCGTCCGCATCTTAACAGTCTCCTCAAGATGAAGATTGAATTTGCGTGTCAGGGCCTGCGCGGCCTCAAGCTCCACATTTTTTTCCCGCAGCAACCGCTGACTCTTCTTTTGTGCTGTAAGGTCCGTCATGATTACACTCATAGACAATCCTTCTTCCAGGCTAAGTATGTTTAAAGAAATTTGTATCGGAACAATAACTTTATTACTGCTTAAAAGACTAAGCTCCCCTTTGCTGTTATGCTGCCAGGCACTTTCAAACAGCTTTTCAAAATAGGCCTTATCAGATTCTGCAACAAAGCTGATGAAAAGCTTGCCTGTAATTTTTTCAAGTGGAAGATTCAAAAGAGAAGCAAACTGAGAATTGGTATATAAAATGTTACCATCCACACCCAATGTCACTGCACCTTCCGTCATTTGCTCAATGAAGATCCGGTAAGTCTGATCAGAATTTTTTAGAGTGAATAGCTGATGTCCATTTTCCGATTTCATTACCAGGGCGTCCACTTCACCATTTCTGATAGCTTCGATAATATCTGTAGCCTCTTCAAGCGCAATTTCTTTTGCCTGCAGATCCGCTTTTAATTTATCCAGCTCTGCCAGTAATTCGGAATTTGATCCTCTTTTTTCCACCTGATCCTCCATTGCTTTTAACTCAACCCAAGTCCCCTTAACACCTTAAACTTGTCAGACATATCGCCTATTAATCTTTTTGTAGGCCCGGGGTGTGTTTTTATCAGTACCGGAACCGCTGTAACATTATCACGCATAACCAACAATGGCTGCTGGTGCGCGTCTATGATTTCAAGTTCATAACGATCTGAAAGATGTTCAGAAAGGATTTTCTGCAAATTATTTATTGCCCTGACGGAAACAGCGGACGTACCCGTAACAAATAGTCTTAGTTTAAAGACCGTATCGTCAGTATCTTTCCAGTCCGTTGGTTCGTTATACACACTCACGATCTAAGATATTTTCCTTCTTCTAATGTCAAGACCAACAAGAACCTTCTCTTCGTTGGAAAGGTCACCTATAATTTTGCGCACCGGTTCAGGCACCTTCTTTACCAATGTCGGTATCGCCAGAATCTGGTCCCCCTCAGCAAGCTGAGGATGAACCAACAGGTCAATAACCTCTATGGAATATTCACCATGCATATGTTCCTCGCAATATTTTTTCAGATTGCTCAGCGCAGTGACCGATTTCTGGGTTTTGCCTGCCACATATAGCCTCAATTCATATTTCTCTTTCAAAACTTTATTTTTCTTTAGTAGTTTTTTTATTTTCTTCAGTCTTGAGTTTAACACCTTTTCTCAGATCAGTTATCTTCTGACGTGTCACAGCCTCAGCATCTTTTTTGATTTCCTCTTCAAAGTACACCTTATTAAGTTCTTCTTCAGTAGACTCAAATTCCGTCTTCAGGCTCTCAATACGTGCCTCCAGCACTTTACGTTTTCGTATCAGTTCACGGTCTTTGCGGCTAATGGCATGACTATGCAACAGATGTCCAGTTTCTTCAAGCAACTTCTGTGCCTCTCGTGCGGAACCTGTGAGTACACCCTCAGGCCCCAGATAAACATCTATCAAATTGAGCCCCGTGTCTTTGATCACAAATTCACGTATCTGATTAGAATGCCGCATACCTCTGGATTTGATCACATATAGCCCCCTGTTGCGCTCACCGTTCATTTCAATATCCTTAATTTGTATCCATGCATCTACCAGGGAAGAAACACCTTCATCTGTCTGATCGTTCACAATAGTATTCATAGCGAGCGCAGTAAACATCACTGTAATCTGCTCTGACTGTAGAAAATCGATTAATCTCACCAGCATAGACTTTACGTCACTTACAGAGCCAACTGTAATCAGATTGGTAATCGGATCCAACACAACCACATCAGGTCTGAATTTTTTTATTGCCTTATGAATGGCCACAAGATGCATCTCCAACCCATACAAAGTCGGCCGCGAAGCATAAAATTCAAGTAATCCGGCATCCTGATACTTTTTAAGATCAATACCTATCGAATGCATGTTCCTGATAATCTGCATAGGTGATTCCTCAAACGCAAAATACAAGCTGCGTTCACCATTCTCACAGGCATGTTTGATGAAACTTGCTGCGATACTTGTTTTACCCGTTCCCGCTGTACCAGATACCAGAACACTGCTCCCTTTGTAAAATCCCCCTTTACCGAGCATATTATTCAGCTCATCTATACCTGAAGACACGATGTTGGTAGAAACCGGTTTATCCAGCCTTAATGAGGTAACTGGCAATACAGAAATACCTTCCTCATCAATCAGAAACGGATATTCATTCGTTCCGTGAAGCGTACCTCTGTATTTTACAACCCGGAGTCTTCTTGTCGAAATCTGGTTGATAATTCTGTGATCAAGTAAGATCACGCAGTCAGATACATATTCTTCCAGCCCCTGTCTGGTCAGTGTTTTCTCACCACGCTCTCCGGTAATGATAACTGTAACGCCCTTATCTTTCAGCCAGGTAAAAAGTCTTCTCAATTCAGCTCTCAATATGCCCTCATTCATAAGGCCAAGAAAAAGATTTTCAATCGTATCAAGCACTACACGTTTAGCACCAATACTATCTATTGCATATCCGAGTCTAATGAAAAGTCCTTCCAGGTCGTACTCTCCCGTTTCCTCTATTTCAGTTTTATCAACATGAATGTAATCCACTTTGATTTTCTTTTCCTGTTGGAGTTTTTCCAGGTCAAAACCCAGGGAGGCAACATTTATTGCTAATTCTTCAGGTTTTTCTTCAAATGCTATGAAAACTCCCGGTTCGTTATAAAGTTCAACGCCCCTCACAATGAATTCAAGGGCAAACAACGTTTTACCACAACCCGGGCCACCGCAAATCAATGTTGGTCTGCCGGTCGGCAGGCCGCCCAGGGTAACTTCGTCCAAACCCGGTATCCCGGTAGACGTTTTGGCCAGTTCATTGATTCCGGCCTGCTTTTCAGCATGAACTTTTTTGCGCGTCATAGCTATTAGTAATACTTATAATAATACAATGAAATTGTTCTTTCCCTTAGTGCATGTTGTTTTAACTGTCACACAACAAACAAGTACTGGAACAGCACAGAAGGCTAGAATGTTTTTAAAATTTTCCAATTCGAATTATTCAGATCACTATCACATCTAACCGGCCTGATTCATCCGTGACCTTTATATCCGATCTGATTACACACGCTGAAAAAAGCAGAAACCTTATCTTATTCATACTGGAATTCATTTAATTATAGATTTATTTGGCTAATCTAATATATACATTAGATTTCTTTAAAAACTGGCAAAAGCCTGCGCAGTATCGAAAAAAAGAAAAATAGAATCTCATTTCATGAATATTTTATAGATTCATGCAGAACAACAAGATATCGTTTTATGAACCTGAAATTAATTCTCCCCCTCTTCCTGTTACTTTCTCCCGTTTTAATCGCAGCTCAGCAAATCCCCTGTAATTGCGTTGAAAACTTAAATGAAACCATCGTAAAAGCAGAAGCCAATTATGCCGGCTTCCCTATTAAAGTAAATACCAGGAGCAGATCAGCTTACGACAAAATGGTTAATGATCTTAAAATCAAGGCAGTGAAGGAAAACAATACCAAAAAATGCTTTTACATCATAAAGGAATATGTAAGATTTTTTAAGGACAAGCATTTTTCATTAACCTATCTGAATAAAGACGATTACGACAATGAAACAGAAACCATAGACGAGGCCTATTTTAAAACCCTCAAACCCGGGAATTCCGTTAGCCCGGAAGGCATATGGATAAATGCAGACAGTTCCGTCACCCTGGGCATTAAAAAATTTCCTGGTAATGAATATAAAGCCATCATCCTCAATGCCACAGATAAAAAACTCACAAAAGGTTTGGTATATTTCTCTCTAAAACCACATAAAAAGGGCTACCTCCTAAAGCAATACAATGTGTTTAACAGTATAGACTTCTATGCACAACAAAGAAACGGCCTCTTACAGCTTTGGAATTTTTCACTCTTCGGAAGAATTTTACCAAAAGAAATGACCAATGAGGAGAAAAAGGAATTAAGTACCTGGAAAAACAATAACAATGGACTGGATTTCAGGCAACTTGATGAAGAAACCAGTTATATTAAAATTCCAACCTTCTTTAACAATGACAGTAAGATCGAAAAATTGGTTGCGGCCAATGATCAGTCCATTAGAAAAAGTAAATACCTAATAATAGATCTTCGTGGAAATGGAGGTGGAAATTCAGGCTGGAGTTTTCTATTGCCCTATGTAATGACCAACCCAATTCAGCAGGACAGCCCACTGCTCCGGATTTCAGACGACAATATCAAGCTCAAAAGATCAGAAATGGAATACGTCGTCAAAAACCCACTGCCTCCGGAAATCAAAAAATACTATCCTGATGCGTATGTATCCCAGCTTAAAAAGATTTATGAAGAATTGCCAACCGCCAGCAAAAGCTTTAATGCGATCCCAGGATTAACTATCCCGGTTGACTCCATACTCAGTAAACCTTCCAGAGTAGCATTAATCACCGACGAACTTTGCGGTAGCTCAGCAGAATATTTTTTTCACTTGATGAAACAAAGCAAAAAAACTACACGGTATGGTAGCAATAGCGTCGGAATGATGGATTATGAAGGCCCCGGTACAACCACACAGTTACCCTGCAAAGAACTTATTTTGATGATCCCAGTTTCATAATCCAGTTGGACGGATGAAAACCCAATTGATGAAACCGGTTTCAGTCCGGACGTTAAGCTTAACATACCAGGAAAACAATGGATCGAATACATCATTAAAGATATGAAGCGCAATAAAATCTGAGGAAGCTGAACTTCTCTTTTATACAGCATAATATCGAAAATAT
>Ga0126314_10000518_pt1 | contig 18437 bp, 13 predicted proteins | sample Plot105B_FD_92535 | JGI IMG/M metagenome (GOLD analysis project Ga0126314, IMG submission 92535) | Serpentine soil microbial communities from UC McLaughlin Reserve, CA, USA - Plot105B | ecosystem: Environmental > Terrestrial > Soil > Grasslands | place: USA: UC McLaughlin Reserve, Lake County... | reverse complement strand
GAGACAGACCCCGCAATCTTCTCCGGCTTCTATCTCCCGCAACACGAAAACAGTGGACTGCTCCTCGTGCAGCGTGAACTCGGCAAGAACCCCGTTGTCTCGTTGCTGTAAGTGGAAGAACGATGCCAAGCCCAGGCTGAGATCAGGGGTGTGGAAGGTCGCCCCGCCGGGGACGATCCTGGTCTCGTGCTCCTTGCGGGCGTAATTGAAGGCCGGGGAACACTCCATCCGGAAGGTCATGGTGCCGCGCACCACCTCGACGCGGCGGATGATCCGGTGGCGCTCCTGGCCGTTCTCGGAAGGGCTTATCGGCATGTAGTCCGTGATCTCCCCAACCCCGTCGGGTGTAAAGAACCGCGTGACCAGGACGTTGGTATCCGGCCAGTAGAGTTGCTTGCAGGTGACCCCCTCCATGGCGGCGGAGATCCTGAACCGTCCACCTTTCGCGCTGTCGAGGATGGCTGCGAAGACGCTTGGGGAGTCATGGTGTGGCAGGCACAGCCAGTCTATAGAACCGTCCATACCCACCAGGGCCGTTGTGTGCAGGTCGCCGATGATCCCGTAGTTCTCTATGGGTTGGTAGCCCGGCATGCCCCCGGGACCGGTCTGGTCGGATGCGCGTGTTGCTTCGTGGATCTCCATCTCCTGACTTCCTCCTTTGCAACGGGGTCTCGCGGCCGCATTTGTCGCCTTCGGCCATCCGGCGACCCTATGAGCCCTCTCATTGATACAGAGTCTCTGACGGGCCAAACTCTTGCCTCCCAGACGAGTCGATCTTCCACCGGGAAGTAGTCTGTGGTCGCCGGCACCTGAACAATTAGAACCCCGTCGGCCCGCACGTGCAACAGCAATAGTCTGAAGGAGCTTTTGCCGGTCGATTGAGGGCCTCGTGTTCCTGCTGCGATGGAATGCAAACATTGCGCTAAGATAGGTTCCGGTTCTACGAGCGAAAGACCGGAGGCCTGGCATGATCTCCGAAGAGCAGGTACGCCACGTTGCGAATCTGGCGCGGTTGGGGCTCACGGACGATGAGATACATAAGATGGGTGGGCAGCTCGACGCGATCCTGGACAGCATAGAGAAGATCCGGGAGCTAGACCTCGCCGGTGTGCCGCCGACGGCGAATCCGCTCAACCTCTCAAACGTCCTCCGCCCCGACGAGCCGCGCCCCGAATTCTCGCAAGAAGAGGCCCTCTCCCCGGCTCCCGAGCGTGTCGACGACCTCTTCGCCGTACCCAGGATCGATTGAGATGCCGAACGGCTTGCTCGAACTCACGGCCCACGAGCTCGCACAGGAGATAGAAGCCGGTGAGATCTCGGCCCGCGAGGCCGCCGAGGTCGCCAATACACGCGTCGAGGAGGTCGAGGACGAGATCAACGCCTTCGTAACGACCACCCCCGAGCTGGCGCTTCAACGCGCCGAGGCGGTAGACGCCAGGAACGGCGGGCGCGCTCACTGGGAGGGGGTTCCGCTCGTAGTCAAAGATGTGCTCTCTACGCGTGGCGTGAGGACGACATGCGGGTCGAGGATACTCGACAACTTCGAGCCGCTCTACGACGCTTCGGCGCTGCTGAACTTCGGCGAGGATCTAATCATGGTTGGCAAGGCCAACTGTGACGAGTTCGCGATGGGTTCATCGACGGAGAATTCGGCCTTCGGGCCCACCCGTAATCCCTGGGATCTGAATCGCGTGCCTGGCGGCTCCTCGGGCGGCTCGGCCGCGGCCGTCGCTGCGGGTGAAGGCTGGTGGGCGCTCGGAACGGACACCGGCGGCTCCGTGCGCCAGCCCGCGGCGCTCTGTGGCATCGTCGGGCTCAAGCCCACCTACGGGCGGGTCTCGCGCTACGGTTTGATCGCCTTCGCCTCCTCGCTCGATGTGGTCGGGCCTATGACCCGCGACGTGCGGGACGCGGCGCTCCTGTTACAGGCCATTGCAGGCTACGACCCTCGCGACTCGACGAGTGCCAACGTTGAAGTCCCTGACTACCTCACGAACCTCGATGACGGCATGGAGGGCTTGCGGATCGGGGTGGTACCCGAGCTGATGGGTGAGGGGATAGAGCCTGGCGTGCGCGAGGTAGTCGAGAGGGTGGCCCGAGAACTCGAAAACGCGGGCGCCGAGGTGGGGGAGGCGAGCCTGCCGCATTCCGGGTACGGGCTTCCGGCCTACTACATCATCGCCCCTGCCGAGGTCTCCTCGAACCTCGCCCGCTTCGACGGCGTACGCTACGGTTTGAGAGTCCCCGAGGACGGCGTGCACGAGATGTACCGCAAGACGCGCGAGGAGGGCTTCGGGGACGAGGCGAAGCGAAGGATCATGCTCGGTACCTACGCCCTGTCTTCGGGCTACTATGATGCCTACTACGCCCAGGCGCAGAAGGTCCGTACCAGGATCGTCGAGGACTTCCGGGCGGCCTTCGCCCGCTACGACGTCCTGCTCTCTCCGACAGCACCCTCTGTGGCGTTCGAGATCGGGGAGAAGGTGGACGACCCTCTCGCCATGTACGCCAGCGACATATGCGCCGTCCCAGCGAACCTCGCCGGCATCCCGGCCATAAGCGTCCCAGGAGGTCTCTCGGAGGGGCTCCCCGTCGGCGTCCAGCTCATGGGCGACCACTTCACCGAGCCTATGCTCCTGCGGGTCGCCCGCGCCACCGAGCAGGTGGCTGACTTCCGCTTCCAGATGAAACCCTGAAGCAGTTTTGGAAGAGCAACCCTTCCAAAACCCGCGCTGGTCAGCACCTCAGCAAGTCAGCACGCCGCCCCCGGTGGCTCTCAGCACTACAGCAACTACCTGCCAGCGAGGCTCCTACACGCAAGCCAGGCTCCGTGGGAAACGATGCGGGGCTTTATCCACCGCATGGCAAAACGAACGCAAGTACCTCCCAACAAAGCTGAAATGCTTGCAAAGAGGTGGACGACCTCTTTGCAAACTACTCCGTATACAGGCGGGCGCGGAAGAAGTCGAAGAGGACTTTCAGGACCGCCAGGGTGGGTACGGCGAAAAGGATCCCGAGGAGTCCCGCTATCTCCCCACCCGCGATCACGCCGAGGAAGATCAAGATCGATGGCATGTTGAGCGCGTACCCCTGTATCCTTGGCTGCAACACGTTGCCCTCGATCTGCTGTATCACCAGGTAGAGCAGGGCTGTCAGGAACGCCTTGGCCGGTGAGATAGTGAGGGCGACTATGACTGCTGGTATGGCGCCGAGCCACGCTCCGAGGTAGGGGATGATCGCCGTGAGCGCCACCCAGGTGCCGAGCAATAGCGCGTAGGGAACCCCGAGCAGGAATAGCCCTAAGGTCGAGATGGCGCCCTGTATGATCATATCAAGCCCCAGTCCGCTCAAATAGTGCGACAGAGAGACTCCTTCGCTTTCCCACAGTTCGGCGGCGTCTCGCCTGTAGCGCTTCGGCGCCGCCATAAGAAACGTGGCCTTGATCTTACGCACGTTGGCGAGGAGGTAGACCGAGACGAAGAGCACCCCGAAAAGGGTGAGTATCACGCTGATCGTGCCTGAGAGGAAGCCTACCAATCTGCCGAGGACCTGCTTCCCCACACTCTGGGCCAGATCGAGGAGATCACGCCCCAGCCTCACCATGAACTCGTCAGGGGTCTCCTTCAGGATGCCGCTGTCTGTGAGCGGCTGCAGCAGGCTCCGCATGGTGTCCCGCGCTACCGTAGCGATGTGCGGCACTGCCTTAACAAACGAGACGAGCTGCACTATAAGGATGGGCACGAGAACCAGGAAAGCCAGGGAGATGATACCGGCCAACAGCACGAAGGTGATGAGCATCGCCAACCACCGTGGCATGAGGTGGGAGAGCCAGCGTACGGGGAACGAGAGAACTAGCGCCAGCGCGAAGCCGCCGAGCAGGACTACCGGGACGGTCGGCGCTGCCCACATGAGGACCCCGAGCGCGATGATACCGAGCACGATGAGCGCAGTCCTGGTGCGCCTGGAGATGCGAATCGGGGTGGGTTGAGACACCCTGACTCTCTGTCTGGAGAGGTTTTCTCGCGCCACGACTAACCACGAAGAAGGTACGACGACAAGTAGCGCATGGTCGTTCGCCCCTTCGTGCTTTCCCCGTGGGCTTTCGTCGTAGCGGACAGCGTCATCTGCGTGGCTTTGCTACCTGGTAGGGGAGACTGTGCGTGGCCGGCAGCTCAGACAACCCTGCTCGGCCTGTCGGTGCCGCCGCTCTCCTCGCTGCGCACCCTGAAGCCCACGATCAGCAGCATGATCCCGAACGCCACGGCGTAGACCCCGATCAGCCATATGAGCGAGAGCAACCCGACCGCTGGCCCTACCACGGCCAGTATCACCCCGAAGAGCACAGAGAATGCGCCACCCACGATCAGGGCCCATTCGCCGCTTATCTCCCTGCGCAGCCTGATGGCCATTGCTATCTCGGAGATCCCCGTGACGATGGCCCAGGCGGCGATGAGGTAGAGAAGGAGGATCGCGGTCAGCCCTGGCGCGACGAAGGCGATCAGACCGGCAAGGATGCCGGCGACTCCCTCGATGAACAGAAGCCAGCGGGGCGTTCCTCCGCGGGTGCCCCCGAACACGCCCACTATCGAAAACACGCCGTCGACCAGAGCGTAAGCGCCGAACAGCAGGATCAATGCCTGCAGGGCGATGCCTGGCCGCAGGAGCGCGGCCAGCCCGAAGAGTATGGCGATGGCGCCGCGCAGGGCCAGAGCCCACCAGTGTCCGGTCTCCCCCGGCAGCGCCTGTCGCGCCTGTGGTTGGCTCATACATTCCTCCTATTTCGTGGCCGTCAGCAGGGCATCACGGTGCACTGATACCCCTTTGTCAGACACATTATATGCACGGGCTTCGGACAGGCGACAGGGCCGTATGCATGCGGTCGTCCGATAGGGATGTCGATGCTACTCGCTGACGGTGTTCCCGCCGGCTCGTTTGGCCCTATAGAGGGCGGCGTCGGCGGCGTGGGTCAGCTCCTGGTGGGTGGTCCCGTCCTCGGGGTAGCTTGCCACACCTATGGAGATGGTCGTCGTGGCGGCGACGTCGTCCCTTTCGAAGGTATGTGCTTCGACGCGGCGACGTATCTCCTCGGCCACCCTCAAGGCCTCCTGCTTGGAGAGGTCGGGGAGGACGCTCTGGTACTCGTCGCCCCCGAAGCGGGTGGCGCTGCGCCCCTCCTCTTCGTGCATGGTGCCGATGATACGTCCGATCTCACCCACTACGAACTCGCCGAGCAGATGTCCTTTGGCGTCGTTTATCTTCTTGAGGCTGTCTATGTCCGCCATGAGCACGCTCAAGGGTCTTCCCTCGTCGGCCATCGCCTCGAGGCGGTGCTCGAACTCGCGGTCGAAGCGTCCCTTGGAGAGGAGGCCCGTGAGGTGGTCACGGTTCACGAGGTGGTGCAACTGTTCGTAGAAGGAGGCTTTGATCTCATCCTGATGCGAGAACTCGAGTATGGAGTCGCCTACGTGTATGCGGTCCCCGTCAGACAAGAGTTGGCCGCATTCCGGCTCCTCCATGATCTCCCCGTTGAGCGCGATGGTCTTCCCCGCCTCTATGCCTCGCACTGCATAGCCGCCGGGTCTTCGGTAGAGTTCGGCGTGCCGCGGTTCAACCTCTACATCCCGCACCACGATGTCGGCCCGGAACGGGTCGCTGCCAAGAACGAGCTCGTCGTCGGTTATCTCGAAGAAGTCGCCGAGGCCCGGTCCTTGCAAGACTACGAGGTGCGGCCGGTTTACCCCGGCGTTCTCTGTCTCGGTACACAAGCTGACGTATCCTCCGTAGATCGCTATTTTAGCATCCGCCCTACAGAGCAGGCAGGATGCCCGGCGATGCTAGAATAGGAATATAATGGCAGGCGAATCTGGCATGGGGGCTGGCATTTGGAAGTGCAGGATATGCGTACCTACACGGCGGTCATAGGGCTCGAGTTTCACGTCCACCTGGCAACCTCGACCAAGATGTTTTGTGGTTGCAGGGTGACGTACGGAGATCCCCCGAACACCCATACCTGCCCCGTTTGCCTCGGCCACCCAGGGGCCCTGCCGGTTACCAACGAGAAGGCCGTCGAGCTCGGGGTGATGGCCGGTCTCGCGCTCAATTGCGACGTTGCCGAAAGGGCCCTCTTCGCCAGGAAGAATTACTTCTACCCCGACCTTCCGAAGGGATACCAGATCTCCCAGTTCGACGAGCCGATCTGTACGGGTGGCTACATCGACGTACCTACCCCTGAAGGCAAGATCCGGGTCGGCATCACGCGGCTTCACCTCGAGGAGGACGCGGCGAAGAACGTACACGTCGGCACCTCGGGGCGCATGCACGGCTCCGTCGGCTCCCTCGTCGACTTCAACCGCGGCGGTACGCCCCTGATGGAGATCGTCACAGAACCCGACATACCATCGCCCGAGGCAGCGAGGGCTACAGCCAACCAGCTCAAGGACATTCTGAGGGCGGTCGGCGTCTCTGAAGCGGATATGGAGAAGGGGCAACTCCGCTGCGACGCCAACGTCTCCATACGCAACCCCGACGGGACCTTTGGCACCAAGACCGAGCTCAAGAACATGAACTCCTTCCGCTTTGTCGAGCGGGGCCTCGCGCGCGAGCTGGAGCGCCAGCGCGAGATCCTGGAGAACGGCGGCCGTGTGGAGCAGACCACGCTCCACTACGACCCCGAGACCGACGAGGTGCACGAGCTCCGCAGCAAAGAGTACGCCCACGACTACCGTTACTTCCCCGAGCCCGACCTCCTGCCGCTCGAACTCTCGCGCGCCTACGTTAGAGCACTAGAGGAGCGCCTCCCCGAGCTGCCGGACCAGATGCTAGTCCGCTTCGTCGAGCAGTACGGCCTCTCTGAGTACGACGCAGGGGTACTTACGGCTGATCGGGATCTCGCGGCGTTCTACGAGGCGGTCGCGGCGGAGGTGGATCCTAAACAGGCATCCAACTGGATCTCCGGTGACCTGCGCGCGCTCCTCAACGAGTCGGGCACCGGTATCTCCGCCTCCAGGGTTGCGCCGGAGCACATGATAGAGCTGATCGAACTCCTCGCAGCAGGCAAGGTCTCGCGCTCCGCAGCGAGGACGGCCCTCGGCACGGTTTTCGAGACCGGCGATTCCCCTTCAGTAGTCGTTGAGCGCGAGGGTCTCGCTTCTGTAGGCTTCGACGAGCTCTCCAGCGTCGTGGACAAGGCGATCTCCGCCAACCCCGAAGAGGCCGAGCGCGTCAGAAGCGGCGACACGAAGGTGGTCGGCTTCCTTGTCGGGCAGGTGATGAAGGCGACGCGCGGCAACGCCGACGGCGGAAGGGTCCGCGAGCTCCTCATGGAGAAGCTGGGTTCCTAGAGGTCCGCGGCCCTGAACGCACCGCGTATCGGCGTCCCTTTCTTTGAACCCTCGGGCCTCCCTGAGGCCCTCCACGACGCGGGAGGAGAGCCCGTACCCTTTCGTCTGCCACCCTCAGTACCCGGAGGCGGCGTCGCGCTGGCGCGCGAGTGGCTCGCTGACCTGGTAGAGATCTCCTGTTCCGGTATGGACCTCGACGGTCTGCTGCTAACCGCCGAAAGTGCCGAGGAGCTCACCGGGATGCTCGTCGCCGGACTGCGCCTGGATCTCCCGACGGTCTGCGCACCACTGGCCAACGCTCCTCTCTTTGCCGCCCTCGTCGCGCTCGGCCTCGCGCCGGGCATCGGTGACCCTGCGAAGACGGCTGTCTCCTTCATCGGGACCGAAGGACCGAGCCCTCGCGTCCTGGTAGACGATTTCTCTCTCGCCAACGCGCTGCGAGCCGGCGTTGCGGCAGGCGGCGGACCTGAGGTTCTCGTCCACCTTGCGGCGATCGCCCGTGAGGCCGGAGTCGCCGGCTTCGGCCGGATGATGCGGGTCCTCGCCACAGAGACCCCTGAAGCCAGCCCCCATTGGTTGCGGGAGTATGGTGTACCCGGCCTCCTCTCTTCCCTGGGCGACATACTCCATGATGCCCCTACCGTCGCGGGCAACCTGAAAGAGAACCTGCCGCCCGTGCCTCCTGCGCCGGGGGAGTGCTCTCGCCTCGTCTTCGTCAGGGCCAGGGCGTCGGGCGCCGAGGCCGTGTGCCGCGTCCGCGAGGGGGTGACGGAGGCGGCTGGAGAGTGCCGCGTCTTCGACTCCGAGAAAAAGGCTGTCTCGGGAGTGCTCTCAGGTGAGATCGGCGATGGAACGATGCTCATTGTAGGAGGATGCGGGACGCGTGGCGGACCGGGGCTGCTAAGGCTCGACGCGCTCGGGCGCTCTCTAGAGGAGGCCGGGCTTGAGTTGCCTGTGCTGACCGACGGGCTCGCACCGAAAGACGCTGCGGGAGCCTGGATCTCACTCTTCACCCCCGAGGCTGTGGCTGGCGGTGCACTCAGCCTGCTCCGTGACGGTGACATCCTCAGAATAGACTTCGCTGAGGGTCACATCCGTACCGGAGCCGGAAAGTTCGAGCATAGGGAGCTCGCCGAGTTCCCCATCAGCGCAGGCACGGCTTACGCAGCCCGCTACGCGCGGACCGCCCTACCCGCCTTGGAAGGCGCCGGCTTCGGTTAGTCTCTCGACCAGGCTGGTCTTCTCGCTGTCATGAATGATGTTGCCTTGAGATGCGTGGGATGCGCCGGACTCTACCAAGTGGCATCATGCCTGTGGTGGAAAGGAGTGGCCCCTTAGCGGGAGCATGCCAGACTGGTCGAAGTAACAAGTGGCCTAACCCTTTCTATGCGCTTGGATAACGGACATCCAGAAAGGAGATGCGAAGGGTAGTCATGGCATCTATTGACAACCTGATCCTGCTTCCAAAGCCGCGCTCGGTCGTCGCGAGGTCAGGCACGTACGGGCTCTCCGGCGGCTCGAAGATCGTCTGCCAGGGGGATCCCGCATCGTTGTTCCCCATAGCCCGCCGGTTGCAGCGGGCCCTATGGGAGTGTCAACGTATCGGCTGGGACTTGCGGGCGGGGGATCCCGCACTCGACAGTTCTAGTGGCGGGACGACCATAACGCTAGCTCCGGACGGTGGCATCCCCACGCAAGGCTACCGGTTGCGGATCGCTGACGACGGCTTAGACCTCGTTGCCGGTGATGCGGCCGGGGCATTCTACGGCGTCATGACCCTGGCGCAGATGTTGCGCCAGTGCGAGGAGGCGCTCCCAGCAGGGGAGATCGAGGACTCTCCGGATTTCCCTTCGCGCGGGGTGATGCTCGACATAAGCCGGAGCAAGGTCCCCACCCTGGAGACGCTCTTCGATCTGGTCGACATGTTTTCCGGGTGGAAGATCAACCACCTCGAACTGTACACGGAGCACACCTTCGCCTATGAGAACCACCGTGAGGTATGGGCGCAAGCTAGCCCGATGACCGGTGAGGACATACTCCGGCTCGACGCCTATTGCCGCGAGAGGTTCATCGAGCTTGTGCCGAACCAGAACTCCTTCGGGCACATGCACCACTGGCTCCAGTTGCCCCGCTACAACCACCTGGCCGAGTGCCCTGATGGCTTCGAGCTGGCCTGGCAAGGGCACACCAGGCAGATGCCGCCATTCAGCCTGAACCCGACGGACCCCCGGGGCGCCGAGTTCATGGGAGAGCTGTTCTCCGAGCTGCTTCCGCATTTCTCCAGCGAGAAGTTCAACGTTGGCTGCGATGAGACCTGGGACGTTGGGCGTGGCAGGAGAGCCAGGGCGGTCGAGGAGAAGGGTACTGGCCGCGTCTACCTCGACTACCTGCTCGGAATCTACGATCTGGTCAAGCGGCACCGCCGCACGATGCACTTCTGGGGAGATATCATCATTCAGCATCCTGATCTGGTGCCAGAATTACCGAGAGATGCCGTGGTGCTCGAGTGGGGCTACGAGGCCGACCATCCCTTTGACGAGCATGGTGCCGAGTTCGCGAGGTCGGGGATACCGTTCTTCGTATGCCCTGGCACCTCGTCGTGGAACACCATCGCGGGGCGCACCTCCAACTGCCTCGGCAACATCCGCAACGCGACCGAGAACGGCCTCAGGCACGGGGCCAGCGGGGTGCTGAATACCGACTGGGGCGACAACGGCCACACGCAATACTTGCCCGTGAGCTACCTCGGGTTTGCCGCAGGGGCCGCGCTGCCCTGGTGCCACGAGACCAACAGAGACGAAGACTTTATCTCAGCCCTCGACCTCCACGCCTTCCACGACAGGGTGCGCGTCATGGGCACCTTGAGCTATGACCTCGGAAACGCGCACGAAATAGCGGGGCCGGCTCCGCACAACTCCACGGTCCTCTTCAATCTGCTGACCCAATTCCCTGGGAGCCCGCTCCCCGAGGGCGTAACCGTCGAGAGCCTCAAGGAGACCGGCGAGCACATCATCTCCATCATCGAGCCGCTGGAGCGTGCACGCATGGACAGGGACGACGCGGGGATTATCCGCGACGAATTCGCCAACGCCGCGAGGATGATGCGGCACGCCTGCGAGCGGGGGACGGCAATGCTCGAAGGATCCTTCGACTCAGCCGAAAAACGCGACAAGCTGGCCTCCGGGATGCGTACCATTCTCGGCGAACACCGCCGCCTCTGGATCGCCCGCAACCGCGTCGGCGGCTTGCAAGACAGCGAGAGAATCTTCGAGAAGCGGCTGCAGGAGTACACAAAAGGAAGTAGTTCAGAGACGATGGGAACATTCCCAGAATACCTCTCCCCGCTCGGCCTGAGAGGCTACGCAGCATCCGGTGCGGGCGGTGTTTGAGTGACGAGGCTCGCTGTGATCGGGCTCGGACACCGGGCTACCGCGATGATCGCCTCGATGCAGAGCGTTGACCCTGGCGTGAGTATCCGGGCCGTCGCCGACCCGGATACTGAGAGCGCCCGCCAGCGGCTCGCGGTGGTCGGTCCTCCTCATGCCGGGGCGCGAATCTATCCTTCGGCCGACGCCATGCTCGAAGACCCGGCGGACTACGACGGGGTCGTAATCGGGACGCGGTGCCACCTGCACACCACAATGGCGATCAAGGTTGCCTCCGCAGGACTGCCGCTCTTCTTGGAAAAGCCGGTCGCCATAAGCCTGGAGGAGTTAGGTGCGTTGCGGGACGCTTTCCGGGGCAGGGAGGATGAGGTTGTCGTCTCTTTCCCCTTGCGTCATACGCCCCTGTTCTCGAAGGTGCTCGAGGTCGTTAGGTCGGGCGTACTGGGGACGATCAACCAGATCCAGGCCGTAAACAACGTACCTTACGGCGGGGTGTACTTCGGCCAGTGGTACAGGAACTACGACCAGACAGGCGGCCTCTGGCTCCAGAAAGCCACCCACGATTTCGACTGCATCAACCTGCTCGCCGGAAGCCCTCCCCTTGGCGTCGCCGCGATGGAGTCGCGCAGGGTCTACGGGGGAGAGAAACCACACGACCTCAGGTGCTCGGCCTGCGACGAGACCGAAACGTGCCCTGAGAGCCCCCAGAACCTCGCCCGCAGGGGAGACGACGGCGGTATGTACCAGGGCAGCGATGACAGGACCGACCACTGGTGCGCCTTCAGCCAAGAGATAGAGAACCACGACGCCGGTTCCGCGCTCATCATGTACGAGAACGGCATTCACGCCAGCTACAGCCAGAACTTCCTGTCGCGCCGCGCGGCATACAGACGGGGGGCCACGGTCGTAGGATACGAGGCAATCCTCGAGTTCGACCTGGCTACGGCGGAGATCAGAATCATCCATCACCGTTCCGATAAGGTCGAGCACCTGCGGGTGGATATCGAGGACGACGGGCACGCCGGCGGAGATCGCATCCTCGCCGAACGCTTTCTGGACCTCATAAAGGGAGATGCTAAGCCTAGCGCCTCGCTGAGGGATGGGCTTCTCAGCGCCGCCATGTGCCTCGCCGCCCGCGAGTCAGCACGGACAAAGACCTTTCAACAGGTTTAGGAAGGGTTGAACCTTCCTAAACCCGCGCATGCCAGCCAGTCAGCAAACAAAAAGCCGAAATGTTGAAGGGCTGAAATGCCGACTAGCTGATAGCGAAAGCAACACTTTGTAAAAGAGATGCCCCATTATGTAGCCATCGGCAACGATTATGTCTAAAATAGAAGTTCTGTTGAACGCGGTGAGAGAGGAAAGCTCAGCACCAATGATGAACAAATACCGACTCATGTCTCCAGGCCCTACTCCCATACCTCCTGAGGTTTCCGCGGCTGGGGCGCTACCGATCATCCACCACCGCACCCCTGAGTTCGGCGAGATCTTCACCAGGGTGAACGAGAATTTGAAGCGCGTCTTTTTGACGGAGAACGACATCTTTACCTACGCGGCGAGCGGGACCGGGGCTTTCGAGGGTGCGATCCAGAACCTCTTCTCGCCGGGAGACAAGGTCCTGGTTGTCAACAACGGCAACTTCGGTGGCCGGTGGGTCAAGATGAGCCAGGCCTTCGGCCTCGAGGTCACCGAGCTCGAGTACGATTGGGGGGTAAAGGCTGACAACGACGAGGTTGCCGACGCGCTGGCGAACGACCCTGAGATCAAAGCCGCCATCTGCGTGCTCTCGGAGACTTCGACGGGCACCGTCAACGACATCGAGGGCTTCGCGAAGGCCGCAGCGGACGTCGTCACCATCGTCGATGCGGTCTCGGGCCTCGGGGCCTGTACGTTGAGGACCGACGAGTGGGGAATCGACGTAGTCGTCGCCGGCTCGCAGAAGGCGCTCATGACGCCTCCTGGCCTTGGGTTCGTTAGCGTTAGTCAGAGGGCCATGCGGATGCACGAAGAGTCGCGGATGCCGCGCTACTACTTCGATTGGACGGCGGCGAAGACGGCCTACGAGAAGGACCCTGCGCAGACGGCGTGGACGCCCGCGGTAAGCCTTATCATTCAGCTCGATGTCGCCCTTAAGCAGCTCATAGACGAGGGCATCGAGAACGTCTTCGAGCGGCACGTATTGCTTGGTCGGGCCTCGAGGGAGGGGATCAAGGGCATGGGCCTCGAGCTCTTCGGGCCGGATGAGGACCCTAACTCGGCCGTCACCGCGGCCTGGGTGCCTGAGGGTATAGACGGCAAGCAGCTTGTGCGTATGATCTTCCGCGAGCATGGAATACAGGTCGCGGGCGGGCAGGGCGCGATGGCAGGCAGGATCTTCCGCATCGGGCACTGCGGCTACTTCGACGCCTTCGACATTTTAGCCACGATAGCCGCCACGGAGCTCGCGCTGGAGTCCCTAGACTACCCCGTCGAGCTTGGCAAGGGCGTAGGCGCAGCCCAGAGGGTCTTCTCGATGAGCAGTGTGAGGGCTTGAAGGTCCTCGTCCCCGAAAAGCTCGCCGACCCGGGCATAGAGCTTCTAAGGCGAGATTTCGAGGTAGACATCCTCCTCGACCTTAGCCCTGAGGAGCTGCTCCAGGAGATCGGGGACTACGACGGCCTCATCATCCGCAGCGCCACGAAAGTTACCGCCGAGGTAATAGAGAGGGCCGAGAACCTCAAGGCTATCGGGCGCGCCGGCATCGGCGTGGACAACATAGACATAGAGGCCGCTACCAAGCGCGGCATCATCGTCGCCAACGCCCCGGAGAGCAACACGGTCGCTGCAGCCGAGCACACTCTAGGCCTCATGCTCGCGGCAGCGCGGCGCATCCCTGCCGCGGACGCTTCCTTGCGGGGCGGGGAGTGGAAGCGGAGCGCGCTCAAGGGGGTCGAGGTCTCGGGGAAGACTATCGGCTTGATTGGGCTGGGTCACGTCGGCGCCATAGTAGCGCGCGGCGCCCTCGGCATGGATATGCGGGTCCTCGCCTACGACCCCTACGTCTCCGAGGACAGGATGCGCTCGATGAACGTCGGGCGGGCAGAGACCGCGGAGGAGGTCTTCGAGCGGGCCGATTTCGTCTCGCTACACGTACCGCGCACCCCTCAGACGATGGGGCTTGTGAACGAAGACGCCCTGGCAAAGATGAAGCCGACCGCGTACCTCATAAACGTGGCCCGAGGAGGCATCGTCGACGAGACGGCCCTCTACAACGCCCTCAAGGCGGGCGCAATCGCCGGCGCCGCACTCGACGTATTTGCCGAGGAGCCAACGACGGACTCCCCGATCTTCACGCTCCCCAACGTGGTGGTAACGCCCCACCTCGGGGCCAGCACGGCGGAGGCCCAGGACAGGGCAGGCATCACGGCTGCCGAGCAGGTGGCGACGGCCCTCAAGGGCGCTGTGCCGGTACACGCCATAAACGCCCCCGTGCCGATGGGGGAGGGCGCCGAATTCGTGGCCCAGTTCTCGGGGTTGTGCGAGACCCTGGGAAGTCTGCTCTGCCAGCTCACGGACCATATTGGTGACACACTCAGGATCGAGTATCACGGCGAGGTCGCACGCTTCGACACGCGCCTCCTCGACGTCTCGGCCCAGAAAGGACTCCTCGCGCCGATGGTCTTCGAGCCATTGAACTTCGTCAACACGCCCGCGCTCGCGAAGGAGCGGGGGCTAAAGGTCGAGACCTCGCGGATTTCGGAGAGCGCAGACTACACGAGCCTCGTGGAGTTGCGCATGGGTGAGAACGCTGTGAGCGGGACGCTCTTCGGGCCGAAGATGCAGCCGCGGCTCGTCGAGGCGATGGGATTCGACTTCGACGTGGTGCCCGAGAAGAACATGCTCTTCATCCGCAACGAGGACAGGCCTGGCATGATCGGAAAGCTCGGCAGCATCCTCGGGGAGCACGACATCAACATCGGCAACATGGCCGTCGGGCGCGGAGAGCCCGGTTCCCGGGCGGCAATGGCCGTTACCGTGGACGAACCCGTCCCCGAAGAAGTCCTGAACGCCCTCGTCAAGATCCCGGGTTTCAACGTGGCCCGCTCGGTCACCCTATGATGGCCGACCTCGAAGACATCCTCGCCCGCTACAGGCCCTACGGACCCACCTTCGGGCCCGGCGAGAAGGCCCCTGTCTCGGGCACCTACGTCTGCGACAGGGGGACCATGCTACCGCCGGTCCGCGTCCAGCTCTCCAAAGGGGAGGAGTTCCCCGCAGCCGGGGGTCTCGGTGAGCACACCCGCTGGCGGGAGACTAACATCCAGGCGTGACAGCAGGTAGCGGGGCCTTCCGCTACCCGTGCAGGTCAGCAACTCAGCAAGCCGCCCGCAGGGCGGCTTGTCAGCCGGTCAACATCTCAGCAAGAACCTGCCAGCTGATAGCTCCTCGTGCGTAAGGCGCAGGCCTTATACATGGCGCTGTGAGATGTTTCATAGAGGCCCACCGAAGTTGTCGACCCGTGTAGAATTTCTGCAACTGCACGGTTGGAAAGGCAGAACATGGGCAACAAGGGCGGCGGATTGGGTACGACGCTTGTTCTGGCGCTAGTCATCGTTGGACAGCATCCGCTCGTTCGTCACCACCCTAGGATTCGAAGGAGTACGGTTCGAGTAGCCCTTAGCGAGCCACCTTGCTCGCGGCCTGCGTGACGTCCGTCGCCCCATTGACGCTCGGCTCTGCCGGATCGTGGCCGAGATTGGGGGAGAGCCACTTCTCGGCCTCTTCGAGGGTCCAACCTTTGCGGTCGGCGTAGTCTGTGGCCTGGTCGCGTCCGATCTCGGATACGCCGAAGTACCTGGAATCTGGGTGGGAGAAGTAGTAGCCGCTGACTGCCGCGGCAGGCGACATCGCGCAGCTCTCGGTCAGCGTGATGCCGGTATTGTTCTCCACGTCGAGCAACCTCCAGAGGGTGCGCTTCTCTGAGTGCTCCGGGCAGGCAGGATATCCCGGGGCCGGGCGGATGCCAGTGTACTCCTCCCGGATCAGGGCCTCGTTGTCCAGGTCCTCACCTGCCGTATAGCCCCAGAACTCGGTACGGACTCGCCGGTGCATTAGCTCGGCGAAGGCCTCGGCGAGCCTGTCGGCGAGCGCCTTGACCATAATGGCGTTGTAGTCGTCGTTGTCTTCCTCGAAGCGGAGCGCCGCCTCGTCAGCACCGAGCCCTGCGGTCACGGCGAAGAGCCCTATGTGATCTTCGAGACCCGTGCTCTTAGGGGCGACGAAGTCGGCGAGTGAGCGGTTCGGACGGCCAGGCGGCTTCTGCTTCTGCTGGCGCAGGAAGTGGAGGCTGGTGAGCACCTCTTCGCGCGATCCGTCGGTGTAGACCTCGACGGAATCGTCTTCCAGGGTGTTTGCGGGGAAGAGGCCGATAACGGCGCGGGCCGTTAGCCACCTCTCGGCGATAATGCGGTCGAGCAAGCCTTGCGCGTCGGCGAAGAGCTTTCTGGCCTCTTCGCCTTTCTCAGAGTCCTCGAATATCTTGGGATGGCTGCCCTTTAGCTGCCAGGAGTGGAAGAACGGCGTCCAGTCAATGTAGGGCCTTATCTCCTGCAGCGCGTAATCGTCGAACGTCCGCACATCGAGAACGTTCGGCTTCGGCGGTTTGTAGCCTTCCCAGTCGATCTTCGTGCGGTTGGCGCGCGCCCTCTCCAGCGTCGCGAGGGTTATCTTCGAGCGGCGGCTTGCGTGCTTGCGGCGGACTCGCTCGTAGTCCGCGGCGATCTGCTTGGCGTAGCCGGCCTTGCGGCCTTCGCCCACCAGGTTCTGGACCACACCGACGGCGCGCGAGGCGTCCTTTACGTGGATAACGGGCTGATCGTAGCCAGGTGCGATCTTGACGGCCGTGTGCGTCCGGGAGGTCGTAGCCCCGCCGATCAAGAGCGGTATGTCGAAGCCTTCGCGCTGCAGTTCCTTGGCATTGTGGACCATCTCGTCCAGAGAGGGCGTTATGAGGCCGGAGAGCCCGATGGCGTCAGCGCCCTTCTCCCTGGCGGTCTGAAGGATCTTCGCCGAAGGCACCATGACGCCGAGGTCCACAATCTCGAAGTTGTTGCACTGCAGCACGACCCCGACGATGTTCTTTCCTATATCATGCACGTCGCCCTTGACTGTCGCCATGACCACCGTGCCGTTAGGCTTGCGGGCCTCGCCCCCTTCCTCCTCGATAAACGGGATGAGGTAGGCTATGGCCTTCTTCATCACGCGGGCGCTCTTTACGACTTGCGGCAGGAACATTTTGCCGGACCCGAACAGGTCCCCGACGACGTTCATCCCGTCCATCAGTGGGCCTTCGATCACGTCGAGCGGACGCCTGGCCTCGAGGCGCGCCTCCTCCGTGTCCTCCTCGACGAACTCGGCGATGCCCTTGACCAGCGCGTGCTCGAGCCGCTTCTCGACAGACGAGCCCCTCCATTCCCGCTCCTTCTTGTCAGATACCGCGTCGCCCCGGTCACGGTACTTCTCCGCCAGGGCGAGCAGGCGTTCGGTAGAGTCGGGGCGTCGGTTCAGGACAACGTCCTCGACGGCCTCGCGCAGTTCTTCGTCTATCTCGTCGTAGACAGCGAGCTGGCCCGCGTTCACTATGCCCATCGTCAGGCCAGCCTTTATCGCATGGTAGAGGAAGACCGCGTGGATGGCCTCCCGCACGGGGTTGTTGCCCCTGAACGAGAACGAGACGTTCGAGATGCCGCCGGAGGTCTTGGCGTGGGGAAGGGCCCGCGAGATCTCACGCACCGCCTCGATAAAGTCCACACCGTAGTTGTCGTGCTCCTCGATACCCGTTGCGATGGCGAAGACGTTGGGGTCGAAGATAATATCCTCGGGAGGGAAACCGACATCTTGCGTGAGGACGCGGTAGGCGCGTGTGCATATCTCAACCTTCCTGTCCTTCGTGTCGGCCTGGCCTTTCTCGTCGAAGGCCATTACTATCACCGCAGCACCGTACCGCTTCAGTAGTCGCGCCTGCCTGACGAACTCTTCCTCGCCCTCCTTTAGGCTTATGGAATTGACTACCGCTTTGCCTTGCACCCGTTTCAGGCCGGCCTCGATGATCGACCACCTAGACGAGTCGATCATGACGGGCACCCGCGAGATGTCAGGCTCTGAGGCTACGAGGTCGAGGAAACGGACCATCGCCTCCTCGCCCTCGAGCATCCCCTCGTCCATGTTGACGTCTATGACCTGTGCTCCGTTTTCGACCTGCTGGCGTGCTACTTCTAGGGCCGTCTCGTAGTCTTCGTTCGATATGAGGTCCTTGAAGCGCGCCGAACCCGTGACGTTGGTCCGCTCGCCGACGTTCACGAACAGTGAGTCGGGCCCGATGTTGCACGGTTCCAGTCCCGAGAGCCTGAGTTCTTTGGGGATCTCCGGTATCTCGCGCGGCGGGTGGCCCGAGACGGCTTCGGCTATGGCCATTATGTGATCCGGCGTCGTACCGCAGCAGCCGCCGACGATGTTCAGCCAGCCGGCTTCGGCCCACTCCCGGATCTCGGCCGCCATGATCTCCGGCGTCTCTTCGTACTCGCCGAACTCGTTGGGCAGCCCCGCGTTCGGGTAAGCGCTTATGGGAACGTCGGAGATCCTGGAGAGTTCCTCAATGTACTGCCTCAGCTCCTTCGATCCGAGCGCACAGTTCAGCCCCACGCTTATGGGGTTCGCGTGGCGCACGGAGTTC